>OEIU01001830.1_pt1 | contig 12538 bp, 12 predicted proteins | sample 1539221 | NCBI WGS metagenome assembly OEIU01 (sample SAMN03792071, study PRJEB22550) | activated sludge metagenome | feature: wastewater treatment plant; material: activated sludge; isolation source: Wastewater treatment plant of a petroleum refinery complex | place: Argentina: Zarate | collected...
GCCAGAGTGCGACGACCACCCCGGCAACCAGCAGTGGCAGCATGGATTCGATCATCCCCGCAGTGTGGTGGCAGCCCATGCAGCTGGCAAGGCCTGGTGCGGTGAAGCACGAAGCGCCAATGGCGCGACCTGCGGCGATCTTGCGGCGACCGCCGGGATATCCGTTGCCAGGGTGATCGATTCCCGGCCGGCGGCGCGGACCCGGCGGTATTGGGTGGCGAGGCACAGACAGTCGTTCGCGATTCGTTACAATCGCGGTCGAAGGGTAGGGGAGCTGCGGTGACTGCCATAGACATTCCAGGGTATGTGATCCGGCGCGAAGTCGGGGTGGGCGGAATGGCCAGCGTCTATCTGGCGCTGCAGACCTCACTCGACCGCGAGGTTGCGCTGAAGGTCATGGCACCGACCCTCGCCGCCGATCCGACGTTTTCCAAGCGCTTCCTGCAGGAAGCGCGAATGCTGGCCTCGCTGGCGCATCCGAACATCGTCCAGGTCTACGACGTCGGGGTCACCCAGACCCAGCTCCACTATTTCTCGATGCAGTATCTGTCGGGCGGGGATTTCTCCCAGCGCGTGCGCATGGGCCTTGGCGAAAAGGACCTGGTGCGCGTCCTCGAGGGCATCGCCAACGCCCTCGGTTACGCGCACCATCGTGGCTATGTGCATCGCGATGTCGCGCCCGGCAACATCCTGTTCGACGTCAACGACACGCCGCTGCTGACCGATTTCGGCATAGCCCGGGCCTTCAGCCAGACCGCGCGCATCACCAGCGCCGGCATCTCGATCGGGACCAGCCACTACATGAGCCCGGAACAGGCCCGCGGCAGCGATGTCGACGCGCGTTCCGACCTCTATGGCCTCGGCGTGCTGACATGGTTCGGACTGACCGGCAAGCCACCCTACGAAGGCGCCGACGGCTTCGCCGTGTCCTACGCCCATGTTTTCGAGCCCATACCGCGCTTGCCGCCTGCGCAGTCGCACTGGCAGCCACTCATCGACAAGGCGCTGGCCAAGAACCCGGCCGATCGCTACCAGGATGCCGAAGAATTCATTGCGGCGCTCGGCATGATCGAGCCGCGCACGGCGGTACGGCCGCCGTCGAGCCCGGATGCGCCAACCCGCGTCATCCAGCGCGAATCCGTGGCATCGGCGCTTCGCGCGGGCGAAGCGCCCACGCGCATTGGCGTCCTGCCGACCATGGAGGAATCCATTGCAGAAGGCGGAGGTCCGGTTGCCGCCGCCGCGGGTGCGGTGCGATCGTGGCTGCCATGGGCGCTGGCCGTTGCCGGCATCCTTCTGATCGGCACGGTCGGCTATGCCCTGCTGTCCGGAAACGGCACGGACACGCCGGCCCCGGCGCGCACGACGACCTCCGCGCCCGATCTGAAATCCACGCCGCCCGTCGAATCGCGGTCGTCCGGGACGGCCGCGAACGAAAAGGCGACGACGGCGACGACGCCTTCGATCGCCGGCCCGGATTCAGCGGCGCTGGCCGAGGATCCGCTCATCTCGCTGGAGGAACTGGACCTGGCCAATGTGCCCACGGTCGTCGATCCTGTGGCCAACCTCAACCGGCTGGCGCGCGCGGACCTGAATGGTTTGCGCCTGACCAATCCGCCGCGCACCAATGCCTTCGAGCGCTTCAGCCTCGCCCTGCGCATCGATCCGGACAACAGCGTGGCCCTCCAGGGGGTGATCGACACGGCGCGCGCCTACGTGGATCTCGCCGAGAAAGCCTGGACGGCGGGAAATCCGGCCGAGTTCGCCGGCTTCCTCGACAAGGCCGAGGAAGTGGCCGGTTCGGTAAAGGAAGGCGCGGCCACGGTCGCCGAGCTCAAGGCAAGGCGCAAGGCCGAAGTCGACAAGTATCTTGCCGAGGCCGAAGCCGCGGTCAGGCGAATGAATGCGAAAGACGCGAGCGCCGCATTCGAAAAGGTGCTCGTGATCGATGCCGGCAACGCCGCTGCACGCGACGGATTGCGCGCAGCGGAGCGTATCGGCAAGCCGGGTTACGTATTCCGCGACCCGATCGGGGCGCGCAAGGGCCCGGAAATGGTTGTCATCTCGGCGGATCTCGCTTTCGCCCGCCGCGAGACCACGCGTGGTGAATTTGCCGCGTGGTGGAAGGCCGGCGGACAACGCCAATTCTCCGGCAAGGAGCCCTCGTGCCGCGATCGCGAATCGATCTTCCGTTCGTCGCGCAAGCGCGACTGGCAGGCGCCGGATGTATCGCAGGACGATACCCACCCAGTCGTCTGCGTGAGTTTCGCCGAGGCCCAGGCGTATGCCGCCTGGCTCGGCAAGGAAACCGGCAAGCGCTATCGCCTTCCTACCCCTGCCGAATGGGAGCAGGTTGCGCGCAAGGCGCCGGCCGGAAGTTGCGCTTCGGCGAACCTGGCCGATGCCAGTTACAAGAAGGCCTATGACACGCGCAGCGGCGCGGATTGCAACGACGGCCACGCCGGTACGGCGCCGGTCGGGCTCTTTCCTGCGGTGGCGGGTGTTTTCGACATCGACGGAAACGTACGTGAATGGGTAGCGGCTTGCGGCAAGAGCGGTCCGCTGGTGGAGGGGTGCCGCGATCATGGGTTGCGCGGCAGGGGTTGGTTGTCGGCGGCCGACAAGGACGACCTGATGCAGAGTGACAGTTACTCCGAAGACGTCGCTTTGAACAGTCTCGGCTTTCGCCTGGTCCGTGAGTTGGATAAATAGTCCGTCGCCTGAGCGCACGGAGGGAGATGCGATGAAGTTGATATTTCCGAACGGCGAGCATGCCGCGGTCGTCCTGGGCGAGGGGATCACCCAGATCGGCTCGGGCAGCGATTGCCAGATTGTCCTGGTCGCGCCGGGCGTGGCGGTAAACCATTGTGAGATCGAACTGGGCAAGAACAATGCGGTGGTCCGCGTTCGCGACCAGAGCGTCGCGACCGTCCTCAACGGCCGCCAGATCGCCCAGGAAAGCCCGCTCAAGCCCGGCGACCTGCTCCTGTTCGGGCGCATTGGTTGCCGCGTCGTGGCGCTCGACCGCGCACCCGTCGCCGAACCCAGTGCCGCGCGTGCGACCACGGATGACGACGGCCGTACGCGCGTGCGCATGGCCTTGCCAAAATTCATGCTGCGCGGCGTGTCCGGGACGACCTTCGGACGCAATTTCGCGTTGGTCGGGACGATGACCATCGGGCGCCAGAGCGATTGCGGCATCCCGATCCAGGCCGAGGAGATTTCACGCCATCACGCGCGCCTGCAGGTGACCGCCGAGGGCGTGATGGTCGAAGATCTCGGTTCCGCCAATGGCACCTGGATCAACGACAAGCGCGTGCATACCGGCATGCTGACCCCGGGCGATGAACTTCGCCTCGATACGGTGCGGTTCCTCCTGCTGGCGCCTGGCAGTCAGCAGTCTCCGGCGCCATCCCAGGCGGCCGAACCGGTCGCTGCGGCGGAAACCGGCTCGGGTAGCGCGGTCTGGTGGGTGTTGGGGGCGATCATGGTTGTCGGTGCCATCGCACTCGGCGTGCTGAAATACCTCGGCAAGATCTGATCGCAGTCGCGATCAGGTTTCCGGACCGGCCAGCTCGATGCGCATCGAAAGGTCGATTGCGCGAACGTGCTTGGTCAGCGCTCCGATCGAGATGAAGTCGACACCGGTTTCGGCGATAGCGCGCACGCGCTCCATTTCCACGCCGCCGGAGACTTCGAGTGGCACGCGTCCGTCTACTTCGGAGACGGCCTGGACCAGTTCATCGAGCTCGAATTCATCGAGCATGATGCGATCCGCTCCGGCCGCCAGCGCTTCCCGCAGCTCACTGAAATTCTCGACCTCCACCTCGACCATGATCGAGGGGTGCAGGGTGCGTGCGCGGGCAACTGCAGCGGCCAGCGACCCGGCCGCCGCAATGTGGTTCTCCTTGATCAGTATGGCGTCGTAAAGTCCCATGCGATGGTTCATGCCGCCGCCGGTGCGCACGGCGTACTTCTGCGCCTGGCGCAGCCCCGGCAAGGTCTTGCGCGTGTCGAGGATGGTCGTGCGCGTCCCGCGAATGGCATCGACATGGGCCGCCGTCGCCGTTGCCGTGGCGGAAAGGGTTTGCAGGAAATTCAGTGCACTGCGTTCGGCGCTGACCAGGGCGCGGACGGGCCCACGGACGCGGCAAAGCAGCTGCCCGGGCGAGACCCGCGTTCCCTCTTCGGCTTGCCATTCGATGCTGACCGCAGGATCCAGTTCAGGGAAGCGGGGGCCAAACCGTTCCTGCCCCCACAGCACCGCCGATTCCCGCGTGATCACGCGGGCCACGGCCAGTTGCGAAGCCGGCAGCAGATCGGCCGTGACATCGCCCGAGCCCAGGTCTTCTTCGAGTGCGCGGACTACGTCCCGGCGGACGATTTCTTCACTGACGCGATTCATGGCAGGTGTGGACAGGCCTCGATGCCCGGGCTTGGAAAAGGCCGTATACGGTAGCAGTTCCGCGAACAGAAGTCGGCGCGCAGGGCGGCGGTCGTGGCCAACCGGCGCGGCTGCGCAATCTCCCGGCACACGGAATCAGCAACGATCGCCGGATCAGTATCCTGGCCTGCGCGTTGTCGGTCTCCTGCGGTGCATTCAGGCCGGAGGGGGTGTTGCCTCGTTTGCGGAATGCGTCTGCCGCAGGCGCTCGACGATGGCATCCAGCGCGCGATCGAACAGCGGGACCTCCTCGAGCAGGATGGCCGTGCCGCGACGCAGCTCCACGGCCAGTGCGGTAACCGACTTGTCGCATACCTTGAGGCCGCGACGGTTGACGAAAAGGTACTTCGAGCTGATCGGGCTGATCCAGGACAGCTTGGCGCGCTCGCGGCCGCCGTTGTCGTCGATGAATTCGACCCAGTTTCCAACCTTCATCTGCCGCGCGGCGAGCAGCGATTCGTCATCCTCGTCGAGTTCCTCGGCCTCGTCCTGTTCGACCTTGCCGGACGACAGGACGATTTCCTCGACCGGACTCTGGTTGATCGGCGCCGGTTCCGTCCCGGCCGGGTAATCCGCGCTGGCCTGGGCGGATTCGGCTGCGTTTTCCGCGATGACGGCCTCGGCGGTCTTGACCTCGAAGGATTCGCCGCTGAGGGGACGCTGGTAGAACTGCGACAACTCCTGCATGAGCAGGCGCACGTCGCCTTCGTGGTAGGCAACCGTGCCGAGTCCATGCTTGAGCGCCTTCTCGAGTTGCGGCAGCAGGGCCTTCAGGCGATTTTTTTCGGCATCGGTCTTCTTTGGCAACGAGCTCCAGATGAACTCGTCGGCGAAGCGCAGCGCATTCTTCCACTCATCCGATGCGGTGCCGTGGCGCAGGTCGGTGAGCACGAGGTAGTTGGCCCAGGGGCGGGACAGCACGTTGTGGATCACCGGCGCCAGTTCGCGATTGCCGATGCGGGTGAGGATCTCCCGTGCCGCTTCCCGCCGGGCGGAGTGCAGCTTCTCGCGGCCCCGGGTGACTTCCGCGGCACGCTGCTCGGCAAGCTCGGAGCGCCGCTTGTTCTGGTGCAGGAACTGCTCGAAGCCGGCGAGCTCGTGCTCGATGATGGCCAGGTCGTCGTCGAATTCGGTCAGGATCGTTTCCACGATGGCCCTGATGCGGTCGTACAGCTTGTTGTCGACATCGGACTCGGCGGACCAGCTCTTGCCGGCATCGGCGATGGCGTCGAGCAGGCGTCGCGCGGGGTGGGATTTCTGCGCGAACAGGTGTTTGTCGAGGATGGCGATCTTCAGATACGGAATCTGCAGGCGTCCGACCAGCGCCTGGATCTGCGATGGCAGGTTGCGATCCTGCAGGATGTATTCGAAGAGCATGCCGACCAGGTCGATGGTGTCCTCGTCGGCGGAGGAAACATGGTGGCCGCTGGTCGCGGCGCCGCCCAGCCGATGCGCCTGGTCGAGCAATTCCTGCTTTATCTGCTGCACGGCCTTGGCCGCGTCGGCGACGCTGTCGGCATGCGACTGGTTCAGGTGGGTCTGGGTCTGCAGTATCGACAGGGCGCTGAGCAGGTCGGTCGGGCTGAGGTTCGGCACCATGCCGCCGCCCGAGCCTGCATATCCCGATGCCTCGCCGGCGCCTCGATCGCCGCGCGGGTGGCGGCTGGCCAGCAGATTGCGCAGCGTGCTGTAAAGCTCGGCCTGCAATTCGGCCGCCACCGGATCGTAGCTTCCACCCGGGTAGCCGCCAGAGTCCGGGTGCGCAACGCCCTCGCCATCCGCGCCCGTGCCTGCCGGCGCCAGTACCGGCTGGCCGGTGCCACGGGGCCGCCCCGACTGCGGGATCTGGTGGCGGATTTGCGGCAGGACGCCGGCCCGGATCAACTCGGCATTGACCTCGTCGTAGAGGGGTTCGAGGCCGGACATGACGTAGCGATCGAACAGCTTGTAGATGATCAGCTTGACCTGCACGTTCAGTTCGAACTCGCGCACCGCCACGCGAAATGCCTGGCACAACGGAGCCGGTCCGATCGGGTTGCTGGCATCCTCCACCACGTTGCCGCCGACGATGACGGCGAGACGCTGGTTGACCACGTACAGGGTGCGTGAAAGCCGATTCTCGGCCTTCGAAACCATGCTCGAGATCGCCAGGGAGTCCTCGAGCTCGACGTCATCGACCAGGGACAGTCCGCCGCTCGAAGGATTGACTACTTCGGGACGCACTGCCTTGAGCCTGCCTTCGGCGAAATCAGTGAATATCTGCGCAAGCTGTTCCTGGAACTTGCGTTCGACCAGTTGGCGCTTCTTGCGCACTTCGCGCATGCCGTCGAAGAACTGGACCTGCACGGCATTGCTCTCGGCACGCTCGGCGAGGTGGAACAGGGCATCGTCGACGTTCTCGAAGAGGGTGTTGACGAGGCCGTTGACGCGCTTGAGCGCAATGCCGCGCACCAGCTTCAGCAATTCGCCGAGGCGCTCGCCGGAAGCGGATGCACCGGCCTGGCGCTGCTTCAGTTCGACGATCTTGCTCGGCTTGTCTTCGGCGGTGGACATGGGCTCTCGATCCGGGTGACGGCGCGGGATGGCAGCTCGCAAGACGCAATTTGCCGCAGGATATTTACAGCTTCAGTCGCATTCGGGATCGCGGGTGTGACGGACGTCACAACTTCGGGATCAGTGCGGGAAGTCGTTCAGCTGCAACGTGCTGACGCCCTCGTCCGCAAGCATGACCGGAATGTCATCCTCGATGCGATAGATGATCTTGCCATCGCGCGTGATCAGCGCATCGGAAAAGGGCGACGAGACCGTGGCTCCCGCCACGGTGAGCAGCTCGCCGGCCGCGATCGAGCGGTTCAGGGCATCGAGTTCCTCCCGCCGCGCCGGCCGCACCGGGGTCTTGGTCACCGGACAGCAGAGGATATCAAGCAGATGTTTGTCCATGGAACCGGCTCCTGGTGCCCCGGATCGCGCGGCATTCCGAACGGGGTGGGCAATTTGCGTACAATAGCGATTTTCCCGCGCAACCACCATGACCGACAAGGCTGCAAGTCCCCGTATTGGCGTGGTAATGGGCTCCCGTTCCGACTGGGAGACGATGCATCATGCCGTGGACACGCTCGATCATCTGCAGGTCAAGCATGAAGTGCGCGTGGTTTCGGCACATCGCACGCGCGACCTGCTGTTCGAGTAGGCGCAGGGCGCGGCAGAGCGGGGGCTGTGGGCGATCATTGCGGGCGCCGGAGGCGCTGCCCATCTTCCCGGCATGCTTGCGGCGAAGACCCGCATTCCGGTACTCGGCGTCCCGGTCCAGTCGCAGGCGCTGAACGGCATGGATTCCCTGCTCTCGATCGTGCAGATGCCGGCCGGGATACCGGTCGCCACGTTCGCGATCGGACGCGCCGGCGCAATCAATGCGGCCCTGTGCGCCGCGGCCATGCTGGCCATCCACGATGCCGCCCTGGCCGCGCGCATCGAAACCTTCCGTCGCGAACAGACCGAAAAGGTCCTCGCCCACCCGGATCCGCGCAAGGAATAATCGTGTCGACCATAGGCATACTCGGTGGTGGGCAACTTGCCCGAATGCTGGCGATTGCGGGCGCTCCGCTGGGTCACCGGTTTCTCGTCGTGGACAGCGCGGAAGACGCCTGCGCCGCGCAGGTCGCGCCCCTGATGCGGGCCGACTGGAGGGATTTCGAGGCCCTGCGGAAATTCGCCGAACAGATCGACGTGGCCACTTTCGATTTCGAGAACGTGCCATCGGAAACGGCCGAGTGGCTGACCGCGCACACGCGCGTCTTCCCCAATCCGGCCGCACTTGCCGTCGCCCAGGACCGCCTGGTCGAGAAAACGCTGTTCGGCGAGATCGGCCTGGACACGCCCGTGTTCGCTGCCGTCGACAGCCTCGCCGACCTGCGGGCCGCGGTCGACAGGACCGGTTTGCCGGCCGTGCTAAAGACGCGCCGCCTGGGATACGACGGCAAGGGCCAATCCATCCTGCGCCAGCACTCCGATATCGAGGCGGCATGGGCGGCACTCGGCGGCGTACCGCTGATACTCGAAGCCTTCGTGCCGTTCGAGAGTGAAATGTCGGTCATCGCCGTGCGTTCGCGCAGCGGCGAGTTCCGACACTATCCGCTGACCCGCAACTGGCATCGCGACGGCATCCTTTCGGCCAGCCTGGCGCCGGTCCTCGTCGACGAGGACATGGAACGGCGCGCGGTAGCCCGCGCCCGCGCGCTGGCCGAACGACTGGACTATGTCGGCGTATTCGCCCTTGAGCTGTTCGCCTGGGGCGATCGCCTGCTCGGCAACGAGATGGCACCGCGCGTGCACAACTCCGGGCACTGGACCATAGAAGGGACAGCCTGCAGCCAGTTCGAGAACCACGTTCGCGCCGTGCTCGGGCTGCCGCTTGGCGACACCCAGGCACAGGGGTGCAGCGCCATGCTGAACTGGATCGGCGAATTGCCCGATGCGACTCCCGTGCTTGCCGAAGCGCGGGCGCATTGGCATGACTACGGCAAGTCTTCGCGGCCCGGACGCAAGGTCGGGCATGCCACCTTGTGCGCCGACAGCGCCGCGGAGCTCATCGAGCGCCTGCAGCGCGTGGGACGCGCACTGGACCGCGAAGACCACGTCGCACCGGTCATCGCGGCACTCGAGGAACGTGGTTGAAGTTGAGGAACAGTGAGAGGGAAGACGCTACTTCCCTTCTCCCCATTCCCCATTCTCCATTCCCGGCATTACGCCATCTGGCTTTCGACGAATTTCCAGTTGACCAGGTTCCAGAACGCCTCGAGGTACTTCGGGCGCGCATTGCGGTAGTCGATGTAGTAGGCGTGCTCCCAGACATCGCAGGTGAGCAGGGCGCGGTCGCTTCCGGTCAGCGGCGTGGCGGCGTTCGAGGTGCTGGCCAGGGCCAGTCCGCCGTCGGGTCGCTGCACGAGCCAGCCCCAGCCCGAGCCGAAGGTGCCGACCGAAGTCTTGGTGAACTCTTCCTTGAACTTGGCAAAGCTGCCGAAAGCCTTGTTGATCGCATCGGCGAGGCGCCCGGAAGGTTCACCGCCGGCTTTTGGTGCGAGACAGTTCCAGTAGAAGGTGTGGTTCCAGATCTGAGCGGCATTGTTGAACATGCCGCCGCTGGACTTCCTGATGATGTCCTCGAGGCCCATGTTCTCGAATTCCGTGCCGGCAATCTGGTTGTTCAGGTTGGTGACATAGGCCTGGTGGTGCTTTCCATAATGGAAATCGATGGTTTCGGCCGAGATGTGCGGTGCGAGTGCGTCTCGTGCCCACGGAAGCGGGGGAAGCTCGATGGCCATGGAAATCTCCTTGCCGGTTGCGGGTTGGTGGATGAAAAGGATGCGACGAATCCCGCATGATCGCAGGGATTGCGCAACCTCGCATGAAGCAGTTGCGCCCGGGTCCGCGGGCCGCGTTGGGCGGTCCCGGGCAGTCCTCCAGCATATGAAGCTGGCGCCCTGCAAATCAACCACGGCGATGCCGGACTGCTAAAATGGGCGATTGGCGACGCCCTTCGTCGCCTGTGTTGAGCCGATACCGCCGGGAACCCCATGGAAATCATCGAACGCATCAAGTCAACCGTCCAATCCGCACCGATCGTGCTGTTCATGAAAGGCACGCCGCAGTATCCGATGTGCGGGTTCTCCAGCCGCACGGTCAAGGCGCTGAGCAGCTTCGGCGTGCCCTTCGTCGCGGTCAACGTACTCGAAGATCCCGAGGTTCGCGCCAACCTGCCGCGCTACTCGAACTGGCCGACGTTCCCGCAGCTGTTCATCGGCGGGGAGCTGATCGGCGGTTGCGACATCGCGCTTGAGCTCTACGAGAGCGGCGAACTCGAGCGCATGGTGCGCGACGTGCAGAAGGCGTGAGCGCCATGTTGCCGCTGGCCCGGGTCGAAACTCCCAGCCCGGCCGAAAACGCATTGCGCGAACGGGTCGTGCTGGTTACCGGCGTCAGTGGCGGACTGGGGCGCGCCAGCGCCATCAGCTGCGCGCGCGCTGGCGCTACCGTCGTGCTCGCCGGGCGCAAGGTGCGCCCGCTGGAGGCGTTGTACGACGAACTCGAAGCGCTCGGCGCGCCGAAGCCGGCCATCTATCCGATCAACCTGGAAGGCGCCACGCCTGACGACCACGCCAACCTGGCCAACGCCATCGAGGCCCAGTGCGGCCGGCTCGACGCAATCGTGCATGCCGCCGTGCACTTCGACGGGCTGCGGCCGGTCGACCAGATCAAGCCGACCGACTGGATGCGCACCCAGCAGGTCAACCTGAACGCGCCGTTCCTGCTGACCCAGGCCTGCCTGCCGCTGTTGCGCGAGCGCCGGCGCGCGGCGGTGGTCTTCGTGCTGGACGATCCGCAACGGGTGGGCAAGGCGTACTGGGGCGCCTATGGGGTCGCCAAGGCGGCGCTCGGAGCCTTCGCCTCGATCCTGCACGAGGAGAACGAAAACGGACCGGTGCGCATCCATGCGCTGTTGCCCGCGCCCATGCGCACGGCCTTGCGGCGCCTGGCCTATTTCGGCGAGAACACGCTGGAGCGGGACTTGCCGGATGCGGCCGGCGCGGCCTCGGCATACCTTGCCAGCCCTGCCAGTGCCGCGCTGCGCGGAAAGACACTGGACCTGCGACCCCTCGACTGACCAGGAAGATCCCATGAGCACCCTGTCTGCCGGAATCCTGCTGTTCCTGATCATGGATCCGCTCGGCAACATCCCGCTGTTCCTGAGCCTGCTCAAGAACGTCGCGCCGCATCGGCGAAGACTGGTCCTGATCCGCGAGCTGATCATCGCGCTGGTCGTCCTCTTCGCGTTCCTGTTCGGTGGCAAGTACCTGCTCGAAGCACTGCAACTGAAGGCCGAGTCGGTCAGCATCGCCGGCGGCATCGTCCTTTTCCTGATCGGCATCCGCATGATCTTCCCGCCGAAGGACGGCATTTTCGGCGGCGATGTCGATGCCGAGCCGTTCATCGTTCCGATGGCGATTCCGGCCGTGGCCGGGCCTTCGACGATGGCCGCGGTCATGCTGCTGGCGAACAGCAATCCGGGACGTGCGGTGGACTGGAGCATCGCCCTGTTCCTGGCCTGGCTGGCGACCTCGGTCCTGCTGGTCTCTTCGACCTACCTGTACCGCTGGCTCGGCCACCGCGTGCTGATGGCGCTCGAACGGCTGATGGGCATGCTGCTGGTGGCGCTGTCGGTGCAGATGTTCCTCGACGGTGTGGTCGCTTACGTGCAGCACGCTTCCTGACTCGAACCATTTGCTCAGCAATTGCCGGCAGCACGCTGATTCGACAGGCAAATTGCCGTTGGAGCGCGGGCCGCCCGCGTTCCGAACCTGCGGCGCATCCGTTTCCGAGCGGCCGGATGCGCGCGTTCGCCGCATTCTCCGTGACCGATTCTGTTAGAAATTCGTCATAAACTCAGGTTAAACTCCGGTTAATCGCACTCCTTTCCGGTGGGCTGGCTCAGGTGGGTTCCCCCGCCCGGTCAGGAACGATTCAACTCAGTGGGTACCCCCGGGGGTTCACGAGTCGAAACGCCGTCGCGCCCGCGCGATCTGGCGGATTCATGCCGAATTTTCTGTCTGAAACAATCTAGAGGAAGCCTGTAATGAACAAGCGATTGACGATGCGGTTGCTGCCGCTGATGCTTTCTTCGCTGTTTGCCGTCTCCGGCGCCTATGCGCAAAGCACGTCCGCCTCCCTCGGCGGCGTGATCACCGACGCCCAGGGCCAGCCGGCCACCGGCGCCGATGTCGTCATCACCCACAGCACCTCGGGCACGGTCAGTCGCGCCACCACGGATGCGGCGGGTCGCTACTCGGCGCGCGGCCTGCGCGTCGGCGGACCCTACACGATCACCATCACCAAGGACGGGCAGACCGAAACCCGCGAAAACGTCTATCTGCAGATCGGCGAGGCGAATACGGTCAGCGCCAGCCTGATTCCCGCCGAGAGCCTCGACACGATCGTCGTGACCGGCACCGCCAACTCGATCTTCAGCGCCGAGAAGATGGGCACCGGCACCAACATCTCCAACGCCGAGATCCAGGCCCTGCCGTCCATCGGCCGCAA
>OEIU01001831.1_pt1 | contig 12533 bp, 6 predicted proteins | sample 1539221 | NCBI WGS metagenome assembly OEIU01 (sample SAMN03792071, study PRJEB22550) | activated sludge metagenome | feature: wastewater treatment plant; material: activated sludge; isolation source: Wastewater treatment plant of a petroleum refinery complex | place: Argentina: Zarate | collected...
CGGAATGAAGCGCGGCACGATGCCGCCGGCGATCACGACCGTGCGCGCGCCATGGATCAGGGCGGTGTCGCCGGCGACGCTGCCGAGCACCGAGCAGAAGCGCGCCAGGCTTCGCCGCGCCACCACATCATGCCCGTCGAGCGCGGCGGCCACGATTTCCGCGGGATCGCGCAACGGCACGTTGCGGCCGTCGCGGGGCCCGCCATGGGTGCCGCCGATGGCGGCCGCGATGTGCGAAAGGCCATCGCCACTGAGCACGCGCTCGGTCGATGCGCGTCCGAAGCGCGCGTCGAGCCAGCGCGCGACGACGTGCTCTTCGTCGCCGATCGGGGCGAAGCTGACGTGGCCGCCTTCGGTTTCGACGGCCTGCCATCCTTTCGCGTCGGAGCCGACCAGCAGGCCGACGCCGAGGCCGGTGCCGGGTCCGATCACGGTGACCGGCCCGCGCATCGGCGTGTGCAGCGGTCCGTAGAGATGCACGCGATCCTCGGCGCCGAGCGCCGGCACCGCCCAGGCGACCGCGCCGAAATCGTTGAGCATGCACAGTTCGTCGAAGCCGAGCGTGGCCTGCAGCTCGGCGCGGCTGAACGACCAGGCGCGGTTGGTCAGGCGGATCTCGTCATGGTCGACCGGCGAGGCGACGGCGAACGCGGCGCGTCTGGGCTGCACGTCGACGGCGGCGAGATAGTGCTCGGCGGCATGCTGCAGGCTGGCGAATTCGGCACCGGCCAGCGTGCGCGGCTCGAGGACGCGGATCTCGGGTGCAGCGAGATCGGTCAGCGCGAAGCGCGCGTTGGTGCCGCCAATGTCGGCGATCAGGGCGAGATCCGTGCCGGCGCGGGCCATCGCTCAGCCCGCCCCGAACAGGCTGCAGGCGCCTTCCTCGGCGCTACCGGCGGCCTGGCGCATGAGCCCGAACAGCTCGCGGCCGAGGCCGTGATGGCTGGGCCCGATGTCGGGAATGACCGGTTCGCGCGCGGCCAGCGTCGCCGCGTCGATCTTCACGTCGAGGCTGCCGGCTTCGGCATCGATCGCGATCGGATCGCCGTCGCGCAGGCGCGCCAGCGCGCCGCCGGCGATCGCCTCGGGGACGACATGGATCGCGGCGAGGACCTTGCCCGAGGCGCCGGACATGCGCCCGTCGGTGAGCAGGGCGACGCGCTGGCCGCGATCCTGCAGGACGCCGAGCGTCGGCGTGAGCTTGTGCAGTTCGGGCATGCCGTTGGCGCGCGGTCCCTGCGCGCGGATCACCGCGACGAAATCGCCGACCAGCGATCCGGCCTTGAACGCATCGAGCATGGCGTCCTGCGATTCGAAGATGCGTGCCGGCGCCTCGATCGAACGATGTCCGGCAGCCACCGCCGACACCTTCACCACGGCGCGGCCGAGATTGCCGGACAAGCGTCGCAGGCCGCCTTCGGCATCGAACGGGTCGGAGCAAGGGCGCAGCACGGCCGTGTCCAGGGAAGTGGCCGGCGGGGGATTCCAGCGCAACTTGAGTTCGTCGAGCACGGGCTCCTGCGCCTGCGCGCGCAGGTCGCCGCCATGCACGCAGCGGATGTCGCCGTGCAGCAGGCCGGCATCGAGCAGTTCGCGGATGGCGAAGCCGAGGCCGCCGGCGGCCTGGAAGTGGTTCACGTCGGCTGCGCCGTTCGGATAGATGCGCGCGAGCAGCGGGGTGGCGCGCGAAAGTTCGTCGAGATCGTCCCAGTCGATGCGCAACCCGGCGGCGCGCGCGATGGCGACGAGGTGGATGGCGTGATTGGTCGAACCGCCGGTGGCGGCGAGGCCGACCATGGCATTGACGATGGCCTTCTCGTCGAGGGTCTTCGCCAGCGGCGTGTAGTTCTGGCCGAGCGCGGTGATGCGCAGCGCCTGTTCGGTCGCGGCCACGGTCAGCGCATCGCGCAGGGTCGTGCCCGGATTGACGAAGGCCGCGCCGGGCATCATCAGGCCCATCACTTCGAGCAGCATCTGGTTCGAGTTGGCGGTGCCGTAGAAGGTGCAGGTGCCCGGACCGTGGTAGGACTTCGATTCGGCATCGAGCAGTTCCTCGCGGCTCGCCTTGCCTTCGGCATAGCGCTGCCGCACGGCGGCCTTTTCCCTGTTCGGCAGGCCCGAGGTCATCGGCCCGGCCGGCACGAACAGCACCGGCAAATGGCCGAAGCTCAGCGCGCCGATGAGCAGGCCGGGCACGATCTTGTCGCAGACGCCGAGCAGCAGTGCCGCATCGAACATGTCGTGCGAAAGCGAGACCGCGGTCGCCAGCGCGATCGTGTCGCGCGAGAACAGCGAGAGCTCCATGCCGTCGCGGCCCTGGGTGACGCCATCGCACATGGCCGGCACGCCGCCGGCGACCTGCGCGGCGCCTCCGGCTGCGCGCGCCGCGGCGCGGATCAGGCTCGGGTACTGCTCCATCGGCTGGTGCGCGGAGAGCATGTCGTTGTAGGCTGTGACGATGCCGATGTTGCCGGCGCGCGCGCCACGCAGCAGCGGCTTGTCGGCGCCCGAGGCAGCGAAGCCATGGGCCAGGTTGCCGCAACTCAGGCGGGCGCGGGCGGGATTGCGCGTCAGCCCTTCGTGCATGCGCGCGAGATAGTCGTCGCGCGAGCCACGGCTGCGTTCGGCAATGCGCGTGGTGACGCGTTCGACAACGGGGTGCAGGCTCATCAGGGGCTCCAGTGGATCTCGATGGTCGTGTCCGGCACGTGCAGCAATGCGGCGACCGGCAGGCGCGCGGGGTCATTCTCGCCGATCGCGCGTTCGAGGACGGCGCGCTTGTCGGCACCGCTGATTGCAAGGATCACATGGCGGCTGTGCAGCAGGCGTGCAAGGCTCAGGCTGATGCGCGCATGCGGCCCGGCCGCCGGCAGCGGATCGGGAACGATCGCCACGGCCGCTTGCCGGCACTCCGGATCAAGCGCTGCCGCGAGATTCGGCGCGCCGGGGAACAGCGAGGCGAAATGGCCGTCCGCACCCATGCCGAGCAGGGCCGCATCGATGGGTCCGGCAAGTGACTGCAGGCGGGCATTGGCGAACGCGGCATCGACCGCGCCGGAGGGGTCCGGCGGCACCAGCGGCAGCCAGTGGATGCCGGCGACGCTGCCGAATGATTCACGCATCTGGCGCAGGTTGCAGTCGGCGTGATCGGCGCGCACCCAGCGCTCGTCGGTCGGCAGGATCGTTACCCGTGTCCAGTCGCGTGCCTCCCCGGCGAATCGCCGCAACACCGGCGGCGCGGTGCGTCCGCCGGCCAGGGCGAGGATCGCCGCGCCGCGCTGGCGCAGCGCGTCATCGGTTGCCGCGGCAAGGCGTGTCGCCAATGCGACCGCCAGAGCATCCGCATCGGCGTGTTCGCTCAGGGTCCAGGCCACGATGGCTACTCGCGCCAGCTGTGGCCGTGGCGCTCGATCATCGCCACCGCGCTGCTCGGCCCCCAGGTGCCGGCGGGGTAGGGCTTCGGCGTGCTGCCGGCCGACTGCCAGCCGTCGTAGATCGCATCGACCCATTGCCAGGCCGCCTCGGTCTCGTCGCGGCGCACGAACAGCGTGCCGTTGCCTTCGAGCGCATCGAGATACAGTCGCTCGTAGGACAGGCGCCGGCGGTGCGCGGCGAACTGCTGGTCGACGTCGAGATCGAGCGCAACCTGGGACAGGCGCAGGCCATTGCGATCGAGTCCCGGCGTCTTGTGCATCAGGGTCATCTGGATGCGCTCCTCGGGCTGCAGCAGGATGACCATCGCGTTTGGTTCCACGCGCACGCCGCTGTTGGCGAAGATCGAGTGCGGCACGGCGCGGAACTGCAGGTAGATCTCGGTGCAGCGGCGTGGCATGCGCTTGCCGGTGCGCAGGTAGAACGGCACCCCTGACCAGCGCCAGTTGTCGATGTGCGCGCGCAGGGCGACGAAGGTCTCCGTGCGGCTTTCCTGGCCGAGGTCGCTGAGGTAACCCGGCACGGCCACGCCATCGACCGCGCCGGCGGTGTACTGGCCGGCGACGCTTTCGCTGCCGACCTCGTTGCGTCCGATCAGGCGCAGCGAACGCAGCACCTTGAGTTTCTCGTTGCGCACGGCGCTCGGATCGAAATGCGCGGGCGGCTCCATGGCGGTCAGGCAGAGCAGTTGCAGCAGGTGGTTCTGCAGCATGTCGCGCATGGCGCCGGATTCGTCGTAGTAGCCGCCGCGGCCTTCGACACCGACCGTTTCGGCGACGGTGATCTGCACCTGCTCGATGTGCCGCGCGTTCCACAGCGGCTCGAACAGCGCATTGCCGAAGCGCAGCGAGATCAGGTTCTGCACGCCTTCCTTGCCGAGATAGTGGTCGACGCGGAAGACGCGATCCTCGTCGAACACGCGGGTCACGCCATCGTTGATCGCGATCGAGGTGGCGAGGTCCTGTCCGATCGGCTTTTCCAGCAGCACGCGGGTACCGGATCCGCCGAGGCCGCGACTGCCGAGTGCCGCGCAGATCGGCGAATAGAAGCGCGGTGCCGTGCTCAGGTGGTAGACGACATCGCCGTTGCGCGCCTTGGTGACGGCGTCGGCCAGCGCATTCATCGAGGTATCGTCATCGATCGATGCGGCGCAATAGTCGATGCGCTCAAGCAGCTCGCGCACGCTGCTCTCATCGCGTTCGCCCGCCGCGACCCGCTGTTCGATGCTCGCGCCTACGCTGTCGCGGAATCCTTGCGCATCGAGGTCGCTGCGCGCGGTGCCGAGGATGCGCAGGCCCTTGGGCAGCAGGCCATCGCGCTGCAGGCCGTAGAGCGAGGGCAGCAGCATGCGCTGGGCGAGATCACCCGTCGCACCGAAAATCGTCAGCAGGTTGGCGGGTGTGCCGGTCATGGAAGAATTCCGTTGGATGAAAGGCAGCCTAGCGCGGCGATGTCCCGCCGGTGGCCTGAATACGATTGCAGTTGCCGCACTGCAGCATTGTGCCACCCGGAGCGGCCCAATGGAGACTACCGGAGTGGAGGATTTGCCCGGGCTCGCGCGCCGGAACTACCCATCCGACGCGAACAGCACGCCGAAAGCGGGCAGCTGCACGCGCGCCTCGCCCAGCTCGCCGGCGATCAGGCCATGGCCGTCGATCGCGCGAAAGGGGCCGGATCCATCGGCCGCGAAGACGCAGGGTTCGTTGCCGGTGTTGAACCAGGCGCGCACGCGGATGCCGTCGAAGCGCCGTTCGAGCGCGAGCACGGGTTCGGGGGCGGTCAGCATGGACACCTCGCCGAATACCAGGGCGGGATGCCGCTTGCGCCAGCGCATGAACGTGCGGAAGCGCTGCAACGGGGAGTCCGCTTCGGCGTCCTGCTCCTCGACACTGCGCTGGCGATGCGAGTCGGGTATGGGCAGCCATGGCTGCGCCGGCGAAAACCCGCCGCCGTCCGCGCTGGTCCAGGGCATCGGCGTGCGACAGCCGTCGCGCCCCTTGTAGTTCGGCCAGAACGCGATGCCGTAGGGATCCTGCAGCAGTTCGAAGGGCAGGTCCGCCTCGGTCAGGCCGAGTTCCTCGCCCTGGAACACGCAGACCGAGCCGCGCAACGAACAGACCATCGCGCTGAGCAGGCTGGCCAGGTGCGAGGGCGCATCGGTGCCGCCCCAGCGACTGGCCACGCGTTGCACGTCGTGGTTGGAGATCGACCAGCACGGCCAGCCTTCGGTCATGCGCGATTCGAGCTCCTGCACGGTTTCGCGGATGTGCCGGGTCGAGAATTCGTCGGTCAGCAGTTCGAAGCTGTAGCCCATGTGCAGGCGATCCGGACCGGTGTACTCGGCCATCGTCGCCAGCGAATCCTCGGAGGAAATTTCGCCGAGCGCGGCGACATCCGGATAGCGGTCCAGCAGGACGCGCAGCTCGCGGATGAAATCGATGTTCTCGGGTTGGGTGTTGTTGTAGTAGTGGTACTGGAAGGCGTAGGGATTGTCCGGGCTGAAGCCGCGACCGACGCGGCGGGATTCGGGCTTCGGCGGGTTGTTGCGCAGTTGCGCATCGTGGAAGCAGAAATTGATCGCGTCCAGGCGCAGGCCGTCGACGCCGCGATCGAGCCAGAATTTCACGTTCTCGAGGGCGGCGCGGCGTACCTCGGGATGGTGGAAGTTCAGATCCGGCTGCGAGGCCAGGAAGTTGTGCAGGAAGTACTGGCGCCGGCGCGGTTCCCACTGCCAGGCGACGCCGCCGAAGATCGACAGCCAGTTGTTCGGCGGCGAGCCGTCGTCGCGCGCGTCGGCCCAGACATACCAGTCCGCCTTCGGGTTGTCGCGGCTTTCGCGGCTTTCGCGGAACCACGCGTGGTCGATCGAGGTATGGCTGAGGACCTGGTCGATGACCACCTTGAGGCCGAGCGCGTGGGCCTTTTCGACCATGCGGTCGAAATCGGCGAGCGAGCCGAACAGCGGATCGACATCGCGGTAGTCGGCGATGTCGTAGCCGAAGTCGGCCATCGGCGACTTGAAGAACGGCGATACCCAGATCGCATCGACGCCGAGGCCGGCGACATAGTCGAGGCGCTCGATGATGCCCGGCAGGTCGCCGACGCCGTCTCCGTTGGTGTCCTGGAAACTGCGCGGATAGATCTGGTAGATGACGGCGCCGCGCCACCAGGGTTGCTTGCTCATTCAGTCGTTCCGATCCGCTGGCGCATGCTCTGCGCGGGGCGTTGCTTTCGGCCAGTGCCGATAGTTGGCAGCTTAACGCCCCCGTTCGTGTTTGCCGGGGGTTTGTGCATACGTATTCATGCGCGTGGCTTGAACTTCCGGCACCCGAATCGGATTAGCGTGAGGGCGGATTTTCAACGATGCAGGGCGGCCGACTGCACCGCTCACGGGGGAGGGTTGTCCTTGAATACGAATCTGGTCCAGGTCTCGGTGTTCGCCGGCCTGACCGCACTGGTCGCAGTGCTGACCTGGTGGATGTGCCGGCGCTCGGTGCGCAGCGACGACGAATCGAAGGACTACTTCCTCGCCGGCGGAGGACTGAGCTGGCCCTTCGTCGCCGGCTCGTTGCTGCTGACCAACATCAGCGCCGAGCAGATCGTCGGCATGAACGGCGCGCAGATGCTGCTGGTCGCCTGGTGGGAATTCGGCGCCGCGGCCGGCCTGCTCGTGCTCGCCCATGTGCTCGTGCCGATGTACTACAAGTACCAGTGCACGACGACCACCGAGCTGCTCGAGAAGCGCCTCGGCGATCCGGGCCTGCGCCGCCTCGTGTCGATGCTGTTCCTGGTCGGCTACATGTTCATCCTGCTGCCGGTCGTGCTCTATACCGGCTCGGTGTTCATGAAGTCGATGTTCGCCCTCGACGTGCCGATCATCGTCATCGCCGCGGCATTTGCGCTGGGCGGCCTGCTCTACGCCGCCTTCGGCGGCCTGCGCGCGATCGCCATTTCCGACACCTTCAACGGCGTCGGCCTGCTCGTGATGGGCCTGGCGGTGACCCTGTTCGCCCTGGCCGCAGTGAAATGGGACCTCTCGGGCATCCCGATGGAGCGCTGGTCGCTGGTCGGCAGCAACGATTCCGACATCCCCTGGCATACCCTGCTGACCGGCATGCTCTTCATCCACATCTTCTACTGGGGCACCAACATGGTGATCGCCCAGCGCGCGATGGCGGCGCGTTCGGTGCGCGAGGCGCAGAAGGGCATCTACGCCGCCGCCGCCTTCAAGCTGGTGATCCCGCTGATCGTCGTGTTTCCCGGCGTGATCGCCTACAAGCTCTACGGCGACATCGGCGACGTCGCCTACGGCCGCCTCGTCGGCGACGTGCTGCCGCCGTGGCTGTCGGGTGCGTTCGCCGCAATGATCGTCGGCGCCGTGCTGTCGAGCTTCAATTCCTGCCTGAACTCGGCGGCTGCGTTGTACACCTGCGACCTGCCCCTGCCACTGGTCAACGCCAAGGCTGATGTAAAGAAGATCGGCCAGCGCGTGGCCACGCTGTTCGCCGTGGTCGGCGTCGCCATGGTGCCGCTGTTCCAGCACGCGCAAAGCATCGTCGACACCCTGCAACGCCTGAATGGCCTCTATTCGATGCCGGTGCTGGCGGCGTTCCTGGCGGCGGTCTTCATGCGCGGCGTGAGCGCGCACGCGGTCAAGGTCGGCATCGGCTTCGGCGCGGCCCTGTATGCCGTGTTCACCTTCGTCTGGTCGCCGCTGCATTACATCCACCTGATGGCGATCACCCTGGCATCCACGCTGATGGTCGTCGTCCTGATCAATCGCTGGGGCGCCGGCGCACGCCCGGTAGGCGAGCCGGCCTGAGCATGCGCGTGCTCCTGCAGCTGGCGCTGGCGGGATGGCTGGTTGCTCCGGCCGTCCGTGCGCAGGCGCCTTCGGCTGCCGATTGCCTCAAGCCGGACTGGCAGACGGTTCTCGACGCCAGTGCCGCCGCGCCGGACGACGCGCGCGCGGCCTGGCTCGATGGCCGACAACTGACCTGGCCCGGCAAGTCCGTGCAAGGTCGCTACAGGTTGCTCGCTTCGGCAACCGGGGTCATCGATGCCACCATCGGCAAGCACGCCGCGGGAGCCGATCATCAACTGAATCTCGAGAACAATCCGAAGCCCCTCACCGTCATCCCGGCAAAAGCCGGGATCCATGCTGATGACTCGAAATTCCATCCCGTTGCCGACACAACATCAACAAGCAGCGGACGCTCCTTCAGCTATCTCGGTGAAGGCGCGATCCTGCAACTCGGAAATTCCGACGCAGCGCGACTGCCGGACCTGCTGCTCGGCCAGCTCGTGCTTGCCGAGCTGGCCGCCGACGACACGATTCTCGATGCGACCTACTTGCAGTCCGCGACTGCGCTCGATGCTCTCTACGCTGATGCTGCCGACGCACACGAACTTGGCGTACGCATTGCAGCTGCGCAGGTACGGTTTGCGCTGTGGGCCCCGACGGCACGGCAGGTTTCGCTCTGCATTTACTCAAGCTCGCAAGCAAGCACCGTCCGCCTTGAGCCGCTGCAGCGCAATGCGGCAAGTGGAATCTGGTCGACACGCCTGCAAGGCGATCACGCGAACGATTACTACACCTACCTGGTCGATGTCTTCGTGCGCGGCGTCGGCATCGTGCGCAACCGGGTCACCGATCCCTACAGCCTGAGCCTCGATGCCGATTCGCGGCGCAGCTGGATCGGCTCGCTCGATGCGGTGGACGTCAAGCCCGATGGCTGGGATGCCGATCGCAGCCCGGCCCCGGTCGCCGCCGCGACCGACATGCAGGTCTACGAGCTGCACCTGCGCGATTTCTCGGTCGGCGACTCCAGCGTTCCTCCCGAGCACCGCGGCAAATACCTCGCCTTCACCGATCACGACTCCAATGGCATGCGCCACTTGCGTGCGCTGGCCGGTGCCGGCATGACCGATATCCACCTGCTGCCCGTGTTCGACATCGCCACGATTCCGGAAACCGGCTGCGTGACGCCTGCACCGAATGGCGCGCCCGACAGCGAGGCGCAGCAGGCGCTGATCGCCGCGACCCACGCGCGCGACTGCTACAACTGGGGCTACGAGCCGCTGCACTACACCGCGCCCGAGGGCAGCTATGCCAGCGATGCCGGCGACGGGCGCGTGCGCGTACGCGAATTCCGGCGCATGGTGCAGGGCCTGCACGCGGCCGGCCTGCGCGTCGGCATGGACGTCGTCTACAACCACACCAGCGCTTCGGGGCAGGACGAAAAATCCGTGCTTGACCGCATCGTGCCGGGCTACTACCACCGCCTCGACCGCGACGGACGCATCGAACGTTCGACCTGCTGCGAAAACACCGCGACCGAACATCGCATGATGGCGCGACTGATGCGCGATTCGGTGGCGACCTGGGCGCGCGACTACCACCTCGATTCATTCCGCTTCGATCTGATGGGCCACCAGCCGCGCGCGGCGATGGAGGCCGTGCAGGCGGCGGCGGATGCGGCGCGCGGCCGGCACGTGGTCCTGCTCGGCGAAGGCTGGAACTTCGGTGAAGTCGCCGATGGCGCGCGCTTCGTGCAGGCCTCGCAGCTCTCTCTGGCCGGCAGCGGCATCGCCACCTTCAGCGACCGCGCCCGCGATGCCGTACGCGGCGGCGGCTGCTGCGACAGCGGCGCGGACCTGTTCGCGCGGCAGGGTTACCTCAACGGTCTCTTTTATGCGCCGAACGCGCATGCCGGCGATCGCGCCACGCGTGCCGACCTGCTGCGCGCGGCCGACCTTGTCCGCGTCGGCCTCGCCGGCACACTGCGCGACTACCCGATGCAGACGGCGACCGGCGCAACCCGGACGCTGGCGAAGATCGACTACGCCGGCCAGCCCGCCGGCTACGCCAGCACACCGGGCGAGGTGGTCAACTACGTCGAAAACCACGACAACCCGACCCTGTTCGACATCAACGTGCTCAAGCTGCCACTGGCGACCTCGATGGCGGAGCGCGCACGCGTGCAGGTCCTCGCCGCCGCCATCACGGCCTTCAGCCAGGGCATCGCCTACTACCACGCCGGCATCGAAGGGCTGCGCAGCAAGTCGCTCGATCGCAACAGCTTCGATTCGGGCGACTGGTTCAACCGCATCGACTGGACGTTTCGCGACAGCGTATTCGGCAGCGGACTGCCGCCCGCGGCCGACAACGGCAAGGACTGGCCGCTGTTGCGTCCGCTGCTGGCCGATCCCGCGCTCAAGCCCGATGCCGAAACCATGCGCTGGACGCGCGATGCCTTCCTTGACCTGCTGCGCCTGCGCCGCAGTTCCAGCCTGTTCCGCCTGCGCAGCGCGGAAGACGTGAGTCAGCGCCTGCATTTCCTCAACACCGGGCCCGCCCAGGTCGCCACCCTGGTCGTCGAGCATCTCGATGGCCGCGGTCTCGCCGGCGCGAACTTCGGGGAGCTCATGGTGTTCGTCAACGTCGATACGCGCGCGGTCGATTTCGATGCCGACGGCGAGGCCGAAAGACCCTGGGTCCTGCATCCGCTGCAGCGCAGTGCAGCGGCGGCCGATGCGCGCGTGCGCGAAGACGCCTCCTACGACCGGGACGCAGGACGCTTCCATGTCCCGGCACGCAGTGCCGTCGTGTTTGTGATCGAATGAAGGGCGTCCGCACCGGCGTGCATGCCATCGAAACGGAGACCGCGTGAGCAGCGAAGAAGACCGTATCCAGAAGATCGTCATCGTCGGCGGCGGCACGGCCGGCTGGATGACGGCCGCCACCTTGTCCAAGCTGCTCGGTCGCAGCGTATCGATCCGCCTGGTCGAATCCGACGAGATCGGCATCGTCGGCGTCGGCGAGGCGACGATTCCGCAGATCCGCCTGTTCAACGCCACCCTCGGCATCGACGAGGACGCGTTCATGCGCGCGACCCAGGCCACCTTCAAGCTCGGCGTCGAGTTCGTCGACTGGACCCGGCCCGGCGATCGCTACATGCACGCGTTCGGCGTCGTCGGCGGGCGCGATCTCGGCCTCGTCCAGTTCTACCAGTACTGGCTCAAGCTGCGCCAGCTCGGCAAGGCCGCCGACCTCGGCAGCTACACGTTCAACCAGGTGGCCGCCCGCCTCGGCCGCTTCATGCGCGGCACCGGCCAGCCGAACTCGCCGCTGACCAACGTCTTCCACGCCTTCCATTTCGATGCCGGCCTGTATGCGCGCTTCCTGCGCGACTTCAGCGAGAAGCTCGGCGTCGTGCGCACCGAAGGCAAGATCGTCGACACGGTGTTGCGCGCAGAAGACGGCTTCATCGATGCCGTCGTCCTCGACAGCGGCGAGCGCATCGAGGGCGAGTTGTTCATCGACTGCTCGGGATTCCGCGGCCTGCTGATCGAGCAGGCCCTGAAGACGGGCTTCGAGGACTGGAGCCACTGGCTGCCGTGCAACCGGGCCATGGCCGTGCCTTGCGAGAGCGTCCCCGATCCGACCCCGTTCACGCGCGCGACCGCGCGCCAGGCCGGCTGGCAATGGCGCATCCCGTTGCAGCACCGCACCGGCAACGGCCATGTCTACTGCAGCGATTTCATCGGCGACGACGAGGCGGCCGCCATCCTGATGGCCAACCTCGATGCCAAGGCGCTGGCCGAGCCGCGACCGTTGCGCTTCACCACCGGCATGCGCCGCCAGTTCTGGAACCGCAACTGCGTGGCGATCGGCCTGGCCAGCGGCTTCATGGAGCCGATCGAATCGACCAGCATCCACTTCATCCAGTCGAGCATCTCGAAGCTCGTTGCGCCGTTTCCCGACCGCCTTTTCGACACCGCGCCCAGTGATGCCTACAACCCCCAGACCCGCTTCGAATTCGAGCGCAGCCGCGATTTCCTGATCCTGCATTACAAGGCCAACCAGCGCGACGATCCGTTCTGGCAACGCTGCCGCGAGATGTCGATCCCGGACACGCTGGCGCAGAAGATCGAGCTGTTCCGCAGCAGCGCACGCATCTTCCGCGAGAACGAGGAGCTGTTCACCGAAGTCGCCTGGCTGCAGGTGATGATCGGCCAGGGCATCGTCCCCGAGCGCTACCACTCGATGGTCGACATGCTGAGCGAGGCGGAGATCGTGCAGGTGGTCGAAGGCACGC
>OEIU01001832.1_pt1 | contig 12522 bp, 11 predicted proteins | sample 1539221 | NCBI WGS metagenome assembly OEIU01 (sample SAMN03792071, study PRJEB22550) | activated sludge metagenome | feature: wastewater treatment plant; material: activated sludge; isolation source: Wastewater treatment plant of a petroleum refinery complex | place: Argentina: Zarate | collected...
GAGGCGCCGGTCGGATTCGAACCGACGAATAAAGGTTTTGCAGACCTTCCCCTTAGACCGCTTGGGTACAGCGCCAATTCTAAAAAATAAAATCCACTTTCGTGGATTATTGTAAAAAATCAGAGCGGGAAACGGGACTCGAACCCGCGACATCAACCTTGGCAAGGTTGCGCTCTACCAACTGAGCTATTCCCGCAATAAAAATTCTCAAATAACGAAGCCAAATATAATATCAACACATAATTTTTGCAAAAATTTATTTAATCTAATTTAACCTTCTTTTATTCGGGTTACTTCATTTTCTTGAACCGTGTATAAATCCCCGGTAAGGTAATGAATGTTGCACAGTAATGAATGCTTTATTATCAATAGACTCAATTAATTGAATTATTTTTTTTTGATATTTACGGGGAACTATTACTACTACAATTGAAATCTCCCCGGAAACCCCGTGAGCAGGTAATACAGTTACACCGTGCTTTTCATGCCGCAAAGCTCTGGCAATTTCGGCACTCGCTGTTCTTGAAATTATACTTAGTTGGGCGTAACCAAATCCAATTTTTTGTTCAATAGTAATACCGAGTATATTGCCAATACCAAATCCAATTGCATAACCAAAAAGATTCTGAATATGATCAAGATGTTGGAAAATATATCTGATAGCAAAAACCCATATTAAAACCTCAATCATTCCGGCTAAACCTGCATAATATTTTTTCCCTTGCACTACAAGGATGGTTCTTACAGTACCAATTGATACATCACAAATTCTCATAAACATTATCAAGAAGGCACCAAAAAAAGATTCGAACATCGCAATCCTTTGATTTCTATAATTATATACTTAAAAGTTCAATAAAATATTTTATCTTTGAATTACAAATTAAAAAATAAAAAACATAAAAAAGACAAATGTTTAGAGTTCAAAGAGAAGAATTAGTTGACGAATTAACAAAAAAAGGTATTACTGATTTAGCAGTTATCAAAGCAATTGGAACAGTACCAAGAGAAAAGTTCATTGATAAAACAATGCATCATATGGCATATAAAGATGTAGCTTTACCAATTGGGTATGATCAAACTATATCTCAACCTTATACAGTTGCATTTATGACTCAATTACTCAACATTAAAAAACCGGGGATGAAAATATTAGAGATCGGAACCGGTTCCGGATATCAAGCTGCAATTCTTTATGAAATGCAGGCAGATGTTTACAGCATTGAGAGAAATATTGATTTATTCAACCGTACAGCAAAATTATTTGATAAATTAGGAATCCGTGTGCACGCAAAATACGGAGATGGAACAATTGGGTGGGCAGAGTTCGCTCCGTTCGATGGTATTATTGTTACGGCCGGCTCACCAACAATTCCTAATAAATTAAAAGAACAGCTTGCAATTGGAGGTAGAATGGTAATTCCGGTCGGTGATAGGATTTCACAAAAGCTTTACCTGATAAAGAAAACAGGTGAAGATAAATTTGAAATAGAGACTATTCCTGAATTCACATTTGTCCCATTAATCGGAAGAGAAGGTTGGAAAAAGTAATTGTTATAGTAGGACCAACTTGCTCCGGTAAAACTAAATTAGGCCTGATATTAGCGGAACTTTTAAATGGTGAAATCATATCGGCAGATAGTAGGCAAGTTTATAAAAAAATTGACATTGGTACAGCTAAACCTACACAGGAAGAGTTAAGAAAAATTAGACATTATTTTATTAGCGATATTGATTTAGATAATAATTTTGATATTAGTTTATTCGAGAATAAGTCTGAGCTAATAATTTCTAATATATTAAAAAATAATAAGTTACCAATTGTTATAGGTGGCTCAGGATTGTATATCCGGGCATTGATTGATGGAATTGCTGAAACAGCAGACAGCAGTAATCTAGTTAGGAAAGAACTTTTAGAATTACGTAATAAGTTTGGTAATGATTTCCTTTTTAATGAATTGATTAGAATAGATCCTGTAAGTGCTGCAAAGATGCTCCCGCAAAATTGGAAAAGAGTCATGAGAGCCCTGGAAGTTTTTAAATTAACTGGCCAACCAATTTGGAAACATCATCAAGAACAGGAGTTAAAAAGAAAGTATAATTATTTTCAAATTGGATTACGGTGGGACAGGGAAAAACTTTATAAGAATATCGATGATAGAGTTGTTAAAATGTTTGAAGCTGGATTAGTAGATGAAGTGAAAAATATTCTTTCTGAAGGATATTCAAAAAATTTAAATGCTTTAAATACAGTTGGATATAAAGAAGTTATTGAATTTTTAGATGGTAATATTAGTTTAGAAAAATGCATTGAACTTGTTAAAAGAAATTCTCGCAGATATGCAAAACGACAGATGACTTGGTTTAATGCAGATAAAAGAATACATTGGTATAGTATTGAAAATCTAGATCAGATAAAAAATTTGGCAAATCAAATCATAAAGGAAATTAATGAAAGAAAAAATTAAAATTGCATCCGGACAGGGATTTTGGGGTGATCTTATTGATGCTCCTTATCACCAGGTAACAAAAGGAAATATTGATTATCTCGTTATGGATTATCTTGCAGAAGTAACTATGTCCATTCTTCAAAAACAAAAGAATAAAAATCCTGAGCTGGGTTACGCAAAAGATATTCCGGAATTAATGAAAAGAATTCTCCCAATCATTAAGGAAAAGAATATTAAAGTTATAACAAATGGAGGAGGAGTTAATCCAATTGCATGTGCAAACTCTGTAATGAAAATTGCTAAAGATTTAGGAATAAATAAGTTAAAGATAGGAATTGTAGAAGGAGATAATATAAAAGACAACCTTAAAGACTTAATTTCAATGGGTGCTAAATTAAAAAATATGGAGACCGATGAAACAATCGAATCAATAGAGGATAGGATTCTTAGTGCAAATGTTTACTTTGGGGCTTTTCCAATTGTTGAAGCTCTTAAGCAAGGGGCGGATATAGTTATTACCGGAAGAACGACCGATACAGGATTGACGCTTGCTCCAATGATTTATGAATTTGACTGGAGGAAGAATGATTATGATTTGTTATCTGCTGGAACCGTCGCAGGGCATATTCTTGAATGTGGGGCTCAATCGAGCGGAGGAAATTTTTTAGGTGATTGGCAATCAATTCCCAATATGGCTGAAATTGGGTTTCCAATTGCGGAAGCTTATCCGAATGGAGAAGTTATAATTACAAAACATCCAAATACTGGCGGTAGAGTTTCTTTTGAAACAGTTGCCGAGCAACTTCTTTATGAAATTGGTGATCCTAAAAATTATATAACACCCGATTGCATAGCTGACTTTACATCTATAAAATTAGAGGACTTAGGTAACGACAGAGTTAAAATGTACAATGTAAGCGGACAACCTGAAACAGAATTCTATAAAGTTTCCTGTTCATATTCGGATGGGTTTTCTGCAGTTGCCTCTTTAACATATTCCTGGCCCCAGGCGTTAACCAAAGCAAAAGCGGGTGATGAAATTTTGAGAAAGCGCTTAGCTAACTTAGCATTAAAATTTGATGAAATAAGAACAGAATTTATTGGATATAACGCAACACATGGTCCATTGGCAAAAAAAATAAATGAAGATGATATAAATGAAATTGTGCTTCGAGTTGCAGTTCGTTCACATGATTATGCTTCTGTGGAAAGATTTGGAAAAGAGATTGCACCACTTATTTTAACTGGTCCTCCTGCAGTTACTGGTTTTGCTGGCGGAAGACCAAAACCGAGTGAAATTGTTGCTTACTGGCCAGCTTTAATTCCAAAAAAATTTGTTAATCCAATTGTAAAAATACTGGAGAATTAATATGAAAATTAAATTATTAGACATCGCGCATGGCAGAAGTGGTGATAAAGGTGATGCTGCAAATGTAGGAATTATTGCTTATGATAATAGCGGGTATGATATTATAAAAAAGCATCTTACAGTTGAAAGGGTAAAAAAACACTTTGAAGGTATTTGTCTTGGGGATGTTGAAAGATATGAGTTACCAAATCTTCGTGCATTAAATTTTTTATTACACAATACACTCGGTGGAGGAGGTACTGTATCATTAAAGCTTGATGCACAAGGTAAAACTCTGGCTGCAGCATTGTTGCGAATGGAACTTGAAGTCTGAAAGTTTGAATGAAAGATTGCATAAATTAAAACATGCAATCATCCAGGGATGGAACTATAATTTTGTTAAATCAATATTTTAATTTTAAAGAAAAAATTAAAAAATCTTAAAAAGAAAGTGGAATTGAGATGTACGAAGAAGAAATAAAATTGATAAATAATTATAAAGTAAGAGTCGATAATTTACGGAGTTATCTTTGACGTCGATAAAAAAGAATTAAAAATTTCCGAACTTCAATCAAAAACTGAAGCACCAGATTTTTGGAATGATCAAAAGAGTGCACAAAAGCTTTTACAGGAAATTAATTCACTACAAACCTGGGTTGATTTATGGAAAAGTGTTAATAATAAACTATCTAATGTTGAAGAAATTGTTCAGCTTGCTCAATCGGAGGAAGATGAATCTTTTGCTGAAGAGATAGCAAAAGAACTTGAAGATCTGGCTAATGCGATTGATAAAGCTGAGTTTAAAAATATGCTTAGCGGAAAAGATGATGATAAAAATTGTATTCTGACAATACATTCAGGTGCCGGAGGTACTGAAGCGCAAGATTGGGCTGAAATGCTTTTAAGAATGTATTTGAGATATGGTGAAAAAAATGGTTTTAAGATGTCAATTCTTGATTTGCTTGATGGTGATGGAGCTGGAATTAAATCCGCTACTGTTGAAGTTGAAGGTGAATTTGCTTATGGTTATTTAAAAGCAGAAAATGGCGTACATCGGCTTGTAAGAATTTCTCCTTTCGATTCAAACAAAAGAAGACATACTTCTTTTGCCTCTGTTTTTGTGATTCCTGAAATTGATGACACAATAGAAATAGAAATTAATCCGGCTGATTTAAGAGTTGATACATATCGGTCCGGTGGCAAAGGCGGGCAGAATGTTAACAAAGTTGAAACTGCTGTACGAATTACTCATATTCCCACTGGAGTTGTTGCAGCTTGCCAGACTGAAAGATCTCAATTACAAAATAGAACTAAAGCCATGAGGTTGTTAAAATCGAGATTGTATCAGTTAGAAGTTGATAAACAAACAGCCGAACATGATGAAATTGAAAAAAGTAAAATGAAAATTGAATGGGGAAGTCAGATTCGTTCTTATGTTTTTCACCCATACAATATGGTTAAGGATCATCGAACTGATGAAGAAACATCTGATGTGCAGGGTGTAATGGATGGAGATATTAACAGGTTTATAAAAGCATATTTATTAAAGTTTAACCAGAATTAAATGACGAAAAACATTAGTAGCAAGGACAAGGATAGAGCCAAGCAGGATTTTTTTAAGAAAGTATATTCTGTAACGAAGAAAATCCCATACGGTAAAGTTGCTACATACGGTGATATCGCAGAGGCGTGCGGAATTCGTTCATCGGCAAGAACTGTTGGCTGGGCATTAAATGGATGTGGACCGGATATTCCTGCTCACAGAGTCGTGAACAGATTTGGAGCATTAACAGGTAAAATTCATTTTGGTGATCCTAATTTGATGGAAGAACTTCTACGGGGTGAAGGTGTGGAGTTTGAAAAAAATGGTTTTGTTAGATTAGATAAACATTTGTGGAAACCGAAAGTCAAGTGAAACCCATCCTAAATCCTTCCCTTTCTAAAAGGGAAGGACTTTTAAAATTGGATTTGTGAATAAAAGAAAATTAATCAATACTTTCTCACATCAATTGATGAAACACCGCAATCAATATCAATGTAAATTTTCTTTGAATATTTTTCAAAATTTTCTGAACGATATAAATCTTTAGTTATTTTTGTAAACCCTTCGTAGTGTTTGCTGGATAAAGCTGCATCGGATTTTATTTCGCATCCAACCGAATCGGGAATTAAAATATCAATATCGGAAGCACCTGCATCAAGCTTGAACCTGACGACATCAGCAAGATTGCCAAATTTTATGTTTAATGCTGCTGCTCCCATATTTACATCAACCTTATTTACCTTGTAGGGTGTTAAATCTAAATCAACTGAAGCCGCACCAACATCAAAATTAAGCTCCCATTCCGGTTTAGGATTTAATGACATCTCCACAGAATTTTTATAATTATTTTTACCGAATTTTATTTTTGTGTTCTTCATATCAAAATCTAATTGGGAATGAGAACCATTATCATTCCTGTTCAGTTTATAATTTCCCTCAATCCCTTCGGCATGAAATTCAATTAAATTGTCTGTTGGAGTAAGTATTTTAAAACTTCCTGCACCGCCGTTAAAATTTAAAGTTGCCGTTTTTATGGAGTCATTATAAACCTGAAAAAAATTTGTTGTATCATAAGAAACATCATTTTCGTCATCAATAATAAAATGAAGATCATTATGGAATAAGTTTGTGGTTGCGCTAACTGATGCATATAAGGTTAATGCTAATATTACTCCAGCCAGGGCACCAACAATATTTTTACCGATCTGATTTTTTACAAGTATTGAAACTCCTATTAGAACTAAAACTAACGGCCAAAATTTCCAGGCAGAATCCCAGTAGAAATTAAGATCTGTCAGGTTTCCAATCAGAAGCAAAGCTCCGAAAGCAAGAAAAAATACTCCCCAAAAAATATGTGATGTTTTCATTGTCTTACCTCATTTTGCGAATTATTTTTTGCATTAAGAATTATTGCAAGGCCTAATCCAATTAAAATTAATGGCCAGAAATCGCCAAAGTGAAATCGTGGTACAAAATTATCTAAAAGAAATATACCTCCCAATAATATAAGAAATGCGCCGGCATAAAAACTTCTGTTGTTCTGAGGTTTAATATTTACTTGATTCATATTATAGTCAGTGTTTTCAGATTTATTTTCTGAGGATGAATTATCTGAATTATCCTTTGGTTTATCAGCGTTAAATGGAGTAATGATATATGGTTTTTGAGGAATAATTATCCATAAAATAATATATGCTAAAATTCCGCTTCCGCCGAAGATTACAGCCAGAACAAATATCAATCTTACGATAACCGGATCGATTGAAAAATATTCTGCTAAACCACCGCAAACTCCGCCAACCATTTTATCAGTAACGGATCGATAAAGTTTCTTGTACATTTTAGAACTCCTTTCTGTATCTAATTTCTAATGCAAAACTAATATATAAATACATAGGTGGCTCTTTTTATAGTATCAACGGTATTTAAAAATTAATGCAGGGAAAATCAGTTTATTGTCGGGCGAATGGTATCGGTGAGTGGGGGAAAAACTTTCTTATTTATTGTAATAATTAAAACTTAGTTTATTTTAGTTACAACATTTTATTAAATATTGAAATAACATCCTTTTATGAAAATAGCTCTTTGCCAGATAGATCCAATAATAGGAAATCTGGAATACAATAAGCAAAAAATTATTGCCGGATATAGAAAAGCTGTAGCGACAAAAGCTGACCTGGCAATATTTCCGGAACTTTCGCTTGTCGGATATCCACCATTAGATCTGGTTGAAAAAAAAGAATTTAGAAGTGCTGTTAATAAAGCTGCTAAAGAAATTGCATCACAAACAATTAATGTTGGATTATTATTTGGTGCGATTACAGAAGATGATGATAAAGTTGGGACAGATATTCATAACTCCGCAATATTATGTTTTGACGGTAAGATTCAATTTGTGCAGCATAAAACTTTAATTCCTAATTACGATGTATTCGATGAGATGCGATATTTTGATCCAGCAGAAAGTGTATCGGTTTTTGATTTTAAAGGTGAAAAACTTGGAATATCTATTTGTGAGGATATCTGGAATGATGCTGATTATTGGTACAGAAGAAGATATCACAAAGATCCAATTACCGATTTAATGAATCAAAAAGCATCCATTTTAATTAATATTTCTGCAAGTCCTTATTCTTATGGAAAAAGATGTGCACGTCAGGAAATGCTATCGGTACTTACGAGAAAAGATAAAATTCCGCTTGCCTATGTTTGTTGCGTTGGTGCGCAAACAGATTTAATCTTTGACGGCGCAAGTATGTGCTTTGATGACGCAGGAAATCTTGTAAAAATCGGTAAAGCTTTTGATGAAGATTTTATTTTATTCGATACAGAAAAAAAATATGACCCAATACAAAAATGTGAGAGCAGTTTTGAAGAAGAGGTTTATAATTCACTTGTGTTTGGACTAAAAGAATATTGCAGAAAATTAAACTTCAATAAAGTTTTGGTTGGATTAAGCGGCGGTATGGATTCAGCGCTTGTAACCTGTATTGCTGTTGAAGCTTTGGGTGCAGAAAATGTGCACGTAATGTTATTGCCTTCAAAATACTCCAGCGAAGGAAGCATAAAGGATTCTGAAAATTTAATTAATAACCTTGGAATAAAATCAAACAATGTAAGCATACAGCCGGTTGTTGATAAAACTTTAAATCAGTTAAATCCAATTTTAGATTTTAGCATCAAACCTATCGCAGAAGAAAATTTACAAGCAAGAGTGCGTGGAATTTATTTAATGGCTTATTCAAATAACAACGGCTATCTTTTATTAACTACAGGTAATAAATCTGAAATGGCAGTTGGTTATTGTACACTTTATGGCGATATGTGCGGTGGTTTGGCTGTAATCGCTGATGTTTACAAAACAGATGTTTATCGGATTGCAAATTTTATTAATAGAGATAAAGAAATAATTCCAAATGCGATAATCAAGAAAGCACCATCAGCAGAACTTAAACCAAATCAAACTGATCAGGATACATTGCCACCTTATGAAATCCTGGATAAAATTTTAAGGATGTATCTTGAAGAAAATAAAGAGTATAATGAAATCAAAGATATTATTGGTGATGAGTTACTTGTAGCAAAAATTTTAAGGATGGTGGATTTTAATGAGTTTAAGCGCTATCAAGCCGCACCCGCTCTGCGTGTTTCTTCCAAAGCTTTTGGATATGGCAGAAGATTTCCAATTGTGCAAGGTTGGAGAAAATAAAAATTCAACAGTCATCTTGTTTAATTCAGTAATGAATTATTGTAATTGTAATAAAATTGTTTAATAAAATTTAATTACTATGAAATTATTAAAATTAATTCTACTCGTAACAATTATTCTATCAACAAATATCTTTTCGCAGTTTGGTGCTGGTGAAGACCACGTAAAGATCAAAACATTTCCTTCGTTAGATAAACTATATATTGGAAGTGAAAACAAACTTGCCTTAAAAGTTAATATCGAAGAAAAATGGCATATCAACTCAGATAAACCCTATGAAGATTTTTTAATTCCCACAGCGTTAACTCTATCTGAAAACGAAAATTTCAAATTGGTTAAAGTCGTTTATCCCAAAGCCAAGGATTATAAATTTAGTTTTTCAGAAAATCCTCTTTCTGTTTGGCAGGAAGAAATTATTATTGGTGCATTGGTTAAAGTAAATGATAATGTTAAACCCGGCAATTATAAACTCATTTTCACTTTGGATTATCAAGCTTGCAACGAAATGAGCTGTCTTGCACCTGCTTCTGTTACAGATACATTAGAAGTTGAAGTGGCTGATAAAAAAGCTGTGGTTAATCAAATCAATCAGGACTTATTTGAAAAAATTGATTTAACATCCATTCCACCTGAAGCAGGACCAAACAATAATGAAAGCTTGATTGCTACTAAACTAAAGCAAGGCGGTTTGATATTAGGATTACTTTTTGTTTTTCTTGGTGGATTAGCACTTAATCTTACCCCGTGCGTTTATCCGCTTATTCCGATTACCATTGGATATTTTGGCGGACAAGCTGAAGGTAAAACAAGCAGATTGATTTTGATGGGTTTACTTTTTATGCTCGGTATGGCTGTTACTTATTCTGTGGTGGGAGTTGTAACATCACTAACAGGCGCTGTGTTTGGAGCTTTACTTCAAAATACAATTGTAATATTAATTATCGTTGCAATCTTTTTAATTTTATCATTAAGCATGTTCGGAGTTTATGAATTTAAACTTCCCGATAGTTTTGTTGCAAAAGCGGGTGGTGCAAAAGGTGGTTTGTTCGGTGCATTTTTTATGGGGTTAACAATGGGTATTGTAGCCGCACCTTGCATCGGACCATTTGTATTGGGATTAGTTACTTACGTTGCTGCAAAAGGAGATCCATTTTTTGGATTCCTGATGTTTTTTGTTTTAGCACTTGGATTAGGATTGCCATATTTATTTCTTGCAATCTTTTCTGGCAAGATAAAAAATCTTCCTCGTGCTGGTTTATGGATGGATGCGGTAAAACACATTTTCGGTTTGATACTTGTTGCAATGGCACTTTACTTTTTGATTCCAATTCTTCCTAAAACATTTGCAGGATATGTTCTTCCGATTTTTGGAATATTATCTGCATTGTATCTTTTATTTTTTGATAAAGCTGCATCAAGTGTTAAAGGATTTAAAATATTTAGAACAATCCTTTCGTTTGTAATTATCGCAATATCGATCTACTCGTTAATTCCATCTGATAAAAAAGAAATACAATGGAGCAAATATTCTGATAATCAATTAATTAACCTGCAAGGTAAGCGCGGCGTAATTATAGATTTTTATGCTGATTGGTGCATCCCTTGTAAAGAACTTGATGCAATTACTTTTTCGGATCCAAAGGTAATTGAATTATCTAAGGAGTTTGGTACTTTTAAAGCCGATATGACTAAATCATTATCTCCTGAAGTTTCAGCATTAAGAGAAAAATATAAAATTGTTGGCGTACCAACTGTATTGGTCTTAAATTCAAAGGGCGAAGAAAAAAATCGTGTAACAGGATTTTTAAGTGCTGAAGAGTTCTATAAAATCCTTTCTGACGTTAGGTGAAAAATAATATAATTGTAAAATCATAACAGTCTTATTAGTTTTGAATTAGCAAATAATAAATTTAATTAAGTGAGAAAAATGGCAAAAGAAAAAGAAATTCAGCAGCTTAGCGAAGTAACCGTTAGGTTTGCTGGTGATTCCGGTGATGGTATGCAGCTTACCGGCTCACAGTTTAGTGAAACCACTGCATTTGTTGGAAATGATCTAAATACTCTTCCCGATTATCCTGCAGAAATTCGTGCACCTGCCGGTACTATTTACGGCGTTAGCGGATTCCAATTACATTTTAGCAGTGAAGATATACACACACCGGGTGATTCACCGGATGTACTTGTTGCTATGAATCCTGCAGCGTTAAAGAAAAATTTACGTGAACTAAAAAAGAACGGAATTATAATTGTCAATTCAGATGCATTCGATTTGAAAAATTTAAAATTGGCAAATTATGCTGCCAATCCTTTAGAAGATGGAACGCTTGCCGGGTATACGGTTTTTACTGTTCCAATAAGCTCTTTAACTGAAAATGCACTTGAAGGAACATCACTATCACCAAAAGAAGTTGCAAGGTGTAAAAACTTTTTTGCACTTGGTTTAATGTATTGGCTGTTCAACAGACCGGTAGAAAACACAGTCGAATGGATTAAAAATAAGTTTAAAAAGAATCCGCAGTTTATAGATGCAAACACCAAAGCACTTATTGCAGGATTTAACTTTGGTGAAAACACGGAAGCATTCACAACAAGATACTCTGTTGAACCTGCAAAACTTCCCAAAGGAACTTACAGAAATATCTCTGGTAATGAAGCAACTGCATATGGATTTCTTGCCGCTTCAGTAAGAAGTGGATTGCAATTGTATTTGGGTTCTTATCCAATTACACCTGCATCTGAAATACTGCAGCAACTAAGTTACTTTAAAAATTTTGGTGTAAAAACTTTTCAGGCAGAAGATGAAATTTCCGGAATAGTATCAGCTATAGGTGCTTCTTTTGCAGGTGATCTTGCTATTACATCTACAAGCGGACCTGGCTTAGCTTTAAAGACTGAAGCATTAGGTTTAGCTGTAATGACTGAACTTCCTTTAGTTATTATTGATGTTCAACGTGGTGGACCAAGTACAGGTCTTCCTACAAAAACAGAACAAGCTGATCTTTTACAAGCTGTTTATGGTAGAAATGGTGAAGCACCGGTTGCTGTTATTGCTGCAAGAACTCCACGTGATTGTTTTTATATGGCTATTGAAGCTTCCAGAATTGCTTTGAAGTATATGACCCCCGTTATATTACTTACGGATGGATATATTGCAAACGGAACTGAACCTTGGAAAATTCCGAGTGTAGATTCACTTCCTAAAATTGAAGTGAAATTCAGAAAAGAAAAAGAAGGATTTTATCCTTACTTAAGAGATGAGTTTCTTGCAAGACCTTGGGCTATTCCCGGTACACCAGATCTTGAGCATAGAATAGGTGGACTTGAAAAAGCAGATGTTTATGGTAACGTTAGCTATGATCCTGATAATCACGATAAGATGATTCATCTTCGCGCCCAAAAAATAAAAAATATTGAAAATGATATTCCATTGCTTGAAGTTGACGGTGAGCCAACCGGAGATTTATTAGTACTT
>OEIU01001833.1_pt1 | contig 12497 bp, 11 predicted proteins | sample 1539221 | NCBI WGS metagenome assembly OEIU01 (sample SAMN03792071, study PRJEB22550) | activated sludge metagenome | feature: wastewater treatment plant; material: activated sludge; isolation source: Wastewater treatment plant of a petroleum refinery complex | place: Argentina: Zarate | collected...
GGCCCACCCTGTGTTGCCGTGCCGCGGCACGCCGGTGTTGTGCTTGCGTGGTGAGGACGTATCATTTGGCCCATGGCTGACCACGACGACCCGGCCAAGGGCGATCGCGATCCCGACGAGGCGGGTGCCGCTTCGGGCGGACCCGCCGGACCCAGGCGATCGACCTGGACGCCGCCTCCGGCGCGTGGCTCAAGCGATGCCGAGACGATGAGTGACGACGATCTCGCCAATGCTTTGGCTGAAGATCTCGATCGCGTGACGCACTCGGGAGCAAGCCAGATGCTGGGCGACGACGAGCTGGCATCCGACGAGCCTGAATCCGGCGAGCCTGACCTGGATGAGCCGGAGCGGGATGAGCCGGAGCGGGATGAGCCGGACCGGAACGAGCCGGACCTGAACGAGCCGGCGAACAACATCCCTGATGCTGAGGAGCCCGGCGACGGTGCAGAGGAGCCCTTGTCGCCTCCCACCCGGCGGTCCATGCCCATGAACGAGTTGGCGGCCGCTCTCGCAGAGGAGGCGACGAAGCCGGGCAGTTCCGACGACATCATTGCCAGGCTCGAGGAGCAATTGCGGCTTCGGGAACAGGACGCGGCCGAGTTCGCCAGCTGGCAGGAATCCATGCTTGCCACCGGGGCCATCGATGAGGTGGAATCGGCTCGAAGCGCGTTCGGTGACCTGTTTTCTTCGCCGCCGCAGCCGGAACCGGAGCACGAGAATTCGGGTGTGCCGGCGTCGGAAGCCACACACACGTTTCGCCTGGACGAGGTGCTCGACAGCGACCTGAAGAGCGCTCCGGCACCGATGTCGCCCCCGCTGCGGGACATTCCGCCGCCACCGGGCCACGAACTCATGCCGCCCAGACGGGACGTGATTCCGCCGATACCGGAAAGCCCGCCCGAACCCGTCGACGAGGTGGACGCGAACGTCGACAGCGCCTCGGAGGAGGTTGCCGAACCCGACACGCCGCAGATCCCCGACCTGGTGGAGCCTGGCCCGCCTCCGGTGCCGGACGTGATCGATTTTGACTTCGATTCCCTGCTGAGCGGGGCCGTGCCCGACTCGGACAGCGAACCGACGGTGTTCTTTGCTGAGCCCCACGGTGACGCGCTGGCGCCGGATTCCGACGGCGTGGAATCCGTTCGGGACGACGACGTCGCGGACACCGATCAGGCCTACGCGGACCTCGTGGGGCCGTTCCCGGTGACGTCGGAGGGCGTTGCCATCCTGCCGGAGGCACCGGTCGCTCCCGTCGAGCCCGTACCCAGTCGGAGTGTGGTTCCCTCCGCGGTGTCGGCGGCAACGGAACCCGGCACTCTTCAGGGACCGAGGGCATTCCGCGTTGAGGCGACCTCCGTGGAACCGACTCCTGAAGACCAGCGCGTTGGTCGGGCGGCGCGCCTGTTCTGGCTGTGGTTCGCTGCAAACTCCTCCGTTGTGAGCGTCGCCTTCGGCGGCGCGGTGTTCTCGCTGGGGATGAGCCTTCGGCAGGCGATTGTGGCAACCCTCGTCGGGGTGGCGATTTCCTTCCTGCCTCTCGGCCTCGGCACGCTCGCTGGCAAGTGGAGCGGCCAGCCGACCATGATCGTGTCGCGGGCGACCTTCGGGCATCTCGGAAACATCCTTCCGGCCGTGTTCGCGCTCGTCGTGCGGGTGTTCTGGGGCGCTGTGCTGCTGTGGTTCCTCGCGGCGGGCACAGCGCGCATCCTCGCGGGCGCCGAACTCACCGGGCCGCTCGCCGAACCGCAGGTGACCATCATCGGCCTGGCGATCGGATTCCTGCTCGCCCTGGTCATCGCCTACGTCGGCTATGGGCTCATCGCCCGCATGCAGCTCGTCGTCACGATCATTACGGCAATTCTCATCGTCGGGCTCATCGTGATCACCTGGCCGGCGGTGAACATCCAGGCGGCATTGACGGTGGGCGATGGGCCATGGATCCTCGTGGTCACCGGCGCAGTGCTCGTGTTCAGCTTCGTGGGACTCGTGTGGGCGGTGAGCAGCGCGGACCTCGCGCGGTATCAGCGACCGGACAGTTCCGGAACGACCTCCATGCTGTGGTCGACGTTCGGTGCCACGATTCCCGCGTTCGTCCTGATCTCCTATGGCGCGGTGCTCGCCGCATCCAACCCTGAGGTCGCGAAGGGCCTCGTTGCGACCCCGCTCGACACGATCGCCCTGCTCATCCCCATCTGGTATCCGATTCCGCTCATTGTCGCGCTCGCCGTCAGCCTGCTCTCCGGCGTCGTCATTTCGATCTATTCCGCCGGATTCGCCCTGCAAGGCACGGGGGCGACAATGCGGCGATCCGCGGCCGTCGTGGTCTCGGGAGGTGCGGTTGCCGTCGTGGCGATCGCGATTGCGGTGTCGGTCGGAGATTTCGATCTCATCCTGAGAGACCTCGCGACGAGCCTGGCCGTGCCGATGGCGGCGTGGGCGGGAATCTTCGGCGCCGAGATGATGATCCGCAACCGCGGTTTCAACGCGGAGGCGCTCCTCAGGCGCGGCGGGATCTACCCGGACGTCAACTGGGTCAACCTCGGAATGCTCGTGGTCGCCACCGTGGTCGGGTTCGGGCTCACGACGGCCACCGTGGGGTGGTTGAGCTGGCAGGGATACCTGTTCCCGTTGCTGAATGTTCCCCTCGGCAGCGATCTTGCCGCAAGCGACCTGGGCGTGTTCGTGGCCCTGATTCTCGGCCTGCTCACGCCCATCGCCGCGGGGATCCCGGGGATTCGCCGCCAGGAGCAGGTCTTCCGCTCGAACTAAGCTGGGGGGATGGCGCGCAAAGAACCGGTCACCGTCTCCGACGCGGTCGGCGTGGCCGAGCGGTTGTGGCCGACGAGCGGCGCGGAAGAGTGGGATGCGATCGGTCTCCTTGCCGGCGACCGGAACGCTGCGGTCGAGCGCATCCACCTCGCGGTCGATGCCGTGCCGGATACCGCCGAGGAAGCGATCGAGCTCGGCGCGCAACTGCTCCTCGTGCATCACCCGTTGCTGCTGCGCGGCGTCACAAGCGTCTCTGAGGACCACTTCAAGGGCGCCGTGGTATCCCGGCTCATTCGGGGCGGTTGCGCGCTCTACGCGGCCCACACGAATGCGGATGCCGTGGACACGGGGACATCGGCTGTGCTTGCGGCCCGGCTCGGCCTCGTGGACGCGATCCCATTCCAGGGCGCAGAGGGTGTTGAACGCGCCGACAGCGGGATCGGCCGGGTTGGCCGGCTTGCGACGCCGACGACGCTCGGCGCGCTCGCGCGGACGCTTGCGGATGTGCTCCCGCCGACGGCATCCGGCATTCGCGTGTCCGGAGCTTTCGAGCAAACCATTCAGACGGTTGCCCTGTGCGCCGGCGCAGGCGACAGCTACCTCGACGATCCCGCGGTGCAGGCAGCCGACGTGTATGTGACCTCCGATTTGCGCCACCACCCGGCGTCTGCGTTCCGGGAGAACGCGAAGCTGCGCGGAGGGCCCGCCCTCATCGACGTGTCGCACTGGGCCAGCGAATGGCTGTGGCTGGACACGGCGGCCGAGGAGCTTCGCGGCGCCCTTGAGGGTGTTACGGTGACGGTCAGCGACCTGCGTACAGACCCGTGGGATTTCACCGTCGTTCAGTAACGCTGTGTAAAGTCCAGTAGACCGAGAGAGAGTTGGTTCCCCCGCTATGCCGCTGAAAGCTAGCCCGGAAGATCAGGCGGTCCTCCTCGACCTGCAGGCGATCGACACGAAGCTGCAGCAACTTGCGCACCGTGCGAACTCGCTGCCCGAACTCGCGACGATCGCGTCCCTGACCGCGGAAGCGGAGGAGGCCAGGCTCGCCGGGGTGGCGGACAACGGCGCCCTGGAGGATGCGAAAGCTGAGCTGAAGCGGGTCGAATCCGATGTGGAGGTCGTCGAGGCACGCATCGCACGCGACACGGGGCGACTGGAAACCACCTCGTCGGTGAAGGATGTCGCCGGACTGGAAACGGAGCTCGCCGCCCTCCGCAAGCGCCAGTCGGATCTGGAGGATATCCAGCTCGGCGTCATGGAGCGCGTTGAGGAGCTTGAGGCGAAAGCGCGCGAGTCGAACGCGGCATACGATGCGCTGAGGCAGCGCATCGTCGAGGCGGAATCGGTGCGCGATTCCGCGCTGGGATCCATCGACGGCGAGCGCGAACACGCCGCCGCCAACCGGTCGACTCTCGTGCAGAAACTGCCGGAGGACCTCGTCGCACTCTACGAGCGTCAGCGCGAGCGGTACGGTTCCGGCGCGTCGCTGCTGCAGGGCGGCGTTTCGAGCGCGAGCGGCGTCAGGCTGAACGAAAGCGACATGGCGGCCATCAGGGCCGCAGCCCCCGATGATGTCGTGTTGTGCCCGGACAGCAACGCGATCCTCGTGCGCACCGCAGAGTCAGGCATCTGATGGCGCGGGTATTGCTCATCGAGGCCGATGGGGGCTCGCGCGGCAACCCCGGCCAGGCCGGAAGCGGATCCGTCGTCATCGACCCGGAGACAGGGGAAGTTCTTGCCGAGGTCGGCCGATACCTGGGCGTCGTGTCCAACAACGTGGCGGAGTACACGGCGCTCATCGAGGGCGTGCGCCGTGCGTTGGCGATCGACCCGGATGCCGAACTTCACGTGCGCATGGATTCGAAGCTCGTCGTCGAGCAGATGTCGGGCCGCTGGAAAATCAAGCACCCCGACATGGCCGAGCTCGCCGCCGTCGCCAGGCACCTGCTCACCGGAACCCCTGTGCGGTTCGAGTGGATCCCGCGCGAACGCAACAAGCGGGCGGATGCCGCCGCGAACCGCGCCATGGACCTCCGAGCCGACTTCGACGACTGAAGATCTTGGTCGGATAGTTCGAATGCTCTGGCGGTGAACGGAGCCGCCGCATCCGAACTATCCGACCAAAATCGACTCCCAGTAGACTGTCAGCGAATGGGTCGGCAAGACGGTCGCGTCGGCTGCAGCATCCGCAAGGCTGAGGCAGTCGCCGAGGAACGTCCGGGCTCCACAGGGCAGGGCGGTGGGTAACACCCACCCGGAGCAATCCGCGAGAAAGTGCAACAGAAAGCAGACCGCCACTGGCGCGTTGATTTATCAGCGGGCCAGGGGTAAGGGTGAAACGGTGGTGTAAGAGACCACCAGCGGCCCGAGTGATCGGGTCGGCTGGGTAAACCTCGTCCGGAGCAAGATCAACAGGGAACGCCAAGGCTGCCCGCCGAGTTCCCGGGTAGATTGCTGGAGGGCTGCGGCAACGTAGTCCCGAGATAGATGGCCGTCGAAGGTGCGTGAAGCACTGGGACAGAACCCGGCGTACTAGCCGGCCCATTCACTTACCTCTTGGTTCGCGCAGAAAAATGCACTGCACTTTCCGCCCATGGATGCCCGCCGAACCCCGAAAGTGCATTACATTTTTCTGCGCTCCGAGTTGCCGTGTGTCGATAGTTCAGCCGCTCCGACGATGCCGGCGTTGTTGCGCAACTTCGCCGGCGTGATGGGCGCGCGCAGGTCGAGGAGGGGCAGGAACTCGTCCGAGCTCTTCGAGATCCCGCCGCCGACGAGGATCAGGTCGGGGGAGAACAGAAGCTCGAGGTGCTCGTAGTAGCGCTGCAGGCGTTTCGCCCACTCCTTCCAGCTCAAATCCTCGTCCTCTTTCGCGGAGGTCGACGCGAGCTTCTCGGCATCCCGCCCGTCCATCTGGAGGTGACCGAGCTCCGAGTTGGGGATGAGCTCGCCGTTGTAGAGCATCGCGCTGCCGATCCCGGTTCCCAGAGTGGTCAAAATGGTCAGGCCCTTCGCGTCGACCGCCGCGCCGTAGCGCGCCTCCGCGACGCCCGCGGCATCCGCATCGTTCACAAAGTGGATGCTCCGGCCGAGCTTGTCTTCGAACAACTTCTCCGCTTCAAGGCCGATCCACTTCTTGGACACGTTCGCCGCCGACATGGTTCTGCCCTGGATGATGACGGCAGGGAAGCACACGCCGACCGGTGTGTCAGAACCGATGTCGCCCAATTCCTCGAAGAGCGCCAGCACGGTGTCGAGGATGTCCTCGGGCTTACCGCCGCTGGGGGTGGCAAGTTTCTTGCGATCGGTGAGCAGCTCGCCGGTGGCGACATCTACGATCGCGCCCTTGATGCCGGTGCCTCCGATGTCGATTCCGACCGCCTGTGTGGTCATGCCGATTGCCTCTCGCTCAGTGTCAGGATCTCCGGGCCATTCTCCCGCACGACAATCGTGTGTTCGAACTGCGCCGTCATGCTCTTGTCTTTCGTCGTGACCGTCCAGTCGTCATCCCACTGGTCCCATTCTGTGCCGCCCAGCGTGAGCATGGGTTCGATCGTGAACACCATGCCTGGCTCGATGACATTCGTGAAGTGCGGCGAGTCGTAGTGCGGGATGACGAGGCCGGAGTGGAACGCCTCGCCGACGCCATGCCCGGTGAAGTCGCGCACGACGCCGTAACCGAACCGCTTCGCGTAGGACTCGATGGCGCGCCCGATCACGCTCACCTGGCGACCGACCGCTGCGGCTTTGATGCCGCGGCGTAACGCCTCCTGGGTGCGCTCGACGAGGGCCACGACATCCGGATCGACCTCGCCGACGAGGAAGGTGCGGTTCGTATCGCCGTGCATGCCGTTCGTGAATGCGGTGATGTCGATGTTGATGATGTCCCCGTCCAGCAGCACCGTGTCGTCGGGGATGCCGTGGCAGACGACCTCGTTGATCGAGGAGCACAGCGACTTGGGGAACCCCCGGTAGCCGAGCGTCGAGGGGTACGCGTCGTTGGCGATGAGGAACTCGTGCCCGATGCGGTCGAGTTCGTCGGTCGTGACGCCCGGTCGGATCGCGTCACCCACCGCGTCGATCGCCGCGGCCGCGATCCGGCCTGACTTGCGGATTCGGTCGATCGCTTCTTCGTCGTACACGTCGATGCCGGACAGGGTCGGCTCCGCCTTGCCCACGTATTCGGGGTAGGGGATGTGGCGCGGGACCTGACGATGTGGTGAGAGTCGTCCGGGCAGGAGGTGTCCGTCGGAATCCCTGGGCATAGGATCAATTTTAGGCTGCGAAGGAGGCGTTCATGACCGAGTGGTGGTTCAACACGAAGACGCAGGAAGTCGAGGAGGGGCCGCAATCCCTCTGGGTTGACCGGCTTGGCCCGTTCGCCACGCGCGAGGAAGCAGCGCGGGCCAATGAGATCATCGCCGAGCGCGCCCGCGAGTGGGCCGCCGAAGACGACGAGGACGACTGACGGCGTCGTTGAACCCCGAGTTACTCGTAGTTGTGCTCGGGGGCCGGATAGGCTCCGCTGGCGACATCGGCGCGGTAGGCGCCGACGGCATCCGTCAGCACTCCTGACAGGTTCGCATACTTCTTCACGAACTTCGGGATACGACCGGTAGTGAAACCTGCCCAGTCGGTCCAGACCATCAGCTGGCCGTCGACGTCAGGGCCGGCACCGACGCCGATGGTGGGAATCCGCAGCTCTTTGGTCACCTGCGCGGCCGCCGTGGCCGGCACCATCTCCAGCACGACGCAGAATGCACCGGCATCCTCGACGGCGTGCGCATCGGCGAGAAGCTGTTCGAGCCCTTCGCCGCGCCCCTGGATGATGTGGCCACCGAGTCCATGCTCGCTTTGCGGGGTGAACCCGATGTGGGCCATGACCGGGATGCCGGCAGACACGATGCGCCGGATCTGCTCAGCGCTTCGCGCGCCGCCTTCCAGCTTCACCGCGTGGGCGTGGGTTTCCTTCATGAACCGGAAGGCCGTGTGCAGCGCCTCCTCCGGTCCGCTCTCGTAGGAACCGAACGGCATGTCGGCGACCACGAACGCGCGGCTCACCGCCCCCGCGACGGCGCGGGTGAGGGGGATCAGTTCGTCGATCGTCACGGGGAGCGTCGTGTCGAATCCCAGCACGTTGTTGCCTGCCGAGTCGCCGACGAGGAGGAAATCGATGCCGGCGGCATCGAAAATCTTCGCGCTCAACTGGTCGTAGCTCGTGAGCCCGACGATCTTGATCCCGTTCTCCTTCGCGGACTGGAAATGTCTCGTCCGCACCTTTTTCAGATTTGCCTGGGCGGCCGCCGCCGCGGAATCAGTCATGTTGCGAGTCTAGCCACTAGCCTGATAGTCGGGCTGTTCACGGCAAACCGGCAGCAGGACAGGATGTGAAGCACATGGACAAGCAGCGCGACTTCGTTCTGCGCACCATCGAGGAGCGCGGCGTCAAATTCGTGAGACTGTGGTTCACGGATGTCGTGGGCACGCTCAAATCCGTGGCCATCGCCCCCGCCGAAGTGGAGGGTGCCTTCGCCGAAGGCGTCGGCATCGACGGTTCCGCCATCGAGGGACTCACCCGGCGCTTCGAGGCGGACGTCCTCCTGAATCCCGACCCGGCGACGTTCCAGATTTTGCCGTGGCGCGGCGAAATCGACCCCACCGCCCGCATGTTCTGCGATATCTCCACCCCGGACGGCGAACCGGCCGTCGCCGATCCGCGCAACGTGCTCAAGCGCACGCTCGAGAAGGCCGCCGAGCGCGGATTCACGTTCTACACGCATCCGGAAATCGAGTTCTACCTGTTGAAGAGCTCGAAACTGGATGACCGGGGCCGACCGGTTCCCGTGGACTCTGCAGGCTACTTCGACAACGTCCCCGGCGGCACGGCGCACGACTTCCGCCGACGCTCGGTGCGGATGCTGGAGGACCTGGGGATCTCGGTCGAGTTCAGCCACCACGAGGGCGGCCCCGGCCAGAACGAGATCGACCTCCGTTACGCGGACGGCCTGACCACTGCGGACAACGTCATGACATTCCGCACGGTCGTCAAGGAGGTCGCGATCGAACAGGGCGTGTACGCGACATTCATGCCCAAGCCGTTCTCCGAACACCCCGGCTCCGGCATGCACACCCACATGTCGCTGTTCGAGGGCGACACCAATGCGTTCTTCGAAGCGGGCGCCCAGTATCAGTTGTCGAAGGTGGGCCGGCAGTTCATCGCCGGCCTCCTCAAGCACGCGCCGGAGATCACGGCGGTCACGAACCAGTTCGTGAACTCCTACAAGAGGCTCTGGGGAGGCGGTGAGGCTCCCAGTTTCGTGTGCTGGGGGCACAACAACCGATCGGCGCTCGTGCGGGTTCCGCTGTACAAGCCGAGCAAGGGGCAGAGTTCGCGCGTCGAATACCGGGCGATCGATTCCGCCGCGAACCCGTATCTGGCGTACTCGCTCCTGCTGGCGGCAGGGCTCAAAGGCATCGAAGAGGGTTACGAGCTTCCCGCCGAGGCTGAAGACAACGTGTGGGATCTCACCGAGTCCGAGCGCAAGGCGCTCGGCTACAGCCCGCTGCCGGCGAGCCTCGACCACGCCACCTCCATCATGGAAGGCTCAGAGCTGGTCGCTGAGACCCTCGGCGAACAGGTGTTCAATTACGTTCTACTGAACAAGCAGCGCGAGTGGAGTGCGTACCGCGCCCAGGTGACGCCGTTCGAACTGGACAGCAACCTGGAGATGCTCTAGCGCACATGGCCCGATCGAAGCCTTCGGAAGGGCGGGCAACGCTCTCGGAGCTCGCTCGAGTGGGTTTCGCGGAGTTGGCGTTGGCGAAGACCCGGCTGGACGATTTCGCGCCGGACATCCTCCCGCACCTCGCCGCGAGCGCCGACCCGGATCAGGCGCTCCGGTTTCTCTCCCAGTTGACGGAGCGCGCGCCGGAATCGCTGGCGCAGGCGCTCTCGACACCGGATGCCGCTGCGCGCCTCATCCGCGTTCTCGGCGCCTCGGCTGGGTTCGGTGACTTCTTTCGGCGGAGGCCCGAACAGCTGGAGTGCCTTGCGGAACCCTTGGGGGAGCTTCCCTCGTGGGAGTCGATGAGAGCCGAACTCGGTGCCGCGATCGACGACGTCGACTCGGGCGAACGGGACACGCAGTCCGCCGTGCTATCGCTTCGGCTGCGGTATCGGCGCATTCTGGTTCGGATCGCCGCTTTCGACCTGGAGCAGGAGGACCAGCTCGGCGGCGTCGGCGACATCGCCGAATGCCTCGCCGATCTTGCGGGCGCGACCCTCGATGTTGCGCTGGATCTGGCCCGGGCAACGGCACCGTTTCCCGTCGCGGAGAGTGAGGCAACCAGACTGGCAGTTCTCGGCATGGGCAAGGCCGGCGCCCGCGAACTCAATTACGTGAGCGACGTCGATGTCATCTACATTGCGGAAGCGGGCCCCGGTATCTCCGCCGACCGCGCGATCCAGATCGGCACGTGGCTCGCGGTGCAATTGGGCCGTATCGTCCAGAGTCCCGATGTTGAGCCCGAACTGTGGGAACTGGATGCGAACCTCCGTCCGGAGGGCAAGGACGGTGCGCTCGTGCGCACCCTGGAGTCGCACCAAGCCTACTACGAACGCTGGGCGAAGGGCTGGGAGTTCCAGGCCATGATCAAGGCCAGGCCGATCGCGGGCGACCCGGAGCTCGGCCGGCGATTCGTGCACGCAATCTCACCGCTCGTGTGGTCGAGCGCGAGCCGGCAGAATTTCGTCGGTTCGGTGCAGCGGATGCGCGAACGCGTGACAGAGCACATCCCGCCCGACGAGCGCGACGTGCAGCTGAAGCTGGGCAGGGGCGGCCTGCGCGACGTTGAGTTCACAATCCAGCTGCTCCAGCTCGTGCACGGCCAGACGGACGATCACGTTCGCCAGACCGGGACGCTCCCCGCGCTGCACGCGCTCGCCGAACGCGGGTACATCGGACGCGACGAGGCGGCGAGCTTCGGACGGGACTACCGGTTCCTGAGGCTCCTCGAGCACAGGATCCAGCTGTCACGACTGCATCGCACCCACCTGATGCCGCGCGACGAGAACGCGTTGAGGGTGCTCGCGCGATCCAGCGGCCTCGCGAGCACGGCGACCGAGTTGAGCGAACGCTGGCGCACGGTGAAGACCGAGGTGCGTTCCCTGCACGAAAGGCTGTTCTATCGCCCATTGCTGTCCGCGGTTGCCGCCCTCCCCGAGGAAGGGTTCGCGCTCACGAGCGAGCAGGCCGTTGCGCGCCTTTCGGCGATCGGGTTCCACGATTCCGAGGGGGCGCTTCGGCACATCGGGGCACTCACCGCGGGGTTGTCCCGCCGTGCCACCATTCAACGCAACCTGCTGCCGATCCTGTTGCAGTGGTTCGCGGAGGGTGCGGACCCTGATCGCGGACTGCTCGTCTTTCGCCGCCTGAGCGATGCTTTGGGGGAATCGCCGTGGTTCCTGCGCATGCTGCGGGACTCCTCCGGTGCGGGCCACCGCCTCACCCAGTTGCTCTCCGGAAGCAGGCTCGTCGGTGACCTCTTCGAGCGCATTCCGGAGGCCGTCGCGTGGCTCGAAAGCGACGCGGACCTCAGCCCCCGTCCGCTCGCGGTGCTCGAGGAGGAGGGTCGCGCTATTGCGAAGCGGCACTCCGCGGATCCGGAGGCGGCCGCCGTGGCGGTGCGGACGGCGCGTCGACGCGAAATCCTTCGCATCGCCGTTGCCAGCATCCTCGACCTGGTCACCGTCGAAGAACTGGGCCACGCTCTCGCCGATGTGATGACCGCGACGATTCGCACGGCTCTCGCTCTTGCGCGCGTAAGCCTCGGCCGTGACGTTCCGAAGGGAATGGAGTTTGCGGTCATCGGAATGGGACGTTTCGGCGGCCGAGAACTCGGTTTCGGTTCCGACGCCGACGTCATGTACGTGTACCGCGCGCCGGAGGGCAAAGGCGAAGAGTCGCAGAGAGCCGCCGAGCGAATCATCGCCGAACTGGGCAGGCTCACCGACGACATCCAGTTTCCCCTCGACCTGGACAGCGGGCTGCGGCCGGAAGGGAAGTCCGGCGCAATCGTCCGGTCCCTCGACTCGTATCGCGCCTACTACGAACGCTGGTCGCTCACCTGGGAGGCGCAGGCCCTGCTGCGCGCTCGCGCGGTTGCCGGCGACGAAACGCTGGCCCGCGATTTCGAACTGCTCGCGGACGAGGTGCGGTACCCGGAGGCGATATCGACTTCGGACGTTCGCGAAGTGCGCAGAATCAAGGCGAGGGTCGAGGCGGAGCGACTACCGCAGGCCGCAGAGCCGACGCGGCATTTGAAGCTCGGCAGGGGCTCGCTCAGCGACATCGAATGGCTCGCGCAGTTGCTGCAGTTGCAGTATGCCGCCACGGTGGACGGACTCCGCACGACATCGACGCTGGAGGCCCTCGCGGTCGCCCAGGAGGCCGATCTGCTCACGGCATCCGACGTGCGAACGCTGCGCGCCGCCTGGCTGTTCGCTTCGCGCACCCGCTCGGCCATGACCCTGTGGACCTCGAAGACCTCCGATGTGCTGCCGCGCGACCGTGACCAGCTCGACGGCATCGCGCGGCTCATGGGGTATCCGCCCCGGTCGGCGAGCCGGCTCGAGGACGAATACCTGCGCGTTACCCGGCGCGCGCGCCAGGTATTCGAGAGACGCTTCTACGGGGACACGGTTTCCCCCGCACACGCTCGCTAGC
>OEIU01001834.1_pt1 | contig 12495 bp, 13 predicted proteins | sample 1539221 | NCBI WGS metagenome assembly OEIU01 (sample SAMN03792071, study PRJEB22550) | activated sludge metagenome | feature: wastewater treatment plant; material: activated sludge; isolation source: Wastewater treatment plant of a petroleum refinery complex | place: Argentina: Zarate | collected...
TGGGGGCGGGGGCGGCCCCCCGGCGAGCCCCCGGGCCCGCCCCGCGGGCCGGGTCCCGGCCCCAGGGGGAGGCGGGGAAAGATGCGCCCGCCGGTGCCGCCTGCCATGATCAGGACGGGCGCGTTCATGCGGAATCAGCCTGTTCGAAGGGCGTCACCACCGCCTGTGCGGCGGCGTTCTCGGCGCGGGTCAGCTCGTAGCTGACACGGGCCAGCAGGCCGATCGCCACGCAGGTCATCATCACGCTCGAACCGCCCGAGCTGATCAGCGGCAGGGTCAGGCCCTTGGTCGGCAGCGCGCCGAGATTGACGCCGATGGATACCAGCGCCTGGAAAGCGATCATCAGGGAAACGCCGAAGGCGCAATAGCTGCCGAAGCGCTGGCCCCTTTCCATTGCGCGCAGGCCGATGCGGAATCCGCTGCCCACCAGCCATGCAAACAGGCCGAGGACGAGCAGGATGCCGGCGAACCCCAGTTCCTCGGCGATCACGGCGAGGATGAAATCGGTATGCGCCATCGGCAGGTAGAACAGCTTCTGCACGCTCGCACCGAGACCGACGCCGAACCATTCGCCGCGACCCACTGCGATCAGCGCCTGGGTCAGCTGGAAGCCCTCGTTGTAGGGATCGGCCCAGGGATCGAGGAAGGACTTCAGGCGCTTGAGCCGGTAATCCTCGAACAGGGCGGCCCACGCCAGTGCGGGCATCGCCATGGCCGCGAGCAGGCCCAGGTTGCGCAGGCGCGCACCGCCGAGCCAGATCATGCCGAGACTGACCGATAGCAAAAGTGTGGCGCTGCCGAAGTCCGGTTGCGCGAGCAGCAGCAGGACGAGCAGGCCGGAAATGCCGAGCGGCCTGAGGACGCCGAGCAGGCTGGCATGCACGCTGTCGCGGTGACGCACGAGGTAACTGGCGAGGTAGACGATCAGGATCAGCTTGACCATTTCCACCGACTGGAATCCCGAGATGCCCAGATGGATCCAGCGCCGCGCGCCGTTGATGCGCATGCCGATGCCCGGCACGAACACGAGCAGCAGCAGGATCATGCCGATCAGTAGCAGGAGCACGGCGTGCTTCTCGACCACGGCCAGCTCGATGCGCGCGACCACGCACGCCAGGCTGATGCCGAGGGCAAGGAAGACCACGTGGCGGATCAGGTAGAAGAACGGGCCGATGTGCTGGCTGTCGGCGATCGAGATCGAGCTGGAGGCGACCATGATCAGGCCAAAGCTGGCCAGGGCGATGGCCGACAGGACCACGCCGGAATCGTAGCGCCCCTGCGGTGCGCTGCGTCGCGTTGCCTGGGTGCTTGTCGTCATGCCGAACATCAGCGCACCTTCAGCGTGGCGAGGCCGACCAGCACGAGGACCACGCTGATGATCCAGAAGCGCACGATCACGCGCGGCTCGGGCCAGCCCTTGAGCTCGAAGTGGTGGTGGATAGGCGCCATGCGGAAGATGCGTCGCCCGGTCAGCTTGAAGCTGGCCACCTGCAGCATCACCGAGGCGGTCTCCATGACGAAGATGCCGCCCATGATCAGCAGGACGATTTCCTGGCGCACGATCACGGCGATGGTGCCGAGCGCGCCGCCTACCGCGAGCGCGCCGATGTCGCCCATGAAGACCTGCGCCGGATAGGTATTGAACCAGAGGAACCCCAGCCCCGCCCCGGCCAGCGCGCCGCAAAAGATGGCCAGTTCGCCCGCACCCGGAATCGAGGGGATCTGCAGGTAATTGGAAAACACCGCGTTGCCGGCCAGGTAGGCGAACGCTCCGAGCGCGGTGACCACCAGCACGCTCGGCATGATCGCCAGCCCGTCGAGGCCGTCGGTCAGGTTCACCGCATTGGAAAAACCGACGATCATGAAATAGGCGAGCGGCACGAACAGCAGGCCCAGCGGGATCGCGACGGTCTTGAACACGGGCAGGTAGAGCGCGGTCTGCGCGGGCAGCTCGGCACTCTGGTAGAGGATCACGGCGACGGCGAGGCCGAACACCGACTGCCAGAAGTACTTCCAGCGCGAAGCAAGGCCGCGGCTGTCGCGCAGCACGAGCTTCTTGTAGTCGTCGTAGAAGCCGATGCCGCCAAAGGCCAGGGTGACACCGAGCACCATCCACACGTAGCGATTGCGCAGGTCCATCCACAGCAGCGTGGCTATGGCCACGGCCAGGATGATCAGCAAGCCGCCCATGGTCGGCGTGCCAGCCTTGGCCAGATGTGATTGCGGGCCGTCGGAGCGGATCACCTGGCCGGCCTTGACGTCGGCCAGCTTTCGGATCACCGCGGGACCAATCAGCAGCGACACGGCCAGCGCCGTCAGCGTGCTCATGATGGCGCGGAAGGTCAGGTACTGGAAAAGATGGAATCCGCTGTACCAGCCACGCAGCAGGTCGGCGAGTTCAAGCAGCATGGCGCCCTCCCTCGGCAGTACCGTCGGCGAACAGCGCCGTGACCACCTTGTCCATGGCCGAGCCGCGCGAACCCTTGATCAGCAGGGTCCTGCCCGGCTTGAGTTCCTCGCGCAGCGCCTCGATCAGTGCAGCCTGGTCGGCGAAGTGGCGTGCCCTTTCGCCGAATGCGCGCGATGCGGCGCTGCTCAGTTCGCCGACCGCGTACAGGCGGTCGATGCCGCGCTGCCTGGCCAGTTCGCCGATTTCGGCATGCAGGCGCCTGGCCTCCCTGCCGAGCTCGCGCATGTCGCCGATCACGAGGATGCGCTGGCCTTCGCATTCGGCCAGGGTATCGATTGCCGCCGCGAACGAGGCCGGGTTGGCGTTGTAGCTGTCGTCGATGATGACGGCGCCAGTGCCGTGCGCGCGACGCGCCGTGCGCCCGGCTACCGCCACCGCCGATTCGAGGCCCACCCTGATCGTGGCCAGTGGCACGCCGACCGCCAGCGCGAGGCTGGCTGCGGCGAGCGCATTGAACACGTTGTGCCGGCCCTGCAACGGCAGCTCGATGCGGATGGCTTCGCCCGCGTACACCAGATCGAACGACGATTCGATGCCATTGCGGTCGAAACGTGCACTGACATCGGCCGAAGCGGCCAGGCCGAAGCGGATCACGCGCCGCGAGCCGGCGAGTTTGGTGAAATAGCCGGCATAGGCATCGTCGGCGTTGATCACGGCAACGCCATCTTCTGGCAGCCCCGAATAGAGCGCGCCCTTGGTCTCGGCGATGCCGTCGATCGAGCCCATGCGCTCGAGATGCGCGGGCGCAATATTGTTGACCAGGCCGATCCGGGGTTGTGCGATGCGCACGAGATAGTCGATGTCGCCCGGCTTGCCCGCACCCATCTCGAGCACCAGGAAGCGGCTGTCTGCCGGCATGCCGAGCAAGGTCAGCGGCAGGCCGATCTCGTTGTTGAAGCTGCCGCTGCTGAAGTGCGTGGGCGCGTGCCGGGAGAGGATCCCGGCAAGCAGGCTCTTGACCGTGGTCTTGCCGTTCGAGCCGGTGATGCCGATCACGCAGACATCGCGCTGCCGGCGCACTTCGGCGGCAATCCGGCCCAGCGCCAGTTGCGTATCGGCGACGATGACCTGCGGAAGGTCGCTGTCGATCGGCCGCTCGACCAATGCGGCCGCGGCGCCGGCGCCCCTGGCATCCTCGAGGAACAGGTGCGCGTCGTGGCGTTCGCCGCGCAGGGCGACGAACAGCGCGCCGTCGGCCAGGTTGCGCGTGTCGGTGGATACCGAAGTGACATGCGCATCGGCGCCGAGCAGGCGGCCGCCGGTGCAGCGCGCGATCGTGGCGAGATCGAGGTTCAGCATGGCCTGGCCTCCAGCGCGGCCTGCGCGACCTTGAGATCATCGAAGGGATGACGCACGCCCGCGATTTCCTGGTACGGCTCGTGGCCTTTGCCGGCGACCAGCACGATGTCGTTGCTGCGCGCATCGGCGATGGCGCGGCGGATGGCCTTGCCGCGATCGCGCTCGCGTGTCACCGCCGCGGGGTTGCTGAATCCGGACATGATCGCGGCGACGATGGCATCGCCGTCTTCGGAGCGTGGATTGTCGTCGGTGACGATGATGCGGTCGGCCAGGCGTTCGGCGATCGCCGCCATCAGCGGGCGCTTGCCGGCATCGCGTTCGCCGCCGCAGCCGAATACGCAGACCAGCATGCCGGCACAGTGCGCGCGGACGCTGGCCAGCGCCTGTTCGAGCGCATCGGGCGTGTGCGCATAGTCGACGACCACGAGCGGACGGCCGGGATCGCCGCCGAGGCGGCTCATGCGGCCGCTGACCGGCTGCAGTTCGCCCATGGCCAAGCGGATCTGCTCGAATCCATGGCCGAGCGCACCGAGGCCGGCGGCGACGGCGAGCAGGTTGGAGACGTTGAATCGGCCGAGCAGTCGCGATTCGACGCGGCCTTCGCCCCAGGGCGTGCGCAGCAGGAAACGCAGGCCGTTCGCATGCTGTTCGATATCACTGGCGCGCACCTCGGCCGCGACGTTGTCGATGGCGTAGCCGATACGGTCCACCCCGGCGGGCAGTTGCACTGCAAGCTCTCGCCCGAAGGCGTCGTCCAGGTTGATTGCGGCCGCAGTCAGGCCCGGCATGTCGAACAGGCGGCGCTTGGCGGCCGCATACGCTTCCATGCTGCCGTGGTAGTCGAGGTGATCACGGGTGAGGTTGGTGAATACCGCAAGCCGGAAATTCACGCCGTCGACGCGACCCTGTTCGAGCGCGTGGGAGGAAACCTCCATCGCCACGTCGGTGGCACCGCGCGCAAGGAAACCGGCGAGCAGGCGCTGCAGGCTGATGGCGTCCGGGGTCGTGCGTTCGCCAGCATCGATCGCGCCGGCCAGTCCCGCGCCGAGGGTGCCGATCGTCGCCGCGCTGCGGCCCAGATGGTCAAGCGCCTGGGCCAGCAGCTGCACGGTCGAGGTCTTGCCATTGGTGCCGGTCACGCCGGTGACGCGCAGGGTCCGCGAAGCGTCGCCGTAAAAGCGTGCCGCGATCTCACCGAGCCCGGCACGCAGTCCCTCGATCCAGACGACCGGTCCCGTCGCCGGAAGCCGCGCGGCTTCGGCATCGGCTTCGGCGATGATCACCACGGCGCCGGCGGCAAAGGCGCTGGCGGCATGTTCCATGCCATGCCCGAGGCTTCCGCGCAGTGCGACGAAGGCATCGCCGCCGGTCACCGCGCGCGAGTCCAGGCTCAGACCGCTGACGCACAGCTGCGCATGCGCCGGCGGCACGGCATGGCCGGCGAGAAGGTCGCCAAGGCGCATGGCCGGACTCATTGCGGCACCGCCTCTTCGTAGTTGGGCTGGTCGGCCGGATAGCCGGGCGGCTCGCTGGACGGCCCGATCGGATGGCCGACATCGGGCGAACCCGCGTACCAGCGCTGCACGTTGTCCGGCGCCACGTCGAGCAGGCGCAGGGCATTCGCCATGACCTTGCTGAACACCGGCGCGGAGACCAGTCCGCCGAAATAGGCGCCCTTGCCCTGGCCCGGGTCGTTGATGACGACCACGCCAACCAGGCGCGGGTTGCTGGCCGGGACCATGCCGGCGAACAGCGAGACGTAGCGCTTCTCGTAGCCACCGGCAATCGCGCGACGCGAGGTGCCGGTCTTGCCGGCGACGCGGAAGTTCGGCACCGCCGCGGCCAGGCCCGAGCCTTCCGGCGAAATGACCGTTTCCAGCATGCCGCGCACGCTCGCCGCGATCTGCGGGTCGATCACCGCGCTGTCCGGGTTGGTCGCGCCCTTGACGAACCCGGGCTGGCGCAGGCGGCCGCCGTTGGCCAGTGCCGCATAGGCCTGGGCGATCTGCATCGGCGTCACGCTGAGGCCGTAGCCGTAGGAAATGGTGGCCTTCTCGACCGGCCCCCAGGCCTTGGCGATCGGCAGGTAGCCCGGCGATTCGCCCGGGAAGCCGCAACCGCTGACCTCGCCGAAGCCGAAGCGGTGGAAGACGTCGTACATGTGCTCGCTGCTCAGCGACGAGGCGATCTTGGCGGCACCGACGTTGCTCGACTTGGTGATCACGCGGGTGACGTTGATCATTCCGTAGTTGCGGTGGTCGCTGATCGTGTAGCCGCCGGGAAGCATCAGCGTGCCGGGCGTCGTGTCGATCGCGGTGTCGGCCTTCCAGCGCCCGCTTTCGAGTGCCGCGGCGATCGTGAACGGTTTCATCGTGGAGCCGGGCTCGACCACGTCGGTGACGCCGCGGTTGCGCCGGTAGGCCGGATCGATGGCGACGCGCGAATTCGGATTGAACGAGGGCTGGTTGACCATCGCCAGCACTTCGCCGTTGCTGACATCGAGGATGACCATGGAACCCGAGGTCGCGTTGTGCTCGATGATCGCGGCCTTCAGTTCGCGGTAGGCGAGGTACTGGATGCGCCGATCGATGGACAGGGTCAGGTCGCGGCCTGGCTGCGCCTCCTGCAGCAGTTCGACGTTCTCCACGACATGGCCGAGGCGGTCGCGGATGACCCGCTTGAGGCCCGGCTTGCCGGCCAGCCAGTCGTCGAAGGCCAGCTCGAGTCCTTCCTGGCCGCGATCGTCGATATTGGTCATGCCCAGGGTATGGGCCATGATCTCGCCGCTCGGGTAGTAGCGGCGGAACGCGCGTTCACTGGCCACGCCGGGAATCTTGAGCTCGAGGATATCCCTCGCCGCATCGGGATCGACCGGACGCTTGAGGTAGAGGAATTCCTTGTCCTTGCGCTGCACGAGGCGCTCGGTCAGGTCCGCGGTGGTGACACCGAGGGCCTTGGCCAGGACCGGCAGCTGGTCGGGATTGGCCAGCAGCTCCTGCGGATTGCCCCAGATCGACTCGACCGGCGTCGATACCGCCAGCGGCTCGCCGTTGCGATCGAAGATGGTGCCGCGCGAGACCGCGATCGGAATGTCGCGCAGGTAGCGGGCGTCGCCTTCGCCCTGGTAGAAATCCTTGCGCACGACCTGCAGGTCGACCGCGCGCACGACCAGCGCGGTCGAAGCGAGCACCAGCACCATCAGCACCGTGTACAGACGGGCGCGCAGGTTGGCCGGCTTCGCGCGGGGAGTCATGGCCGGGCCCTTTCCGCGCACGCACACGTGCCCGCCTGCGCTTTCGCGCGGTCGGGTCGGTGCCTGGCCATGGCCAGGATGTCGGCTGCGATCCTTGCGGACTTGCTACCGTTCATGACTGTGAGTTCCCCCTCACTGCCGGATCAACGTTTTGTGACGATCATCTCCGCGGCGCCCGGCGATACCATGCCGAGACGACCGCGTGCGATCTGTTCTATTCGATTGTTTTCAGCCCAGGTCGCCTGCTCCAGTTGCAGGCGCCCGAACTCGAAATTCAGGTTGTCGCGCTCGTTCGTGAGCAGGTTCAGCTCGACGAAGTGGCGGCGGCTTTCATGTCGCGCATAGACCACGCCGACCGCGCTGGCGATCACCGCAGCGACGAGGACCAGCATGGCGATCACGCGCAGGCTCATGCCCGCTTCTCCGCGACGCGCAGCACGGCGCTGCGCGAACGGGGATTGGCGGCCAGTTCCGCTGCGCCGGCGAAATGCTTGCCGAGCGCATGCAACGGGGCTGGCGGCGCCTCGACCGGTGGCAGGTTGCGCCGGCTGCCCGGCTGCGACGCCTGTCCCCGCATGAAGCGCTTGACCACACGATCCTCCAGCGAATGGAAACTGATCACGACCAGGCGCCCGCCCGGCTTGAGCCGCTCCAGCGCCGCGTCCAGGCCGGCCTCCAGCGCACCGAGTTCGTCGTTGACGTGGATGCGCAGGGCCTGGAACGTACGCGTCGCCGGATGCTTGTTGCGCTCGCGATGACCGATCGTGCGTGCCACCAGTTCGGCCAATTGCGCCGTCGACTGCAACGGCTGCTCAGCGCGCCGCTCGACTATCGCCCTGGCTATCCTTCGGCTCAGACGTTCCTCTCCGTAGCGCCACAACACGTCGGCAATCTCGGCATCGGTCGCTGCAGCCAGCCATTCGGCGGCGCTGCGGCCGGAACCGGGATCCATGCGCATGTCCAGAGGACCATCCGCCTGGAAACTGAATCCGCGGCGGGCATCATCGAGTTGTGGCGACGACACCCCCAGATCAAGAAACACGCCGTCCAGTCCTTCGCTGGTTTCGTCCCAATCGGCCATCCCGGCGAAATTGGCCTGCCTGATACGCACACGCGGGTCCGTTCCGAACTCCTTGCGCGCCTGCTCGATCGCGGTCGGGTCGCGATCCATCAGGAGCAGCTTTCCGTTTGTGCCCAATCGCTGAAGAATCTGTCGCGCATGACCGCCTCGACCGAACGTGCCATCGAGATAGACTCCTGCCGGCCGCACCTGCAGCGCCTCGATCACCTCATCGAGCATGACCGGCGCATGCCTGAATTCCGCGTCCTCCATGGCTCCTTCCCGATTGGCAGCACTAGAATTTGAGATCGAGCATGTCCTCCGTGATCTGCTCCTCGCTGATCGTTTCGCGAATCTTGGCCAGGTGCGCCTGCTCGCTCCACAGCTCCAGCTTGTTGCCCATGCCGAGCAGCACCGCCTTCTTCTCGATGCCCGCCGCACCACGCTGGCTCGCCGGCAGCAGCACGCGACCGTTGCCGTCCGGCTCGACATGCGCGGCGGCGCCCACCAGCTTCATCTGCAGGTTGCGATGCACGGTCTTGGCCTTGCTCAGGGCATTGACCTCATCGCGCACCTGTTCCCACTCCTTTTCCGGGAAAAGCCAGAGACAGCCGTGCTCGAACGGGTTATAGGTAATGACGAGGCGGTTGCCGCTGAGCTTGGACACGGCTTCACGATGGGTCGCGGGAATGGAAACCCGACCCTTGTCGTCAAGCGTGACCGCTGTTTCGCCCTGGAACATGTCCACCAAACACCACGAAAACCCACCGAAACCCACCTTATGCCGCCGCCTTTGGGCTGTCAAGGAGATTTAAGGTGCGCCGTTGGCGGCTTTTCAGCGGCCGATCCCGACCTGATCGGTTCAGAATCGGGGTATTCCGGGTCGGCGAACCGGAAGCGGCGGTCGGCCCTTCCGGCAACGGGACCCCGCGCCTGCCGGTCGCGGGGTCGGCCGCCGCCGAACACCGCGCGCATCGCCTCGCCGGTCCTCAGGCGTCGGCGATGCCGGCCAGGATCATCGAAAGCGGCAGCGCCGTTTGCGGATGCGCAGGCTCGCGAAGTTCGGCGATGCGCAATCCGGCATCGGCGTACATCTTTACCCATGTCTGCAAGGTGCGGAAATACCAGGGTGCCGGCGCGCCGAAATCGCCCTCGATGCCGCGCCATGATCCCTCGCGCCAACCATCGCGGTAGGCGTGCTGCGCATCGGCCGTCAGTGGATGCAGGGTCTGCACGAGCAGGGCGCCGCCCGGATTGAGCAACTGCGGAACCCTGGCGATCAAGCCGTTCGTCGACGCCTCGCCAAGCAGTGAAAAATTGCAGACGCACAGATCGAAGCGCTGCGTGATCGCGCCATCGGCGATCTGCTCGTGGCTGATTGCCTCGAAGCGCGCGCCACCGGCGCTGCGCGCCCGTTCGACGAGGTCCGCCACGGCATCGACACCGAGCACGTCGATGCCGCGCCTGCCCAGCTCGCGCGCCAGCCAGCCTTCGCCGCAGCCGATATCGAGCACGCTGGAAGGACGGCGGGAAACAACGGCATCGACGATGGCGGCGTCGGTGACCAGCGCCCGGCTGACGATCCTGCCTTCGCGCACGGCGCGAGTCCATGCCCCGGCGTTGTCGCGCCAGCGCTCGATGATCCGTGCGTCGCTCACGGACTGCGTTGAGGCCGCAAGGCCTCGGCCAGCGCGGCGTTGGGTACGTCCTCGGCGCCTCGGCTGCGCTCGAGGACGTGCACGCCGCCGCGAGGTCCCGAGGGAACGCGTTCTAGCAAACTGGAAAAGGCGAACGGCACGCCATCCAGGGTGATCTCGCCACGGGCGAGGAAGTAGCTGCTGGTGACGCCGAGGCCGACTCGATCCGCGGGACTGATCTCGACGCCCTGCTGGCGGGCTTCGTTGAGGGCATCTTCGACGCTGTTCCAGTGCGCCTGGCGATCCTGGCGGATACGCTGGGCGAGCACTTCGGTCATGCGCCGGTCGAGGCTCATCAGCAGTGCCGTCGACGCGGTATTGAGGTTCAGCAACGTGCCCGGCGGCAGCGCGCAGACCTCGGGAGCGAGGCGCGCATAGACCTCGTTGCTGACGCCGCGCACCAGGCGCAACTCCGAGACATGCGCAAAGGCGCGGTTGGCGGTCCGGTACGGAACCGGCTGGGCCAGGTATGCGCTGTCCTCGGCGCCACCTTCGGCATCGATGTTGGTGTCGGCATCGAGCCAGTCGACGATGGCGCCGCTCAGCGAGGGATCGAGCTCGAGGGCGATCAACAGGTTGACCAGGCGCTTGCGCCAGATCGCCGCCTGCGCCGGCGGCAACAGCAGGTTGTTGAGGTTGAAGCAGCCATTGAGGTCGCCCATGCGGGCACTGATGCGGCCACCCGGCACCTCCTGCGGCGGCAGCGGGATGGCCCAGCTGTCGCCAAAGGTATCAAGGCCGGGGTTCTCGTCGCGATCGCGCAGCAGCACCTGCGAGGCATAGGCTTCGAGGCCCTCGGCATAGGCGATGGCCTGTTCGCCGCGCAGCACGTTGCGCGTTCGCGCCAGTGCCAGCTCGCCACGATCGAGCAGCGAAGCGATCAGGATCACCGCCAGCGCCACCGCCAGCAGGGCAATCAGCAGGGCGACGCCGCGTTGCCTGCGCGGACCGGTCACGGCGTGGCTCCGGGCGGCGGTGCCAGCGGTACCGGCAGGACCACCGGATCCGTCGCATCGCCGGTGTCACTGGCGCCGACGCCGCGCTGCGGCAGGGTCGACGGCAACGCGATCACGCGTCGCAGTTCGCCGAAATCCTCAAGGGTCAGGCGAAACTCGATGGCGCGCGGCAAGTCCTCGGCAGGCGCGTCGCGCGGCGGCCATTGCTCGAGCCAGGCACCCTCGGCGGAGAGATAGCGCAGGCGCAATCCGTCGACCCGGTCGAGCAGTTCACGCCATTCCGGCGCGCTTCCGGCGGCGCGATCGAGGACCGCATAGCGGCCGCGCCGCAGGGTCCTGTTGTCGATCGCATAGAGCACGCGTTCGATGTTGCTGCGTGCTTCGGCGCGCGGATTGGCGAATCCGAGCCGGCTCAGTTCGAGGCGATCGCCGTTGCCGAGCACCGCCGGCAGCAGTTCGCCGTAATTGCCGCGCAAGGGACGCGAGATCGCCTGGCGCACGTCGCGCCCGAGGTCGCTCATGCTGCGCACGACCGCGGCGAAACGGTCCTGCTCCGCGGCGAGCGCCGATCGGGCGCGGGCGATCTGCGCGAGCGCGCTCCAGGTGATCGCGGCCATCGCGGCGAACACGACGAGGGCGACGAGGACCTCGATCAGGGTGAAGCCCCGGGACGGACGACGCCTGGCCGCGAATGGCATGTTCATGGCGAGGGCTGCGCGCTGCCGAATCCGCTCAGGCTGGCGCTGGGCTGGCGTGCGTCGGCGAGGAAGACCAGCACGTCGAGCCGCCGCATGTCCGGATCATCCGTCGCCTTGACCTCGAGTTGCCAGCGCCAGTCGCGATTGCCGAGCCGTGCGCGCCCATCGCGCTTGCCGACGGGCGGCAACGGGGTGGCGATCCGCGTCTCGGCGAGCACGTTGGCCGCCACCCAGCCGGCCAGCGTGCGTTCGCGCAAGGCATCGAAACTGCTCACCTGTCCGCCTGCCGTGCGGGTCAGGGCAAGCAGGGCGAGGGCGACGACGACCAGCGCGATCAGCACTTCGAGCAGGGTAAAGCCGCGAATCCGGCTCATGGAGGCGCCACCGTCCGCGCGAGGCCGACGCGGCCATCGGTTTCGCCGCGCAGCTCATAGCGGTTGGCAACATCGCCCAATTGCAGGCGCAGCAGGAACGGCGACAGTTCGCCGGAGGAAAAACAGATGATCTGCGGCGCTTCGGTCTCGTCTTCGCTCAGGCGCATCGCACGTCCGTCGCGGAACAGTTCGACCACCATGCCGGGCACCCACTTGCGCGGCCGCAATTCATCCTTCTGTTCGCTGGCCATCCAGCCATCGAATCCGAGCAGGGAGAACGCGTAGCCCTTCGCGCCGAAACGCACGCCGATTTCGCGACCGCTCAGTTCCGCCTGGTGGCAGGCATGGTCGAGCAGGGCCTGCAGACGCTCGGCTTCGCGCGCGAGCTGGCGTTCGCCGCCCGCGGTGGCGATGCTGATCGTCACCGCCAGGGCGAGCACGCCGACGATGACCATGACCACCAGGATCTCGATCAGGGTGAAGCCAACAACCACGGGGATTGGCCCTCGGCCTCGGAGAAACCGGGTAGCAACCAAAGCTCGCTCTTGCCTTTGGCCCAAAGCGGGGATTGGCCCTCGGCCGCGGAGAAACCGTGTAGCGGCAGGAGCTCGCTCTTGCCTTTGGCCCAAAGCGGGGATTGGCCCTCGGCCTCGGAGAAACCGGGTAGCAACCAAAGCTCGCTCTTGCC
>OEIU01001835.1_pt1 | contig 12486 bp, 9 predicted proteins | sample 1539221 | NCBI WGS metagenome assembly OEIU01 (sample SAMN03792071, study PRJEB22550) | activated sludge metagenome | feature: wastewater treatment plant; material: activated sludge; isolation source: Wastewater treatment plant of a petroleum refinery complex | place: Argentina: Zarate | collected...
CGATGACCGTCCGCGTCGAGCTCGGCATCCAGCAGGGCGTCAACTCGACGCTCAATTCCTATCTGGAAAAACTGCTGATCATGCTGACCGGCAGCTTTGGCCGCAAAGGCACCAACCAGCTGCATAGCTGGCTGGTGCCGCTCTGGGGCAACTCGCCGAACCAACGCTTTGCCGCCGCCGATATCGAGGTGATCGGCGGACTGCTGCCACCCAATCTGTTTCCGGATGCGGTGCTGTCAGACCATCCCGACCGCCTGCGCGCGGTATGGATCGACAGTTCCAACCCCGCCAACACCGCCTCGAATACCCCTGAGGTCGAGAAGGCGCTGCGCGCGCTCGACCTCGTGGTCGTGGTCGACGTCGCCATGACCGAGACGGCGCGGCTGGCGCATTACGTGCTGCCGGCCTCCTCGCAGTATGAGAAGACCGAATTCACGCTGTTCAACTTCGAATTCCCGAAGAACTATTTCCATGTGCGCGCGGGCGTGGTCGCGCCGCTGGAAGGCACCCTGCCCGAGCCGGAAATCTATACAAGGCTCAGTCGCGCGCTGGGCCTGCTGCCCGGCGACAACGCGCTGGCGCCGTTGCGCGAAGCCGCCTTTCGTTCCCGGCTCGCCTTCGCCGGGGAATTGCGTGCCTTCATGGGCGCCAATCCGCAGCTCGCAGCGCTCGGCGCGCTCGTGCTCTACAACACGCTGGGGGCCACCCTGCCCGACGACACGGCCGCCGCCGCGCCCTTGTGGCAGGCCGCACATCTCTGCGCCAAGCGCTCGCCGCAGGCGGTGCGCCGCGCGATCGATGCGAACAGCGAGATTCCGGACGAGATGCTCGGCGAAGTGCTGTTCGACACGATCGTCGGATCGCGCAACGGCGCTGCCTTCACCGAGCATGATTACGACGAGGTATGGTCGCTGATCTCGCATCCCGACCGCAAGATCCACCTTGCGGTCGCACCGATGCTGGAATGGCTCGGCAAACTCGACCCGGCGAATGCCGCACTTCGGGGCGACTATCCATACGTGCTCGCCGCCGGACAACGACGCATGTTCAACGCCAACCAGATCTTTCGCGATCCCGCCTGGCGGCGCGATGATCCCGATGGCGCGCTGCTGATCAGCGCCGCCGACCTGGCATCGCTTGGCGCGGAGGACGGCGAATGGATCGCGGTGCTTTCAGCCGCCGGCCGCGTGGTCGCACGCTGCAAGCGCGACGACAGCATGCGCAGCGGCCAGCTCGCGCTGCCGCACGGCTACGGCCAGAACTACCCGGCCGCCGACGGCGAGCGGCTGAACAACGGCCCCCGCGTCAATTTGCTGACCGACAGCGGCAACTGCGATCCGATCGCCGGGACGCCCTATCACAAGCACGTCCCGGTGCGGCTGGAACGGCTGGCGGCGGCGGAAGCCGCAGCCTATGAGGCGGCCTCACGGCGTATCCATTCCGTGTCGGCTTGAGGCGCGGGCCACCCTGCGCCCGCGACCCTTGACAAGACCGGCCCTTGGCAAGGAAGTGGCACCCTCGGCGCACGCGCGCCCAAGGGAGCGACAATCATGGAAATGCTCAATCCCCATTGCGGCATCGATCGCGACGGCCGGAGCGTCGTTCGGCTCTCGATCTGCAACGCAGGCTCGCTCAACATTCTCTCCTCCGCCGTCACCAGCGGGGTGCGCGAGGGATTCGAGAAGCTCGCCGGCGACACCAGCATCCGCGCGGTGATCCTCGCCGGCCAGAGCGAGAAGAGCATGATCGGCGGCGCCGACATCAAGGAGATGGCCAAGCTCGACCAGAAGTCTGCGGAGGCCTTCATCACCCGGCTGCGCGATCTCTGCGAGGCCGTGCGCCAGTTTCCGGCGCCCGTGATCGCGCGGCTGCCCGGCTGGTGCCTCGGCGGCGGTCTCGAAGTCGCCGCCGCCTGCGATTTCCGCGTCGCCGCGCATGACGCCAAATTCGGCATGCCGGAGGTGCGCGTCGGCATTCCCTCGGTAATCCACGCAGCGCTGTTGCCAAGGCTGATCGGCTGGGGCCGCGCCCGCTGGCTGATCATGACGGCGGAGAATATCGACGCGCCGACCGCGCTGGCCTGGGGCCTGGTCGACGTGGTCGCGAAGGAAGGCGGGCTGGATCAAGCGGTCGAGCACACGGTCAAGGCGCTGCTGGAATGCGGCCCCGAGGCGCTGCGTTCGCAGAAGGCGCTGCTGCGGCAATGGGAGGAATTGCCGCTGACGGAGTCGGTCAATCTGAGCGTCGGCGTGTTCGGACAATCGTTCCTGACCGGCGAGCCACAGCGGCTGATGCAGGGATTTCTCGATCGCAAGAAATAGACGGAGGCAGGCATGAGACCGGCCGGCAAGGGACCGCTGGAGTCGCTCTATTTCGACTATCCGCAATTCGCGGCGCCGCGTGTCGCCGAGCTTGACGGCGGCGCGACACGGCATCCGGCCTTGATCGTCGGCGCCGGGCCGATCGGCATGACGGCGGCGCTGGTGCTGGCTCGCTACGGAATCAGGAGCGTGCTGATCGATCGCAAGGACACCTTCAATGACGGCAGCCGCGCCATCTGCATCGCTCGACCGAGCATGCACATCCTGGAGCGGGTCGGCGCGGTCGCGCCCTTTATTGAAAAGTCGCTCGGCTGGCACTTCGGTCGCAGCTACTATCGCGGCGAGCAGATCTTCCGGCTGGAAATGCCGCAACCGCCGGGCGAGAAATACCTGCCGATGTACAATCTGCAGCAGCAATACATCGAGAAATACCTGCATGATGCGGTTGCCGCCAGCGATCTGATCGACATGCGCTGGCAGAGCGAACTGTCTGATATCGAGCCGCGCACTGACGGCGTCTCGGTCCGCGTCGCCTCGCCGGAAGGCGATTATCGGCTCGATGCGGATTATGTGCTGGCGGCCGACGGCGCGCGATCGCCTGTTCGATCGATGCTCGGCCTGCGGTTGAAGGGCGACAATTACGAAGGCCGCTATGTGATCGCCGATATCCGCATGGATCACGATTTTCCGACCGAGCGCCGCGCCTTTTTCGAGCCGGCCGGCAATCCGGGCGGCACCGTGCTGATCCACAAGCAGCCTGACGATATCTGGCGTGTCGACTACCAGCTCCGCGAAGGCGAGAGCGAGCAGGAAGCCATGCGGGAAGACAACATCCGCGCCCGGGTCGGCGCCATCCTCTCCGATATCGGCCACACCGGGCCGTGGGAGCTGGAATGGTGGAGCGTCTATTCGGCCAACACGCTCTGCCTCGACGACTACCGGCACGGCCGCGTCTTCTTCATCGGGGACGCCGCGCATATCGTGCCGATCTTCGGCGTGCGCGGGCTGAACAACGGGCTTGCCGATGCCGAGAACATCGGCTGGAAGCTGGCGCTCGTGCTGCATGGCGAGGCCGATGAGCGGCTGCTGGACAGCTATTCGCCGGAGCGGCGCGGCGCCACGCTCGATGTCTTCGCCAACGCCACCAAGAGCACACGCTTCATGACGCCGCCGACGCGCGGCTGGCGGTTGGCGCGCGAGGCGGCGTTGTCGCTCAGCTTGAAGCACGCATTTCCGCGGGGGCTGGCCAATCCGCGCCAGATGCAGCCTTATACCTATTCGGATAGCCGGCTGACGCCCTATGCCGGACGTGACACCGAATTTGCCGGCGGGCCGCCCAGCGGCAGCGCCGCCCCGAATGCAAAGCTCGCCGACGGAAGTTATCTCCTCGATCGAGCCGGCAACGGCATGACGGCCATCCTGTTCTGCGATGGCGCCCCGACTTCCGAACAGGCGGCGCTGCTGGCCGAACTCGGCCGTATCGACCGGCGCTTCGTCTCGGTGGTTGTCACAGCAAACCATGCTGAATCGAACGCCATCGCCGATCATGACGGCGAGATCGCCCGACTGTTCGCAGCCGTAGCAGGCACGCTCTATCTGCTGCGGCCCGACCTGCACATTGCCGGGCGCTGGAAGGCGAACAACTTCGACGAGATCGTGAAAACCGCAGGGATCTGCCTGGGAAGCGAGACGCCATGAGCGCGATGCCGTTCGAGGACTTCGAGACCGCCTATGAAACGCTGGCGACGGCGATCGATCAGGCCGGACCTGCGCGCGAAGCCCTGTTCCTGACCCGCCTTGCGCTCGTGCTCGCCCACGAACTCGGCGACATCGCGACCTTCCGCAAGGCGATCGACACCGCCCTCGACGGGCTGGAATAGCTGCCGTCGCTACGGATCGGAAGCGTTCGGGCAGCGCCGGATCAGATTTTCTCATGCGAATGAGAGTTTTTCGACGGGATTTGTCCGTTGCGATTCTCGTTGCAAGTAATATTATGATCGTAATTCAATCTCGGCATGTCCTGAAATGAGGGAAGTATGACATTCAAGTCGAACTTCGATTAAGTCAGAATGCGCCAGGCAAATCTCTCCTCATCCGCCGAGGCCCAATGATCTCGAACTGGCTGTCCGCCGCCCTCGCCCGCCGCAACATCCATTATGGCTGGGCGATGGTCGCCGTGACCTTCCTCACCGCCCTGATCGCCGCCGGCACGGTCGGTGCCCCCGGCGTCTTCATCGTGCCGTTGCAGAAGGAATTCGGCTGGAGCACGGCCGAGATTTCCTCGGCGTTGTCGATCCGCTTCATCCTGTTCGGGCTAATGGCGCCATTCGCGGCCGCGCTGATGAACCGCTACGGCCTGCGCAACGTGACGCTGACGGCGCAGGTCATTGTCATGTCCGGTCTCGTTGCGTCGCTCGCCATGAGCAAGGTGTGGCACCTGATGCTGCTGTGGGGCGTGGTGATCGGGATCGGCACCGGCATGACGGCGCTGGTGCTGGGCGCAACCATTGCCGCGCGCTGGTTCGTGGCCCACCGCGGCCTCGTTGTCGGCATCCTGACCGCGAGCGTCGCGACCGGACAGCTCGCCTTCCTGCCGCTGCTGGCAACCCTGACCGATGCCTATGGCTGGCGGGTCGCGCTGACGCTGGTATGCGTCATGCTGGTAATATCAGCCTTCGGCGTGCTCTTGATCATGCGCGACCGGCCGAGCGATGTCGGCCTGCGCCCGTTCGGCGACGAAGGCACCGAGCCGCTGCCGGCGCCGCCGCCGAACAATGCGCCGATCTTTGCGACCGCGCTCGGCACGCTGCGCGACGCCTCGAAGTCCAGCGTGTTCTGGATTCTGTTCGCGACCTTCTTCATCTGCGGCGCCTCGACCAACGGGCTGGTCCAGGTCCACCTGATTCCGATGTGCCTCGATTTCGGCATTCCACAGGTGCAGGCGGCAAGCCTGCTCGCGGCGATGGGCATCTTCGACTTCGTCGGCACCATCGCCTCGGGCTGGCTGTCCGACCGCTACGACAATCGCTACCTCCTGTTCTGGTATTACGGGCTGCGCGGCCTGTCGCTGCTGTTCCTGCCGTTCTCCGATTTCACGCTCTACGGCCTGTCGCTGTTTGCGATGTTCTACGGGCTGGACTGGATCGCGACCGTGCCGCCGACGGTGCGGCTGACGGCGCAGCGGTTCGGCGCCGAGCGCGCGAATCTCGTGTTCGGGTGGATCTTTGCCGGCCATCAACTCGGCGCGGGAGTCGCGGCGTTCGGCGCCGGCCTGTCGCGAACACTGCTGCAGACCTACCTGCCGGCGTTCTTCGTTGCCGGCGCGCTCTGCGTGGTAGCGGCGTTGATCGTGCTGGCGATCTCGCGAGCACCGAAACCGGTGGCAGCGTAAGGGGCGAGTAGCGAATAGCGAATAGAAATCCCACTCGCTATTCGCCATTCGCTACTCGCAAGCCTACGGCCGCGTCGACATATTCGTCGGCGGTCCCGCCGTCCGGATCGGCTCCGCCAGTCGCGCGAATTCGCAGAGCAGCGAGCGCGTCTTGCGCGGATCGATCACCTCCTCGACCCAGAATTTTTCGGCCGAACGGAACGGCGAGCGCAGCTTGTTGAGGCGATCTTCGATCTCCTTCAGCTTCGCGGCCGGATCGTCCGAAGCGTCGATGTCGGCGCGGTAGGCGGCCTCGATGCCGCCCTCGAGCGGCAGCGAGCCCCAATAGGCCGACGGCCAGGCATAACGCATCGAATAGCGGTTGGCCGGCTGGTGCACGACACCGGCGACGCCGAACGCGTTGCGCACGATGATGGTGCACCAGGGCACGGTCGACTGGTTGACCGCCGCCATCGCGCGGACGCCGTGGCGGATGGTCGCCGACTTCTCGGCCTCAAGCCCAATCATGAAGCCCGGGCAGTCCATCAGATAGACGACAGGCAAATGGAAGGTCTCGGCGAAATCGACCCAGCGCACCACCTTCTGGCACGCTTCCGCGGTCCACGATCCGCCATAGTGGAAGGGATCGCTCGCCAGCAGCAGCACGGCGCGGCCTTCAAGGCGGGCAAGGCCGGTGATGATCGGGCGGCCGAAATTGGCGTTGACCTCGAAGAACGAGCCCTTGTCGACGACGGCGTCGATGATCGGGCGCATCTTGTAGACCTGGCGGCGACTGCGCGGCACCGCCTTCATCAGCGATTCTTCCGCCCGCTCCGGATCGTCGTTGCAGGGCGTGGTCGGCGGCAGGTCGTAGACCGATGACGGCAGATAGGACAGGAAGCGGCGGGCGCGCTCGAACGCCTCCTCCTCGGTGTCGACCGCATCATCGACGCCGCCGGCGCGGGTCTGGATATCGGCGCCGCCGAGTTCCGTCTTGGTCAGGTCCTGGCCGAGCCGCTTCACGACCGGGGGACCGGCGACAAACATCGCCGAGTTCCTCGTCATGACAGAGTAATGGCTCGCGGCCAGCCGCGCCGCACCAAGGCCCGCGACCGAGCCGAGCCCGAGCGCAACCACGGGCACGCGCGCCATGTTCGCGGTCGTGAACCAGTACCAGCGCGTGCCGCCGACGCCGCCCGGCAGATTGGCCGCGCCGCGCGTCTCGATCGTCTTGACCGAGCCGCCGCCGCCGGAACCTTCGATCACCCGGATGATGGGCAGGCGAAAATCATGCGCCATCTCCTCGGCCATCAGCGGCTTGGCGGAAATCGAGGCGTCGGCGGAGCCGCCGCGCACGGTGAAATCGTCGCCGACCACGACCACGGTGCGGCCGCCGACCCTGCCGCGGCCGAACACGCAGTTGGCCGGCGTCAGTTGCTTGAGCTCGCTGTTTTCGTCGTATTCGGCGATGCCGGAAATCGCGCCGATCTCGTGGAAGGAATTCTTGTCGATCAGTCTGTCGATACGCTCACGAACCGTGAGCCGGCCCTGGTCATGCTGGCGCTTGACCTTGTCAACGCCTCCCATCTCGCGCGCGAACGCTTCGCGCCGAGCGAGATCGTCGAGCTCCGGCTTCCAGTTCATTCGTATCCTCCGTTTTTATGATCTTGTTGTTATTGAGCGGCCGGGCCGGAAGCGGCGGCTTTCTCTCGATGCGGCTGGTGAAGATATCGCCCTCGCCGCCTTCGAGCAGACCGCCGATCGCAGCGCCGAGTTCGAGCATCTGCGGCGCCACTTCCGTATGCAGCCGCTCCTCGTCGAACATCGCGGAGAGAAGGCCGATCGTCACGACGACGTAAGTTTGATATTGCGGCGACCACAGCGGAACCGCGCATCCGTTGATGTGCGGGCTCCAGGTGCCGCAGCCGACGACATAGCCACGCTCGCACAAATGCCGGCGATTTTCTTCGATGCGCGACTTCAACTGTCGCGCATTGTCCGGGATCTCGCGCTCCATCTCGGCGATCAAGGCGTCGCCGACGTCGGCGTCGAGTGCCGCGGTATAGGCAAAGCCCGCCGCGGTGCTCGTCATCGAGATGCGGCTGCCGGTGCCTTCGTGCAGCCCGAGCGCGTTCGCGGCGCGCGCGAATTCGAGATAGACCAGCTGGTAGCGATCCGGAATCACGAAGCCGACGGTTCCAGGCAATTGGTCGGCAACGTCCTGCAGCCGCAGCCTGATCAGATTGCGAAGCTGCAACCCCTTCATCATCGAGGTGCTCAACGCCACCGCGCTTGGTCCGATGCGGTATTTCTGGTCGCGTGGCAGATAGACGAGCTGGCCCATCCGCGTCAGCGTGTGCGTGAGCCGCGATACCGTCGAGCGCGGCAGACCGCAGCGACTGGAAATTTCCAGATTGCCCAGCCTGGCCTCATGCCCCTCGAAGCAGCGCAGGACGTCGAACGCCCGCGACACCACCTGGATCACATCGCCCTCGCCAGACAGGTCGCTGGCGAGCATTCCCTGCTTGCTAAGCCGTTCCGAGCGTCTTCCCATTGTTGTCGGCTCCATTCCGCTCTGCGGAATAAAATTCCACTTGCAGAACAAACTACCTCAGGCAATCTGCCGCCACAACAAAAAGCCGTTCACGAGGACAGCCTGTCCGTCAGACGGTCCTTGGGAGAACGGAAATGCCGGAAATCAAAATCGTTACCGAAGTCGCCGGGCGCGTGTGCGCGCTTTCTGTTGCAACCGGCGGCGATGTCGACGACGGCGATGAGATCGCATTCGTGGAAGCCATGAAGATGGAAATCCCGGTGACGTCGACCGCGGCAGGAAAGATCAAATCGATCCTGGTCAAGCTCGACGACGTCATTGCCGAAGGACAGGTCGTTGCGATCATCGAAGCTTAACGTTCGCAGCATAGATCTGCCTGCAACGTGTTCCGCGACAATCTGTCCGGCTTAGATGTTTAGTCGTATGCACCTGACGTTGCCATCACAAGCAGCCGATGACATGATTACGGTAACGAGATTTCGCATCGCGAAACAATCCGAGGGGAAGACATGATTCATCGCATGAAGGCATTCGCGCCGGTCGCACTCGCAGGCATTTCATGGTTGGCAGTGTCCGCCGCCTATGCCGAGGACGTCAAGCTGCCGCCGACCATGGTCGTCACCGCCTATGACACCGGGACCGCGGGTTTCAATATTGCGGTCGGCGTCGGCAAGATGATGAAGGACAAATACGGCACCGACGTCCGCGTGCTGCCCGCCGGCAACGACGTGGCGCGGCTGGCGCCGCTGCGCGCCAAGCGCGCCGCGATGTCCGCGATGGGTTCCGGCACCTATTTCGCCCAGGAAGGCGTGTTCGAGTTCGGCACCAGGGAATGGGGTCCGCAGGCCCTGCAGCTCGTGCTGTCGTCGGTCGACTGCAACGCCGGCTCGCTCGGCGTCGCCAAGGACACCGGCGTGACCGAAGTCAAGCAGCTCAAGGGCAAGCGCGTCGGCTTCGTGGTCGGCTCGCCGGCGCTGAACCAGAACGCGCTCGCGATCCTGGCGTTCGGCGACCTCAAGCAGAACGACGTCAAGGCCGTCGAGTTCTCGAGCTACGGCGCGATGTGGAAGGGCATGGTCAACAACGACGTCGATGCCGCCTTCGCCACCACCATCACCGGCCCGGCAAAGGAACTCGAGACCTCGCCGCGCGGCATCGTCTGGCCGCCCCTGCCGCACAACGACAAGGCCGGCTGGGAGCGCGTGAAAAAGGTCGGTTCGTTCTTCTTCCCGCATATCGCGACCTGCGGCGCCGGCATTTCCAAGGACAAGCCGATCGAGCTCGGCAACTACCCCTACCCGATCTTCGTGGCCTACGGCTCGCTGCCCGAGGCCGAGGTCTACTCCATCACCAAGGCGATGATCACGGGCTATGACGCCTACAAGGATTCCGCACCCGGTGCATCGGGCCTTGCCGCCGACCGCCAGACCAAGAACTGGGTGGTCCCGGTGCATCCGGGCGCGGCAAAGGCGCTGAAGGAAGCCGGTCAGTGGACCGACGAGCAGGAAGCCCACAACAAGGAGCTCTTGAAGCGCCAGCAGGTTCTGGCGGCAGCCTGGACCGACTACGGCAAGTCCAGTCCGCCCTCGGACGACAAGGCGTATCTCGACGGCTGGATGAAGGCGCGCGCGGCGGCGCTGGCCAAGGCGAATATGCCCAACGGGTTCGAATAATACGGCCCCATTCGTCGCTCGAATGCAGGCGAACAGCGTCTCGGGGGAAATGATGTCATCTTCAGCGAGCGGCAGCACCGTCGCGCCGGCACAGCGCATTGAGTTCGACGACCCGCATGCCAATATGCAGGAAGCCGAAGTCACCCGCGTGCGAACACTGCGCGGGGGCTGGCGCTGGGCGCTCGTGGTTGCGACCGCGGTCACCATCCTGTTGTGCATCAACCAGCAGTTCTCGCTGCGCTTCTTCATCGGCTACACCCAGCTCAACACCGAGTATTTCTATCTGCTCATCGCGTTGATGCTGCCGTTTACGTTCCTGATCTTTCCGGGGGCCGGGGGCGCGCCGCTCGATCGAATTCCCTGGTACGACATATTGCTGTTTGTCGCGACCTTCGCCTGCGCCATCCTCCTGATGCGCAGCGTCCGCAAGGCGGCGGAAGCCGGCTGGGAATTCGGCGGTGCGCCGACCCCTGTGATCGTCGCCGGCGTAATCATGTGGGTCGTGCTGATGGAGGCGTTGCGGCGCACCGGCGGCTGGAGCCTGCTGTTCAGCGTGCTGCCGTTCACCGTCTATCCGCTGTTCGCCGATGCGAGCTGGCTCGGCCCGTTCCGTGGCACCCAATCGACGCTCGAACAGGCGACCTCCTACCACGTGCTGTCGGGCGAAAGCCTGCTCGGCATCCCCATCCAGGCCTTCGCGGATACCGTGATCGGCTTCCTCGTGTTCGGCACGGCGCTGATGATGACGGGCGCTGGAAAGTTCTTCATCAACATCGCCTTCGCGCTGTGCGGCACCTTCCGCGGCGGCGCCGCGAAGGTCTGCATCTTCGCCTCCGGCCTGCTCGGCATGATGTCAGGCTCGATCATCTCCAACGTGCTGACCGCGGGCACCATGACCATTCCGGTCATGAAGAAGAGCGGCTTCCGCGCCTCCTATGCCGGCGCGATCGAAGCCTGCGCCTCGACCGGCGCGGTGCTGGCTCCCCCGGTGATGGGTGCGACCGCGTTCGTGATCGCGCAGTTCCTCAACGTCGGCTACGCCGAGGTCGCCGTGGCCGCGATCATTCCGGCGGCGCTCTACTATCTTGGGCTGTTCATGCAGGTCGATTCGTATGCGGCGCGCCACGGGTTGAAGGGCATTCCGCGCTCCGAACTGCCCAAGGTCTGGGATACGATCAAGAGCGGCTGGTACTACATTTTCGTCATCGCGCTCCTGATCGTGATGCTGCTGCACTTCAAACGCGAGAGCCACGCGCCGTTCTACGCCACCGCGCTGCTGCTGGTTCTGAACCAGCTTTTCTCCAGGGACACGCGCTGGACGCTTGGAACCATCAACAAGTTCCTTGAAGTCAATGGCCGGACCTTCGTCGAACTGGTCGGCATCCTGGCCGGCTGCGGCCTGCTGATCGGCGCGTTCTCGATGACCGGCGTGGTCTCCAGCCTCGCCAACGATCTGCTGCGGATCGCCGGCGACAACGCATTCCTGCTGCTGGTGATGTGCGCCTTTACCAGCCTCGTGCTCGGGCTCGGACTGACGACGACCGCCTGCTACATCTTCCTTGCCATCCTCGTGGCGCCCGCGCTGGAGAAGCTCGGCCTCAACCGCATGGCCGTGCATATGTTCATCTTCTACTGGGGCATGCTCTCCTCGATCACACCGCCTGTCGCCATCGCCTCCTTTGCCGCGGCCGGCATCGCCGGTTCGCCGGCGATGAAGACCGGGTGGGAATCGATGTGGGTCGGCAGCATCATCTACTTCATCCCGTTCTTCTTCGTCCTGAATCCGGCGCTGGTCCTGCAAGGGCCGAGCCCGTATCTCGAAGGGCTCGGACTGATGGCGCTGGCGGGCTTCGGCACGCTGTTCATCTGCGGCGGGATCCAGGGCTACCAGGCCTTTGTCGGCGACCTCCGGGGCACCGGCACGCTGGAATGGCCGCTGCGGGTGCTGCTCGTGATCGGCGGCTTCGTGATCGCGACGCCCGGCGGCGGCATCATGCCGCTGTCGCAGGTGCAGGTCACGATGCTCGGGCTCGCCATTCTCGTTCCTACCGTCCTTGTCTCGCTGGTCCTGATACGTCGGCAGGCCCCCGAAGCGAAGCAGTTGCACGCACCCTGATTGCGTTGCACAAGAGGAGGCGATGAAGCCATTGCCTCCTCCGTTTCCACCGATGCCCGTAGCCTGGGCCAGCTCGAAGCCGCCTTTGCTGCGGTTCCTGACCGCCTGCCACGCGGATTTCACGCCCGAGACCGGCGGCGCGGTGGCCGACTACATCCCGGAGCTTGGCAAGGCCGACCCCGATCATTTCGGCATCAGCCTCGCCACCCTCGACGGCCATGTCTATGAGGTCGGCAACACGCAGGTCCCCTTCACCATCCAGTCGATGTCAAAGCCGTTCGTGTTCGCGCTGGCGCTTGATACGCTGGGTGCGGCGCAGGTCGAGGGCGTCATCGGCGTCGAGCCGTCGGGAGATCCCTTCAACTCGATCCGCCTCAATGCCGAAAACCATCCCTTCAACCCGATGGTCAATGCCGGCGCGATCGCCTGCTCCGGCCTGATCCACGAGGCCA
>OEIU01001836.1_pt1 | contig 12480 bp, 7 predicted proteins | sample 1539221 | NCBI WGS metagenome assembly OEIU01 (sample SAMN03792071, study PRJEB22550) | activated sludge metagenome | feature: wastewater treatment plant; material: activated sludge; isolation source: Wastewater treatment plant of a petroleum refinery complex | place: Argentina: Zarate | collected...
GCCACGTAAGCGTTGCGGCTACCGAACAAACGCTCGAGGGCCTGATTCTCTTGCGGCAACCCTTCTAGATAACTTGCAATCAGCCGGCTTGGTTGCTCCACTCTTGTTGCAGTGGCTTGAGCGAAACCTCTTTCGACCAACGTCTCCACATCTACTGCGGCAAGACCAGCCCGCGACACTGACTTCTCCGAAAGAAGCCGCAAAAACAGCTCACGGCTTGGCGACCTACATTCATCCCAAAGCGTAGCAATCGAATCTCTTAGGGCGTCGAAGGCTGCGGCTGCGGCTGAATTTATACTGTCTGGCGTCAGCTTTCCGCCGTTTTGCGACGCGGCGGCGCAATTGAGGACTTCAAGGATAAAAATGGGGAATCCATTAGTCGAATTAAAAAGCTCCGTCTCACTGCCGGGGGAAAAAGAAAAATCTGATAAACAACCCCGGATGGCCTGCATGTCTTCCTCTAAATCAAAACATCCGATTCGGACGTGTTTCGGATCAAAGATATTCCAGAAATCACTAGTTTGAGCTTCTGGATGCCGAATTGATTCCCTCAACGTTTTCCGACTCGAAGTGATCAGGCGCAGCGACGGTCTTTGAGCGAGGTCCCTTAGCTGATCCAACAAATTTCGACTAAGTTGACCAACCGACAAAGCCTTATCAAATCCGTCGAGTATAATTAGAACTCCGATGTCATCCGAAAGCGCTTCTAATGATTCTCCCATGTTCTGGAAGTACAAGTCAGAATCGGAAACAACATGTTGGGCGTAGTCTGGTTCATGCAGCTCTAGGGCTTCCGACATCTTTTGCGCCATACCTTGCATGAACTGCTGATCATTGGCAGGCGTTCGGTGACCTAGGTCCCAAATGCTGATCGCCTTATGACGCGTCGAATGCTCTTTTAGGCGCCGAGCCAGTTCATGCAATACAACGGTCTTTCCAGAATATCTCGCGCCGACTACCTGCAGATGCGCTGGCGCCTGCGCTTCTAAATTGCTTAGAAAGCCACGCATGATGCTCGTGCGTCCAATCATTGGCGGGACGCTATCGCCGAAGATAGGAAATCGACGACTAGACATCTTCATCCTCCGCCTCTGCGCGAGCATGGGCGACAATCGCGTCCATATCCTTGTGTTGACCGATCCATTCAGCCATCAGGGGAACAGCTAGTCTGTAGCTCCCATCGACGAAATCGACGAGCTCAAGCTCTCGCAGGTGCGATAGGTCGACGTCCAGTGCATCTGCACTAACTTCAACGCCGATCTGATCCAATTGCTCGCTGAGCTCAGCAAATGGGATTGGAGCCCGTTGACCATAGGCGTCAGCCAGTAGACACAGAACTAACTGACGGCGCTGTCGTCCTGTTTCTGGCCCGCGGGACGCGTAATCCCATACACTAGCAAAATGCTCAAAATCGCGAACGAGTGATGTCGCTATCGACTCTACTTTCCCAAGCGTTATTGATCGCGACTTAGTCTGGACAGAATCATCGAAAATGCGCCCACACAAACATTGAATCAAATATGGCTGCCGAGCAGTGGCTTCCAATATTTTTTCGACCGCTTCATTAGAGTATGTGAGTCTTCCTGCGACGGGCTCAGTCACGACTTTTCGTGCGCTTGCGACGTCAAGCGCCGTAACCTGCAGAGAGGTTCCTAGGCCATATAGCGCCGACCAATATTCCTCGCGAAGCCGCTTTAAGCGCCTTGAGCCGGTAAGGATTGCAGAAAACCGCGGAACGTTTTGTATCAAGTACCGGATATTCTCCGGCACTTGCGGCGAAGTCACGTGATTGTCGATGCCTTCTTGTAGCTTATCAAATTCGTCTAGCATCAAGAGAATTCCAAGATTCGCTGGCTGTAGCACATCTAAGACTATCTGTAGATACTCTCGAAAATCTTCGAAAGGTGAATCGGGGCTGATGCCCTCTCTGCACGCTTTTGCTATGCCAAGTGCTGGCTTGCCTTTAGGAATGGTAGTGCCGTTCGGGAGTGGCACTTCCATGCCCTGCCGGGAGACAGCGCTTGCAATGCTGCCGGCCATTGACCGAAAGACCTCAACCGTAGGAACCCCCACGGCGTCCTTAGCGCCTTCGGCGCCCTGCAAGCTGGAATAGACAGCTAGCCAACCAGGTATTGCTGACTTTCCCTCCAAGTGCTTCAGGATAGACGTCTTCCCCGCGCGGCGATTTCCCTCCAATAAAACAACATTCCCTTGCGCCGATATCTGTCGTGCGACGTTCTGGATGATCATATCGCGCCCAAAAAAAAGAGAGTGCCCATGTTTAGGATCAAGTGGGCTCCCGGTAACATATGGGCTTGGCCCTAATTCCAAATTGGCCCTGGTGGTTGTTCGAGCTCCTTCAGCGATAGCGAGGGATAATTCAACTTGGCCACCAACTCGCGCCCCGTTCAAGTTGAGGGCTGCCCAGACTATTTGAATTGACATTGTGCCGAGGACACTCGGAACTACCCCGGAAACAGGCAGCATCACGCTGCTTTTCTCTGGGAAGTACGCCAATCGCGTTGCACCCCATGGCGGTGTCGTCGAAATCTCAAAGTTACGGAGAGGAAGCGATCCTTCGTTGGCAATTTCCAGGCTGAATTCGCTGAATGTGCCGACTGCCAACTCAGATTGAGTTGGGTTCACATTGATAAGGACAGAATCGGCAAGTTTTTGACTTGCGGCTCTCATCCAAGCACGCATTCTTTCGGCAATGATGCGAACGTCCGCATCACGGGAGCCTGATGGACCCGCGTAGTCCAATACCTTTTGAAAGCCGCGCTCCGCATCATGCAAGATGCTTAGCAGCCCAGGACCAGCGGGGACCTGTGATAAACCCGACAGCGGTCTTAGAGCGTTGATGAGGGGTTCCAACCATCGGAGGGTCGGTCCTGGCACTGTCTGACGCTCAATCCATTCGCTTGCCGGCGTCACCATGTCTGCGATCTGATCGACGAGTTCAATAGATGGCATCCTTTCTGACGCCCCTAGCGTTGGAACGCGCTTTAATAGCTCTCCCAGCCAGATGGTGAGTCGGTCCGGCGATTCACCGCTGGCTTCTCGTGTTAGGAATTGAAGCACATCGGTGCCGAACCGACGATGTTCGGCAGTTGCACGTCGTTGCAAACCAAGCGGCGGCAATGGAATCGGCAGCTCTTGGAGAATTGACCGGTTGAGGTGCTGAATTGCCGTCCCTCGCGATCGAGCTGTCAACCAGTTCTTGCAGGCCGTTGCTTCCAGGTAAGCTAGCAGAAAGGCAGGATCCAAGCGTTCCGTGTCTGGACGCAATACGAACAAACCGCTCGCAGCTACCGAACCTGCTTCGTCTTCACGGACAAGTGCCGCCTTTCCAATTGTTCCCGATCTAGAGACTATGACGTCGCCCGAGCGCAAGGCCCAGCGGCGTTCATCTTCAGCTATCTCAGGAGCCAACCAGCTGGAACCTGATCCAACGCGCCCGCTTGAAATATCCTTGATGCGTAAGAACGGAACCGCTACCTCGCCTATAGGCTCATCAGTCAGATGACTAGATTTGATGCTGCGACCGGAAATCACTTCGGCAACGCCGGACAGAGAGACGATCGCGCTACTTTCGCCTGCTGCTTCGCGAAGCTCAACTAAGAGATCCTGAAGTCCACCTTTTTCTCTGCGTCGAGGGGTGAGATCCCAATCAGTTTGCGCGAGTTCAGTGGCCGATACGTCCCATACTATGCTTGAGAGCACAGCATCCGTATGCTCTTTGTCGCCCAAAATCACGCCGGTTTCTGAAATCGGCGATTCGAGATCTGGTCTCCTTAGGGCGTCAGCAAGGCCTTCGGCCAGCCTGACATTGATATGGGAAGGTGCGCGCCTGTGAGTCTCAAAGACTGGTTCAGCATCAGCGAAGCGAATGTGGCTACTTCCACTTCGCTTTGTGAGCACGAGGAGACTGCACTTGACCGAAGAATAAGGGGCATAGGCCAGCGGCGGGAGGCCCACTACTGCCTCGACATGACCAGCTTCAATCAGGTGTCGGCGCAGCTCTCGTTCCGCGCCGCCGCGAAAGAGAAAGCCTTCTGGGACGACGACAATCGCCCGTCCGTTGGGCCGTAGCTGCATTAAGGCATGTTGGACGAAGAGCCCCACACTGTCTGTAGTGGCAACCGGGAAATGCTGATAGATCCAAGGATCGCGACTGTAGCGAGTTCCGACTTTTACGCCGAATGGCGGATCCGCGAGCACTAGGTCGTAACCCTGACGAGAGGGGCTGCCGGGGGGCTCGCGTTCAAGAGCGTCGCCAATCTCCAGTCGTGGGCTCGAAATCCCGGCAAGAAGCATGCGCACCAAGCCGATAAGAAAGATGCTAGAGCTCTGTTCGATGCCTGCAACTTCAAGTAATGGCCCGCGGCTGCGACGCTCCCCGGGCATATTTGCGGCTCGATGCCAGGCATCTACGAGGAAACGTCCGAACCCGAAACAGGGGTCGTACACCCGCTCTCCCGGGCGAGGGTTAGCAAGTGTGACGACCAACCTGGAAACAGAATCAGGCGACGCGTGCTCCCCGTCGTGTCGCTCAGCAGAGTCTTCAAGCAAGCGATCGAAGAGAGCGAGAAGTGCGAGGCGATCGCCAAGCGTTTCGAAGGGCAGCTCGTCAAGCCGCCGTGCAAATTCGAAAGTGTGCTCCGGGCGAATTCGCAGGATATCATGAAGTGGCTCGGCAAGCGCTCGCATGTGAGCGGTCGTAAGCTGCTCTCCACGACCTCTCAGGTCTTCGGCCAAATCGCGGATGTCTTCGAGGCTCTTATGAAGCTCATCGGGACCGGATCGAAGTATATGCCTCCAGCGTAAGCGCGGGGGAAGGAACGGTTCGTGGGTTCGATCCTCGAAGACGGCCATGGCCTCCTGCTCAGCTTCGACGTAATCGAACCAGCGGAGGAGAAGCAGCGCGGCCAAAAGTTCGCGGACCAGCTGCGTCGACAGACCATAGCCCTTCCAGATAGCGAGCCACTGCAAAGCCATATCTTCAGGCTTTTTCAGACGGGCCACTGTCACAGCTCTCCTGCGAATGCCATTCGTAGGATCGCCTCCCGCAAGTGCGCGCGCTCATCGACCGACGCGAGGAATTCAGTCCTTAGCTGCGCGCAGTACTCTTCCGACATTTCCAATGATTCAACGACAACTCGTTGCTCATCCAAAGATGGGACAGGCACGGGAAGAGGCGCAAGTTCCTTCCGGTTCAGCTGCGGGATCACCCCGCCATTGGAAATCTGTGTCAAATCTAACGTGAGAGACCAGTAGTACAGAAACTCTTTCAAGATCCGCTCAGGCTTGGCAACCGCTGCCATGAGATTCGGATCGATCATAGCTGGTCGACCAAGAAGGCGCTTCTTGTTGGTGGCTATAGCTCCACCCCTCTTGGGGAAAATTATGGAGCCTGCAGGCACGCTTTTGCGGCCCATCTTAGTGATTGGGAGATACTCTCGAGCAACATTGATGACGCGATCATTGCCCTCGATGTTCATGTCGCCAACCTTGACGAGCAAAAGAGACTTTTCACCCCCATCATTCGAATCGCCTTTTGGGAGTGATCCACCGCCTCTGATGTCGGCGACGTCCTCCAACAATGTTGCTTCGACGCTATCCGCAAGTCCAGCAAACGTCTCATTCAAAATGGCCGGAAATAACGCCCGCGTCTCGACCTGTATTTGTTCGGTGTCGCTTTGGATTTCATCGACCCGTTTCATGCATTCCTTGATGCGCGAGAGAATGCGGCGTTGCTCTGCTTTCGGCGGATAGGGAAACTCGATCGCGCGAATGGATTTAGACGATAAGTGTTTTACTGTGACATAGGGTGTGGAGTCCTCAATGCGTTTAAGATGGACATTGATTCCATAATTAACGAACTCAGGCTCAATTTCGTCTGAGAAATTGCAGAGCCGGCATACCCGCTGATTAAGCAATGCCTCGTTGCCCCTCCAAATATAACACCTGAATTCTCCGTCCATTCCGATCAATATGTCACCTGCTCGCACTAAGAAAACCTTGTCGTACTCGCCGGTGTACCGAGTCTCAGTTGATACTCCGGACTTTAGATCCCGTATACGTATGAGAGGCTTGCCTTTATCTTGCGAAAATAATGCTGAATCGAATGCAAACCCATTCTGAACATGGAGTAGTTCACCTAGACATCTTGTCTTCCAATTCTTCGTAGTCATTTCGAAGAAACCTCCAGCAACGACTGCAATTCCTCCAGGAGTTCGCAGATCCGTTCCTCGCGCGATTTGATCGACTGAACGAGGTAGAGGGCCGGTTTGTGCTCGTAATCGTCGACGGCACTTGGATTTTTCGCTGTTAGGTCATGACCTCTCTCTATGATTTGAGCTAGCGGAACGGTCCAGGAATTGGCGCTGTTTTTTTTGTTGGGACATTTCGCCAGGAAATCTGGGAGCTGATTTCCGACGATGGGCTTGCGGGTCTGCTTGAGCTCGAAACCGTCGTTGGTCAGCTCGTAATACCAGACTGCGCTGGTCGTTTTCCCGTCGTCTCGCCGGTCGAAGAAGATCACGTTGGTCTTGACGCCTGTATAGGGCAGGAAGCAGCCGGCCGGCAGCGACAAGATCGTGTGGACGTCGAATTGCTCGATCAGTTCCCTACGCACTTTTTGGTCTGGTCCACCGCGGAATAACACCCCCTCGGGAATGACCACGCCTGCTCGGCCGCCCTTTGCCAGATTGGCCATGATGTGCTGCAAGAACAGACATTCCGTTGCCGCGCTGCGGACCCGGAAGTTGGTCTGAAGCTCCTGGGCCATCTTCCCGCCATATGGGGGATTGGCAAGGATTAGCTGATACTTGTCCTTCTCGGCAACGTTGTGGCTATGAACCTCCAACGTGTTGGCAAGCTCGAGATTTGCTCCTTCGACGCCATGCAGGATCATGTTCATGGAACCGAGCAAATACGTGAGCGGCTTTAGCTCGCGCCCATAGAACGTCCGGTGCTGGAGGGCATCCTGCTGCTTGGCGCTGAGATTTCCGCTCCGGCGAACGTAATCAGCAGCTTCGCCAAGGAAGCCCGCTGTTCCGAAGCACGGATCGTAGATCCGTTCGCCGACGCGCGGCTCCACAACCTCGATCATCGCCCGGATTATGTGACGCTGAGTGTAGAACTCGCCCGCATAGCCGGCAGAGTCTGCGGCGACCCGCTTCAGCAGATCCTCGTAGATTTCCGAAAGCACGATGATGTCGGTCGCATCCGAGAAATGCAGCTTATCGACTTGCTGCACAACGCGGGCGAAACTGGCCCCGCGCCGACTGTAATTGCGGACGTTCTCAAAGATGCGACGGAACCGCTGCGCCAAGGCGTCGTCCCCGAGGCCCTTTTTCGGATCTGGGCTTGTCAGTTTGGTCCACAGCTTGCTGGTGACGAACTCAAGCATCTCATCGGGGTGGTCGGTGTCCTTGGCCCATTTGCTCCAAGCGAACTTACCCCCAAGCCGCCTATCATAAGTCTTGCCGTCAAAAGTCGCCTCTTCCTCCTTGCGGGCCTCGGCTTCATCAAACGCCTTGAGAAAGAATAGCCAAGCGAGCTGCTCGACGTAATTGCGCGCGTCAACGCCCTCCGAATTCAACTGATCGCAAGCATTCTTGACGATCTGCTGCACCTCTTGTCGGCGATGCTCCGTAACGTTCTTTTGCATTGTATCCCCCGCGTCCGGCGCGCCCTTCTCAGGGAGCCATCGGCACATAAAGGTGCTGCTTGACTAGCTCCAGATCAGCCTTGAGCAGGGCCGGTCCGCCATAGCGCTGCGTCAAAGCGGTGAAGTTACCGAACTGGTCGACAAACTGCGGCGTGCTGTACGTGCTAGCCTGCTCGAGGTCGTCTATTCCAAACAGACGATAGTGATCGAGAGCCGTGCGCCAGACGTGCGACTTGAAACGCTGATCCTCGGGGACCTCAGCCTCGCCGAGGTGACCGAGCAGCCAAGTCAGATCGTTATCCCAAAGCCTGTTGGCCCGATCACCCCGGTTAGGCACGCGTGGGAGGTCAAAGCCGATTTTGGCCAGGATGTCGACGTCATCGGCATCTGGTAGATCGAGGTAATGACGAAAAGCTGCGGGATAGATATCCCTATCGCGAAGTGCCTCGCGAAGTTCCTGTCGGCTGTCCTTGCCAATCCAGATTCGAAGGAGTTCGGGCAATCCGCGTTTGCTTATGTCGAGGATGAACTCTCGAGATTGTTCAGTGTAGTCGTCGAAGGGAACCTTTCTGCCGTCTGCCAGGCAGACAAATCGATTTGTGGCTGAGATCTCGACAGAGATTCCCTGGCCAACTGGTTTGACTTTGGGCTGCTCTCCGACCCTCTTGCGGGGTTTCGAGGATAGCGCCAGGCTTTTCTGGCGATTAGCCGGATGACCGTCGAACTCCGCATCTTCGAGCTGGCTGGCGCCCGAATAATCGAAAATTGTGAAATAGCGTTTGTTGATGTCGTCGCAAAGCCTGGTTCCGCGCCCTTTCATTTGCTTATAAAGGATCGCGCTGCGGAGGGGCCGTACGAAGACGACATTCTTCACGTCTGGCGCATCGAAGCCTGTCGTCAGTAAATCAACGGTGACAGCTATGCGCGGCTTGCTCGGGCCCACGACAGCAAAGTTGCGCTCTAGCTGGTGGCTGTTGCGCTCGCCGCGAGTAATCCTAGCAGCAAAATCATTGTCGCCAGCGAGGCGACGAAGCTCCTGCGCCATGAACGCCGCATGGGTATCGTCGACGCAGAATACAATCGACTTATCATTGCGCAGATCGTACTTCCCCAGTGTTTCCCAGAGGTCTTCAGCGATTGCGCGAGTGCGGTCTGGCATCCGGATATCGCGCTCGAAGTTCGCCGTGGTGTAGCGCCTTCCGTCAGGACCTGTGTAGCCATCCTCGTCGACGTTGGTGATGCGCTCCTCGAGCAGATAAGGAACTAGATAGCCATCTTCGATCGCCTGTCGCAGACTATATGTGTAGACTGGGTCGCCAAAGTAATGCTGCGTATCGCGGCGCTTCTCCGCATCGGTTAGGGGGCGCCCGCCTTCTTCAATCTCTCTCGGTGTTGCTGTTAGTCCGAGCTGCAGGCCTCCGCTGAAGTGCTGCAGAACTCCGAACCAGTCCCCAAATCCCGAGCGATGGCACTCGTCGACGACAATCAGGTCAAAAAAGTCTCTGTCGTAGTGCTCGTAGACCTTTCGGCCATCAAGCTCCTCGTCCAAGCTTTGATAATTTGCAAAGAAGATTTTTCCGACGAGATGCTGACCACTCGCGACTGTATCTTTGTCGACCTGCACACGCTCCGCTGCGGTAAATGCGGAGAACGCGCGGTAGGCTTGGTCCTTCAGACTATTCCTGTCGGTAAGGAAAAGGACGTGCTCACGCCTCAGCGCTCCGCCATTAAGCAGCTTCCAGATCAGCTGGAAGACCGTGAACGTTTTTCCCGTGCCCGTTGCCATGAGTAAGAGGACACGATCCTCTCCCTGTGCAAACCGCCAGAGCGTCTTGTTGATCGCGATGTCCTGGTACGGGCGCACTCCCTTCCGCGAGACCTGATCCATGTGGTATCCCGCGACGAATGTACCCTCCCAGCGTGACCAATCGATAGTGACGCCCATCTTGGCAAAGATGTCATCTGGCGAAGGCGGCCTGGATAGAGCCTCATATTCACCGGTGTCATTGTCGGTGAGGATCCAGTCAGTACCGTTAGAAGCAACCGAAAACCGCAGCGAAAGCCGCTGAGCATATCTAGACGCCTGCTGCATCCCATCTGCAGCGCTCTCGCTTTCCGATTTGGCTTCAACGATTGCAAGCGGGATGCCCCGATAGCGGAGCTGGTAATCTGCGATTATCGACTGAGTTGGGTCGTACATCGCCTCGCCAGTGATGTTCACACGACCAGGTCCAATCAGCAGCTGGCGATCAAACTGCCAGCCCGCGGCCAGCAGGGCGGGCTCGATCAGATCGCGGCAGGTTTGAGCTTCATTACGTGGCATGTCATCACCTTTCTGCCGGCCCTGTCGCACGCCCCGTGCCAACATCATCGATGCCGTATTTTCGCATCCAGTTGGTCAGGGTCTGATAGCTCGGAAGACCGACCAGCTCGGCGGCTTTCGATTTGTTTCCGTGAGCGGCTTCCATCGCCCGTCGAAGATAGTGCTCCGCGACGGTTCCGATTAGCGATTGTAAATCAACACCTTGCCCAAAGGGTCGGTTCAGGATCGAATCGGCAGATGACTTCATGTCGGCCGCCGGCAGAAGTGCTTCTTTGATATCACCGGAGGACACCAGCTCGCCGTCGCTCCATACGATGGCGCGCCGCAATGTGTTTTCGAGCTCTCGGATATTGCCCGGCCACGCCTCCTGCATGAGAAGCTTTCTTGCGTCAGCAGAAAGTTTCTTGCGCTTGAAGCCAGGCTCCTTTGCGCGCTCGCTCTGATCATTGATCCGCTTGAGCAGCCCGTCGATGAGAGGGCCGAGATCGCCGTCGCGCTCGCGAAGCGCGGGCACTTTCAGGACGAGGACAGCCAGTCGATAGAACAGGTCCTCCCGGAACCTGCCGGCCTTCACCTCCTCGATGAGGTCCCGATTCGTTGCTGCAATGATGCGAACATCGACCCGCATCAACTTGCTATCACCAACGCGCCTGACTTCGCCCTCCTGTATCGCCCGCAGCAGTTTCACCTGCGCCGGGAGCGGCAGCTCGCCGATTTCGTCAAGAAAGAGGGTGCCGCCATCTGCGGCTTCGAAGTGACCGACATGGTCCTTTGTAGAACCAGTGAAAGAGCCCTTCACGTGGCCAAACAACTCTGTCTCGACCAGCTCCGCTGGGATAGCCCCGCAGTTCACAATTTGAAATGGCTTGGCGCTCCTGGTGCTGGCCTGATGGATGGCGCGCGCGAGCAGTTCCTTTCCTGTCCCCGACTCGCCCTCAATCAGTATCGGTACGGACCGGGGGGCTGCCTTCTTGGCTCGGCTGACAAGCCTTTGCATCGCCGCGCCCCGATAGATGATGTCGCCGAACTTCTGCGCCTCTTCGCTCGATCCGGCGCTCAGTTTTTCCAGCTGTTTGTCGGGCAGCCGAAGCATATCCGTCACGAACTCGGGTGAGAGCGTGTTGTCGAAGGGAACAGAGGCGGTCTCAACGCCCTTCTGCTTCGAAGATTGGATGAGTTCAGCCTGGTATCGCGTCTTTCCCAGGATCACCCAGATCGCCGCCATTGCAGGCGTGCCGGGGCTGAGGTGAAAGGTGAGCTCCGGACGCTCATCGAGCTTCCGCAGTTCGCGATCGAGCGCTGACGTCACGGCGCTGTAGATTTCTTCGAAATTCGTGGGACTCGTCAGCTCGACGCGATCTATCCTCAGGTCAACTTTCTTCCTCCCTACGATGCCAGCGCGCAGCCAGCCCTCGTAGGTTCGCAGCGCCTTCGCATCCAGATCCGCGAGGAGCAAGACACGATCGAACTGTCGAGCCCCAATCGCTTGAGCTACGGGGCCGACATCCGCCTTATCTCCGCTCTCGGGCGCTCTAAGGTCTGCGTTCCCGATCCATGACACGAGCATTCTCATAGCTGCTGACTACAAGAAAACTTATTTTTACACAAGAAGTTTTGCGACCTTTTCCCAGAAATCCGTACCAACTCCGTGCTCGAAAAGTAGAGGTAGCGGAGTTTTTCACCATTTTATTCTATATATATCAATGATTTGATGATCATCCGCTCCAGCTCTCGTGAGCTGCCGGCGCCTTGTGGCATGGCGGTTGCTCCTATCGGGGCATGACAAAGAAACTCTCACAAGCTGAAGACCAGACGCTGAGCGACACCGTCCGCGTGTTCGCCGAACAGCTTATCGCAGATGGCGTGCATCCGGCCGATCTCAGCTACGCGCTGACCCTCATGGCCACGCGCCTGGGGCTCGACCTCGCTCCAAATGCGGGCGTGGCCCTGGCTGTCGTGATGAAGGCGGCAAGCGACGTGGCAATGGAATGGGCGGGTCAGCGCCAGACCGAGGCAGATGATGTGGGGCGCACGCCAGTGCCCTTCGGAACAACAATTCACTGAAGGGGGAAATCATGGCGTCTCGCTCTATCAAAGTTCGCCAAGTCTTCGCTGAACTGCGCCATGCGCTCGGCGCCGAGATTCCCGCTGGTGAGCTTCTCAGGCTCGCGGCGGCGCTCGTCGACGCAACCTATCCGCGGGAGCCCAAAGACGAGCATCGCAATGTCGCTGATCGGCTAGCGTTCGACCAGGTGCCGCTGGACAGGGCCTTCGCCGACGGCGGCTGGCATATCATGGAAACTGAACCGCGGTGGGTTTCAGAAACCTACTGGGACGACGATCCTAAGTTTGCCGTGGCGAACGCCAACACGATCAAAGTGGAGCTTGCAGCATGACGTCCTTCAAACACGGCTTGGTCATGGCCGCCCGGGAACATCTGCTGGAGGGCAAACCGATCACGCGCCTCGAAGCGATCGTCCTC
>OEIU01001838.1_pt1 | contig 12476 bp, 9 predicted proteins | sample 1539221 | NCBI WGS metagenome assembly OEIU01 (sample SAMN03792071, study PRJEB22550) | activated sludge metagenome | feature: wastewater treatment plant; material: activated sludge; isolation source: Wastewater treatment plant of a petroleum refinery complex | place: Argentina: Zarate | collected...
CGGGCGTGCTGGGCCAGGTACTCGCACCAGGCGGCGGCGCGCATGGCGCTGTCGGCCTTGACGGGGCCAATCTCACCGGCGGCCAGGTGCAGGATCAGGGCGATGGCGCAAAACAGCTTTTCGAACTTGCCGAAGTGCTGGCGCATCATCGGATTGGCCTCACCGGGGATCAGCGTCTGGTTCAGCTCGGAGCACCAGCTCACGAAAATTTCCTGAGCGGCATCATCAAAGTGAAAGTGCGGCAGCTTCACAAAATCATCGGCCGGGGTCGCACCATCTTGCAACGGGTCGAAGTTGGCCAGCCGGTCGAACAGGTCGCGCACGGCCTCACGCGCGCCCTTGACGGGATAGCGGTCACGCCACTGCCAGGGCACGGCCTCGGGGTACACCAGCACTTGAAAGCGTTGGATGCGCCCGTCGTTGTCCAATGACGCGGCCATCGTCGCCAGGTAGCGTTCCAGCAGGTCGGGCTGGATGCCACCGAACACGCTCAGGCAAAGATTTTTGATGTGCAGACTGCCGCGCGCGATGCGGTCGATATTGAAACTGCCGGTGCCGTTCCAGCCTTCCAGGTAAAAAGCCCGGTCGCCTTCGCGGCCCTCCTTCTCCCAGCTCGCCAGCAGGCCGATCAGCTCATCGCGGAACACCAGCAACCCCTGCGGGTTCTTGGTCAGCAGGTCGCCCAATTTTTCGACGGTGCTGTCGTTGGATTTGTAGCGCCGCTGGTGCGGTTCCTCGGGCGGCTCGATGGCCTGCAGGTCGCTCACGGCCAGCGCCATCTTGTCGCTGTCGCCTTTGCCGGCGGCGGCCTTTTTCATGGTGGCCTTGACGGCGGCTTGATGCGCTTCGTAGGCCGCCATTTCGGCCGCGTAAACCTTCTTGGCATCCTCCAATTTCTCCGCCTCCTTGGCTTCCAGGCGGTCAAGAAACCGGGTCACAGTTCCGAGTGCAGGCGACTTCTTCGAACTCGGATCACCGACGATGCCACCGAACAAATTCGGCGTGACGATCCAATCATCGCGGCGCTTGGGCTTGATGGCGCAGCGCGCGCCGATCACCGAACCCAGCGACACGATCAGCGCGGCGGCGATGTAGTCGGGTGCGCAGGGCATGCGGTCGGCTTCGTCCAGGACGAATTCGGCCAGCGCCTGCGGCAGCAGGACGCGGGCGTCAAACTCGGGTGCCGGCGGCAGCTCGGTTTTGATTTCGCGCGGCGCGGGCCAGGTCTCGACGGGTTCGTCGGGGACGGCCAGCAGGGCGGGCGGTGTGTGTGCCAGTCGGTATTCGTCCAGCGCGGCGGCGGCGTTTTCGAGTCGATCGTTCATGCGAACAGCTCCCCAATGTTTGCGATGCGTGACGCAGCGGTCAGCAGGCGATTCAGGTCTTTGGCGGTCAGGGTGACGCCGTTGGCGACGTTGGCGGCGGCGATGGCAATCAGGCTTGCTTCGCGCGCCAGCAAGTGCAGCGCGTCACGCGCCGGCAGCGGTGTTGGTCGTGACGGTGCGGGCCGGCCGTCGTCAACCCATGCACCCAGCTCTTTGGCGGCGCTGGTGAAGCTCAGGCCGCGCTCGGCTTGGTGGTACGCGAGCACGTCGCCACCACGCGCACCACAGCCGGCCATGCACACGAATGCGCCCGTGCCGGTGTTGATCCTCATGCTGTCGCGGCCGCCGTGAAAGCGGCATTCCGTGGTGCGCCACTTGCCCTTGCGCTCGCGGAATTTCAGGCCGGCCGTGCCGGTGTAGTAGTCGGTCGGGTCGGGCAGGCATGTGCGGTCAAAGCCTCTGTGGGCTTTCGGTGTAGGTGCAGTGTCCACGGTCTCGCTCCCTCGGTCAGCGCTTATGCTGGTTTGCGAGCCAGGCGCGCACATCCCCTACGCGCCAGGCTGTGATGCGCCCGCCCAAGGACCGGACGGGTTTTGGGAGCGTGCCGGCCCGCACCCTGCGCCAGAACGTTGCCGTGCTGATCGGCAGCGGCGCACCAGGGTTCTTGGCACTGCGTACCAGCTCGGCCATGCGCACCAAGGCGCCGTCTGGCAAGTCGTCAAAAGTACGGGGGCGGCTGGGTGCCGCCTGTGGCGTGATGGCTTCGGGTTGACTCGTACGAGTTGATGGGATTTTGCGTGTCATGTGCGCTGCTTTCGATGCACGGCACGCGCCCGTGTACTTGGGGTGACGTGCCGTGCGAGTTCCTGAAACTGCCGGCAACGCGAATGTCAAGCCCGCGCTCAAGAGCCACAAACCCTACAGGGGTGCGACCTTGAGATATATTGAGCTCGATCGATAGCTTGAGGCTAAATTTGGTTTGCTATCAATGGCTTACGGAATTCCTGAATCTGAGTTTTTCCCAATGCGCAAGGCATCTGGCAAGCGACTTCCCCACGGTGCCACGACGGCCATGGTGCTGGATGCGCTCATGCGGTTGCACACGAAAGACGGTCGACGAGTCGCGGTGTCGCGAGGCGCTTTGCTGGCATCACTGCGCCTACCCGAATCGACGGTGGATGACCGGTTGCGGGTGCTGGTCAAGAGCCGGCGGATATTGAAAGTTCGGCAGGGGTATTACGAACCGATGCCGCTGCCCGACGAATGGCGTCTGCATCCGCAACCGCCAGGTTCACAGCAATTGACGTTCGATCCTGCGGGAAGACTCATCGAGGTGATTTGGAAGTAGCCCGCAAGATGCCCACGGTGAGCGCGGCGCTAACCGCGCCGTGACGTGTGTGTGGCCCAATTTTTGGTCAGGCCCGCAGAGGGACGACATCCGCGCCCGCACGCAGCTTGTCCAGATAGTCGGCCCACCGCACCATCATTTCCGCACGTTGGCGCATGAAGGTTGTTCGGTCGTAAGCCATGCCGAGTGGCCCGCTCTTGCCGTGGGCCAGTTGGGCTTCGACCACCTCGGGGTCAGCATCCAACTGTTCGCCCAACAGCGTCCGAGCCAACGCGCGGAATCCGTGCGCACTCATTTCATCAGCGCCGTAGCCCAGCCGGCGCAAGGCAGCGTTGAGCGTGCCGTCGGACATGGGTCTTTCCCCCGCGCGAATGCCCGGGAAGACGAACCGCCCACCGCCGGTCAGGGGCTGCAGCTCCGACCACCCGTGCGAATGCACGGGAAGACGTAGCGCCCACCGCCGGTCAGGGGCTGCAGCTCCGACAGAATGGCAACGGCTTGAGGTGGCAGCGGTACGAAGTGTGGCCGCCCGTTTAGCTTGCCCTCGATGCGCCGCTTCATCGATGCAGCCGGAATGGTGATGATGGCCTTGTTCAGGTCAATCCACGCCCACTCAAGCGCGCGCACATTGCCGGGCCTTTGGAACACCAGTGCTGACAATTGCAACGCCACACGGGTTGCGGGTTGTCCGTCGTAGGCGTCAATGGCGCGCAGCAGTGCTCCGACCTGCACGGGGTCGGTCAGCGCAGCTGCGTGCGTCACCACCGCGGGCGCCAAGGCACCCGTCAGCGCCACCGACGGATCGCTGGGGCATCGGCCCGTCTGCACGCCGTAGCGGAACACTTGACCCGCGTTTTGCTTGAGCGTGTGTGCCTTGTCCACCGTTCCCGCTGCCTCGACCTTGCGCAGCACGGCCAGCAGATCAGCCGAAGTGATCGAGGCGATCGGACGCCGGCCCAGCGCCGGGAACCATGTGCCGACCATCAGACCCAGCCACTTCGCCGCGTACTTCGACGACCATGATGACGCCTTCAGTTCGTGAAACTCGCGCGCCACACGCTCGAAGCTGTTGGCATCGGCATCCTTGCGTGCCGCCTTGTCGACTCGTTTGACTTCACCCGGATCGATACCGCGGGCCAACAGCGCCCGTGCCTTGGATTTGGCCTCACGGGCTTGGGCCAGACTGAAATCTGGGTACCGGCCCATGGCAAGCGTCTTGCGCCGGTCGTTGAAGCGGTAGTCAAACCGCCACAACCGGCCACCGGCCGGCGTCACAACGAGGTACAGCCCCTCGCCATCAGCGTGCTTTTCGTTGCCTTTGCCGCCCGTGTGCTTGATCGTCCGCAACGCGGTGTCTCGCAGCTTCATGGTGCCCTCCTGACGGTATTTTGACTACCGAGGTCGTAGATACCGTCTTCGATACCGTTAAATTGACGGTATTCCATGATAGCTACTGAGATGGCGCGCGACAACAAAAAACCCGCGTCGCAAGGAGCGGCGCGGGTTTCAAGAATTTTTGATAACTGATGAGATGTTATTTTGGCGCGGCTGGCGGGGATCGAACCCACGACCCTCGGCTTCGGAGGCCGATACTCTATCCACTGAGCTACAGCCGCTTGAAGTGGAGCCGGGGATTATCGCCGATCAAGCGCCGGCGCCGGGCGCCATGGTCAGGCCGATGCCGCGCAGGTAGGCCTCGATGGCCACCTGGCCCGTGTCTTCCAGGTCGAAGCCGCCGTCCAGCAGCCAGTTGTAGATCAGGCCATGCATCATGGCGCCCAGCCCGTGCGCCAGTTGCAGCGCGGGCGCCGGCAGGCGCACGCGGCGCGCGGCGGCGGCGCGCTCGAGCAGTTGGCGCAGGCAGTCGGTGCTCATGCGCTGCAGGGCGACGTGGCGCTCCAGCGCCGGTGCCAGGTCCTGCGCGTGCTCGGCCTTCTGCATGACGATCTGCAGCACGCGGCGGGTCTGCGCGTCGTGCGCGATCTGGTGCAGGGCGTGGCGCACGTGCTCGCACCAGGGCGCCAGCACGTCGCCCTCGCGGGTCAGCAGTTCTTCCAGCTCGGCGCTGAGCGGCAGCGTGACGCGGTCCAGCATGGCGTTGAACAGCGCGGCCTTGTCCTTGAAGTGCCAGTACAGCGCGCCGCGCGTGACGCCGGCGGCGTGGGCGATGTCGGCCAGCGAGGTGCGCGACACGCCCTGCTGCAGGAACACGCGCTCGGCCGCGTCCAGCAGCGCGGTGCGGGTGGCAAGGGCGTCTTCCTTGGTGCGACGGGCCATGGCGGATGCTGGCGGGAATGAGAACAAGCCGCAACAAGGCGGAAGAATTTTTGATCGACTGATTATATACACCCATGAATGTATGTATAATTTCCCTGCTGCACGCCGCACAATAGTCCCTTTCGCCCGCCAGCCGCCCAAGCCGCGTGCCCTCGGGCCACGCCCATGCATCGCGCCCCCGACCGTTTCAGGCGCGGTTCCTTTTTGACTTTCATCAAGACCACCATGACGTCCGAACCTCAAGCCGCTCGCTCTTTTTCGACGCACCGCCTGGCCGCCGCCGGCGCCCTCGTCGTGCTGGCCGCCACGCTGGCCGCGTGCGGCGACAAGTCCGGCGCGGCCGCGGATCACGGCGGCGGCGGCGCACCCCCGCCGCCCGAAGTGGGCGTGGTGACGGTGCAGCCGGGCACGGTGCAACTGAGCACCGAGCTGCCGGGCCGGCTGGAGCCCTCGCGCGTGGCGCAGGTGCGCGCCCGCGCCAACGGCATCCTGCTCAAGCGCACCTTCGTCGAGGGCAGCGACGTCAAGGCCGGCCAGGTGCTCTACCAGATCGACGCGGCGCCCTACGACGCCGCCCTGCAAAGCGCGCAGGCGCAGCTGGCGCAGGCGCAGGCGCAGCTGGCGCAGGCCAGCGCGACGGCCACGCGCTACAAGCCGCTGGTGGCCGCCCGCGCCGTGAGCCAGCAGGACTACGACGCCGCGGTGGCGGCCGAGAAGGCGGCCCAGGCACAGGTGGCCGCCGGCCGCGCCGCCGTGCGCACGGCGCGCATCAACCTGGGCTACGCCACCGTGACGGCGCCCATCTCGGGGCGCATCGGCCGCTCGCTGGTGACCGAGGGCGCCCTGCTGAGCGCGCAGTCGGCCACCGAACTGGCGACCATCCAGCAGATCAACCCGCTGTACCTCAACATCACCCGGCCCGCCACCCAGGTGCTGCAACTGCGCGAGGCGCTGCGCTCTGGCCAGCTGGCGCGCTCGGGCAAGACCGAGGCCGCGCGCGTGCAGGTGCTGCTGGAAAACGGCCAGACCTATGGCGAGCCCGGCCGCCTGCTGTTCACCGACCTGACGGTCGACCCGACCACCGGCCAGGTGGGCCTGCGCGCCGAGGTGCCCAACCCGCAGGGCCTGCTGCTGCCGGGCATGTACGTGCGCGCGCGCCTGCAGCAGGCCGACGTGGACAACGCCATCCTGCTGCCGCAACAGGCCGTCACGCGCGGCGGCCCCAAGGGCGACACGGTGATGGTGGTGGGCGCCGACGGCTCATTCGCGCCGCGCACGGTCAAGATCGGCGAGGCGCAGGGCACGCAGTGGATCGTGCTCGACGGCCTGAAGGCCGGCGAGCAGGTGATGGTGGACGGCTTCATGAAGCTGTCGCCCGGCTTGAAAGCCGTCAAGCCCGTTCCTTTCAAGCCAAATCAGCCCTCAGCCGGCGCTGGACAAGCGCCAGCAGCTACTGATTCTGCAGCATCCACACCGCCTGCGGCGGTCGCCGCCTCGGCCCCTGCCGCCGCCGCGTCGCGCTGATCGGACACGAGCGACCGATCATGCCCAAGTTTTTCATCCACCGTCCCATCTTTGCCTGGGTCATCGCGATTTTCGTGGTGGTCGCGGGCATCGTCTCGATCACGCAGCTGCCGGTGTCGCAATACCCGTCGGTGGCGCCGCCCACCATCCGCGTGATGACCTCCTACCCCGGCGCCAGCGCCGAGACCATCGACGAGACCGTGATCTCGCTCATCGAGCGCGAGATGAACGGCGCCGAAGGCCTGATGTACATGGAGTCCACCTCGCCGGCCGGCGGCTTCGCGCAGCTGACGCTGACTTTCAAGCCCGGCACCGACCCGAACATCGCCCAGGTCGAGGTGCAAAACCGCCTGGCACGCGCCGAGCCGCGCCTGCCCGACCTGGTCAAGCGCACCGGCGTGCGGGTGGACAAGGCGACCGCCAACTTCCTGATGGTGGTGTCCTTCGAGTCCAAGGGCAGCGCCACGCGCGACGACGTGGCCGACTACGTCAACCGCAACATCCTGCCCGAGCTGCAGCGCGTGCCGGGCGTGGGCGGCGTGCAGCTGTTCGCCTCCGGCCGCGCCATGCGCGTGTGGATCGACCCGGCCAAGCTGGAGGGCTACGGCCTGACGCCGGCGGACGTCAACGCCGCCATCACCAGCCAGAGCATGCAGATTGCCGGCGGCGCGCTGGGCGACACGCCCAGCCTGCCGGGCCAGAGCATCAACGCTCTCATCAACGTGCCGAGCGGGCAGCTGGAAACGCCCGAGGAGTTCGGCAACGTGGTGCTGCGCGCGCGCGCCGACGGCTCGACGGTGCGCATCCGCGACGTCGCCCGCGTCGAGCTGGGGGTGGAAACCTACGCCTTCCAGTCGCGCCAGAACGGCCAGCCCGCGGTGGCGGTGGCCGTGCAGCTGACGTCCAGCGGCAACGCCATGGCCACGGCCGCGGCCATCAAGCAGCGCATGAGCGAGCTGCAGGCCTTCCTGCCCGAAGGCGTGAGCTGGTCGGTGCCCTACGACACCTCCAAGTTCGTCGAAATCTCCATCGACAAGGTGGTGCACACGCTGCTCGAAGCCATCGTGCTGGTGGTCATCGTGATGTTCGTGTTCCTGCAGAACTGGCGCTACACGCTGATCCCGACCATCGTGGTGCCGATCGCGCTGCTGGGCACCTTCGCGGTGATGCTGGCGGCCGGCCTGTCGATCAACATCCTGGCCATGTTCGCCATGGTGCTGGTGATCGGCATCGTGGTGGACGACGCCATCGTGGTGGTGGAGAACGTCGAGCGCATCATGGCCGAGGAAGGGCTGCCGCCCAAGGCGGCCACCATCAAGGCGATGAGCCAGATCTCGGGCGCGGTGGTCGGCATCACGGTGATCCTGGTGTCGGTGTTCACCCCGCTGGCCTTCTTCAGCGGCGCCACCGGCAACATCTACCGCCAGTTCGCCATCGTGATGGCGACCTCGATCGCGTTTTCGGGCTTCTTCGCGCTGTCGCTCACGCCGGCGCTGTGCGCGACCTTGCTCAAGCCCATTCCCAAGGGCCACGCGCACGACAAGAAGACCGGCTTCTTCGGCCCCTTCTTCAACTGGTTCAACCGCGTTTTCGGCCGCGCCACGCGAAGCTACGAGGGCGGCATGGTGCGCGTGATGCGCCGCAGCTGGGTCATGGTCGGCGTGTACGCGGTCATCATCGCCTGCGTGGCCTTTCTGTTCATGCGCCTGCCCACCGCCTTCCTGCCGACCGAGGACCAGGGCAACGTGATCGTCAACGTGCAACTGCCGCCGGGTGCCACGCAGGAGCGTACCGTCGCGGTCATGAAGCAGGTCGAGGACTACATGATGAAGCAGCCCGAGGTCGAGAACATGGTCGGCATCATCGGCTTCAGCTTCTCCGGCACCGGGCAGAACATGGCGCTGGCCTTCGCCACGCTGAAGGACTGGAGCGAGCGCACCAAGCCGGGGGAAAGCGCCCAATCGCTGGCCGGGCGCGCCACCGGTGCGCTGCAGAGCATCCGCGACGCCTTCGTGATCGTCATCACGCCGCCGGCCATCCCCGAGCTGGGCACCGGCAGCGGCTTCGCCTTCCGCCTCCTGGACCGCAACGGCATGGGCCACGACGCGCTGGTGGCGGCGCGCGGGCAGCTGCTGGGCATGGCCGCGCAAAGCAAGATCCTGGCCGGCGTGCGCCCCGAGGGCGTGGAAGACGCGCCGCAGCTGCAGGTCGACATCAATCGCGATGTCGCGGCGGCGCAGAACGTCAGCGTGGCGGCCATCGCCAACACGCTGGGCACGGCGCTGGGCTCGGCCTACGTGACCGACTTCCCGAACAAGGGCTACATCCAGCGCGTGACGGTGCAGGCCGACGCCAACCGCCGCATGACGCCGGAGGACGTGCAGGCGCTGAAGGTGCCCAACATGCAGGGGCAGCTGGTGCCGCTGTCCACCATGGTCAGCACCCACTGGTCGACCGGCCCGATGCAGCTCAAGCGCTACAACGGCTATCCGTCGATGTCGATCGCCGGGCAGGCCGCGCCGGGCTACTCGTCGGGCGACGCCATGGCCGAGATGGAGCGCATCGCCGCGCAGCTGCCGCCCGGTTTCGGCTACGAATGGACCGGCATTTCGCTGGACGAGAAAAAGGCCGGCGCGCAATCGGCCATCCTGTACGCGTTCTCGATCCTGGCCGTGTTCCTGTGCCTGGCCGCGCTGTACGAAAGCTGGAGCATCCCGCTGGCGGTGATCCTGGTGGTGCCGCTGGGCGTGCTGGGCACCCTGTTCGGCGTCTGGTTTCGCGGCATGCCCAACGACGTGTACTTCCAGATCGGCCTGATCACGGTGATCGGCCTGTCGGCCAAGAACGCCATCCTGATCGTGGAATTCGCCAAGGACCTGCAGGCCGAGGGCATGAGCGTGGTGCAGGCCTCGCTGGCCGCGGCCCGACTGCGCTTCCGGCCGATCCTGATGACCTCGCTGGCCTTCATCCTGGGCGTGGTGCCGCTGTACGTCGCCACCGGCGCCAGCTCGGGCAGCCAGCGCGAGATCGGCACCGGCGTGTTCTGGGGCATGACCATCGGCACCTCGCTGGCGGTGATCCTGGTGCCGGTATTTTTCCTGATCGTGCGCTCGCTGTTCCGCGGCAAGCCGGAGGACAAGCACAAGCACACGATCGCATCCGACGACGATTCATCGGGCCGTGAAAACGACCCCAACGAGGCCCTGATCCCATGACGACACCCATGACACGGATGACACGGCCCGGCCTGCGCACCGGCCTCGGCGCCCTGACCCTGGCCGTCCTGGCGGGCTGCTCGCTGGTGCCCCCCTACGAACGCCCCGCCGCGCCGGTGGCCAGCGCCTGGCCCGCCAGCGCCGGTGCGTCGGCGGAGGGCGGCACCGCCGCCGCCGACCTGCCCTGGCAGGACTTCGTGCACGACGCCCAGCTGCGCGAGCTGATCGCGCTGGCGATCGACAACAACCGCGACCTGCGGGTGGCGGTGCAGAACATCGAGCAGGCCCGGGCGCAATACCAGATCCGGCGCGCCGACCAGTTCCCGACCATCGGCGTCAGCGCCTCGGCCTCGCGCTCGGCGCCCAACCCGGCCGGTGGCAATGCGCCCAGCGTGGCATCCTCCGCCAGCATCATGGTCGGCGGCGCCTCGTGGGAGCTCGACTTCTTCGGCCGCGTCGCCGCCCTCAAGGACGTGGCGCTGGCCGACTACCTGGCCACCGAGGAGGCGCGCAAGGCGGCGCAGATCAGCCTGGTGGCCACCGTCGCCAGCAGCTGGCTGCAGCTCAAGACCGACACCGAACTGCTGCTGCTGGCCGAGCGCACGCTGGGCACGCGCCAGCAGTCGCTGGGCCTGACCAAGCTGCGCTTCGACCACGGTGCCGCGTCGGCGCTGGACCTGCGCCTGGCCGAATCGCTGACCGCCAGCGCGCAGGCCACGCGCGCCCAGCAGCAGCGCCTGCGCGCGCAGGACGTCAATCTGCTGACGCTGCTGGTCGGCCAGCCGCTGCCCGATCGGCTGATCCCGCCGCTGCCGCCGGTGGCCGCGCCGGCCGCGCCGAGCGATCCGTCGCAGCCCCCCCCAGGCCCGCCGTTCAGCCGCCGGCCGAACTGCCCACCTTCACCGCGGTGCCGGCCGGCCTGCCGTCCGACCTGCTGCTGCGCCGCCCCGACGTCCGCGCCGCCGAGCAGCAGCTGATCGGCGCCAACGCCAACATCGGCGCGGCGCGCGCCAACTTCTTCCCGCGCATCTCGCTCACCGGCTCGCTGGGGCGCACCAGCAGCGACCTGGACGGCCTGTTCGGCTCGGGCGGCAGCAAGGCTTGGTCCTTCGGCCCCAGCCTGCTGCTGCCGATCTTCGACATGGGCCGCAACCAGGCCGGGCTGGACGCGGCCAAGGCCGGGCGCGAAATCGCCGTGGCGCAGTACGAGAAGGCCATCCAAAGCGCCTTCCGCGAGGTGGCCGATGCCCTGGCCGGCCGCGCCACCCTGGCCGACCAGTTGACGGCGCTGCAGGCGCAGGCCACGGCCGAGCGCGAGCGCTTCGGGCTGGCCGACCTGCTCTACCGCAACGGCGTCGCCAGCTCGCTCGATCTGCTGGACGCGCAGCGCTCGCTGTTCGCCACCGAGCAGGCGCTGGCGCAGGTGCGGCTGGCGCAGCGCGTCAACGAGGTGCAGCTGTACAAGGCGCTGGGCGGCGGCTGGAGCGAGCCGGCACCGGCCGCCACCGCCGCGGCGCACTGACGCGGCCGCGCGTCCGGCGCGAAGGGGTCATCGGCGCCGCGTGAATGGAGCGTCGTCAGGCGCGCCCTATAATCGCAAACCGCCGTGCGCGGGCGGCCGCAGCCGCCCCGCGCCGTCCGCAGAACATTCAGCGGGTGGCTGCAGCCGCCCCGCGCCGTCCGCAGAACATTCACGAACAAGCCCCCGAGGACGCCATGAGCGAGAGCATGCACGAGGAAGAACACACCGGCCTCATGAAGACCCCATCCCAGGTGTTCTGGGTCAGCGCCGCGGCCTTCGTCATCCCCATCTTCACCATCATCGGCCTGGTCACCTACTTCAGCTCGGGCAAGGACCAGTCGCCCGGCGAGACCGACGCGGCGCAAAAGATCGCCGCGCGCATCCAGAAGGTCGGCACGGTCGAGATCCGCGACGCCAACCGCCCGCTGGCCAGCGGCGAGGACGTGTACAAGGCGCAGTGCATCGCCTGCCACGGCACCGGCGTGTCGGGCGCGCCCAAGTTCGGCAACGCCGCCGACTGGGCGCCGCGCATCAAGCAGGGCTACGACACGCTGCTGCATTCGGCGCTGGCCGGCAAGGGCGCGATGGCCCCGCAGGGCGGCGGCAACTACTCCGACGTCGAGATCGGCCGTGCCGTGGTCTACATGGCCAACCAGGGGGGCGCCAAGTTCGACGAGCCCGCTGCACCCGCCGCGGCGGCAACCGAAACGGCGGCTGCGGCCCCGGCACCCGCTGCGGCGGCCGCCCCGGCAGCGACCGCTCCGGCACCTGCTGCTGCGGCGGCGGCGGTCCCTGCAGCGACCGCAGCCGCCGCACCCGCGGGCGGCGGCGTCGACCTGGCCGCCGGCAAGAAGATGGGGCGCCCGCGGCCCCGCCCGCGCCCGCGGCCGCCGCACCCGCGGGCGGCGGCGTCGACCTGGCCGCCGGCAAGAAGATCTACGACACCACCTGCGTCGCCTGCCATGGCAGCGGTGTGGCCGGTGCGCCCAAGTTCGGCGACAAGGCGGCCTGGGCGCCGCGCTTGGCGGCCGGCTTCGACGAGGTGCTGAAGATCGCCACCGAGGGCAAGGGCGCCATGCCGCCCAAGGGCGGCTCCACCGCGTCGGACGCCGACTTCAAGGCCGCCGTGACCTACCTGGTGGACGCGGCGAAATAACGCTCGCCTGCGCCGCTGCAAAAAGGCCGATCGTCGATCGGCCTTTTTCTTTGGCCTGGGCGGCGGCTCAACCGGCGGAAGCGGCCGGCCGCGGGTTCGGCACGTAGCC
>OEIU01001839.1_pt1 | contig 12474 bp, 9 predicted proteins | sample 1539221 | NCBI WGS metagenome assembly OEIU01 (sample SAMN03792071, study PRJEB22550) | activated sludge metagenome | feature: wastewater treatment plant; material: activated sludge; isolation source: Wastewater treatment plant of a petroleum refinery complex | place: Argentina: Zarate | collected...
ACCCCGCGGCCGCGCCCAAGCCGGTGCAGGCCGCGGCTCCGGCGGCGGGGATGCCATCCCCCCAGCCTGCCCCCCAACCCGCCCCCGCCCCTCCGCCCTCGCCCGAGAACCAGGCCCTGATCGCCAGCCTCGACGAGTCGCGCAAGATCATCGAGGACATCGAGGCCAGCGCCGGCAAGCCGGACGTCTCCGACAAGGAGCTTCAGACGCTTCGCAGCCGCCTGGACCCGCTGACCGACCGGCTCCGCGCGCAGATCTCCGTCATCGAGCCCAAGCTCGACGCGGCACGGGTGCGGCTGAACCAACTCGGCCCGAAGCCGAAGGACGTCGCGGAGGGGGCGGACGTCGCCCGCGACCGCTCCGAGCGCGAGCAAGCCGTCTCCGAGCTGGACGAAAGCCTCAAGATCGCCCGGGCCCTGTTGGTCCAGGGCGAGCAGTTGACGAGGCAGATCAGCGACCTGCGGCGCGCGAATTTCGCGCGCGCGATCTTCCAGCGCAGCTATTCCATCCTCAGCCCGGATCTCTGGCTCTCCGCCATCAAGTCCTCGCCCCGCGACCTGCTCGCGCTGCACCAGCTTGCCGGCGACATCTGGTGGCAGCTCGAATATCGCGCCTCGCCTTCCAGCCGCCTCCTCTTCGGCCTCGCCCTCGCGGCCGGCCTCATCCTTCATCTCGCCCGGCGCCGGATCGTGCCGCGCATCATCCTGCGCAATCCCGCGGCCTCGGGGATCAAGCCCGGCCGCCAGCTTCGGGGGGCGCTCCACACCCTCCTCATCGAGACGCTGCCGGCCGTGCTGGCGAGCCTCATCGTCTACCAGGCCCTCATCTCGCTGGATCTCGTCCCGTACCGCGCCCTTCCCCTGGCCTGGGCGATCCCCGCGGGGGTGGCCTTCCTCGCCTTCGTCAAGGCCCTGATCGACGCCATCTTCGCTCCCGATGCCCCCGCCTGGCGGCTGGTCCAGATCCCGGAGCGGATGGCGGGCGCGATCCTGGATCTCGGCACGATCTTCGCCGCGGTGATCGTGGTCGGCCGGATTCTCGATGCGCTCAACCAGTCGATCGCCGCCGCCTTTCCCGTCACCATCGCCGCGAAGGGCATCGTCGCGATCCTGGCCGCGGCCGTGCTCGGCCTCCTCCTCCTGCGCCTTTCCGAGCAGGAGGCGGATGCTTCGGACGAAGCCTCCCTCGGCCCCTATGTCCCGACGGCCTCCACGGTCTCCGCCCCCGTCCGCACGGTGGGCTGGATCGTCGTCGCGACGGTCGCGGTCGCCTCGGTCGCGGGCTATGTCGCCTTCGCCACCTTCCTGCTGGACCAGATCCTGTGGATCAGCTCCATCGCGGGTCTCCTGTTCCTGGCGCTGCGGCTCTGCGACCATTTCGTCGCCGGCACGCTCTCGCGGGACAGCCGCCTCTCGATGGCGCTGCAATCCAATCTCGGCCTGCGCAAGAAGGCCCTCCAGCAGATCGGCCTCATTGCGAGCGGCGCGCTCAAGATCGACCTGTGGCTCGCCGCCGCGATGCTGGCGCTGGCGCCCTGGGGCATCGAATCGGGCGACTTCACCACGAGCCTCAAGGCCGCCTTCTTCTTCGGCATGAAGGTCGGCGGGGGCACCATCTCGCTGTCGCGCGTGGCCCTGGCGCTGCTGCTCTTCGGCGCCGTCATCGGCGTGACCCGCCTCCTGCGGAACTGGCTGAACGCGACCTTCCTGCCCACGACCGACCTGGATGCGGGCCTGAGGAACTCGATCGCCACCGCGACGAGCTATCTCGGCTTCTTCCTGGCCATCTCCGCCTCCTTCGGCTTCCTCGGCCTGTCGCTGGAGAAGATCGCGATCGTCGCCGGCGCGCTCTCGGTCGGCATCGGCTTCGGCCTCCAGTCGATCGTCAACAACTTCGTCTCGGGGCTGATCCTGCTATGGGAGCGGCCGATCAAGGTCGGAGACCTCGTCGTGGTCGGCGGGGACGAAGGCTATGTGCGCCGGATCAGCGTGCGCGCGACCGAGATCGAGACCTCCGAGCGCTCGACGATCATCGTGCCCAATTCGAGCCTGATCTCGGGCACGGTGAAGAACCGCATGCGCCAGGACGTGACGGGACGCGTGGTCATCCCGGTCAAGGTGCTGCGCAGCCAGGACGCGGCGCGGGCCGCCGAACTGCTCGCCGCGGAGGCCGCCGCCCATCCCAGCGTGCTGAAGGAGCCTCCGCCGCGCGTCTTCTTCAGGAAGATCGGCGAGACCTGGCTCGATTTCGACCTGATCTGCATCGTCCCCGACATCGCCATCAAGTCGCGGGTCGAGAGCGAGCTGAACTTCGCCATCCTGACATCGCTGTCGGCGGAAGGCATTTTTCCGCCGCTCGGGCCGGACAGCCGCAATATTCTCGGCCTCGAGCCCGTCCAGGACGCGCTCCGGGCGATCGCCGCCGCCATCGCCGCGCGGGAGCAGACGAAGGAGCATCCGGAGGACAGGAACCCGTGACGATCACCGCGTCCACGCCGGAACGTCGCTCGCGCAGATGGCCTATTCGGGATAGATTTCGACCCCGTCCGGCGTCGGCCTGTTGAAAAGGATCATGACCAAAGGGTTTCCGGGCTCGGACATGGCATCGCTGCGCTGGCCCATCACCACTCCGGCGACCGCGCTCGCATATTCCGCGACCACTTCGCCGAAGCTGTTGCGCTGAACGGCCACTTTCTGCCCGGGCTCGACCCTGTCGTCGAGCTTGACCAGATGCTCGACGATTCCCCCCTCGGTGGCCAGGATCGGGAAGCCGCTATTGCCGACGAAAACCGTCATGTCCTTGGCCGTGCGGCCCATCGGTCCGGCGACGATGCCGTGATGCTTGAGGACGTTCATGGTGCCTTCCACGAACAGCTCGATCATCCCGGGGTTCAGGACGCGCGCCGCGCCGATTTCCGGCGTGAAGGCCGGGATTCCCGCATCGATGAACGCGTTGTGCAGGACGGTGGGATAGGCATGCTTCGGCATGTCGAAGATCTGGCCGACGGGATAGAGATCGAGCATCGCCTTGACCTCGGGCCTGCCCGTCTCGCCGATATTGAATGCGGCGACATCGAATCCGGTTGTTCCGGTATGGAAATCGATCGCGGCATCGGCGTTCGGCCGCAGCAGCCGGTTGAACAGCAGCCCGGCATGGCGGCTCGGCGCGGTCAGGCCGTTCTCGTTCCCGGGCCATTCCCGGTTCATGTCGATCAGATCGATGCCCCTGCCCTGATTGGGCCACCGGCGCTGCATGCTTTCCAGAGCAGGGCGCGACACGTCGGTGACCGCCGTCACCGTGCCCGACATCTGCGCCGGATCAAGCCGGTTCATCACGGTCTGGACCGTATGGATGGAACTCATCTCGTCGCCGTGCACGCCGCTCGTCAGAACGACGCGCTTGCCCGGCTTCGCCCCCCTGGCGACCGTCACGGACACATACCAATGCTGTCCGGTGGGCATCTCCACGCCCTGAAAATACAAGAGGTGCTTCCGCCCTGCCTCCAGGTCGTTCACATCGAGCGCGCTGACGACTTTTTTCCCGCCGATCGTGTCGCCGGTATAGATGGTCCCCGATCCCGAACCGGCGGACACCGCGGCCTTCTGCGCAGCGGCGGTGCCGGCCACGAGAGCAGCCGGCGCACCGACCGTTGCGATCATGAAGTCCCGGCGAGCGAGACGGCCCGTGGTCTTTTCCGACATGATCGATCCTCCGTCATTGTGAAACGCAGCGTCGTACACCGATGGTCGCGTCGATCACAGAATCCCGCACGGCTTCACCCGGCGTCCATGGCGCGGGCTCTCGTTGCGCGAGACCCGGATTTGATGACATGAAGCAGCGATGAGCCAGCCGGCCCCGGGCTCCGATTTTCTCTCCCGCGTCCCGACCTTCGGCGATTTCGCGCGGATCGCCGAGACGGGCGCCTATGCCCCGCTCCCGGGCGACTGGCTCCTCGGCTGCGCCGATATCGTCGGCTCGACCCGGGCCATCCAGGCGGGGCGCTACAAGACGGTCAACATGGCGGGCGCCGCCGTCATCGCCGCCCTCTCGAACGAGGTCTCGCAGCGCCCGTTCCCCTTCGTCTTCGGCGGCGACGGGGCGAGCTTCGCCGTGCCGCCCGAATGGGCCGGGGAGGCGCGCCGCGCCCTCGCCGCCACCGCGACCCTCGTGCGGGAAACGTTCGGCCTCGATCTGCGCATCGGGCTGATTCCCGTCGCGGAGGTGCGGGCAGCAGGGCTCGACGTGCGCCTCGCCCAGTTCGCCGCCTCGCCCAACGTCTCCTATGCGATGTTCGCCGGCGGCGGACTCGCCTGGGCCGACGACCAGCTCAAGGCCGGCCGCTACGCGATCGAGCCGGCGCCGCCCGGCGCCCGGCCGGACCTGACCGGCCTCTCGTGCCGCTTCGACGCGATCCCGGCCCGGCACGGGATCATCCTGTCGCTGATCGTGCGGCCCGCCCCGGCGGGCGACCCCGAGCGCTACCGCCGCCTGATCGTGGAGATCCTGGACCTCGTCGCGCGCAGCCAGGACGAAGGCCGGCCGGTCCCGGCCGGAGGGCCGCCCTTCGGCTGGCCTTCCTCCGGCCTCGGGATCGAGGCGAGGATGGCGGGGAGCCGCGGCCCGCGCCTGCTCGCGCGGCTGCGGCTTCTCGCCTTCACGGCCGTGAGCTATGTGCTCTTCCGCTTCCGGCTCAAGCTGCGCGGCTTCGATCCGGGCATCTACATGGCAGACCTCGTGGCCAATTCCGACTATCGCAAATACGATGACGGCCTGCGCCTGACGATCGACGCGACGCCCGCCCTCGTCCGGCAGATCGAGACGCGCCTCGCGGCCGCCGCCGCGGCCGGGGAGGCCCGCTACGGCCTCCACCGCCAGGATGCGGCGCTGATGACCTGCATCACGCCCTCTCCGCTGCGGCGCGACCATGTCCATTTCATCGACGGCGCGGCCGGCGGCTATGCGGCCGCCGCCGCCGGCCTGAAGGCGGCTTCGTGATCCTCGCCTCCCCCTGGCCGGCGGATCTCGGCCGGCGGGTGCTCGTCATGGGCGTCCTGAACGTGACGCCGGATTCCTTCTCGGACGGAGGCCGCTTCGACGCCCTCCCGGCGGCCCTCGCCCAGGCCCGCCGGATGGTCTCGGAAGGAGCCGACATTCTCGATATCGGCGGGGAATCCACCCGTCCGGGCCATGCGCCCGTCCCGGCCGAGCAGGAACAGGCCCGCATCCTGCCGGCCATCCGCGCGCTCGCGCCCGCGATCGGGGTGCCCGTCTCCGTCGATACCTGGAAGGCCGCGACCGCCGAGGCCGCGCTGAGGGCGGGCGGGCGCATCGTCAACGACATCTGGGGGCTTCAGCGCGATCCCGACATCGCCTCGGTCGCGGCAGCGCACGGGGCCGGCGTGGTCGCCATGCACAACCGCGAGAGCGCCGACGCATCGCTCGACATCCTTGACGAGATGAAGCGCTTCTTCGAGCGCACGCTCGCCATCGCGCGCCGGGCCGGCATCCCGGACGGCCACGTCATGCTCGATCCGGGCATCGGCTTCGGCAAGACGCCGGACCAGCAGCTCGACGCCCTGCGCCGGCTCCCGGATCTCTGCGCGTTGGGCTTCCCGGTCCTGGTCGGCGCCTCGCGCAAATCGGTCCTCGGGCGGCTCGCCCCGCGCGAGACGCGGCCCGACGAGCGGCTCATCCCTTCGATCGCGGCCCATGTGATCGCGGCGCAGCTCGGCGCGGCGGCCGTGCGGGTCCACGACGTCGCCGCGCATCGCGAGGCCCTGCGCGTCGTCGAGGCCGTGCGGGCCGGCTCGGTGGCTCAGCCGTGAGCGGCGATCGGATCATCCTCGACCGCATCGCCGTCTTCGCCCATCACGGCGTGCTGCCGGAGGAGCGGAAGACGGGCCAGCGCTTCTACGTCTCGCTCGATTGCCGCCTCGACCTCTCCACGGCGGGGGCGAGCGACGACCTCGCCGACAGCGTCAGCTATGCCGATCTGGCCGAACGCGCCGCCGCCATCGCCGGATCGCGGCGCTTCTTCCTGATCGAGGCCCTGGCCGAGGCGATCGCGCGCGACGCCCTCGACGCCTTCCCCCGGCTTACGGCGGTCACGGTGCGGGGGGACAAGCCGGGAGCGCCCATTCCGGCCTTGCTCGATGGCGTCGCGGTCGTGGTGACGCGCTCCCGTGCCTGAGCGGGACGCCTGGCTCTCGCTGGGGAGCAATCTCGGCGACCGCGCCGCGAACCTCTCGGCCGCCCTCACCGCGCTGCGCGCCCTGCCGGGCCTTTCAGTCGGGGCCGTTTCCGGCCTCTACGAGACGCCGCCCTGGGGCGATACCGACCAGGGCCCGTTCCTGAACGCTGCCGCGGCCATCCGAACGTCGCTCGCGCCCCATGCGCTGCTCGACGCCGCGAAGGCGACCGAGAAGCAACTCGGCCGGACCGAGACCCGGCGCTGGGGACCGCGCGTCATCGATATCGACATCGTGCACATGGCGGGCGTCGCGCTCTCGGACGAACGCCTGACCCTTCCCCATCCCCACTGGCACGATCGCGGCTTCGTCCTCCTGCCGCTGGCGGAGATCGCGCCGGAGCTGGTGATCGGCCAGCGGAGTGTGGCCGCCGCCCTCGCCGCCTGCGACGTGTCGGGAATCCGGCGGCCCGAACCGCCATGACGCGCACCGTCCGCTCCCCCTCCCCCCGCTTGCGGCGGGGAGGGCAATTCCCGCGCAGATGCGTGACCCTTTCCCCCCCCCCCCACTCGCCCCATATTCGCGCATGGCCAAAGCTCCGAGGGTTCCGGCCGATCCGGCCCAGAAGACGCGCGCACGCGCGCAGCCCAAGGCGACCAAGCCCGAGCTGAAGCCGCTCGACGAACATCTCGCGACCCTGCTCAATCCCGCCATCGGCCGCGGCGAAGCCTCGCCGGCCCATCTGTCGCCGCAGAAGCCACGGCGCAGGAAGCCGCCGCCGGCCCCCGGCTTCGGCGAGGCGCCGCAGGCGGGCTACGCGGCGGGGCCGGTCACGGCGATCGATCCGGCTCTGGCCGAGACCCTCGTCCTGGACGCCCGCGAGGGCGCCGCGGACGGGGAGCCCGACGGGGACGAGACCGCCCTCCCGTCCTCGACCGGCGTATCGGCCACCGTCGCCGCCCTCTCGGCCCTGCTGGAGAGCGGCAATCCGCTGTTCAAGCACGGCAAGCTCTGGACCCCGCACCGGCCCGAGCGCCCCGAGAAATCCGAAGGCGGCATCCGGTTCAAACTCGTCTCGGATTACCAACCCTCGGGCGACCAGCCGAGCGCCATCGCCGAGCTGGTCGCGGGCGTGAGGGCGCTGGAGCGTGACCAGGTGCTGCTCGGCGTCACCGGCTCGGGCAAGACCTTCACCATGGCCCAGGTCATCGCCGAGACGGGCAAGCCCGCGCTGATCCTCGCACCGAACAAGACGCTCGCCGCCCAGCTCTACGGCGAGTTCAAGTCGTTCTTCCCCGAGAACGCGGTCGAATATTTCGTCTCCTACTACGACTACTACCAGCCCGAAGCCTACGTCCCGCGCACCGACCTCTATATCGAGAAGGATTCGTCCATCAACGAGCAGATCGACCGCATGCGCCACGCGGCGACCCGCGCCCTGCTGGAGCGCGACGACGTCATCATCGTCGCCTCGGTCTCCTGCATCTACGGCATCGGCTCGGTCGAGACCTACACGGCCATGACCTTCGCGGTGACGCTGGGCGAACGCATCGAACAGCGCCAGCTCATCGCCGACCTCGTCGCCCTGCAATACAAGCGCGTCCAGGGCGATTTCGCGCGCGGCACCTTCCGCGTGCGCGGCGACACGATCGAGATCTTCCCGGCCCACCTGGAAGACCGGGCCTGGCGCATCTCCCTCTTCGGCGACGAGGTGGAGGGGATCGCCGAGTTCGACCCGCTCACCGGCACCAAGACCGCCGACCTCAAATTCGTGAAGATCTACGCGAATTCCCACTACGTCATCCCGCGGCCAACCTTGCAGCAGGCGTCGCGCATGATACGCGAGGAACTGCGGCAGAGGCTCGACGAGCTGAACCGGATGGGCCGCCTGCTCGAGGCGCAGCGCCTCGAGCAGCGCACGACCTTCGACCTCGAAATGATCGAGGCGACCGGCTCCTGCGCCGGCATCGAGAACTATTCGCGCTATCTCACCGGCCGCCGCCCCGGCGAGCCGCCGCCGACGCTGTTCGAGTACCTGCCGGACAACGCCCTCGTCTTCACCGACGAGAGCCACGTCACGCTTCCGCAGATCGGGGGGATGTATCGCGGCGACTTCCGGCGCAAGGCGACGCTGGCCGAATACGGCTTCCGCCTGCCCTCCTGCATGGACAACCGCCCGCTCCGCTTCGAGGAATGGGAGGCCATGCGCCCGCAGACCGTCCACGTCTCGGCGACGCCCGGCCCCTGGGAGATGGAGCGGGCGCAGGGCGTCTTCGTCGAGCAGGTGATCCGCCCGACCGGGCTGATCGACCCGCCGGTCGAGGTGCGCCCGGCCCGCTCCCAGGTCGACGACGTGCTGGGCGAGATCCGCGAAACGGCGCGGCGCGGCTACCGCTCGCTCGTCACCGTCCTCACCAAGCGCATGGCCGAGGACCTCACCGAATACCTGCACGAGAACAAGGTGCGGGTGCGCTACATGCACAGCGACATCGACACGATCGAGCGCATCGAGATCATCCGCGACCTGCGGCTCGGGGTCTTCGACGTGCTGGTCGGCATCAACCTCCTGCGCGAGGGGCTGGACATCCCCGAATGCGCGCTCGTCGCCATCCTCGATGCGGACAAGGAAGGCTTCCTGCGCTCGGAGACCTCGCTGATCCAGACGATCGGCCGGGCCGCCCGCAACGTCGAGGGCAAGGTGATCCTCTACGGCGACACGGTCACCGGCTCGATGGGCCGCGCCATCGCCGAGACCGAAAGGCGGCGCGAGAAGCAGCTCGCCTACAATACGGAGCACGGCATCACGCCGGCCTCGATCAAGCGCGGCATCGCCGACATCCTGGAGAGCGTCGCCGAGCGCGACCATGTCCGTGTCGAGACCGGGCTCGCCGACCAGGCGGTCACGATCGGCCACAATCTCAAGGCGGTCATGGCCGATCTCGAGAAGCGCATGCGGGCGGCGGCCGCCGATCTCGATTTCGAGGAGGCCGCGCGCCTGCGCGACGAGCTGAAGCGCCTCCAGATGACCGAGCTGCAACTCGGCATCGACCCCAAGGACGGGGAAGGCCGCGGCGCCGGGCGCGCGGTTCCGGCCGGCCCCGGCCTGCCGAAGCCCGGCCGCGACAGCCGCGCCCGCAAGCCCACCCTCGACGAGATGGGTCCCCACGTGCACGAGTTGCCGGCCCATGCGGGGCCCCTGCCCGCGCGGCCGCCCGCCTATTCCACCGCAGGCGCGGCCGGGCAGAAGCCGAAATGGAAGGGCCGGAAGCGGAGCTGAGGATGACGGGCAAGGGGCGATGGGGCGCCCCCTGTCATCCCCGGGCGCTCCGCAGGCGTGGGAAGGGGATCCAGAGGGCTCGCATGCGGCTCCGGATTCTCTTCGGGCCGCCGGAAATGACAAAGGAGAGAGCTTCACCCCATCGCGCTGTGATCACAGCCGTGCATGGCGGCGGGGAACCTTCCGGGCGATTGTAATGGCAGGGCCGGCGCGGCGATCCCGCGGATGCGAGAACTTGCGTGAACTGCCGCGAGGCCCCTCTGACCTGTTGCCGATCTGCTACGTCGGCTTGCAGGATGAGGGCCGGCTCCTCATTCGGCTTGCAAGTCCAGCCAGCTTGAGGTCACTTAAGAATCAGGCAAAGATGGGGCTTAGCAATGACGAAAAAATTCCTCCTGGGGGTCGCCGCGGGGGCGCTGATGGCGGGCTCCGCCTCGGCCGCCGATCTTTCGGCCGGCCCTGCGCCGCTCGTGGCGGTGCCGGTCTTCACCTGGTCCGGCCTCTATGTCGGCGCGAATGTCGGCTATGTCGGGAGCAACCGCACCACCACGGCCGGCTCTCAGAGCTACGTCAACACCAGCGTCGGCGGCGCGGCCTCTCTCGTAGCGTCGTCGGCGGTCGCCTCGAGCAACCGGGGATCGGACCTGTCCGCGATCCTCGGCGGTGGCCAGATCGGCTACAATTGGCAGTTCGGCTCGATCGTCGCCGGTCTTGAGACGGATCTCCAGGCATCGTCGCGCTCGAGCGAGACGACGCCGATCAACGTCCCCGTCACCGGCTACCCGAACAACCCGGTCCTGGGCTCGGCCACTTCCAGCCAGCGCTTCAACTATATCGGGACGGTCCGGGGCCGTCTCGGCTATACGGTGTTCGACAACCTGCTCGTCTATGTGACGGGCGGTCTCGCCTATGGCGAGAAGCAGACGACCCAGAGCCTCAACCTCGCTTTCGCCGGAGCCGGCTCGAACGTCGTGCCCTACGGAACCGCGTTCAGCCGCTCCAAGACCGAGACCGGCTACACGGTCGGCGGCGGCCTGGAATACATGCTCGACGCCAACTGGTCGGTGAAGGGCGAGGCGCTGTACTACGACCTCGGCAAGACCCGCAGCTCGACCGACTACAAGATGTTCCTGATCTCCCCGGCGCAGCAGTTCGGCGCGGTCAACGTCGCGGGCTCGACCGACAACAAGGGCGTGATCGCCCGCTTCGGCGTCAACTACAAGTTCTCCAGCTGGTAGGACTTGGCCGGGCGGCCCCTCGCCGCCCTCCTTCTCCTCTCCTCGACGGCCGCCCTCGGGCGGCCGTTTTGTTTCCGCCTTCCCGTTCCCGGGCGGATTCATCCCGGCACGCTCACGCGAGGCGCTGGAGCATCAACGCGTCGAGGAGGTGGTCGAAGCCTCTCTCCTTGAAGCCGAGGATGCGGATGTCGGGGCGGTGCTCCACCTGCCGCATCAGCCAGGACGGCGAGGCCCAGCTCGAGCCGTAGCTGCGCCCGTACAGCCGGGTCCAACTGTTTACCTGGACATAGCCGAAGCCGCGCCGCGCATAGCGCCCCTCGATCGCCGAGCGGGGCCCGCTGGCGCGGTAGCGCCCCCGGCTGAGCCAGGTCGCGGCCGGGCTCCACCAGGCGCGCGCCCGCAGGCCGGCCTCGACATCGCGCCCCTGCGCCTCCGCGGCCCAGCTCCGTCCCGTGGTCGTCAGCACCAGCACCCCGCCCGGCGCCAGCGCGCCGAGCAGGACGTCGAGGGCGCGCACATACAGCGCCTCGTCGAAATGGGTCACCAGCGAGCCCACGAAGACCAGGTCGAAGGTCTCGCCCAGGGGAGCGGTGAAATCCGCGCTCGCCGCGACGGGCCGGACGCCGAATTGCCGCGTCACCGCCTCCACCTTCCCCTCGTCCACATCGGCGACCGAGATCTCGGCCTCCGGGAAGAACCGGACGAGATGTCGCGTGACGCGCCCGCCGCCGCAGGGCAGGTCGAGGATGCGGCCCGGCCTCGTCCGCCCCGAAAGGAGCATGGCATCGGCCAGAAGCTCGAGCGCCTTCAGTCCGACGAGGCGGTAATGCTCCCTCCCGTCCGGCGTATCGACCAGCATGTCGTCGCAGGGATCGATCCGCATATCGACCTCGGAGGCGAGATAGACATGCCAGCGGGCCGCGCAGACTCCCAGCGCGTCGGCCTGCGAATCGCCTTCAGGCGTGCAACCGACGAGACGAGGGGGGCGCGGCGCAGGGAGCAACAACAGGACCTCTTCGAGGATCGGGCCGAAACCTTCCGTAGGGACAAGGAAGCGCTGCCGCAATCAAGCTGCAACACGGCATATGCATCCTCCGCGATACGCAATTCGCAATCCCGGCGCACGGCCCTTCGCGGCCTCGCCGCTCGACGGGATGCCGGGAGCGGAATCGGCGGGAGAGGATCAATGAAGCACTTCGTCATCATGCTGGCCGCCGCCGCGGCCCTGGGCGCGGCCACCACCGGCGCCATGGCCGTTCCCGGCCCGGCGGGCGGCGGCCTCGGAACGGGCGCCGGCGAGAATCCGCTTCTCCAGGACGTGCGCGTGTTCTGCTACAACCGCTATACGGGCCGCTTCCTGCACTGGGGCCACTGCGCCCGCTCCCGGCCCGTCTATTATTCGCGCCCGCGCGTCTATTGCCGGAACCGCTATACGGGCCAGTTCCTCTATTGGGGCCACTGCCGCCGCTAGAAAGACGGTTCCCGCTTCCCGGAAAGATCACGCCGAAGCGAAAGACAGACCGGGGGCCGGCCATCTTGCTTCGGCCATAGCCCCCGTCGTCGGTCTGGCTCGCCGGCGTCTGCTTCGAGCCGTCTCCCCCCATCGGAGCCAGGGCTATCGCATATGGCGTCGACGTTCCGCGCACCAACCCTCCCCCCGCTTGCGGCGGGGGGGGGGGGGGGGGGGGGGGGGCCCGCGGGGGGGGGGGGGGGGGCCCGCCCCGCAGGGGGGGGGCCTGCGACATCCACCCCCCCCCCAGTGGCAGCCCCG
>OEIU01001840.1_pt1 | contig 12471 bp, 12 predicted proteins | sample 1539221 | NCBI WGS metagenome assembly OEIU01 (sample SAMN03792071, study PRJEB22550) | activated sludge metagenome | feature: wastewater treatment plant; material: activated sludge; isolation source: Wastewater treatment plant of a petroleum refinery complex | place: Argentina: Zarate | collected...
CGAGCGCAACCGGCTGCTGCTGGCGCGGCTGTTCGCCCGGCCCGCCAACCTGCTGGTGCTCGACGAACCGACCAACGACCTGGACATCGAAACCCTCGAGCTGCTGGAAGAGCTGCTGGGCGACTACGCAGGCACGGTGCTGCTGGTCAGCCATGACCGCGCGTTTCTCGACGGCGTCGTGACCCAGACGATCGCCAGCCTCGGCAACGGCCGCTGGCGCGAGTACGCCGGCGGCTACAGCGACTACGTCGCGGCGCGCGCCCGCGAGCCCCAGCCGGAATCGGCGCCGCGGCAGGCGGCGGGACGATCGGGCAGCGGCATGCCGGGCAGCGGCACGCCGGGCAGCAGCATGCCGGGCAGCAGCATGCCGGGCAGCAGCATGCCGGGCAGCAGCGCGTCCGGCGGCTCCGCGCCGGCGGTACCCGGGGGGGCGTCAGCCGCGCCCGCGACGGCCGCGCCCCGCGTCAAGCTGTCGTACAAGGAACGCCGCGAGCTCGACGCGCTGCCCGAGCGGATCGCGGCGCTGGAGGCCGAGCAGTCGACGCTGCAGTCGACCTTGGCCGACCCGTCGCTGTGGCAGCGTCCGTCCGACGAGGTCCGCGCGCTGCAGGACCGCCACGGCGCGATCGAGACCGAACTGCTCGAGTGTCTGGAACGCTGGGAACTGCTGGAGGCGAAGGCCGGATGATGACGACACCGAACACGAACGCCGCGGATCTGACCATCGTGCGCATCGACCTGTCGGACGACGGTCACGTCCGCGCGCTGCTCGGCCTGCTGGACGAGTACGCGCGCGGCCACACCGGCACCGGCCACGGCCTGCCCGACGACGTGATCCGCCGGCTGCCGGCGGCGCTGGCCGAACGGCCGTGGTTCCTCGGCTGGCTGGCGATCGCCGACGGCCTGCCGGCCGGCGTGGTCACCTGTTTCGAGGGGCTGTCGACGTTCCGCGCGCAGCCGCTCTTGAACATCCACGACATCGCGGTATCGGAGCCCTACCGCCGGCGCGGCATCGGCGCCGCCCTGCTGCAGCAGGTGGAACAGGAAGCGCGGCTGCGGGGATGCTGCAAAATCACGCTCGAAGTGCTTTCGAACAACGGCGCGGCGATCGCCGCCTATCGGCAGGCCGGCTTCAAGCCCTACGGGCTGAACCCGAAGATGGGCAGCGCGCTGTTCTTCGAGAAGAAATTCTATTGATCCACAGGAACGGAGAAACTGCGATGCCATCGTTCGACATCGTCTGCGAAGCCAATGACGTCGAGGTCCGCAATGCGATCGACCAGGCGAACAAGGAGATCGGCACCCGCTTCGACTTCAAGGGCTCGGATGCCCGCGTCGAGCAGAAGGAGCGCGAGCTGACCGCGTTCGCCGACGACGATTTCAAGCTCGGCCAGGTGCGCGACGTGCTGCTGGCCAAATGCGCCAAGCGCGGCGTCGACGTGCGTTTCCTCGACTACGGCGACGTGCAGAAGATCGGCGGCGACAAGGTCAAGCAGCAGATCACCGTGCGCCACGGCGTGTCGTCGGAGCACGCGAAGAAGATCGTGAGGCTGGTCAAGGACAGCAAGATCAAGGTGCAGGCCAGCATCCAGGGCGAGACGGTGCGCGTCAACGGCGCCAAGCGCGACGACCTGCAGTCGGTGATCGCGCTGGTCAAGAAGGAGATCACCGACGTGCCGCTGGCCTTCCAGAACTTCCGCGACTGAGAACCTGTGACCGTGCCGGCCGGCGTTCGCCGGCCGCCTGCGGGGTGATACAGTGCCTTCGCCGTCGGTGGCCGCGCGAACCGTCCGCGACGAAAGCCGACCGAACGGCTTACAACGAGGAGATCCCCGATGAACGTTCCGATCCGCTTGGCCGGCGCAGCCGGCATCGGCGCGGCATTGCTCGCGCTCGGCGCGTGCGGCAGTGACGACAGCAGCCCCTCTCGCGGGCAGTTGCTGTCCGGCCCGGTGCAGACCGCGGCGGTCAGCACCGCGCAGATCGATGCAGCGGCGACGGCGGCCGGCACGGCCGCGCTCGCCGGCCCGGCGGCATGCGGCGTGTCGGTCCAGAAGATCGAGTACCAGACCGTCGGCGGCGCGGGCGAAGGCACCAACGCGACCGCGGCGCTGATGATCCCGACCGGCGCATCGGCCGCCTGCGCGGGCCCCCGGCCGATCGTGCTGTACGCGCACGGCACGTCGTTCGACCGGAAGAAGAACATGAGCGCCGTCACCACCGACGGCGAGGCCGGTCTGGCGATGGCGTTCTTCGCCGCGCAGGGCTTCATCGTCGTCGCGCCAAATTACGCCGGCTACGATGCATCGACGCTGCCGTACCATCCCTACCTGAATGCCGAAGCGCAGGCGAACGACATGGTCGACGCGCTGCGCGCAGCGAAAGGGACATTGCCTTCGCTCGGCGCGGCGGCGTCGAGCCGGCTGTTCATCACCGGCTACTCGCAGGGCGGGCACGTCGCGATGGCCACGCACCGCGCGATCGAGCAGTCCTACCAGTCGGAATTCACCGTCACCGCGTCCGGGCCGATGTCGGGCCCCTATGCGCTGGCGAAGATGACGCAGGCGATCTTCGCCGGCACGCAGAACATCGGCGCCGCGCTGTTCACGCCGATGGTCAACGACAGCTATCAGCGTTCCTACGGAAACATCTATTCCGCGCCGAGCGACGTCTATCAGGCACCGTTCGACACGATAGCGCCCGGGCTGCTGCCGAACGTCGACCCGGCGACGGCGGTCTCGAGGATGCCGGCCGGCGCCGACGGCAGCTACCGGACGCTGTTCGATGCCGGCAACGGCCAGCCGTTCCTGATCAAGACCAGCTTCCGCACCCAGGCGTCCGATCCGAACAGCAACTACTTCAGGGCGATCCAGCGCAACGATCTGCTGAACTGGCAGCCGCGCGGCGCGATGGCGCTGTGCTACGGCGCGCAGGATCCGACGGTGTTCGGATTCAACAGCACCGATGCGCAGACGTACTTCGCCGGCCGCGGCGTGACGGTCGCGCGCTACGACCTGGAGGACGCGGCGACGCTGCCGGCCGCGGCGGCGCCGGTCAAGACCGGCTTCGACGGACTGAAGGCGCAGATCAGCGCGCAGGCCGGCGGCGGCACGGCCGGTGCCGGAGCGGTCATCGCGCAGTACCACGGCACGATCGTGCCGCCGTTCTGCACGGCGCTGATCCGTTCGTTCTTCGCGGCGGCCAGCGCGGCGCCCTGACTGAGTAGCGGGCACGGCAGGCGGCGCGGGTCCTCCGGCCCATGCAGCCGGCACCCGCCGCTGGCCGGCGCAGCGTCCGGCACTGCGGCCGAGACCGACCGGTCAGCGCCCGCCGCTGACGTCCAGCAGCGCGCCGGTCACGTAGGAGGCCGCGTCCGACGACAGCCACACCACCGCCTGCGCGATCTCGTCGGCCTCGCCGCCGCGCTGCATCGGGATCGCGCCGCGCAGCCGCTCGACGCGATCCGGCTCGCCGCCGCTGGCGTGGATGTCGGTGACGGTCAGGCCCGGCCGCACGCAGTTCACGCGGATGCCTTCGGGCGCCACCTCCTTCGCCAGGCCGAGCGTGAAACTGTCGATCGCGCCCTTGGAGGCGGCATAGTCGACGTACTCGTTCGGCGAGCCGAGCCGCGCCGCCACCGAGCCGACGTTGACGATGCTGCCGCCCTGTCCGCCCGCGGATTTCGCCATCCGGCGCACCGCTTCGCGCGCGCAGACGATCGAGCCGATCACGTTGATGCCGAACATCCGCTCGAGCCGCGCGACGCTCATGTCGCGCACCTTGCAGGCGACATCGACGACACCGGCATTGTTGACCAGCGCGGTGAGCCTGCCGAGCTGGCGGTCGACGGTGTCGAACAGCCGCAGCACGTCGTCCTCGCGGGCCACGTCGGCCTGCACCGCCAGCGCCCGGCCGCCCTGCGCGGCGATCCCGGCCACCGTCCGGTCGGCGGCCGCCCCGTCGCGGGTGTAGTTGACGCAGACGGTCCAGCCATCGGCGGCCGCCTGCCGGGCCACCGCGGCGCCGATGCCCCGGCCGCCGCCGGTGACGATCATCACGCGTTCCTTCATCGGACCCCTCTCTGCGTGGTGGGCGCCGCCAGCCGGCCGAGCACGGTGCGCCGGGCGATGACGGTCACTCCGACTCGATGCGCGCCCACGCCGAGTGATTGTGGATCGACTCGAAGTTCTCGGCCTCGACGACCCAGGACGTGATCCGCCGATCGGCCTTCAGCCGCGCGGCCACGTCGCGCACCAGATCCTCGACGAACTTCGGGTTCTCGTAGGCCCGCTCGGTCACGTACTTCTCGTCGACCCGCTTGAGCAGCCCCCACAGCTCGCAGGAGGCTTCCTCCTCGATCATCGCGATCAGCGATTCCAGCGGCACCGGCTCGGCGGTGCGCACCGTCACCGTCACGTGCGAACGCTGGTTGTGGGCGCCGTAGTCGCTGATCGTCTTGGAGCACGGGCACAGGCTGGTGACCGGCACCAGCATCGTCAGCTCGGCCACCGCATCGTCGGCGCCGCCGTGGACCACCACGGTGATCTGGTAGTCCATCAGCGACTCGACACCCGACTTGGGCGCCGCCTTGCGGATGAACAGCGGAAACGACAGCTCGATGCGGCCGCGGCGCGCATCGAGCCGATCCAGCATCTCGCGATGCAGCGACAGCAGCCGCGCGACATCCAGCGCCTGCGACTGCTCGCCGATCAGCGCGATGAAGCGCGACATGTGCGTGCCCTTCTGATGGGCCGGCAGCGCCACGTCCATCGCGAACATGCCGATGCTGGGCTGGGCCTGCCCGTCGGCCGTCAGCCAGGTCAGCGGATGGCGGATCGCGCGCACGCCGACCCGCTGGATCGCGATCTGCCGCGAGTCGATGCTGCCCTGCACGTCGGCGATCTGGGTGGGGATCAGCGCATTGGGATCGCGGATGTTCATGAATGGTCCTGTCATTCAGACTTTGCGGCTGGCGACCAGGCGCGGCCCGGCGCCGCTCAGCAGCTCGCCGAAGGCCGCCCGGATCGACGCCTCGATGCCGGCGCCGTCGAGCCCCTCACGGCGCAGAAGTTGCGATTGCTCACCGTGATCGATGAAGCGGTCGGGCAGCCCGAGCTGCAGCACCGGCTTGACGATGCCGGCGGCCGACAGCGCCTCGGTCACCGCGCTGCCGGCGCCGCCCATCACCACGTGCTCCTCGATCGTCACGAACCCGTCGTGGGAGCGGGCGAGTTCTTTCAGAAGCTGCGTGTCGACCGGCTTCACGAAGCGCATGTTGACGACGGTGGCATCGAGCGCTTCGCCCGCCGCCAGCGCCGGCGCCACCATCGTGCCGAACGCCAGCAGCGCCAGCCGCCGGCCGCTGCGCCGCACCTCGGCCTTGCCGATCGGGATCGCGGTCAGATCCTTCTTGACCTCGGCGCCGATGCCGGCGCCGCGCGGATAGCGCACCGCCGCCGGACCGTCGAACTGGAAGCCGGTGTACAGCATCTGCCGGCATTCGTTCTCGTCGGAGGGCGCCATCACCACCAGGTTCGGCACGCAGCGCAGGAACGCATAATCGAACACGCCGGCATGGGTGGCGCCGTCGGCACCGACCAGGCCGGAACGGTCGAGCGCGAACAGCACCGGCAGGTTCTGCAGCGCCACGTCGTGCACCAACTGGTCGTAGCCGCGCTGCAGGAACGTCGAGTAGATCGCGACCACCGGCTTGCCGCCCTCGCAGGCGATGCCGGCGGCGAACGTCACCGCATGCTGCTCGGCGATGCCGACGTCGAAGTAGCGCTTCGGAAAGCGCTTCTCGAACTCGACCAGCCCCGACCCTTCGCGCATCGCCGGCGTGATGCCGACCAGCCGGTCGTCGAGCGCCGCCATGTCGCAGATCCAGTCGGAGAACACCTGCGTGTAGGTCGGCTTGGCCGGCGCCGCCGCGGCCTTGATGCCTTCGGACGGATTGAACTTGCCGGGCCCGTGATAGAGCACCGGGTCGGCCTCGGCCAGCTTGTAGCCCTGCCCCTTCTTGGTCACGATGTGCAGGAACTGCGGGCCGCGCAGCTCGCGCAGGTTCTGCAACGTGGGGATCAGCGAATCGAGGTCGTGACCGTCGATCGGCCCGACGTAGTTCAGGCCGAACTCCTCGAACAGCGTGGCCGGCACCACCATGCCCTTGGCATGCTCCTCGATGCGCCGCGCCAGCTCGAACACCGGCGGCATCCGCGACAGCACCGCGCGGCCGACGTCCTTGGCGCGGGCATAGAAGCGCCCCGACATCAGCCGGGCCAGGTAGCGGTTAAGCGCACCCACCGGCGGCGAGATCGACATGTCGTTGTCGTTCAGGATCACCAGCAGGTCGATATCCGGCGTGACGCCGGCGTTGTTCATCGCCTCGAACGCCATGCCGGCGCTCATCGCGCCGTCGCCGATCACCGCGATGTGCCGGCGCCGCGAGGCGCCCTGATTCTCGCCCTTGTTGCGCGACGCGACCGCCATGCCCAGCGCCGCCGAGATCGAGGGCGATGAATGCGCGGTGCCGAAGGTGTCGTACTCCGACTCGCTGCGGCGCGGGAAGCCCGAGATGCCGCCGAACTGGCGCAGCGTATGCATCCGGTCGCGCCGGCCGGTCAGGATCTTGTGCGGATAGCTCTGATGGCCGACGTCCCAGATCAGCCGGTCGCGCGGCGTGTCGAACACATGATGCAGCGCCACCGTCAGTTCGACGATACCGAGATTCGACGACAGATGCCCGCCGGTGCGCGATACCGATTCGAGCAGGAAGGCCCGCAGTTCGGCAGCCACCTGGCGGAGCTGGCCGAGATCCAGCGAACGCAGGTCGCGCGGATCGTTGATGCGTTCGAGCAGCGGAAAATCGGTCATGTCAGCATCTTCGTCCTAGGACTTCCGATCGACGATCAGTTCGGCCAGTTCGGCCAGCCGCCGGGCGGCCGGACCCAGCGGCGCCAGTGCCGACAGCGCGTCGTCGCGCAGCCGCCCGGCCAGCCCGCGGGCGGCGGCCAGCCCCATCGCCGACACATAGGTGGGCTTGTTCTGCGCGGCGTCCTTGCCGGCGGTCTTGCCGAGCGTCGCGGAATCGGCCTCGACGTCGAGGACGTCGTCCACCACCTGGAACGCCAGACCCACCGCCGCGGCATACCGCACCAGCGCGTCGCGCCGGGCCGGAACGGGCAATCCGCCGGCCAGCGTGCCCAGCAACACCGATGCCCGCAGCATCGCGCCGGTCTTGCGCACGTGCATCGCCTCGAGCGCCGCCCGATCGAGCACCGCCCCCACCGAGGCCAGATCGATCGCCTGGCCGCCGGCCATGCCATGCGAACCGGCGGCATCGGCCAGCTCCCGTACCATCGCGACCACCGCCGGCGCCGGCGTGCCGTGGTCGGCCGCCTCGGCCAGCACGCCGAAGGCCAGCGCCTGCAGCGCATCGCCGACCAGCATCGCGCCGGCCTCGCCGAACGCCACGTGCACCGTCGGCTTGCCCCGGCGCAGCACGTCGTTGTCCATGCACGGCAGGTCGTCGTGGACCAGCGAGTAGGCGTGGATCAGCTCGACCGCGCAGGCTGCCCGGTCGAGCGCCGCGGCCGGCGCGCCGGCCAGCTCGCCGGCGGCATAGACCAGCAGCGGCCGCACCCGCTTGCCGCCGCCCAGCACCGCATAGCGCATGCCTTCGTGCAGCCGCGGCGGCAGCGTGTCGGCCGTCGGCAGCGCCGCCGCCAGCGCCTGCTCGGCCCGTTCGGCATGCAGCCCGCACCAGTCGCCGAACGACAGACCGCCAGCCGGCACGGCGGCGGACGCCCGCCCATCCCCGGCCGCGATCGTCGACGATGAAACCTGCGCGGAAGTGCCGAAACCGGCCACCTGCCGCGCCACCGGGCGAGCGCTCAAGAGTCGTCCCCGTTGACGTCGAACGGCTTGAGCAGATCACCCTCCAGGATGCGCACCTGCTGCTGGGCGGCGACCAGCGAATCGCGGCACCAGCCGACCAGCTCGGCCCCGCGCCGGTAGGCGGCCAGCGACTGCTCGAGCGACAGCTCGCCGCTCTCCATCCGCTGCACCAGCGCATCGAGCTCGTCCATCGCATGCTCGAACGAGCGCGGCACGCCACCGGGCGCACCGGCCGCGGCCGCGCGATCATCGAATGCAGGGATGCTCATCGCCTCGTCGGAAACCCGCCGCGCCGCCCTGTCAGGAACCCGCCGCCGGTCAAGACAAAACCTTGATTTTACGTCTGATTTCGCCAGCTTGCCGATTCGGCTCGGATTTGGCTGCAAAAACCCTGATGGCCGGGGTGCATTGCTCATCGATTCGGGGTATCCTCCCCCTCCCTTTCGCGCCGGCAGCCGTTCTTTCCGCGGTCAGCCGGCCGCCAGGCTTGGTTCCGTCCTTCCACTTTTCTGAGAGGAGTTCAGGATGTCGGATCTGGGTCGGCGCGACTATCTCACCCGTTCGCGCGCGCAATTACCGGTTTCGGCCTACTTCGACGAGGCGCTGTTCCAGCGCGAAGTCGACACCTTGTTCCGCAAGGGCCCGGGCTACGTCGGCCATGAGCTGATGGTGCCCGAGCAGGGGGACTTCTTCACCTTGCCTGGCGAAGCCGACGGGCGCGTGCTCGTGCGGGGGGCCGGCGGCATCGAATGCCTGTCGAACGTCTGCCGGCACCGGCAGGCGATCATGCTGAAAGGGCGCGGCAATACCCCGAACATCGTCTGCCCGCTGCATCGCTGGACCTACGACCTGGACGGCAAGCTGCTGGGCGCGCCGCATTTCGCCGAGCAGCCGTGCCTGAACCTGGGCAAGAGCCCGCTGCAGAACTGGCAGGGGCTGCTGTTCGAGGGCCCGCGCGACGTCGCCCGCGACCTGGCGAACCTCGGCGTGCGCGACCAGTTCGATTTCTCCGGGCACATCCTCGACCACGTCGAGATCCACGAGTGCCGGTACAACTGGAAGTCCTTCATCGAGGTGTATCTCGAGGACTACCACGTCGTGCCGTTCCATCCGGGCCTGGGCAAGTTCGTCAACTGCGACAACCTCGCCTGGGAGTTCGGCGACTGGTACTCGGTGCAGACGGTGGGTCTGAACCGGGCGCTGGCCAACCCCGGCACGCCGGCCTACGAGCGCTGGCACGAACAGGTGCTGCGGATCTACGACGGCCGGCTGCCGCGCTACGGCGCGATCTGGCTGACCTACTACCCGAACATCATGGTCGAGTGGTATCCGCACGTGCTGGTGGTGTCGACGCTGCTTCCGCGCGGGCCGCAGCACACGACCAACATCGTCGAGTTCTACTATCCCGAGGAGATCGCGCTGTTCGAGCGCGAATTCGTCGAAGCCGAACGGGCCGCCTACATGGAGACCTGCGAGGAGGACGACGAGATCGCGCTGCGGATGGACGCCGGCCGGCGGGCGCTGATGCTGCGCGGCCTGAACCAGACCGGGCCCTACCAGAGCCCGATGGAAGACGGCATGCAGCACTTCCACGAGTTCCTGCGCGGCCAACTCGACATCGGCGACTGAACGATCGTGAAGACCTGGACCATCCTGATCGGCGCCGACGAACTGGCCGGCGCGATCGACCGCTGCGTCGTCATCGACTGCCGGCACGATCTGACGAACCCGTCGCTGGGGCGTGCCGCCTACGACGCCGCGCACATCCCCGGCGCCCGCTTCATGAGCCAGGACACCGATCTGGCCAGCGCGAAGAACGGCCGCAACGGCCGCCATCCGCTGCCGGATCCCGATGCGCTGGCGCAGCGGCTGCGCGCCGCCGGCCTGCATCGTGGCCAGCAGCTCGTCGCCTGCGACCAGGCCAACGGCCTGTATGCGTCGCGGCTGTGGTGGCTCGCCCGCTGGCTCGGCCACCGCGAGGTGGCGGTGCTCGACGGCGGCGTCGATGCCTGGCAGCGGGCCGGCTATCCGCTGACCGCCGAGGTGCCGCTGCCGGCGGCGCCGGGCGACTTCGTCCGCGGGCCGGCGCTGGCCGAGGCGATGGACGTGTCGGCGATGGTCGAGAACCTGGCCAGCCGCCGGCGGCTGGTCATCGACGCACGGGCGGCCGAGCGCTATCGCGGCGAGGTCGAACCGATGGATCCGGTGGCCGGCCACATCCCGGGCGCGCTGAACCACGTCAGCTCGCAGAACGTCCGGCCCGACGGGCGCTTCAAGCCGGCGGAGGTATTGCGCGCGTCGTTCGAAGCGCTGCTGGCCGGCCGGCCTGCCGGCGACGTCGTGCATTCATGCGGCTCGGGCATCTCGGCCTGCCACAATCTGATCGCGATGGAGGCGGCCGGGCTCACCGGCTCGCGGCTGTACGGCGGCTCGTGGAGCGAATGGGTCGCCGACCCGTCCCGTCCGGTCGCCACCGGGCCGTCGCCCGACGGCGAGGCGCGCGGCTGAGCGGGCTCAGTGCTGATGCAGCCGCGTGGTCAGCAGCGCGACGACGGCGATGCCGCCCACCAGCAGCAGGAACTGACGCAGTGACTCGCCGCGCCGGTTCGAGCGCTGCAGGTCGGGCACCAGGTCGGCCAGCGCCACGTAGATGAAGCTCGCCGCCGCCACGACGACCACGTAGGGCAGCAGCGGCCGGCTCTCCTGCAGCGCGAAGTAGCCGACGATGCCGCCGACCACCGCCGCCAGGCCCGACAGCAGGTTGTAGACGAACGCCCGCTTGCGGGTGTAGCCGGCGTTCAGCAGCACGATGAAGTCGCCGATCTCCTGCGGGATCTCGTGGGCGGCGATCGCCACCGCGGTCAGCCAGCCCAGCCGCACGTCGGTCAGGAATGCAGCGGCGATCAGCACGCCGTCGACGAAGTTGTGGATCGAATCGCCGACCAGGATCAGCAGCCCGCCCGGCCCGGCCTCGTGCTCGTCGTGCCCGTGGTGATGGTCGTGCCCGTCGCCCTCGTGATGATGGCTGTGCCGCAGGATCGCCAGCTTCTCCAGCATGAAGAAACCGATCAGGCCGGCCAGCAGGGTCCAGCACAGCCGGTGCAGATCGGCGCCGCCCTCGAACGCCTCGGGCAGCAACTGCAGGATCGCGGTGCCCAGCAGCAGACCCGCCGACACGCTGACCAGCTCCTTGACGATGCGGCTCAGCAGCCGCATCGACAGCCAGGCCGCGGCCAGCAGGCTCAGCACGCCGGCGGCCAGATTGGCAAGGATGATGTGGGTCAGCGTCACCGGAGCGGCAGAGGAAGACCCGGTTCGATCATCGCCACCGGGCTGCTGGCAGGGCCGGCGAGTATAGCAGCGGCTCCCCCGCCCGGTCGCGCGGCGCCTCAGACACCGTGCTTGCCGAACCAGGCCAGGCAGCGTGCCCAGCCGTCGGCCGCCGCCTCCTTGCGATAGCCGGGCCGATAGTCGGCATGGAACGCATGCGGCGCATCGGGATAGACGACGAAGTCCGACGCCTGCGCGGCGGGGCCGCCGAACGACAGCCGGGTCTTCATCTCGTCGACGGTGCTGAGCGGAATGCCGTCGTCGCGTCCGGCATAGAGCCCGAGCACCGGCGCGACGAGCTTCTCGGCCGCGTCGTACGGATGAGTCGGGTTCATCGCGTTGTTCGGTCCGGTCAGCCGGCCGTACCAGGCCACGCCGGCCTTCAGCCGCGGATTGCGCGCGGCATAGAGCCACACGATCCGTCCGCCCCAGCAGAACCCGGTGATGCCCAGCCGGCCGGCATCGCCGCCCTCGCCGGCGGCCCAGCGGGCCGCGGCATCCAGGTCGGCCAGCACCTGCTCGTCGGGCACCTTCGAGATGACGTTCTGGAACAGCTCGGCAATGGAGGTGTGGCGGCTCGCGTCGCCCTGGCGCGCGAACAGCTCCGGGGCCACCGCCTGGTAGCCGGCCCGCGCGAACCGCCGGCAGACGTCGCGGATGTGCTCGTGCACGCCGAACGCCTCGTGCACCACCAGCACCGTCGCCAGCCGCTGGCGATTGGCCGGCTGCGCCCGGTAGGCCGGCATCCGTCCGCCGGCCGCCGGAATCGCCACCTCGCCGGCCAGCAGACCGTCGGCGGGCGTGATGATCGTCTGCGCGAGCAGCGCGCCCGCCGGCGTCACGGCGGCCGCGAAGCCGCCGGCCAGCGACCCGACGACGAACCCGCGACGTTCGAGCGGCGCCGCCGGCGGCACCAGACTGTCGATCTCGTCGTTCACGTCGCCCCCTCCCGACCCCTAGGCGCGGCCGATCTCGATGCGCCCGGCCTCAATGCGCCCGGTCCCAGTTCGGCCCGACACCGACCCCCACCTCCAGCGGCACCCGCAGCGCCGCGACACCGGTCATCAGTTGCGTCACGTTCTCGCGAACCGTGTCCAGCTCGGCCTCGGGCACCTCGAACACCAGCTCGTCGTGCACCTGCATGATCAGCCGCGTGCTCATCGACTGCCCGGTCAGCCAGCGCTGCACCGCGATCATCGCCAGCTTGATCAGGTCGGCCGCGGTGCCCTGCATCGGCGCGTTGAT
>OEIU01001841.1_pt1 | contig 12471 bp, 15 predicted proteins | sample 1539221 | NCBI WGS metagenome assembly OEIU01 (sample SAMN03792071, study PRJEB22550) | activated sludge metagenome | feature: wastewater treatment plant; material: activated sludge; isolation source: Wastewater treatment plant of a petroleum refinery complex | place: Argentina: Zarate | collected...
AGTCAGCGCGTGCGCCGCGAGGCGCGACGGAGGGGCAAATCGGGGGGACCGTACTTGCGTGGCGCTCGCGTATCGTGCCCCCATCTATGGCAAGGAAAGCTGAGGCCGGGTATGAACTGGGGAGACTGATGCTATCGCACATCGTGACCCCGCGCCAGCACCGCGCCGGCTACGACTATGCGCGCCTCGAAAACGACTACCGCATGGCAATCGATGCGCCTAGCCCATTTCCGAAGAGCATGGAGATGGGCGCGGTGAAGGGCCGTCCGCTCATGTACGAAGACCGCGACGACTTCCTGCGGCGCAAGGCGAACGAATTCATGCAGGCCAAAACTGCATTGGCTGGAGCCGGCGGGTGCGCAAGTCGGGAGGTCTATCAGGTGTGCGTAAGCGACCGGAAGACGGAATCTGTGGATAACTTGCGGATTGGGCTGGATGCACTGGCCGACTTCTTCCGCATCCCACTTGACCATGAAGGGTAGGCGGACGGCATGAAAACAAAACAAATCTCCGTCATTGATGGTATAGCGATCGTCCCTCTTTCGAGAGGCGCCGTGGCTATAGTCGACCCCATAGATGCCGCTATGGTCGGGCATTGGAATTGGAACTTCAGCCCAAGAGATATCAGTGGATATGCTGTTCGCCAGCACCGGGAATATGGGTTGAAGCCGCGTCTAATATTGATGCATAGGCTAATAATGAGGGCTGTGATTGGTGGGAAGATTGATGAAGGGCTGGAGGTTGATCATGTCGATGGGGATGGGCTGAACAATAGGAGGTCGAATTTAAGGGTGTGTACCAGATCTCAAAACGCAATGAACCGGATTCGGCCTATTACGAATAGGACCGGACACAAGGGGGTACGTCTGGACAAGAAGTTAGGAAAATATGTAGCGAGCATAAGGGTATCGGGTCGGTATATTCACATCGGGACATTTGAACTCCTTGATGAGGCATGCGCCGCGCAAGAGGTCGCCGCGGAGCGATACCATGGAGATTTCGCAGGTTTCAGAGGAAACGTGTGTTGACATCGCAATCGCAGCGGGCTACAGAAATAAAAAATAGGGCGCATTGCGTCGGGAAAAGGGTTCTCAGGTCTTCTCATCTGAAGCGAGAGTTGCCATGCCTCTCCTATTCTGGATTGGGGCATGGACGATCATGTTCGGTCTGGCTCATGGCTGTGTCCCCGTGGCCCCAATAGAGCCGCCCCGTGCAGTGCTCCCGTCCATTCCGCAGGTAGGCCACCCTGAAGGCCGGCGGCAGAAGCGCGGTGCTCGTGGGCGGTTTGTGAAGGGGTGATGGTGCTGACGCTCATCCTGACGGTCTGCCTCGCCTCTAGCCCGTTCACATGCCGGGAAGAGCGGGCGCCGACTGAAGCAGTCCTGCCGATGGAATGCGTGCAAGCAGCAACCGAGTGGGCTGTAGCTCATCCCTGGCTCACGGTACAGCGCTGGACATGCCGGCGAGCGGATAGGGGCGCGTGACTTGAGCGAACTATACGACGCCTTCTTCGCCCCTGTTCACGAAGCCATGGTAGAATCCAAGGGTGACCGTGAAACGCTCAGGGCCGAGAAGGTGGTATCCGCGTTCCTGAAGGCCATTCCTGAGGCTGAATATTTCCTCATCCACCGCGACGTGATCGTGAAGATGAACGAGGCGATGGCGGCGGCCCAAGCATATATCCAGCTTCAGAAGGAAGAGCTTCTACGCCTCGCCATTGACGGGGCAGAAGTGAGCGAATGCCTCCTAGGCTCCATGGAGACGATACAGTAGAGCGATGAATATCAGGATTGATTGCTCCACAGACCTCGCAATCAAGCTCCTGTCCTCTCCAGACAAAACCCCATGGGCTCGCCTCTACGCATTTCAGGTTGTAGGGGCGGATCCTAACACATTCGTAGGCTGGTGGCCTCAGGTCTATGCCCATGCAGCTACTCCCGAGACAGGGGTGCTGAGGTGCAGGAAAAGCGGTAAGGCGAAGAAGTGATGGACGCCTCGAAAGGCAACGCCGCTCCTAAGGTAGGGTTGGATAGGTCCAAGACCGGCCGGAAGAAGGGCACCCCGAACAAGACGACTGCTCTCCTCAAGGACGCGATCATCAAGGCGGCGGAGTCTGTAGGCGAAGACGGCGAAGGACGCGAGGGATTGGTTGGCTACCTGAAGCGGGTGGCGAAAGAGGACGTGAAGGCATTTTCGTCCCTGCTTGGAAAGGTCCTCCCGTTGCAGGTGACAGGCGACAATGATGGGCCTCTCCAGATCCTCGTCTATCCTGAGGACCGCTCCGTTTGAACTGACGGGCCGCCAGAGGGACGCGCTTCGTCTCCTTGGCGGCCCCCAGCGGCATACAATGCTTGCGGGGGGTGCGAGGTCGGGGAAGACGTTCCTCCTCACCCGCGGGGTTGTCGTCAGGGCGCTGAAGGCCCCCGAAAGCCGGCATGCTATCCTGAGGTTCAGGGCCAATGCGGTCCGGTCTTCTGTAGCGCTGGATACGCTGCCTAAGGTTGTCAGCCTGTGCTTTCCGGGCCTGAAGCTTGTGGAGCATCGGCAAGACGGGTTCTTTGAGCTTCCGAACGGCTCGCAGATCTGGCTAGGCGGGCTGGACGACAAAGAGCGGGTCGAAAAGATCCTCGGCCAGGAATATTGCTTGGACCCAGAATCCCTCGTTCTCGCGGCTGACCTGCGTTGGGTCCCGGCGCACACTCTCAATGTCGGCGATCAGATCGTTGGGTTCCCGGAAGACCTGCGCGGAAACCAGACGCTGGAGCGCTCCAGCGTTGAGCGCACCGAGATTATAGAGGCGCATAAATATCGGGTCGTCACGGATCGTGGGGAGACGATTGTCTCGGCGCAGCACAAATTCGTCTACGGCAAGCCCCGCACGCACAACCGCTTGCGATGGGTCGACGCGCAAAACTTAAAACCGGGAGACTGGATCAAGTTTGCCGCGTCGCCTTGGGCTGAGAAAAAGGATTACACCGGCGGGTGGCTAGCGGGCATTTATGACGGTGAAGGGTGCATCTCCCAGACGGACACTTACACCCACTGTCAGGTTGCCCAGAAGCCTGGCCTTGTCCTCGACGCCATTCGAGAAGGTCTTGCGGAAATTGGCGTGATCGCCAATGAGCCGCCGCAATCGGCCAGCGGCGTAGTCAACCTGCATTGTGCTGGCATGTGGCAGGCTATGCGGCTGCTTGGCATGGTCCGCCCACGCCGGCTGATGCCAAAATCTGCTAAGGTTTGGGAGGGACGGCGGGCATTCAACACGCGCGGCGACCACCATTATGCGAAGGTCGTGTCGGTGGAGTACATTGGCCGTGGACCGGTCGTGTCGCTCGGCACCAGCACCAAAACGCTGATTGCTGACGGGTTCTTGGGCCATAATTGCACCCTCTATTTCAATGAGTGCTCGCAGATCCCCTATAGCTCGATCCTGGTGGCCAGAACCCGTTTGGCGCAGGTCGTGCCGGGGTTGATGCAGCGGGCACTTTATGACCTAAACCCGGCCGGGACAGGGCATTGGACCTACCGCGAGTTTATTGAGGGGCGCGACCCGATCAGCGGGGCGCCGCTCAGTGCCCCTGATGATTTTCAGCATATGTTCCTCAATCCTGGGGACAACGCCAAGAACCTTTCTTCTGAGTTTTTGAGGAGCCTTGAAGCCCTGCCTGAAAAGCAGCGGCGTCGGTTCTTCGACGGCATGTATGTTGCTGAGATTGACGGCGCGCTTTGGACGCTTGATCTGATCGAGCGGTGCCGGGCCGAGCCAATCTCTCCTGGCGATTATCGTCTGAGGCGCATCGTTATCGCGGTTGACCCTTCGGGCGCCGCGAACAAGGAAGATGCGAGGTCTGACGAGATCGGCATTATCGTCGCGGGCATGATGGACGACGGGACGGCGGTCATCCTTGAGGATGGTACTGTCCGGGACGGGCCGTCAGGCTGGGGCAAGGTCGTCGCTGGCCTCTACCATAAGTGGGGTGCTGACCGGGTGATCGCAGAACGAAACTATGGTGGCGCCATGGTTGAGTTCGTGATCCTCACGGCGGACAAAAGCATTCCGGTTTCGGTTATTACGGCATCGCGTGGGAAGCATATCCGAGCTGAGCCGGTGTCCGCGCTCTACGAGCAGGGCAAGGTGAGGCACGCGGGCCGGTTTCCTGAGATGGAAGACCAGTTCACCAACTTTTCGACATCCGGATACATGGGCGACCGGTCCCCGGATCGCGCCGACGCGGCTGTGTGGGCGCTCACCGAACTGATGCTCGACCCCGACCAGTTCGACCCCAATAAGTGGATCAAGGCCTTTTCATGAACCGAGCCGCACGCAAGGCAGCAATCCGGGCGCAGGGGGCCGAGAAGCCCAGCGCCCCGCTGCATGATGCGGCGCCGAAGGCGGACAGCTACCAGAATTTTGAGGCGCGTCTTGGGATCGGGACCGACAACCAGTCTGGATCTGCGACCTATGGCTTCAACCCCATCACGCGGTCGCGCCAGCAGCTCGAATACATGTATCGGGGGTCATGGATTGTCGGGCAGGCTGTCGATTGCGTCGCTGAGGACATGACCCGCGCCGGCATCGACATCACATCGGACATTGCCCCTGACGACATCGACGCTGTGCAGACTGGGTTCGAGCGCCATGGGGTATGGCAGGCGATGAACGACACGATCAAGTGGTCTCGCCTCTATGGTGGCGGCCTCGCTGTCATTCTGATTGAGGGGCAAAAACTCAACACCCCGCTCCGCCTCGAATCCATCGGGAAGGGGCAGTTCAAGGGGCTCTATTCTCTCGACCGCTGGTGCGTCCAGCCGGCTTACGGAAAGCCGGTCTCCGAGTTCGGCCCGGATATGGGAAAGCCGAGCGAATACCGCATCACTGTAGACGCCCCCGCGCTTGGCGGGCAGAACGTCCATCATAGCCGGATCATCCGGATGGACGGCGTCCCCTTGCCGTACTGGCAGCGCCAGTCTGAGCAGGGGTGGGGCATGTCCGTGATCGAGCGGCTTTACGACCGCCTCGTGGCTTTCGATAGCACGACGCAGGGCGCGGCGCAGTTGGTGTTCAAGGCCCACCTTCGGACCATGAAGGTGGAGAAGCTGCGGGAAATCCTCGCAAGCGGCGGGGCCGTAGAAGCCGCTCTGATCAAGCAGATGGAGATGATCCGCCGGTTCCAGTCGATTGAGGGGCTGACCCTCATCGACGGGGCGGACGATTTCGAGACGCACAGCTATACGTTCTCCGGGCTTTCGGACGTGCTGTTGCAGTTCGCGCAGCAGCTTTCCGGGGCCTTGCAGATCCCACTGGTGAGGCTCTTCGGGCAATCCCCGGCGGGGCTCAATGCCACGGGTGAAAGCGACATCAGGACCTATTACGACCTGATCAGCCAGCAGCAGGAATCCAAGCTTCGCGCGGGCGTCGAGCTTTTGGTGAACATCATCTACCGGTCGGATGTGGGTGGCGACACCCCAGACGATTTGTCCTTCACCTTCAACCCGCTCTGGCAGATGAGCGAGATGGACAAGGCGACCATCGCCGCGAACATCACCGCTGCCGTTGTCGCGGCCGAAGGCAGCGGCTTGGTGTCCCGTCCTGCCGCCCTGAAGGAGCTGCGCCAGTCGGCCGATGTGACCGGCGTCTGGTCCAATGTGACGGATGAGGAAATCACCGAGGCGGAGAACGAGCCGCCGCCGCTCCCTGAGATGCCCCTCGCTCCTTTGGGGGCAGAGAGCAATAAGGAGGGCGCGGGCGAGGTTCTGCCATGAGCGCGGTCCTTAAGCTCTTCGACAAGGACCCATCTCCTCGGCGGGCCTACAAATCGGCTCGGAAGGTTGAGCGCCAATATACTGCTTCCCTGCGTAGGGTGGCGCGGCACATCGGCGAGATTGTCTCGGGCCTGAGCCCAGACGGGGAAACCACCCCGGAGGTTGCCAGCGCCATCGACATGGCATTGGAGCGCTATGCCCAGGTGCTTCAGCCATGGGCCGGGGCCGTTGCGAACCGGATGATTACGGAAGTCGCGGCGCGTGATGAGGCGACGTGGTTCGATGTGTCCCGGAAGATGGGGCGAGCGCTCCGCAAGGAGATTGAGACCGCCCCCACGGGCAAGATCATGCGCGAGCGGCTACTCGATCAGGTGCAGCTTATCACTTCCCTCCCGCGGGAAGCGGCGGAGCGGGTTCGGACGCTCGCGAATGAAGCCATCCTGCAGGGCACTAGGCCGGCGGAGTTGGCGCAGGAAATCCTGCGAACAGGAGAGGTGACGGAATCCCGCGCCATCCTAATCGCGAGAACGGAGACGAGCCGGACAGCTACGGAGCTGACGCGGGCGCGGGCCGAGCATGTGGGCTCTACGCACTTCATCTGGCGGACGGCTGAAGACAGTGATGTGCGGTCGTCACACCGGAAGTTGAACGGGAAGGTGTTTCGGTGGGACCAGCCCCCGGAATGCGACCCCGGTCACCATGCGCTGCCTGGGGCAATCTGGAATTGCCGGTGCTTCCCAGAAGTGGTCATCCCTGAAGGCGACTGATCTGCCTTAAGAGGTCTTCGATGCAGTCGGCGGCCTCCCATTCGAGCATGTCTTCTGGTGACCACAACCTAGCCACGCCGATCCTAACGGCGGACGGCGATATTTCGAGATTCAGATCATCTGCCTCTTCGCGGGCCTTGTCCCGTAGCTCTTCAACAATCTCTTCGGGTGTCGAACGGGGCAGATCTTTCATGCGCGTCCAAAGGCAGGGCAGGGGATGACACGGTACACGCTAGACCGCGCCTCTGTCACGCTGGTTGCAGACCAGATCGGGCGCACGCAGGCCATCACCCCTGAAGGGTTCCTCCTGTGCGAGGGTGTCCGCATCGCCCGCACGGGGCCGATGCTCTACCTCGCGGATGAGGTGCCAGAGGTTGAGCCCAACCCGAATGGGGCCATGACGACGCTCCTTCGGGAGGCTGAGGTCCTGTTCGCCCCTGAAACGCTGGCCTCCTTTACCGGGAAGCCGGTGACGAATGACCACCCCGACGAGTTGGTCAACCCTGAGACGTGGAAAACAGTTTCGGGTGGTGTGGTGCTCAACGTCCGCAGGGGCGAGGGCGCCGACAGTGAGCACCTCGTGGCTGATCTGCTTATCACCGATGCCGGGTGCATCGCGGATGTGCAGGCCGGCAAGCGCGAGGTTTCGTGCGGCTACGACACCGAAGCCGAGACCGTCGCGCCTGGCCTAGGCCGGATTACCAAGATCGTGGGCAACCATGTCGCCCTCGTAGACCGGGGCCGCTGTGGCCCCTCCTGTGCAATCCAAGATGAGGTACCCGCCATGGCATCGAAAGCCAAGCGCACGGTATGGGATCGGCTCGCGACGGCTTTCAAGGCCAAAGACGAGGCCGCATTCCAGGAAGAGCTTGAAGCGGCGAAGGAAGAGGTTGGCGGCGATGGGCAGCACATCCACGTGCACATGAACGGCACCGAACCTATCGCTGAGGAGCCGGTGAAGGACGAAGCCGACCCCGGCGAGGACCGTATCGCCCGCGTCGAGACGGCGGTTTCCGTCCTCGCCGAAGCCGTCGCCAAGATGCAGAAGGCCGAACAGGCTGAAGCCGAGGTGACGACCGCAAAGGATGAGGACCCGGAGCCTGAGAAAGAGAAGGCCGAGGTCAAGGACGAAGACCCGGAAGAGGAAAAGGAAGAGAAGAAGCCCGTTATGGACGCGGCGGTTCTCGGAGAGTCGTTTCGCGACACCATCTCCCGCGCTGAAATCCTGGCCCCCGGCATTTCCCTGCCGAAGTTCGATGCGAAGGCGCCGAAGCTCATGGTTGATGCCATGTGCGCGCTTCGCATCAAGGCCCTTCAATCGGCCTATGACAACACGGCCATGCGCCCTCATGTCGAAGCGGTTGCCGGCGCCAAGCCGGACTTCGCCAAGATGAAGTGCGACCACGCAGCAGTTGTGTTCCGTGGGGCGTCCGAGCTGGCGAAGGCGGCGAATACCCGCGTCGCGGCGCCGGATATGAACGTGCTCCAGCCGGCTGGAAAGATGAGCGCCGCCGGCTATTCCGAACTCATTAAGGCGCGCCGCGCCAAGTGAGCCCACCAGCACCAAAAAGGAAATACCCATGGTTGCTTATGTGACGCGGGTGCCGGCGGGTTTCGTCGGCGTTGTGTCCCGCTTTGACTCGATCACTGTCCAGCCCGAAATCGTGGACAGCAGCACCCCCCCGACCGCGTTCGGCAGCTTCGTGAAGCTCGTGTCTGGCAAGGTCCAGCCTCTTGCATCGAGTGATGCCGGTAGCGTCGTCTACGGCGTCCTGGTCAACCCCTATCCGCACCAGTCCACGACCAATGGCCTTGGCACTGCGGCTACCCCGCCCACCTCTGGCCTCGTCTCCATCATGAAGCGCGGCTATATCCCGGTGAAGCTGGTGGTCGGGACTGCGGCCAAGAGCGGCGCGGTCTATGTCGTGACCACTGCCGGCGGCTCCGTCGTCGTTGGCGATGTCGTAACGTCGACCTCTCCGGCGGGCGGCGGCACTGCGGTGGCCGTGACTGGCGCGGTCTTCATGGGCCCGGCTGACGCGAACGGCGTCGTGGAAATCGCATACAACATCTGAACTTAGGGCGGGGGATAATCTCCCGCCTCCCCCACAAGGCGCCTGAGCACCGCCCCTGGCCCGTCGAGATGACGCGCCCGGCCTTTAAATGGACTGCTCGCCACTCCTGGCCCGTCGAGAGACGCGCCTAGCCCTTTGAAGGACCCTTTTCATGGCTTTCCTCTCGCGTGACATCGCGGGGCCTGTGACGCGTGTCCCGGCCCCCTGCACCTCCGGCAACACTCGTCGCTATCTGCGCGATGGCTTCATGAGTTACGACCGCGCTACCTACGACAGCGCGGGCGCCTTCCTCATCGGCGAGCTTGAGCGGCTTGACCCGATGATCCACGAGCCGCTGATCGCGACCACATGGACCCGCGACATCGACCTCCGCACCGATGTGACCATGGGCGACACCTCCACGTCGTATACCGTGAGCACCTTCGGCGCGATGGGCGGGGCGGCCCCCTCTGGCCTGTCGTGGGCGTCCCTTGAGGCGACCGCCCGTCCCCGTGCCGTGCTCGATATCGGCAAGGTGGTCTCGCCCCTGCACCTCTGGTCTATGGACGTGGCCTATACCCTCCCCGAGCTGGAAAGCGCCCGTCTGACGGGCCGCCCCATCGACACGCAGATGCTGTCGGCGCTCAACCGCAAGAACCAGATGGACACCGATCAGGTGGTGTACATCGGTGACAGCTCCATCGGCACCACTGGCCTGCTCAATTCGGCCAGCGTCACCAACGTGTCGAACGTCGCGGCCGGCGCCTCTTCGTCCATGGCTTGGACTTCCAAGACCGCCGACGAAATCCGCAAGGACGTGAACGAACTGCTCATCTCCGTGTGGGCGGCTTCGGGCTACGTGGCCCCGCCGACCAAGCTGGCGTTGTCTCCGACCGCCTTCGGCTACATCTCGACCACCATCGCGTCGAGCGCGGCCAATGCCACCATTCTCACCTTCCTGAAGGAAAACAACATCCTGACGGCTGAGAAGGGCATCCCGCTCGACATCGTGTCGGTGAAGTGGCTCGACAAGGCCAACCGCTCTGGTGCCACCTATGACCGCATGGTTGCCTACTCGCAGCAGCCCGAGTATGTGCGCTTCCCCTTCGTCCCTCTTATCCCGGCGACCACTCAGTACGAGGGCATCTGGGTCAAGGTGCCGTATTACGGCAAGCTGGGACAGGTCGAAGTGGTTTACCCGGAAGTCATCGGCTACCGCGACGGCATCGCCTGACGGATCTATCGCGAATTAAGCGGGCGCGGCAAGTGCTGCGCCCGCATCAATGCCGGAGATCCAGATGGCAACTTTCAATTTCAGCCGTGGGTTTTACCTGCTGCTAGACGATGGCTCGCGCCTGCGCTTTGAAGCGGGCGAACAGGTCGTCCCTGACGATATGGCGGGGCATCCCTATCTTACGGCCAATGGTGAGCGGACTCCTGCCGGCGTGACCGTTGACGCGGCTCCCGTCCCCACTGTGGAGCCTGAGGTTGCCTCGGAACCCGCCGCCACTGAGGCCGCGCCCGCTCCCGAGGCGAGCGTAACCGTCGAAGACGACGGCACCGTCCATGTGGACCCCCCGGAAGATGTGTCTGAGAAGGACGCGCTCAAGGCCCAGGCTGAAGCCCTCGGCATCGAAGTCGATGGCCGGTGGGGCATCGCGCGCCTGACCTCTGAGATTGCCGCCAAGCAGGCCGCCTGATGTCGGTTACTGCGTCCTCCTTCCGGGCTGACTTCCCAGAGTTCACCAGCATCGTGGTGTTCCCCGATGCGACGGTGGCCTTCTGGTTGGGACTGGCCGGGAAGATGCTCTCTGCCGACCGGTGGGGCGACCTTCTGGATTATGGGACAGAGCTTTTCGTCGCCCACAATCTGGTGCTCGCTGCACGGGATCAGAAGGCAGCATCGAACGGCGGGACCGGGGGCTCCGGCGCCGGCATCACGTCGTCTAAGACGGTGGACAAGGTGTCGGTGTCCTACGACACGGCGAATGCCGCTATCGAGGGCGCCGGGAACTGGAACCTCACGACCTATGGCACGCGCTACATCCAGCTCGCGCGCATGGTCGGAGCGGGCGGCGTTCAGCTCTGATGCCCATCGAAATCCGCAAGAAGCCTAACCCGGCTATCTTCGACGGCATCCGCGCCTTGACGAAGAATGAAGCATTGGTTGGGGTGCCCGCTGAGAATGCAGGGCGCCAGCCGGAAGAGGGTGAGAAGCGGCCATTGAACAATGCCGAAATTGGCTATGTGCAGGAGTTCGGGGCGACCATCGAAGGCGCCAATGGGCAGGCGTTCTCAATCCCGCCGCGTCCTCATCTCCGGCCCGGCATTGAAGATGCCAGAGACAAACTCGCGAAAGCCCTCGAAAAGGGCGTCATGGGCGCGCTTCGGGGCGACGTAGGGGCGGCTGACAAGGCCCTCCATACATCTGGGCTCATTGGGCAGAACTCGGTTCGGAACAAGATCACAGAGGGGCCATTCGTCCCACTCGCTCCCATGACGCTGTCTAAGCGGCGGGCGCGGGGGAGGACTGGGGATAAGCCGCTCATAGACACCGGCGCATATCGAAATGCGCAGACCTACGTCGTGCGGCCGAAGGGGGATGACTGATGCCTCTGCTGGACGTTTCAGACGTTTTGCTTGACCCCGACTTCGCCGACACCATCACGGTCTATCGTCAGGCTGTGACGGTTGGGAATGACGGCAGGGCCGTTCGCACCGAGACGACTATCGCCACGGGTGCAGTAATCACCCCGGACAAGTTCTCGACGCTCCAGAGGCTGGCCGAGGGTTCTAATGTCTCAGAGACCATTACGGTCACCACGCAGTTCCGCTTGACCTCTTCGACGGATGGCTACGACGCCGACGAAATCCTCTGGAATGGCAAGCGTTACGTGGTCATCGCGGTTGGCGACTGCACCAGATACGGGGCGGGCTTTGTGGAGGCATCGGCAAGCCTGAAGGGCATGTCGCCCCCATGAACGATTCATCGACTGGGGGCTATCTCGCCCCGTCTGGCCCCGTTGCTCAGGATGCCGCCTTACAAGACCAGATCCAGTCCGCCATCATAGGCATCACGGGGCTGATCGGAAAGCGCGTCAAGCCGGCATGGCAACCGAACCCGCCAGCCAAGGAAGACCTTACGGTTGACTGGTGCGCCTACCGCATCACGAGCATTGACCCGAATTGGACTGGCGCCATCGTCCACCACCCGGAAGGGGAGGGGACAGACGAACTGCGCCGGCACGAGACGGTGGAAGTGCTCTGCAACTTCTACGGCCCGAATGCATCGGCTTTCGCTTGTGTCTTCAGGGATGGGCTGCTCATCCCGCAGAACATGGAAGCCCTCCAGGCCCAGGGTATAGCCTTTCTAGAGGCTGGCGCCGTCCGTGCCGCCCCTGACTTCGTCAACAACCAGTGGGTTCAGCGGCAAGACCTTCTGGTCCGTTTCCGCCGCATGACCTCCCGCACCTACCAGATCCGCAACGTCCTGTCGGCTGAAGGCGTCTTCGTCGTCGAGAACGGCAACACCAATTCTTGGAATACGGAGAACACCTGATGGCTCAGGGACTAGCGGTATCTGACGTTGTAAACGTCACCGTAACGCTTTCGCCGACCGCCGCCCCCACCCGCAACTTCGGCGCCGGCATGCTCATCGGCTCCACGGACGTGATCGATGTGAACGAGCGCATCCGCTCCTATTCGAGCATGACCGATGTGGGCGGCGACTTCGGCACGACCGATCCGGAGTTCATTGCGGCAACGCGGCACTTCTCGCAGAGCCCGACGCCTGCAATCCTCTACATCGGCCGGTGGGCGCAGACTGCATCCCATGGCACGCTCCGTGGTGGCGTCCTCAATGCCACTGAGCAGCTCATGTCGGCATG
>OEIU01001842.1_pt1 | contig 12463 bp, 8 predicted proteins | sample 1539221 | NCBI WGS metagenome assembly OEIU01 (sample SAMN03792071, study PRJEB22550) | activated sludge metagenome | feature: wastewater treatment plant; material: activated sludge; isolation source: Wastewater treatment plant of a petroleum refinery complex | place: Argentina: Zarate | collected...
CAAACCTCGGCATTCTTCGATTGCGGGTTCTTGGTGCCGAGAGCGGTGATCTCGATGTCCGCGTCGAAGCTTTCCAGGCCGAGGATCGGCTTCCAGCCGATCACCACCAGCAGGGAAGCCACCGCCGCCACGACAACATTGAGCACATGCCTCATCGGCGACAACCCCCGAATCCCCAAGTTTCACCTTGCTTCGGCGGAAGATGGTGTCAAGCACCGCGACAACCTGTGTATCAATTTCACTCAACCGCAGAGAGCGGACGGATGCTGTTTCGCGTCCGGATTGACAAATAGGAATAATATCCTAAAATGGATTTTCATTCTGGAGATGTCAATGACCGCAACGCCTTCGCTCGAACTGCCCCACATCCTTCCCTCCCAGGCCCAGAAGCACGTCACCCACAATGAGGCGCTTGAGCGGCTCGATGTCCTTACGCAGGCCGTGGCTCTCGGGCGCAGCGCGACGCCGCCGGTTGATCCGGAAGAGGGCGAATGCTGGATCGTCGCTGCGGAAGGCGGCGGCGCATTCGTCGGGCATGACGGCCATATCGCCCGCTTTCGGGATGGCGGCTGGGAGTTCGTGGCGGCGCGTGCCGGCTGGCGTGTGTGGCTGGAGGAAGGGGCGCTTCTGCTGGCCATCGCCGGGGGCGACGGGGGGCCCGCCGTGGGCGAACTGCCGATGCTCGGCATCGGCATGGCGGCAGATGCCGGTACGCGCCTCGCCGTCGCCAGCGACGCCTCGCTGTTCAGCCATGCCGGCGCCGGACACCAGCTCAAGCTCGACAAGGCCGGATCGGACGATACGGCGTCGCTGCTCTTCCAGACAGGTCTGAGCGGCCGCGCCGAGATCGGCACGGTCGGGTCGGACGCGCTGTCGATGAAGGTGTCGACGGACGGCGTGACATGGCGAACGGCGCTGCAGGTCGATCCCGACTCCGGACGCGTCGCCTTTCCACAGGGCGGCGTGCGCGAGCTTCTCGCTGTGCCGCGCCGCTTTTATGTCCGCATCGAGGGAGACGACGGCAATGACGGCCTTGCCGACAGTGCGGGCCACTCCTTCGCAACGATACAGAGGGCCGTGGACGCCGCGCTCGCGCTCGACAGCGGATTGAGCGACATCGAAATCCTGGTCGCGCCAGGCACCTATGTCGGCGGTGTCAGCGTGGCCGGTGCGCTGCCGGGGCGCGGCAACCTCATCCTGCGCGGCGCCGGCGGCACGGCGGCGGATGTCGTCATATCGGCTCCCGGCCATGCCATCGCGCTCGACAACGGCGCGCGGCTCGACGTGCACAGGCTGACGATCACAGCCGGCTCGCGCGGCATCGACGTCGCCAACCGCTCGCGCCTGCGTTTCGCCGACATCGATTTCGACGTCTGCGGCGTCGCTCATGTCTTCGCGCTCGACGCGCGCGTCGTCGCCATCGGCGACTATCGCATCACGGGCGACGCGCCGTATCACGTCATCGCGCAGACGCGCGGACACATTACTCTTTCGTTCGCGACGATCACCATGCCGACCACGCTCAATTTCTCGGCGAACTTCGCATTCGCGCTGACGCAGGCGATCATCGAGGCCTTCTCCTGCACCTTCGTCGGAAGCGCCACCGGCAGCCGCTTCTATGTCGGCGTCGCCGCGATCATCTACACGGCGGGCGGCGCGGGCTACCTGCCCGGCGACAGCGCGGGCAGCGTCGACAGCGCATCGTTCGGCGCATACATCTGATCCGGGCGTTCATCATTGGCTGGCTTCCGTTCCAGTCCATCCCCCTGCCCGCCGGCGTGAACCGGCCGGCAGGGGTTGTCATTTCCGAAGTCAGTTTCTAGACCCGTCCGGGACGGGCGCCACGCGCTTCGTTTTGGCGGCAGAGATGTCGGGATGTCCGCCCTCGCGTGGCTCGTCGCGTGATGGAATCCGGCAGAAGAAGCAGAGGGCTGATGCGGCAGCACAACATCGAGAAAATCAGCTTCATGGGCCAAAGCTTCCTGATGGCGGCGGTGGTCAGTAGCTGGGGTGTCGACGATGTTGTCGTCGGCAGTATCAAGCAGGGCGAGTATGTCGAGCTGGATGCGCTCGTCTGGTGGCTCGCCATGCTGAACCGCGAGGCGCCTTCGCTCTATCTCGACGTCGGCTCCTACAGCGGCCTCTACGCGATGATCGCCGCGGCGCATCGCCCGGCGCATCGCACCGTCGCCATCGAGGCCTCCGTGCTGACGCATGGGCGGCTCGTCCAGAACATCCTGCTCAACGATTTCGACCTGCGCGTCGTGCCGTGCCATGCGGCGGTCAGCGACCGCACGGAGATCGTCCATCTCGGCCATGCCTTCGGCGCGCTGTCGATGGCTTCGGGCGAATCGCTGGAGCCGGACTATGCGACCGACTATCTGGAGCCCGTGGCCAGCACGAGCCTCGACGCCCTCCTCCTGCAAGCCGGTCCTGAGCGGCTGGGCACGGTTGCCGCGACGTCGGCGGGCATACTTCCCGTCACCGCTATCGGCGGCATGAAGATCGATGTCGAGGGGGTCGAGATCGCCGTGCTGCGCGGAGCGGCGGAGGTGTTGCGCCGCTTCCGGCCGCCCCTCATCGTGGAAATCCTGGACGCGGAAAAGCTTGCCTCATGCCGTGAGATCCTGTCGGATGCCGGCTATCTGATGCTGGCCGAGTGCCCGCATCTCAACTACGTCTTCTGCCACGAAGCCGATGCGGACATGCTGCGGCGCTCGCACGAACAGGTGAGCGCGGGCGAGGTCCCGGCGATCGGCTGCGAAACGATCCTGTCCTTCAGCCGGTAGCGTCACCGTCTCCGCCGCAGGGCGGCCCGCAGCGGTCGCCTCAGCCATGGCCTCGCTTTTTCCATGGCGCGCGCCGCGCCGAGCGCCAGTCTCACGCTCGTCGCATCGGACAGCACGCGCAACTGATCTTCCGCGTGGAGAGCGCGCTGCCGCCAGCTCTCCAGATCGCCGCTCTGGTGGTGAACCTCGTCGAGCTGCCGCCGCAAATCCCCCGCTTCCACCTTCGACGCCTCGATCAGGGAGGCGGCGATCGGGCCGGTGGCGGAAAGCAGCTCGCCGTCGCCGAGGAACGCCAGACTCGCGCGGGCATCGATGCCCTCGACGGCAAGGTTCCGGCGCACAGTCTCGAACGTATCCCGGCGCTGCTGCTCGGAGTGCGCGTAGTGGTCGAAATGCACGCGGCCGATCGCCTGCACGCCCGGCTCGTCCGTGACGAGGAATCGTCGGCCCGAGAATGCAGCCCGCAGCATGACGTCCCACAGCCATTCCGCCGTCAGCACCTCGTTGGGCGGAAACGCTTCGAGCAGCGAGCGCCGCGCGACGACGCAGCCCGACGTCATGCGGTTGACGAACAGCCCGTAATGGATGTTGGCCCCCATCGGCAGCCAGTGTTCCGCAGTGCGGAACACGTCATGCTCGGACACGACGCGCACCATCGGAAGAACAGCGTCATGGGAAGGCTGCGCCGCCAGCGCGGCGATGGCGGTTTTCAGAAATCCCCGAAGCAGCTCGAAGCCGGCGGGGAGGATCGCGGCGATATCGCCCGACGTTTCCTCGATGGCTTCGAGAAGGAATCCGCCGACGCCCAGATTGCCATCGCGGCGGATCACCTTGATCCGGCCGGGCGCCTCGCGGCGCAGATCCTCCAGCGCGTCCAGCACCAGATCGGACCCCGGCTCGCCATTCCCGTGGCTGACCACGGCCAGTTCCACGTCTTCGTCGTCCGACAACACGCTGTCGACGGTGGCATGAAGCAGCCCGCCTTCGAAGCGATGCGGCACCACCACCGATGCGGTCAAAGCCGTCGCCGTGACCGGAGCTCCGGGCACGACGGTTTCCCAGTACGGTTTCTCGGTCGCGACCGCCTCGACCGGCCGGATCGACGCCGTCGCCGATGGCTCGGAAAAGATGCGCTCCAGCGTCTCGTGGAGCCGCAGCGACGTGCCGTCGAATTTCAGGCAGTTGACGCCGTCGATCCACGGCGTGCCTTCGCCGAAGGCGGGATTTCTCGCATTGAGCACCACGATGGCGCCCGCAAGGCTGGCCTCGTAGGCGGCGAAGCAATAGGTCTCGAAGGCACCGGGGAAGACGGCGACGCTGTCGCGGATGGTTTCCTCGCGCAGCGACCTGTCGGACGGCCCGCCGAAGACCACGCGATCGCGCAGGCTTTGCGGGAAAGCCAGCTCGCTCAGATATCTGACGCCCGGGTCGACGTCGAATGCGAGGAAGCGGACGGCGCCCTGATAGAAACGGTTCCGCGACAGCAGCCGGGAGGCGGCGCGCGCGAAGATTTCCGGGCGCTTGATCGACTGGAACTTGCTGGTGAACACGATGGGCGTTGTGAATGTCGGACGGCTCGTCCGATCCGCGCGACACACGACCGCCACCGGAGGGCTCTCGATCCGAAAATTCTCCCGCCAGCTGTCCGGGAAAGCGAAATGCTTCTGGAACGCGTCGGCCACCGTTGACAGATGGGCGATCTTCAGATCGGCATCGAGCAGCGCCTGCCGCTCGAGATCGGCGATGACGAGGTTTTCGCCCGACCAGCTCCTGGTCTCGTGGTCACGGAGGACGCTTTCGGTGGCGTGAAGGCGCACCGAGAGCACCGTCTGCTGGAAGGAGCGGCCGAGCCGCTTCGCATTCAGGCTGAAGTAGGCGGCGCCGCACCAGTCCACGAACTCGATGACGTCGAAGCGGCCGGTCTCGCGCTCAAGCTTTTCCAGCGCGCACATCAGCAAATAAGAGCGCCATTGCGCCACCGAGATCATGTCGCCGCGACGCAGGCTGCGGCCGTGCAGGATCTCCTCGTCCGGGCTCTCCAGCGAGATCGCGTGCAGGACGACGCGCGGATAGATGCGGCGGAAAAGATCTCTGTCGGGCATGGTCGCGCCGCAGAACAGCACTTCGAAATCGGCTCCGCGGCCTTCGTAGGTCTCCAGCGTGTTGGCCAGCCACGTACCGATGCCGCCGCCGGTGAACGGGGCGAGCTCGAAGGTGACGAAGCAGACGCGCCGTCTTGTCACCGCGCACCCTTGAGAAACTCGCCGTAGCGCGCGAAGGCGGTTTCGATCACCGTTCGGCGATAATCGGCGACGATGTCGGAGAGTTCGCCCGCGGGCACTTGCGCGACGGCTTCCAGTCGCTCCCTGATCGCGACGGGATCGAGCGGCGATTCCACCGTCAGCAGGCGCGAATAGGCATGGTCGCCGCCGAAATCCAGATCGAGCTGGCCGCGCAGCACCGGCGTGCCGACCGCGATCGCCTCGAGTTCGATCATCGGATGGCAGTCGACCGTCGTGACGTTGAGCGCCAGATCGGCGCCGGAGAGCGTGACGAGATGCTGGCGGCGCGTGCCATAGGGGAGAGCGTCAAGCTTCGCGCCGAGCGGGGCGTGCAGCGAGGCGGCGGCATAGCTCAGCACCCTGCCGACGCAGGCGCTGGAACTGGCCGCGACGAGGTTGGCATACATGTTTTTCCACTGGTTGTTCCAGCCAGCGAAGATGCAGGTCAGCGGAAGGCTCGACATGGCGGGCGCCAGCCGCTTCACGTCGACTGATGGCGGCAGATTCGGCGTCAGGTAAGTGACGGCTTTCGGATGCAGGAGATACATGCCGCGCCGCAGCAGGCTGATTCGGTCGAAGACGCCATTGGTCGCCAGATCGAGGAAACGGCTCGCCAGCGCGTGCTCCTCGTCCGAAGACCAGGCGGCAAGCGTGCCGTGCCAGACGCCGACGATGGTGAGTTCCGGCATGGCGATGCGGAGCGCCTGAAGGAAATCCAGCACGGACGACGAAGCGCCGTGACAGACCACGGTTTCGATGCGCGCGGCCTGCAGCCTCTGGAAGACGCGCCTCAGTTCCGGAGCGGTCCAGGCAGCCTGCTTGCTGATTGCGAGCTTCATGCCCGGAAACGATCCGGCGGCGGCGCGAATCCCCACCCATTCCTGCGTGAAGACGCTCAATGTCCGGGCGAAGGCGGGATGGTCCGGCTGTGCGAACGCACGATCGCGCGGCGCGTCGAAAACCCACTGGGGTTCCGTGAAATCTCCTTCGGGACGTGTGAAATAATGGCGGCGCTGCTCGGTTGCCGTCTCCGAGGCGGCAAGGATGGCTCTGAACCTCTCGCCCAGCGAGCCCGCCTGAACGCCCTGCCTCCTGCTGCGATGCATTTCCTCCAGCCCGAATAATGCTCCATTGGCCGCGACCCGAATCTCGGCCAAGAATCGCCTATAGCCAATGGATTTGCGCCATGTCCATGCGCGAAAACCTATGGTTTTCCGTCGCATGCACAGACTGCTGCGGAAACGTCGCGCCTGCTTCGGCAGCGTCATTGACAAACGTATTCCAACGACTAAAGCAAATCACATACTGTAACGAGCGGCCGGCGCGACGAGATGCCATTGGTCTCCGTGATTACGCGCACCAGGAACCGTCCGGACCTGCTCAGGCGCGCCGCCAGAAGCCTGGCGCAGCAGACGTTCCGCGACCTTCAGTGGATCGTGGCCGACGATTCGACGGATGCAGCCGCGGTCGAACCGGCGCTGGCGGAGGCGCGGCGATCGGGTTTCGCGGTGCGGCTCTGCCGTGTCGCGAATCCGGCCGGGATGGAGAGCGCCTCGAATCAGGGTCTCGTCCTCGCCGACACGCCCTACGTGACCTTTCTCGATGACGACGACACATGGGAGCCCTCCTTTCTGGCGGAGACCGTGTCCTTCCTGGATGCGCGCGGCACGTTTGCCGGGGTCTGCACGCAGACCTCGGTCGTCGAGGAGACGGCCGATCGTGATCCGACGGCATTGCGCAAATACGTCATGAACGAGGATCTGGAATCGATCCAGATCGCCGACATGATGGTGTTCAACCATCTCACGACCAACTCGCTTCTCTACCGGCGCGCGGTGCACGACAGGCTCGGTCCCTATCGCGAGGATCTGCCGGTGATGGGAGACTGGGAGTTCGGCATTCGGCTAGTGACGGCTTACGATATCGGCGTCATCGCCAAACCGCTGGCGAACTATCATCGCCGGATCGGCGCCGGTGACGCGCCGGCCGCCTACGCCAACACGGTGACGTCGCTGCCCGGCCTGCATGCCGAGACGGATGCGCTCCTGCGCAACGAGCTCTTGCGCAAGGAATGGGCCGAGGGCCGGATCGGCCCGGGTCATCTCATGGCGCTGGCCCGCATCCAGCTGCGCGCGGATCGCCTGAACCAGTTCCACTTCCACGACATCCGGGCTGCGCTCGACCGGCATCTCGGGCCGCCGCCTTCCCGCGACATCGCGACGACGGATCGACCGGTCTCTCGCTCGCCAACCTCGCCGCGCCGATTGCTGCGGCGGCTGCTGGGTTGCGATAGCTGAACTGGCTGCCCCCTGCATCGGCGGCCATGGCATGGACGCGGCGGACAACACCGCCTCCTCCCGCTCCGGGAACATACATGCCGTGGTGGTGGCGTATCGCCGCTATGACCGCCTGGCTACCGCCTTCCGGTCGCTGGAGCGCCAGCAGCCGCCGGTGGCGCGCGTGATCCTTGTCGACAACACGCCGCCTGCCGAACGACGGCGCGTCGAAACGACGCTTCCCGTCCATCGGCTGCCGAACGAGCGCAATCTGAACGGCGCGGGCGGTTATGCGATGGGCATCCTCGCCGCCCTCGGGGCCGGCGCCGATCATATCCTGCTGCTCGACGATGACGGCCAGCTTGTCGGCGCCGACTATATCCGCGATGCGCTGGCGGAACTCTCTGCCACCGGCGCCGATCTCGTCGCGCCGCTTCCCGTGGACGAGGAGGATTCGGACCAGCTCTGCTTTCCCTATCCCGTTGCCGGCGGTCGCACCTATGACGTCGCCGAGATGGAGCGTGTCGGCCGCGTCGAGGGTTTCGGCCATCTTTTCAACGGTTGCGTCGTGCCTGCCGCGACCTTTCTCCGCTTCGGCCTGCCCGACATACGCCTGTGCCTGCGCGGCGATGAGGTGGACTTCCTCCATCGCATGCTCCGCAATGGCGGGCGCGTTGTGACGAGCGCCTGCATCAAGGTGGCCCATCCATCCGGCAAGCCGGAGACGCACAGCGTTCTCTGGGACAGCCTGATGGCCATCGATCCCGGCACTGAGGCCAAGCGGTATCTGACGTTCCGCAACCGCGGCTATATCTTCTGGCACCATCGCCGCTACGTCACGCTGGCGGCCGACATCGTGCGCTATTTCCTCTATTTCGTGGTCTTGAAACGCGATTGGAAAGCCTATCGGAACTGGGTCCGGCTGACGATCGAAGGCGCAAGAAGCCGGCTCGGTCCGCCGGAAACCGCCGTCTGATGCCGTGGCGCGTCGGTATCGCGGACGGTTCACGGTCCGCCGGCTCCGTCCCGAAAGAATGGGATATCGAATCCTGTTGAGACGCAGCCATACCCTGAGTGCATTGAGCGAGGTGGTCGCGCTTTCCGGGCGGTTCGAGGTCGTCAGCTTCGACCTGTTCGATACGCTGCTGACGCGCCGGACATTGTCGTTCGAGGAAATCCGCCAGCTTTCGAGCGCGCGGCTGATGCGCCATCTCGACCGGCGGCTGTTCGGGACGCCCGAAACCGTCTCGGATCGGCGTCACCATGCGGCGAACGTGCTGCGCGACTCGGTCGCGCTGGCAACGCGCGAGCCTCCTCTTCAAGCGATCGTCGAGCGCCTGCTGGCCGCGGGCGGCGGCATGGACGAGGACAAGCGCCGCCGTCTCGCCGAGGATGCGGTCGCCTTCGAGCTCGCGCTCGAACGGGAAGCGCTGGTCGCGCACGCGGATGCCGGGACCGTGCTCGCGGCGCTCAGGCGGGCCGGCAAGCGTGTCGTCGCGCTGTCGGACATGTATTTTTCTCCAACAGACATGAACACGCTGCTTGAGGCGAACGGCCTGCGCCATTTCTTCGATGAGGTTTTCATCTCGACCGGCATCGGCGAGACGAAGCACGAAGGCCGCGTTTTCGACGTCGTCCGCCGACGGCTCGGCGTCTCGCCGGACCGCATCCTGCATGTCGGCGACAATGCCGTGTCGGATGTCGGCAACGCTGTCGCGGCGGGGTGGTCGGCGGCACGAATCGGCAATCATTTTCCGCCGGTCCCGCAGCCGGAGCCGCTCGACGGCGAGGCGCTGCTGGTCGATCTCGCCAGCGACATCATGGCGGCGTTCCTGATGGCGGTGATGATGCGCGCCCGTATGAATGCGGCGCGGCGCGTCTTCTTCCTCAGCCGCGACGCCACCGTAATGCGTCGCCTCTGGGAGCGGGTGCGGCAAGCCAATCCGCATCTCGCGGCGGAATTCCATGGCATCGAGGTGAAGGAACTCTGCGTCAGCCGATCCGCGACGCATATCCTGTCGATGCCGTGGAGCAGGGATTTCCTCCGGGAGACGGTGGGACGCGTCGGCTGGCTGGCCGGGCGGAAGGTGAGCTGCAGCGACGTGGCCGACCATTATGGCGTTCCCTTGCCGTCGGCCCTGAAACATGCGGATCGCTGTTTGCCGACATCGGACCTCGCCGAGACGATGGAGCGAGCCGGGCTGACGGAGGCTCTGAGGACCGCCATTCTGGAACGGCAGGATATGGCGCGCGGCTATCTGCTCCAGGAAGGCGCCATCGGCGACGGGCCGGTGGTCTTCGGCGACATCGGCTATTCGGGCACCATCGCGGTCTACATTTCGGATCACCTGCTCCGCGAAAGGCCGGATCTGCTAGCCCGGACCCGGATCGACATGATGATGGTCGCGTCCAACAGCTTTCTGGCGCGGAACCGGGCGCTGGCGTGGCCGGCGGCAAGCATCGAGCCGGGCGTGGTGTTCCGGCACAACGGCCTGCCGGCGATCCTCTCGGACAATTTCGCCTGGCTGGAGTGTCTGTTCCGCGACGCGACGCGGGGCCGGTTGCGCGGTTACCGCCGCGACGGCGAACGCATCGAACCGGTCTTCGACGCCGCGACGGGTATCGCCGACGATCTGCGCGCACGCTTCGAGGCGGAAGCAGCGCGCAAGCTTTCAACCGGCCTGTCCGCGCTCGGATACGGCGCGCCGGCACGCATCGACAGGATCGCGGCCGCTGCCATGGCCCATTTCGCCCGCCCCTCCATGCCGCTGGTGGATGCGGCTTCGCGCCTCGTGCAGGAGGCCGGCGGGCTCGGCCTCTCGTCGCATCCGCTTGTCGAGAAGGTGCCGGGTGCCGCCGTGCCGGCGCGGCTGCGGCGCTGGAAGGTCGAGGACTACTGGATTTCCGGCTGCCTCGTCGCCTCCGGGCAGCCTCGCCTGATCGACGGCTACGGACTTTTGAAATCCGGCAACAGCCTTTTGCGCAACGCCGCCGGATTGCCGCGCCGCATTGCGCGCCGGATGCTTCGCTGATGCGGGCCCTGATCTACAACTGGGTGCAATTCGATGTCGCGGGCGAAGGCGGCGGTGTCAGCGTCTACCTGCGCCAGACCATCCCGGCACTGGTCGAGCGCCACGGCTGGCAGGTGACCGTGCTCAGCTCCGGCCGCGCCTACGATGCCCTCAACCGACGCTGCCGTCATCGGCGGACGCGCAACGCGCTCGAACATCTCGGCGTGCGCAGCTTCGAGATCGTCAACAGCCCGGTGAAGGCGCCGGCGCACGACTCCTTCAGCCTCATCGACACCTGCCTCGACGACCGGACGGTGGCGTCCGCATTCGTCGCCATGATGCAGGAGACCGGCCCCTACGACATCGTCGTGCTGCACAATGTCGAGGGTATCAGCACGCTGACGCTGGAATGGATCAAGCAACGTACCGGCGCGGCGCTGGTGCTCTTCCTGCACAATTATCACCTGGTCTGCCCGCAGATCGAATTGTTGCGCGATTTCCGCGATCATTGCGAGAACGACCACGAGGGGCGGGGCTGCGTCGGCTGCTTCAGTCATGTTGTCGATGCGCGCAAGGCGAAGATGGCGCGGGCGGTGATCGAAATCATGGACCGGACCCGCGTCAGCGGCACGGTCGCCGAACGTATCGTCCGCTCGACCGCGGCGCATGGCTACGGCTGGACGAGGGACGTTGCCGGCTCGTTGCGGGATATGGCGCGGCGGAAGGCGCCAGGCAGTTTGGCTCCCCGCTGGCGTCGGTCGATGGATGCGCTCGACCGGAAAAGCGCGGGCATCGAGCTCTGGTCGCGCGCTTTCCGTCGCTGGCGGCCGGAAAACGCCGCCCGCGTCAACGCCTGTGCCGATGCCATCATCACCGTCTCCGACCGCGAGCGGGATCAGCTTGCCGCGCGGGGGATCGCTGCCGCGCTGATGACGACCGTCCATCCCGGCTTCGATTTCCACGTCATGGCTGCCGAGCGTCGGCGGCGCTACGAGGCGAAGACGCGGTATGATGGCCCGTTGCGGCTCGGCTTTCTCGGATACGCCATTCCGTCCAAAGGTCTGGAACTGCTGATCGAAGCGCTGGCGGATGCCGGCCCGTGGGCGCGCGAGATGGAACTCTGGATCGTCTGCCGGCACGACGAACGTCTTCACCGGCGGCTCGCGCGCCTTGGCGACCGTCTGGCCGCCATACGATGGATCGACGGATACAGCCGCGAAGAACTGCCGGAAATCCTGGCCGGGATCGATCTCGGCATCATTCCGTCGATCTGCTTCGAGACCTACAGCATCACCGCCTACGAGTTCACCATGGCCGGCGTGCCGGTCGTGATGTCGGACAGCGTCGGTTTCGAGGAACTGGTCGACAAGCCGGATTTCCGCTTCCGCCGTGGCGACAGGGCAGCGCTTCGAGATACGCTCCAACGCCTCGTCGCGGATCGCCGGCGGATCGCCGAATACTGGGAGGGCGCCGACCGCATCCCGTCGCTGGACGACCATCTCGCGCGCTTTCTGGCCGTGGTGGAAACCGCGCGGAGCCGCGCCGGGCAGGACGCGCCGGCATGACGCCCGATCTCGTCGTCGTCGGTTGCGGCTTTTTCGGCGCAACCATCGCCGAACGCGCGGCATGCGGGCTCGGCCTGAAGGTGCTGGTGCTGGAGCGGCGGTCCCATATCGGCGGCAACGCCTATTCCGAGATCGACGGGGAGACCGGCATCGAGGTGCACCGCTACGGGCCGCACCTGTTCCACACGTCGAATACGGCGGTGTGGGACTATCTTCGACGTTTCACCGCCTTCACATCCTATCGCCACGCGGTGTTCGCGACGCATCGCGGCGCCATCTATCCGATGCCGATCAATCTCGACACGATCTGCCGCTTCTTCGGCCGGACGATGACGCCCGCCGAGGCGCGGGCGCTGCTGCGGGAACAGACGGCGGAACTCGGCGGCAGGCGGCCTGCAAATCTCGAAGAAAAGGCGATCTCCCTCGTCGGGAGACCGCTCTATGAAGCCTTGATCCGCGACTATACGTGGAAGCAGTGGCAAACGGACCCGCGCGCCTTGCCCGAACACATCATCAACCGGTTACCGCTGCGCTTCACCT
>OEIU01001843.1_pt1 | contig 12462 bp, 14 predicted proteins | sample 1539221 | NCBI WGS metagenome assembly OEIU01 (sample SAMN03792071, study PRJEB22550) | activated sludge metagenome | feature: wastewater treatment plant; material: activated sludge; isolation source: Wastewater treatment plant of a petroleum refinery complex | place: Argentina: Zarate | collected...
CCGCCGACGCCCCAGCCGAGCACGGCCATGCCGTTGACCATGGTGGTGTGGGAATCGGTGCCGACCAGGGTGTCGGGATAGGCGGTCTCGGAGCCGTCGCTCTCCTTCCTCGTCCAGACGCATTGGGAGAGGTATTCGAGATTGACCTGATGGCAGATGCCGGTGCCGGGCGGCACGACCGAGAAGTTCTCGAACGAGCCCTGGCCCCATTTCAGGAACTTATAGCGCTCGGCGTTGCGCTCGTATTCCAGCTCGACGTTCCGGGCGAACGCCTTCGGCGTGCCGAATTCGTCGACGATCACCGAGTGATCGATGACGAGATCGACCGGGATTAGCGGATTGATCTTCTCGGGATCGCCGCCGAGGCTCACCATGGCGTCGCGCATGGCGGCGAGGTCGACGACGGCCGGGACGCCCGTGAAATCCTGCATCAGGACCCGCGCCGGCCGGTAGGCGATCTCGACCTCGTCCTTGCCCTTGTTCTGGAGCCAGGACTTCACGGCCTCGATGTCGCCCTTCCTGACCGTGCGGTTATCCTCGAAGCGCAGCAGGTTCTCGAGAAGAACCTTCATCGAGAAGGGAAGCCGGGAGACGCCGTCCAGGCCGTTCTTCTCGGCCCGGGTCAAGGAATAGTAGGAGTAGCTCCTGTCGCCGACCTTGAGGGTCTGGCGGGCGCCGAAGGAATTCGGATGAGTCATAGGCGTCCCCTAGCTTGCCCGAACGGGCAGATACCGACTCGCGCGGACAGACCGCGCGATTCATCTTCGGCCGATGCGCCTCTCGGCGCGCACCGCTCGGGGGAGCCCGGACGCATTGGCGAGCTTAGGTGTGGAACCGCTCGTGCGCGCGGCGCAGCCTGGGCTGGCATAGCGCAATCAAAAGCGGGACGCCAGCGTCTTCGGAGCCGTTCTAAATCGTTCGCACGGCAGGGAAACGGGGAGCGAAAATCGCCGCCGCGCCGGAGGCCGGCCGTCTCCTCCGCCAACCCCTGAAACATGAAGACCCCGGCTTTCGCCGGGGTCCGGGAGGCGTCGCGGGGCCCTGCCCGCGCCTCTCCTCAATAGTTGTAGGCGCGCTCCCCGTGATCGGTGAGGTCGAGCCCCTCGCGCTCCTCTTCCTGGGTGACGCGCAGGCCGATGACGACATCCACGATCTTGTAGAGGATCGCCGAGCCGAGGCCCGACCAGACCAGGGTCACGGCCACCGCCTTGATCTGGGCCAGGACCTGCGTCGCCATCACGTAGTCGGCAGGCGCTGCCGTGCCGGGCTTGGCGACGTAGTCGACGAGGCCGACACCCCCGAGGGACGGCGAGACCAGGATGCCCGTCGCGATGGCGCCCAGGATGCCGCCCATGCAGTGGATGCCGAACACGTCGAGGGAGTCGTCATAGCCGAAGGCGTTCTTCACGCTCGAGCAGAAGACGAAGCACATCGCGCCCGCCAGGATGCCGAGCGCGAGCGAGCCCATCGGCCCGGCGAAGCCCGAGGCCGGGGTGACGGCGACGAGGCCGGCCACGGCGCCCGACACCATGCCGAGGAGCGAGGGCTTGCCCTTGGCGCCCCACTCGACGAAGAGCCAGGAGAGGGCGGCGCCGGCGGTGGCGACGAAGGTGTTGAGCATCGCGAGGGCGGTCACGCCGTTGGCCTCGAGGTTCGAGCCCGCGTTGAAGCCGAACCAGCCCACCCACAGGAGCGAGGCGCCGATCATGGTCATGGTCAGCGAGTGGGGGGCGAGGAGGTCGCGGCCGTAGCCGATGCGCTTGCCGATCATCAGGCAGCCCACGAACCCGGCGATGCCCGCATTGATGTGGACGACGGTGCCGCCGGCGAAGTCGAGCGCGCCCCAGCTATAGATCAGCCCGGCATCGCCCGTGACCTCGTCGAGCTTGGCCTTGGCGGCCGCGTCGGAGGCATTGGCGGCGACGGCCTTGGCGGCATCGGCGATCGTGTCGGGGCCGGCCCAGTACCAGACCATGTGCGCCATCGGGAAATAGATGAAGGTCAGCCACAGCACGATGAAGACGAGAAGCGCCGAGAAGCGGACGCGCTCGACGAAGGCTCCGATGATCAGCGCGGGCGTGATCATCGCGAAGGTCATCTGGAAGCAGAGATAGACGTATTCGGGGATGACGACGCCGTTCGAGAAGGTCCCGACCGTCGAGTCGGAATTCACGCCCGACAGGAAGGCTTTCGAGAGGCCGCCGACGAAGGCGTTGAGGCCCCCGCCGTTGGTGAAGGCGAGCGAATAGCCGTAGGCGACCCAGATCACGCCGGCGAGGCAGACGATGGCGAAGACCTGCGTCAGCACCGAGAGCATGTTCTTCGTGCGCACGAGGCCGCCGTAGAACAGGGCGAGGCCCGGCACCGACATCATCAGGACGAGCGCGGCGGAGACGAGCATCCAGGCCGTGTCGCCTTTATTGGGAACGGGCGCTGCGGCCTCCTGGGCGAGGGCCGGCAGGGCGAGGAGGGAGAGGGCGGCGGCTGCCGGAAGGCAGGCCGTCCATCGGGATCGGGACATCATGGGAAACTCCGGTCGGGATTGGTCAGAGGGCGTCGGTGTCGGTTTCGCCGGTGCGGATGCGCACGGCCTGCTCGATGGGGGCGACGAAGATCTTGCCGTCGCCGATCTGCCCGGTGCGCGCGGCGTTGGAGATCACCTCGATCGTCTGGGCGACGAATTCGGAGGCGACCGCGACCTCGATCTTCAGTTTCGGCAGGAAGCTGACGGCGTATTCGGCGCCGCGGTAGATTTCCGTATGCCCCTTCTGGCGCCCGTAGCCCTTGACCTCCGTCACGGTGAGCCCGTGGACGCCGATCGCGGTGAGCGCGTCGCGCACTTCCTCGAGCTTGAACGGCTTGATGATGGCCATCACGATTTTCATGTTCTTGCCCCACTCAGCTCCGGCCGAACGAACCGGAGGCCCATGCCGCCAGGAAACGGCGCGGCTCGGGGAGGGACATTTCAAAGGGCGTGCCAAATGGCGTCGCCTGCCGGAAGCGCCGGTCTTTCTACCGCGGCGCAGCGAGTCTCTTCCGGCGGCGCAGCAATAATGATTAGAAAATAGGCAGACGGCCCGTTCTCTGGGCTTGCCGGGGGATCACGCCGCGGCGCGCAGCGATGCGAGGTCGAGGCGCCGCGTCCCCATCGCGAGGCCGCCCCCGGCATCGCGCGGCCATTCGGCCTCGGGCCGGTCCCGGTAGAGCTCGACCCCGTTGCCGTCCGGGTCGCGCAGATAGAGCGCCTCGCTGACGCCGTGGTCGCTGGCGCCGTCGAGGGCGATCCCGGCCCGGTCGAGGCGCAGCAGCGCGTCGGCGAGAGCCACGCGGGTCGGATACAGGATGGCGAGATGGTAGAGGCCGGTCGTCCCCGGCGCCGGCGGCGGGCCGCCCGCGCTCTCCCAGGTATTGAGAGCGATGTGGTGATGATAGCCGCCCGCGGACAGGAACACGGCCTGGTTTCCGTAGCGCTGCGTCACCTCGAAGCCGAGCACGTCGCGGTAGAAGCCGAGCGCGCGCTCGAGATCGGCGACCTTGAGATGGACATGGCCGATACGGGTCCGGGGATCGACGGGAGTGGTCATCGCGTGCCTCCTGGCCTTCGCCGCCTCCGCTACAATTCCGCCGAGCGCTGCGAGAGTTCCAGCCTCAATTGCCGCGCCAGCTGCGCGAGGGCCGGGGAATGCCGCGGCCGCGGCTGGGGCAGGTCCACGCGGAGTTCCGCGCCGATCCCGGCCGGCCGGCCGTTCAGCACGACGACGCGGTCGGCGAGATAGACCGCCTCGTCGATATCGTGCGTGACGAACAGCACGGTGCGGCCGGTCGCCGCCCGGATGCGCAGCAATTCGTCCTGGAGGGATTCGCGGGTGAAGCTGTCGAGCGCCGAGAAGGGCTCGTCCATCAGCAGCACCGCAGGCTCGACCGCGAGCGCGCGGGCGAGCGAGACGCGCTGGCGCTGGCCGCCCGAGAGCTGGTGCGGCCAGCGCCCGCCCAGATGGCCGAGGCCGACCAGGGCCAGCATCTCCTCGGCGCGCCTGTGGCGCTCGGCGCGGGACACCCCGCTCCATTCGAGCCCGAACCCGACATTGTCGCGCACGCTGCGCCAGGGCAGGAGCCGCGAATCCTGGAAGACCAGCGCCGTCGGCGGCGGACGCGGGCCGGTGCGCCCGGCGGGCGCCCTCACCGCGACCCGGCCGGCGCTGGGCTCGGCGAGGCCCATGATGACCCGCAGCAGGGTCGACTTGCCGACGCCCGATTCGCCGACGATGGCGAGAAACTCGCCGGGCGCGATGGCGAGGTCGAGCGCGTGCAGAACCTCGGTCTTCTCGCCGTTGCGCTCGAAGGTGAGGGAGAGCCCGCGGATATCGACCACGGGCTCGAAGGACGGCGCGCTCATGCCCGCCACCTCAGGAGCCAGGTCTGGGCGGCGACGAAGCCGGCATCGATGAGCCCGTAGAGGGCCGCCATGGTGAGCATGTAGACGAGCACGATGTCGCTGGAGAGGAGGCTGGAGGCCTGCATCATGCGCTGGCCGACGCCGGGCACGCCGAAGATCTCGGCGGCGACGACCGCCATCCAGGCCTGGCCGAGGGCGGTGCGCAGCCCGACCAGGATGCCGGGGGTCGCGGCCGGCAGCACGATCTTGACGAGCCGCGCGAGCGGCGAGCGGAAGCCGAAAGCCTGCGCGACCTCGACGAGGTCCCGGTCGACGCCGCGGACTGCCCCCTGCGTGGCGAAGAAGACGATCCAGAAAACGCCAATGGCGATGATGAAGACGGCGGCCGCCGGCTCGACGCCGAACCAGATGATGGCGAAGGGCACCCAGGCGAGGCCCGGAATCGGCCGCACGAGGCGGACGATCCAGGCGGTCAGGTCCTCGAAGGGCCGGAACATGCCCGACAGGATGCCGAACGCGACCCCGAGGCCGGCGCCGACGGCGAGGCCCGTGACATAATGCGACAGGCTCGACAGGACCGCCGTGAGCCAGGTGCCCGAGCGCAGCTCGGACAGGAAGGCGCCGGGAATGGCCGAGGGCGGCGGCACCAGCGTCTCGTTGAGGAGGCCGATGCGCGGCAGGGCCTCCCACACGGCGAGGAAGAGCGCGAGGCCGAGCGCGGACAGCGCGGTTCGGGCGAGGCGGGTCATGGGCGCATCTCCTCCCCCCGCAAGCGGGGAGAGGCTGGGTGAGTCACTTCTTCACGGCCTCGAGATAGAATTTCGGCTCGAAGAGGCCGTCGAGCGGGGCCTCCCTGTCGAGCGTGCCGATGGAGACCTGATAGGCCTGCATCTTGGCGGTCGCGTCGATGATGGCGCGCGGATCGGCGATGAAGCGCGAGGCCGGCGAGGTCAGCGCCTTCGTCATGGTCGCCTCGTCGACGATCCCCTTGCCGAGGGCCGCGACGACATGGGGGGCGGCTTCGGCCGGCTTCTCCTTGAGGGTCCGATCGGCTGCGACGAGGGCGTCGACGAGCGCCTGCACCTCCTTCGGATGCGCCGCGATGAAGGCGGGCGTGACCGCGACGACCGTGCCCGGCTGGGAGGGGAACATCTGGCCCCCGGTCGCGACGAGCTTGATCTTCGGGTTGCGGCCCTGAACGATGGTGAGCGCCGGCTCGCGGATGGCAGCGCCCTCGACGGCGCCGACGAGCACGGCCTGCTGGGTCGCGTCGATTCCCATGGAGACGATCTCGGCATCGGCCTTGTCGGCCTTGGCGACCTGCCAGAGCCAGTGCTGGAGGGTCGTGTTGGGGACCGAGCCGGGCGGCTGGGCGGCGAGGCGGGCAGCCCGGCCCTCCTTGGCGCGATAGGCTTTCAGCGCCTCGGCTGCCGAAACCCCGCCCTCGAAATAGGGGGCGAGCTTGGGGCCCGCGACAAAGACCATCTCCTCGATCGCGGTCGCGGTGACGACCTTGGACTTGACGCCCTTCGAATTGGCGACGGCAAGCGGCATCACGCCGGCGACATAGACGTCGATCGTGCCCGAGGCGAGCGCCTGGATCATGTTCGGGCCGGATTCGAAGGTCGTCACCCGCGCATCCATGCCGGCGGCCTTGAGGGCGCCCGACCCGTTCGCGACGAAGAGGGGCGCCGCGCCGACGATCGGGATCACGCCCACCCGGACGGGAACCTGGGCGGAAGCCGCAGACGAGGAGAAGGCCGCGGCGGCGGCCAGCGCGGCCGCAAGAAGCCTGGGGATCATGGGAGGATTCCTGGAGAGTCGGAAATCCCCTATCATTGGCCGGGATAGGTAGAAAACTACAAACAAATTCTGTAATTATTGTCCAGCCCCTCCCGGGCCGGGGCGATCAGGTGAAGCCCCTGTCACCGTGCCTGGGCGTGGTATTCGGCATTCGGGCGCATATCGACGGCCGAGGCCATGCGGTTCGACATGTTGTAGAAGGAGGCGACCGCGCCGATGTCCCAGATGTCGCGGTCCGAGAAGCCGGCCTTGCGCAGGGCCTTCCTGTCCTCTTCCCCGACCAGGGCCGGGTCGGCGGTCAGCTTGGCGGCGAAATCGAGCATCGCCCTGTGGCGCGCGCCGAGATGGGCGGCTCGGTAGTTCATCACCATCAATTCGCCGAGCACCGGGTCGCCCGAAAGCTGGCGAACGGCCGCGCCATGCGCGGTGAGACAGTAATAGCAGCGGTTGATGCTGGAGACGACCACCGCGATCATCTCGCGCTCCAGCTTCGAGAGCCCGGACGGCGCGAGCATCAGGTCATTATAGAGGGCGGCGAAGGTCTCGAGCTTGGCCGAATCATGCGTATAGGCCGCGAGCACGTTCGGCACGAAGCCGATCTTCTCGTCGCATTTGGCGAGATAGGCTTCCATCTGGGGGGAAAGCTCGCCGCGCTTCAGGTCGAGCGCCGTGACGGACGTATCGGCCTGGGGCGCCGGCTTCTCGCCGCGATCCGGCTTCTTCTCCCCGGCGCGCTTGCCGTCCCTGGATTTCGCCTTCTCGCCCTTCGCCATCTCCGTCTCCTCCGGCCCGGCTGCCTGTGCGGGACTTTGCGCCGTCAGCGCTCGGGCGCAAGCCCGTGGATGAAATCCGTGGTGCCGCTCAGGATGATCTGCACCCCGATGCACAGGAGCAGGAAGGCCGAGAGGCGCGCGACCACACGGGCGCCGGAGGCGCCGAGCAGGGCGACGAGCCGATCGGCCGAGGCATAGGCCAGCCAGACGATGACCGAGATCGCGACGACGGCGGCGCAGGCGCCCGCGGCGGCGGGAATGTAGCTCGCCCTGCCGGCAGGAACGTTCGAGCCGAGCGCGACCGCGACCGAGATCGTGCCCGGCCCGGTCGTGAAGGGCATCGTGAGCGGGAAGAAGGCGACGTCCTCGACGCCCTGCGCGCCGAGCGCCTGGTCCTGCTTGCGCTCCTCGCGCTCCTCGGGCGTCTGCAGAAGCTGCCAGGCGAAAATGGCGACGACGAAGCCGCCGGCGATCCGCAGGGCCGCGAGGCTGATGCCGAAGAAGCTCAGGATGGCCGCGCCCGCCCAGAGCGCGCCCAGCATCAGGAAGCAGGAATAGAGGCCGATCCGACGCGCCAGGAGCACGCGGTCCCGATGCGTGCGGTCGGCGGTGACCTGGGCGAAGATGAGGGCCGCGCCGATCGGGTTGACGATCGAGAACAGCGCCGAGAAGGCGAGAAGGAAGCTCTGTGTCGCTTGGCTCATGCGAGGCGCGTCCCGGCGGCCGGGCCTATTCGTCCTCGCCGAAGCGGCCCGCGACGAGATCCGCGATGGCGTCGAGGCTCGCTTCGGCATCCGGGCCCCGGGCCGTGACGGTGATGACCGTCCCCTTGGCCGCGCCCAGGGTCAGGAGTCCCATGATCGAGCGCCCTCCGACCGTCTCGCCGGCCCGGCTGACCTCGACGACGGCATCGAAGCGGTCCACCACCTGGACGAACTTGGCCGAGGCGCGGGCGTGGAGGCCCTTCCTGTTGACGATCGGCAGGCGCCGGAACGGAACGCCCTCGGGAACCTCGTCCGCCGCCATGTCCTCGCCGCCGATCATCTCCATCGGGGCTACTTGCCGGCGAGGACGCGCGAGGCGACGTTGATGTATTTGCGGCCCGCCTCCTGGGCGTGGAGCACGGCGTCCTTCAGCGCCTCCTCGTCCCGCACCGAGGCGAGCTTGATGAGCATGGGCAGGTTGATCCCGGCCACCACCTCGACGGAGCCGCCGTTCATGCACGAGAGCGCGAGGTTCGACGGGGTGCCGCCGAACATGTCCGTCAACACCACGACCCCCTCGCCGGTATTCACGCGGCAGACGGCGGACATGATGTCCTTGCGGCGGCTCTCCATGTCGTCCTCGGGACCGATGGTGACGGTCTCGAGTTGATCCTGGGGGCCGACCACGTGCTCCAGCGCGGCTCGAAATTCCGTCGCCAGCTGCCCGTGGGTCACGAGCACCATACCGATCATGAAAATGCTTTCCACACCCGAAGGCGAGGGAAGCATTTTTGTGCAGCGCACCCCCTTTCGCAAGTGTCATGCGACCAAATGCGGGGTGTTCGGTCATCAGCGTGTCATCCGGGCCACGAAATTGCCGCTTCGATGAGCGCCCCGGCCTCCGCCGCCATGCCCGCGACGCGTGGAATGCGTATTCCCAGCAGGGTCGCGGCGAGCTCGGCCTCCTCCGGCATGCGGGGAGCCGGCTCGCGCGTCAGCTCCACGACGAGCCGGAGCACGGCGGCGCCTTCATGGGACACGGGCCGGATGCCGAGGCCGCGATGCTCGGCGAAGCCCGCAAGCGCCGGATGGGGGCGGGCGACGATGCGGCCGCCATGGCGGGAGACGAGCACGCGGTCATCCGCGACGAGAGCCGCGAAGCCCCCGGCCGCCCGGCGCTCCGCGACGAGGCGGCGCGCCAGGGCGGATTTGCCGATGCCCGAGGGGCCGAGGATGAGGAGGCCTGCTTCCCCGAGCAGGACGCAGCCGCCATGGAGATTGAGCGTCCCCTCGCTCACGCCGGGCGCGCCGCCGGGAGGCGGACGGTGAAGCGGGCGCCGCGGCGGGGGCCCTCGGTGCGCCGGTTCGAGGCGCGGATCGTGCCACGATGCGCCTCGATGATCTGGCGCGAGATCGAGAGGCCGAGCCCGGAATTCTGCCCGAAGCCGTGATCGGGGCGATCCGTATAAAAGCGCTCGAAGACGCGCTCGAGCGCATGGGGCGGGATGCCCGGCCCGTCATCCTCGACCGTCACCTCGATCTCGTTCCTGTCGCGCCGGATCGCCACCCGGACCGTGCCGTCGGGCGGCGAGAAGGAGCGCGCATTGTCGATGAGGTTGTTGAAGACCTGGGCGAGGCGGCTGTCGTGGCCCTCCGCCGTGAAGTCGGGCGGGGTCGTGATGTGGCGGGGCAAGGGAGCCATCTCGATCTTCGGATCGTGGGGCCGCCGCCGCTCGCTCTGGATGGTCACGACGGTGTCGAGCAGGCGCCGCAGGTCCAGCGGCTCGGAATCGGCCCGGGCCAGTTCCGCGTCGAGGCGCGAGGCGTCGGAAATGTCGCTGATGAGCCGGTCGAGCCGGCGCACGTCGTGCTGGATGATCGAGAGGAGCCGCGCCTGCGCGCTCTCGCTCCTGGCGAGCGGCAGCGTCTCGACCGCGCTGCGCAGCGAGGTCAGGGGGTTCTTCAGCTCGTGCGAAACGTCGGCGGCGAAGGATTCGATCGCCTCGATGCGCGAATAGAGCGCTTCCGTCATGTCGCGCAAAGCTCCCGACAGATGGCCGATCTCGTCGGGGCGCTTGGTGAAGTCGGGGATTTCCTGGCGCGACTTGATGCCGTGGCGCACGCGCTCGGCCGCCTCGGCGAGACGGCGCACGGGGCCCGCGATCGTGCCCGCGAGGAGGAACGACAGCACCAGCATGATCAGCGCGGCGAGCAGGAAGATCTGGAGCAGGGCGAAGCGCTCGGAGGCGATGACGGCGTCGATCTCCCCGCCCTGGGTCGAGAGGAGAAGGGCGCCCCGCACGCTGCGCTGGCGCTTGATGGGCACCGCGACCGAGACGATCGTCTCCCCGCGGCTGCTCAGCCGCACGCTCTCGCCCGGGCTTCCCGCGAGGGCGCGGCCGACCTCGGGCAGGCTCTTGCCGTCCGTCGGCCCGAAATCGTCGAAGGGCAGGCGCTCGCGGCGGAAGAGGCGCAGGACGCTGCGCCAGGCGCGCTCGATCAGGGTGGGCTCGGAATCCGAGGCCGGCGGGGCCTCGGGGCGGGAGATGTCGCCCCGCGAATAGAGGTTGCGGGAATCGAGCGTCAGGATGCCGTCGCGGTCATAGATGCGCGCCCGCGTCCCGGTCGGGCTGACGAGATGGCGCAGGAGCGGGGCCACCTTCTCGGGATTGATCCAGAATTCGAGCGGCGACGGCGATTCGTCGGCCGGGGCCGCGCCCTCCCCGGCCTGCTGCTGGAGAAGGCGGTCGGGATCGGTGATCACCGTGCCGGAATCGACGGTCGCCGAGGAGGCGATCGCGCCCGCGATGATCTCGCCCTGAACGAGCAGGCTCTGCACCCGCGTGTCGATGAGGCTCTTGCGGAAGGTGTTCAGCGTCATGACGCTGATCAGCAGGGCGGCGAGCCCGACGAGGTTCAGCACCGCGATGCGGCGGGTGAGGCTCGACGACAGGTGCCGCAGGACGGCGAGGCCGAACCTGCGCAGGCCGGAGGAGAATCCCCTCCCCTCAGCCTCCGCGGCTTGTGCCGCGGGAGCCTCGTCGAGCGCCCGCTCCTCGCCCTCCGGCGCGGGCGCGACGCCGCGCCCGTTCTCCCCGGGCTCGGCCCGGCCGAATTCCGGCGCGGGCTCAGGCTTCCTTGAAGCGATAGCCGACACCGTAGAGCGTCTCGATCATGTCGAAGGCGGAATCGGTCACCTTGAACTTCTTGCGCAGGCGCTTGATGTGGCTGTCGATGGTGCGGTCGTCGACATAGACTTGGTCGTCATAGGCGGCGTCCATCAGCGCGTTGCGGCTTTTGACGACGCCCGGCCTCTGCGCCAGGGCCTGGAGGATCAGGAACTCGGTCACGGTGAGGGTCACCGGCTGGTCCTTCCAGGTGCAGGTATGGCGCTCGGGGTCCATCTTGAGGTGGCCGCGCTCGAGCGCCTTGGCGTCGGTCTCCTTCGGCGCGGAGGCGTCCTTGGGCGCGCCGCGCCGGAGCACCGCCTTCACCCGCTCGACGAGAAGGCGCTGGGAGAACGGCTTCCGGATGAAGTCGTCCGCGCCCATCTTGAGACCGAACAATTCGTCGATCTCCTCGTCCTTCGAGGTCAGGAAGATGACCGGCATGTCGGATTTCTGGCGCAGCCTCCGCAGCAGCTCCATTCCGTCCATCCGGGGCATTTTGATGTCCAGGATGGCGAGGTCGGCGGGCGATTGCCGCAGGCCGTCGAAGGCGGAGGCGCCGTCCGTATAGGTCTGGATCCGGTAGCCTTCGGCCTCCAGCGCGATGGATACGGAAGCCAGGATGTTGCGGTCGTCGTCGACCAGGGCAATCGTCGGCATGCGAGATCCTCGATCCGGGTCGCATTGTGGCCAGAATGGCGCGGGAAAGAACGAGCGTCTCGCGGCGCCGATCTCGTCCACATGCGACTTGACGTCGGTCAATAGGCCAGCCGGCGAGACTTGCCAAATCGGCGCCGGTTTCGGAACACGGAATATCGACGCGGACCGGATGGCGAGGACGTCTTGCGGGGTCCCCGGGAGGATCGGATGAGTGAAGCTGCCGCGCAACCCGCCATCACCCCGCGGGGCCTGGAACTCGGCGGCTCGCCGCCCGACGATTTCGACCCCATCGCGCTGGCGCGCGAGACACTTCGCCGCGGGCGGACCGGCGCGCTCGCCACGCTCGATCCCGCGAGCGGATATCCGCTCGCGACCCTGGTCAATGTCGCGACCGATACGGACGGCACCCCGATCTTCCTTCTCTCGCTGCTCTCGCTGCACACGAGGAACCTCGATGCGGATTCCCGCTGCTCTGTCCTCTTCGCGACGCTCGGCAAGGGCGATCCGATGGCCGCCTCCGCCCGCGTCAGCGTCGTCGGCCGGGCGCAGCGGACGGACGATCCGCGGGTGCGCCGCCGCTTCCTGGCGCGCCACCCGAAGGCGGCCCTCTATGCCGATTTCCCCGATTTCTCCTTCTTCCGGCTCGCCGTGGAATCTATCCATCCGAACGGCGGCTTCGCGCAGGCCGGGAACGGGCCGTTCGAGGGCGTGCTGCTCGACCTGGAGGGAGCCGGCGACCTCGTCGCGGCCGAGGAAGGCGCGGTCGCGCATATGAATTCGGACCACACAGAGGCGCTGTCCCTCTATGCGACGCGCCTTCTCGGCCGGCCGGAGGGGCCCTGGCGGGCGAGCGGCGTCGATCCCGAGGGCATGGATCTCGTCTGCGGCCAGGAGACGGCGCGGCTCGTTTTCCCCGAGCCCGTCCGCGACGGAACGACGCAGCCGAGGTAACTTGAGGC
>OEIU01001844.1_pt1 | contig 12449 bp, 11 predicted proteins | sample 1539221 | NCBI WGS metagenome assembly OEIU01 (sample SAMN03792071, study PRJEB22550) | activated sludge metagenome | feature: wastewater treatment plant; material: activated sludge; isolation source: Wastewater treatment plant of a petroleum refinery complex | place: Argentina: Zarate | collected...
ACGGCGGCGGCGCAGGCGGCGAACTATCCGTTCTGCACGATCGAGCCGAATGTCGGCGACGTCGCCGTGCCCGATCCGCGCCTTGAAATCTTGACGCAGATCGCGGGCTCCAAGGAGATCATCCCGACGCGGCTGACCTTCGTCGATATTGCCGGCCTCGTGCGCGGCGCGTCGAAAGGCGAGGGGCTCGGGAACCAGTTTCTCGCCAACATCCGCGAATGCGACGCCATCGCGCATGTCGTGCGCTGCTTCGAGGACGGCGACATCACGCATGTCGACGGTCCCGTCGATCCGATCCGCGACATCGACACGATCGAGACGGAACTGATGCTCGCCGATCTCGAGAGTCTCGAGAAGCGCGTGACCAATCTCGAAAAGAAGGCGCGCGGCGGCGACAAGGACTCGAAGGAGGCGCTGGCGCTGGTTGAGCAATGCCTCGTGCTCTTGCGCGAGGGCAAGCCGGCCCGCGTCGCCGTCGCGGCGAGCCCGGAAGAGCGCAAGGCCTTCGCCGCGCTCGGGCTGCTTTCGTCCAAGCCGGTGCTCTACGTCTGTAACGTCGAGGAGGCGGCCGCCGATTCGGGCAACGAGTTCTCCGCCCGTGTTTTCGCTCGCGCGAAGGAGGAGGGCGCGGAAGCCGTCGTCGTGTCCGCCAAGATCGAGAGCGAGATCGCCGTGCTGCCGGACGACGAGCAGAAGGATTATCTCGAGGCCGTCGGCCTCGCCGAGCCCGGCCTCAACCGCGTGATCCGCGCGGGCTACGAACTGCTGCATCTCGTGACCTATTTCACCGTGGGCCCGAAAGAGGCCCGCGCGTGGACGATCGAGAAGGGCACGCGCGCGCCGCAGGCGGCGGGCGTCATCCACACCGATTTCGAAAAGGGCTTCATCCGCGCCGAGACGATCGCCTACGACGATTACGTGATGAACAAGGGCGAGGCCGGCGCCCGGGAGGCGGGCAAGTTCCGGCTCGAAGGCAAGGATTACGTCGTCGCCGACGGCGACGTGCTGCATTTCCGGTTCGCCAATTAAGCTGTTCGTCCGACCGCACCGGCGCGCTTTTCCTTTCTGGACCGCCGACGATCTCCGCATGTAGTGTCGCAGCCGAGCGCCGATCGAGCGGTGTCGGGGGAACGGGAGCGACGCATGGGGCAGGACAGGCCGCGCACGGGATTGCAACTCCGGACGCTGATCAAGGCGAGCGGCGAACTCGAACTCTCTCTGGTCGACGAGCCGGTTCCGGTTCCGGCCGCGGATGAAGTCGTCGTGCGGATCGAGGCTTCGCCGATCAATCCGTCCGATCTCGGCCTGCTGATCGGCGCGGCGGACATGTCGAGCGCACGCGCGACGACGCAGAACGGCCGGCCCGTGGTGACGGCGCAGGTTCCGCAAGCCGCGATGCGGGCGATGGCCGCGCGCCTCGACCAGTCCCTGCCGGTCGGCAACGAGGGCGCGGGCGTCGTCGTGGAAGCCGGCGCCTCGCCTCAGGCGCAGGCCCTGCTCGGCAAGACGGTCGCGGCGGTGGGCGGCGCCATGTATGCGCAGTATCGCTGTCTGAAGGCGGCGGAGTGCCTGCCCATGCCTCCGGGCGCAACCGCGATGGACGGGGCGTCGTGCTTCGTCAATCCGCTGACCTCGCTCGGCATGGTCGAGACGATGCGCCGGGAAGGCCACAGCGCGCTCGTGCACACGGCCGCCGCCTCCAATCTCGGGCAGATGCTGAACAAGGTCTGCCTCAAGGACGGGGTGGGACTGGTCAATATCGTCAGGAGCCAGGAGCAGGAAGACCTGTTGCGCGGGATCGGCGCCGTCCATGTCTGCAATTCGGCGTCGCCGAGCTTCATGGACGATCTCGCGCGCGCCATCTCCGCAACCGGCGCGACGCTGGCCTTCGACGCGATCGGCGGCGGCAAGCTTGCGGGTCAAATCCTCACTTGCATGGAAATCGCGATCAACAGCAACGCGCAGGTCTACAGCCGCTACGGCTCGTCCGTGCACAAGCAGGTCTACATCTACGGTTCGCTCGACACGCGGCCGACCGAACTCGCGCGCAGCTTCGGCATGGCGTGGGGCGTCGGCGGTTGGCTGCTGTTTCCGTTCCTGCAGAAAATCGGGCCGGAGGCGGCGCAGCGGCTGCGGGACCGCGTCGCGGCCGAACTGAAGACGACCTTCGCCAGCCATTACACGAAAGTCGTCTCGCTGCGGGAGGCCTTGGACCTGCAGCACATCGCCGCCTATGCGAAACGGGCGACGGGCGAGAAATATCTCATCGATCCCAGCCGGAACGCCTGAGCGAACGCTCGCGTCTTCCGCCGCGCGGGACTACAAATCGCGCAAGGAGAAATCACCATGCGCGATTATGCCGAAGCCGTCCGCCATTTCTCGTTCGAGGCGCTGGAGCGCCGGACGATTTCCGGCTCGCTGAAGGACGGGCTAAACGCCTGCGTCGAAACCTGCGACCGCTGGGCGAAGGACGGCAGGATCGCGCTCGAATGGTATGGCGCGAACGGCGAGCGCAAGACGGTCACGTTCGCGCAGATGCGCGACGACAGCGCGCGCTTTGCGAATTATCTGAAGGCGCAGGGGATCGGCGCGGGCGATGTCGTCGCCGGTCTTCTGCCGCGCATTCCCGATCTCTTCACGGTCGTGCTCGGCGCGTGGCGCGCGGGCGCGATCTACCAGCCGTTGTTCACGGCCTTCGGCCCGGCCGCGATCGAAAGCCGCGTGACGGCCGAGGGCGGCAGCAAGGCGAAGCTCGTAGTCACCGACGTCGCCAACCGGCCGAAGCTGAAGGACGTTCCCGATTGCCCGCCGATCCTGACCATCGGCGACGGCTATGCCGAGGCGCTGGCCGGGCAATCCACGGATTTCGCGCCTGTCATGCGCAAGGGCGCCGATGCTTTCATCGTTCTCTTCACCTCCGGCACGACGGGCAAGCCCAAGGGGGTGCGCTATCCGTTGACGCTGCTGCTGCCGGTCGCCTCCTATATGCGCGACGCGATCGATCTGCGCGAAGACGATCATTACTGGAACGTCGCCGATCCCGGCTGGGCCTACGGCATGCTCTACGCCGTGCTTGGGCCGCTGCTGCTCGGGGCTACGACGACGTTCAACGAAGGCGCGTTCGCGGTCGAGTCGACCGTGCGCATCATCGCCGAGCGCAAGATCACCAATCTGGCGGCGGCGCCGACCGCCTATCGCCTGCTGATGGCGGCGGGCGATCAGGCGATGGCGCCGATCGCGCACCAGTTGCGCGTGGCGTCGAGCGCCGGCGAACCCCTCAATCCGGAAGTCATCCGCTGGGCCGAGCGCGTGCTGCATTGCCCGCTCGCCGACCACTACGGGCAGACGGAAGTGGCGATGATGATCAACAACCATCACGCGCTGAAGCACGAGGTGAAGCCCGGCGCCGCCGGCCTGCCGCTGCCGGGGCTCGACATGGCGATCCTCGACGACGATCTGAACGTGCAGCCGCCGGAAAAGCCCGGCGTGCTGGCCGTCCATATTCCGACCTCGCCGCTCTACACGTTCGGCGGCTACTGGAAGGCCGAGAGCCCGAACGTGCGCGGCGACTGGTACATCACCGGCGACACGATGATGCGCGACGCCGACGGGCATTATTTCTTCGTCGGCCGCAACGACGACATCATCACGTCGGCCGGCTATCGCATCGGCCCGTTCGATGTGGAGAGCGTCGTGATGGAGCATCCGGCGGTCGCCGAGGTCGCCGTCGTCGGCAAGCCCGATCCGCAGCGCACGGAAATCGTGAAGGCCTTCATCGTGCTGAAGGCCGGCGTCGAGGGAACGGACGCGCTGAAGGAGGAAATCCAGCAGATGGTGCGCAAGCGCCTGTCGACGCACGCCTATCCGCGCGAGATCGCCTTCGTGGCTTCGCTGCCGAAGACGCCGAGCGGGAAAATCCAGCGCTTCATCCTGCGCCGCGAGGAGGCGTGAGCGGCTTTCCACTCACGCCTGTCGTGAAGGACCGGGCTTAACGGCGCCAGCCGCCGCGGCCGACGTGGATCGCGCCGCCGCCCCAGCCGCCGGGATGGATGGCCCGTCCGCCGCCCCATCCCCAATGGCCGCCGTGGATGACGCGACGGCCGCCCCAGCCGTAGCCATAGTAAGCAGGGTATCCGTATCCGTAGCCGTAGGCCGGATAGGAATAGGCGGGGTAGGCGTAGGGATAGTAGCCGGGATCGTAATAATCGTAGGCGTTGGCCGCCGCCACGGCGCCGAGCACCGTGCCGAGAACGGCGACGCCGGGATTGTAGCCGTAGCGATAGTGCCGGCGCACATGGTAGCGGCGCGGCGCGTAGTGACGATAGCGCGTTGCGTGATGGCCATGGCGAACCGCATGGCGGCGGTAGCGGACCTGATCGATGGGCGGATCGGCGCGCACCAGCGCGTTCGGCGCGACGCCCATCGGCGCGGCGGCCGCGGGCGCGACGGGCGCGGCGAACATGAATGCGGAGGCCGCCGCCGCAATCAGCCCGGTCTTGAGGGGAAGCATCATGGGACCCTCCTTTGCGCGGAAAGAGCATGGCGTCGCCGCGTGTCGGGCGACTTGCGGGCCATGCGAGCGCATCACTCCAATAAATGGGCGCCGCCGCCGCGCTTTACCAGCGCAAGCTCTGGCGTTCAGGCGCGACGCACCTCGGCGGCGTAATCTTCCACCAGCATGCGCGAGAGATTGCCGGGCCGGAACGTATAAGGCCCGATCTCCGACACCGGCGTGACTTCCGCGCCCGTGCCGCACAGAAAAGCTTCGTTCATGCCGGCGAGCTCCTCGGGCATGATGCGGCGCTCCACCACGTCCATGCCGCGACGCTTCGCAAGATCGATCACCGTGCGCCGCGTGATCCCGTCCAGAAAGCAATCGGCGATCGGCGTGTGCAGCGCGCCGTCCTGCGTGAAGAAGATGTTCGCGCCCGTGCATTCGGCGACGCGGCCCTGCCAGTCGAGCATCATCGCGTCGGCGTAGCCGCGCCGCTCCGCGCGATGCTTGGAGATGGTGCAGATCTCGTAGAGGCCGGCGGCCTTGGCGAAGCAGGGCGCGGTCCGCGGATCGGGCCGGCGATAATCGGCGATCTCGAGCCGCACGCCCTGCATCTTGGTCTCGATGTCGAACATCGAGGGCCAGTCCCACACGCCGATCGCGACGTGGATGGTGGAATTCTGGGCGGCCACCGCCATCATCTCGCTGCCGCGCCAGGCGACGGGACGCACGTAGCAATCCGCAAAGCCGTTGGCCTCGACGGTCTGCCGCTTGGCGGCGTCGAGCTGCTCGGCCGTGTAGGGGATTTCAAAATCCAGGATACGGCCGGAGGCGATGAGGCGCTCGGAATGTTCGCGCGACTTGAAGATGCGCCCGCCATAGGCGCGCTCGCCCTCGAAGACGCAGGAACCATAGTGCAGCCCGTGCGAAAGCACGTGCATTTTCGCCTCGCGCCAGGGAACGAGCGCGCCGTCCAGCCAGATGAAACCGTCGCGCTGGTCGAAGGGCGGAACGCTCATGAACGCCTCCTGATGGGCTTTTTGGTGGACGCCGCGCCCGCCATTGCCGAAAAAGGAGCGTGCGCTTCCCCTTTGTTTCGTTCGGGGCGCTTGACGGGTAACTTTTGGCCTGAAATATGTCAATAACACTGACTTAATTTTGGATGCGCACGCGTGGACACCGCTCTGCAGGGCAAGCATAGGACGCCGGTCGACGGCCACGACGCCGAGCCGATGTTCGACCTGATCGAACTCCTGTTCTTCGCCTACCGCGATTTCGTGGGCGATGCGGATCGGCTGCTCGAGAGCTACAGGTTCGGCCGCGCGCACCATCGCGTGCTGCATTTCGTCAACCGCCACCCCAGCCTCACGATCGCCGAACTGCTGGATATTCTGAAGATCACCAAGCAGAGCCTGAGCCGGGTGCTGAAAGACTTGCTCGACCAGAATTTCGTGGAAGCGCGCGCGGGCGTGGCTGACCGCCGCCAGCGCCATCTCTACACGACGGCCAAGGGCCGCAAGCTCGCGCTCGATCTGGCGCAATTGCAGTCGCGCCGTTTTTCGCGCGCGCTAGATGCGCTGCCGGCCAACGCGCGGGCCGAGGCGATCCGTTTCCTGATGGCGATGATCGATCCGGCGGACCAGGATGAGGTGAAATCGCTGGTGTGGCCGCAAAGCGCGCGGGTCGCGCCGTGAGCGCGAGCCCGTCCGCCGCGGCGCTGCCGGACGATGCGCCGCATCTGCTCGTGGTGGATGACGATTCCCGCATCCGCACGCTGCTGTCGCGTTTTCTCGCGCAGGCCGGCTATCGCGTGACCGCGGCTGCGGATGCGGCCGAGGCGCGCCAACGCATGGCCTCGTTGTCGTTCGACCTGATCGTGCTCGACGTGATGATGCCCGGCGAGAGCGGCGTCGATTTCGCGCACAGCCTGCGCGACGCCGGCAATCCGGGCGCCGCGACGCCGATCCTGATGCTGACGGCGCGCACGGGCGCGGACGATCGCATTCGCGGACTGGAGGCCGGCGTCGACGACTACCTGCCGAAACCGTTCGAGCCGCGCGAGCTGCAATTGCGCATCGCCGCCATCCTGCGGCGCGCGGCGGCGCCGGCGCCCGTCCAGGCCCAGCGCGTCGCGCATTTCGGACAATGCGCGTTCCATGCGAATCGCGGCGAATTGCGGCGCGCGGGCGAAGCCCTGCGCATCACCGATCGTGAACGCGACATCCTGCGCGCGCTCGTGTCCGCCAACGGCGCGCCGGTGTCGCGCGCGGCGCTGGCCGGCGACGCCGCGCACGAGCGCACGATCGACGTGCAGGTGACGCGGCTGCGGCGCAAGATCGAGGACGATCCGGCAAATCCGCTGCTGTTGCAGACCGTGCGCGGCGCGGGTTATCGGCTTGTGCTCGATCAGGGCGAGCGCACATGAAATTCGTCGAGCATCCCGCCATCGCCGCGCCGCGCCGTATCTGGCGCGCCTTCGCGCTGTGGCTGCGCGCGAGAATGCCGAAGGGCCTGTTCGCGCGTTCGCTGCTGATCGTCATCCTGCCGATGCTGCTGTTGCAGACGGCGGTCGTCTATTTCTTCATGGAGCGACACTGGCAAGCGATCACCATCCGCCTGTCGCGCATGCTGACGCAGGAAATCGCGGCGCTGATCGACGTCTACGAATCCTATCCGCAGGACAAGGACGCCACGCAGCTCACGCGCATCGCCGCGCAGCGCATGAGCCTGCAGATTTTCATCACGCCGGCGGGGCCGTTGCCGCCGCCGCTGCCGAAACCCTTCTTCTCGCTGCTCGACAATGTGCTGTCGCGGCAATTGCGCACGCAGATCAACAGGCCTTTCTGGATCGACACGGTCGGCGCCTCCAACGTCATCGAAATCCGGGTGCAATTGAAGGACGCCCAATTGCGCGTCTACGCCTCGCGCAACCAGGCCTACGCGACCTATTCCTCGATTTTCATCGGCTGGATGGCGGGCACGGCGCTGGTGCTGATCGGCGTCGCCGTTCTCTTCCTGCGCAACCAGATCAAGCCGATCCGTCGTCTGGCGGCCGCCTCGGAAGCCTTCGGCAAGGGGCGCGAGATCGCCTTCCGGCCGTCGGGCGCGCGCGAGGTGCGGCAGGCGGGCCTCGCCTTCGTCGACATGAAGCGGCGGCTCGAGCGCGCGATGGAGCAGCGCACGGCCATGCTGAACGGCGTGAGCCACGACCTGCGCACGGTGCTGACCCGTTTCAAACTGTCGCTGGCGCTGCTGGGCGAAGGCCCGGAGCAGGAGGCGATCGCGCGTGACATCGCCGAGATGCAGCGCATGCTCGAGGCCTATCTTTCTTTCGCGCGGGGCGACGGCGGCGAGACCGCTGTCATGACGGACGCGCGCGCGCTGATCGGCGACCTGACGGCGGACGCCGAGCGCCACGGCGCGGCGACCCGCTTTTCCTACGCCGGGGAGAGCCATGCGATCCTGCGGCCCGACGCGTTCCGGCGCTGCCTCGCCAATCTCATCGGCAATGCGCAGCGATACGGCAAACGCGTGGAAGTGACCGCGACCCGCGACGACAAGCGCCTGACCGTGCATGTCGACGACGATGGTCCGGGCATCCCGCCCGAGAGCCGCGAGGACGCGTTCCGCCCGTTCTACCGGCTGGACGAGGCGCGCAACCAGGACGCCGGCGGCGCGGGCCTGGGCCTTGCGATCGCCCGCGACATCGCCCGCGCGCATGGCGGCGACGTGACGCTGGAGACGAGCCCGCTCGGCGGCCTGCGCGCGACGGTCATCGCGCCGGTGTAGGGCCGTTCATCCGCCGTTCGGGTTGCCTGCTCCAGACTTGTTCCCGAATCGCGCAGGGATCGCGCGCGGTTCGAGAGGCGTCGTCGGCGCGATCGCCTGATCTTTCCTGCGATCGATCGGGAACGTTTCCATGACTGGTTTTACACGGCGCAGCGTCGCCATCGCGGCTTTCGCGACGATCTGCCTCGGCGCTGCCGGGGCTTCCGCGCAACAGGTCCGTATCATCGAGCGCGCCATGCCGGCGCCGATGGTCGAAGTCGTCCCCGCGCCGCCGCGCGTCGGCATGCACTGGGTTCCCGGCCATTGGGTCTGGCGCGGCGCCGACTGGTTCTGGGTCAAGGGACATTTCGTCGAGATGGAAGTGCCGCCCATGCCCGCGCCGGTCGTCGAGGTCCGCCCCGTCGCGCCCGCGCCGAACTATTTCTGGGTGCGCGGCCACCAAGCCTGGGAAGGCGGCGGCTGGCGCTGGCATCCGGGCGTCTGGGTGCGCCCCTGATCTTCCGCGTTCACGCCGGACGCCGCTTCACGCGGCGTCCGTCTCGCCTTCGGCCTTGTGGCGGCGCCTGCGCGCGAGGCTCAGGCCCGCGCTGACGACGCCGCGCGCAAGGCCGCGCAGCGGCGAGGTCAGGCGCTCCACGTCCTCGGCGCGCGCCACCAGCATGTCGCCGCGCCTGAGCGTGCGATCGAGTTCGGCCATGGTCGCGGCCATGCCCGGGTCCTCGTCGTCGAGCCAGACGCCGACGAGCCGCGCCCAGGCGAGGGTCAGGCCCTGCAGCTTCAGCGCGCCGACGCCGCCCTCGCTGTCGATCCCGGCCGCCTCCAGCATGAAGCGCATGGAATTGACCACCATGCGGTTGAGCTGCGCGGCGGCGAGCGGCTCGCGGCGCGCCCAGGCCGCGACGCTCTCGACGCCCGCGCGATAGGGCGCGAGTGCGTCGAAGCGGCGCATGAGCACGTCGAACAGGCGTTCCTTGGCGTTCTCGTCGGCCATGTCGCCGGTCGTTCCATCGAGAACGATCCGGTCGATGCGGCGGTTGAAGGTGGCGAGCACCGCGCCCTTCGAGGGGAAGCAATCGCGGAAGTCGGCGAGCGAGACGCCCGCCCGTTCGGCGATCTGGCCGATCGTCACCTCGCCGAAAGGCTGTTCGCCGGCAAGCTCCATCAGCGCGTCGACGATCTTCGCGCGGATGTCCGTCGGGGCGGAGGCTGGGGCGGTCTTTTTCGGGGCGCGGGCCATGACGCGTTCCTTCGGCTGGCGGTTCGTCCCGAATCTAGTCCCTCGGCCGACCGCCACCAAGGCCCGGCGCGCGCCCGCTACGACATGACGTGGGCGGGCAGCCAGGTGGCGATGCCCGGGAAAAAGCAGAGCAGCAGGATCGCCGCCATCATGAGAAGGACGAAGGGCACGGCGCCCCAGATGATGTGGGAGAGCGGAATGTCCGGCGCGATGTTGCGGATGACGAAGATGTTGAGGCCGACCGGCGGGTGGATCAGGCCCATTTCCATGACGATGGTCATGACGACGCCGAACCAGATGAGATCGAAGCCGGCCGCTTTCAGCGGCGGCAGGATGATCGGCGCGGTCATGAGGATGATCGAGACCGGCGGCAGGAAGAAGCCGAGCACGACGACGAGGCCGAGGATGGCGGCGAGCAACACCCATTTCGACGGCTGCATGGCGACGATGGCCTCCGCCGCCGACTGCGAGATGTGCAGATAGCTCATCACGTAGGAATAGAGCAGCGACATGCCGATGATGAGCATCAGCATGGTCGATTCCCGGATGGTCGAGACGAGGATCGGCTTGAGGTCGGCGGGCCGCCAGACGCCGTAGATCAGCGCGATCAGCGCCAGCGCGAGGATCGCGCCGAGGCCCGCGGTTTCAGACGGCGTGGCGAAGCCGCCGTAGAGCGCGATCATCACGCCGGTCAGCAGGATGACGAAAGGCAGGACGCGCGGCAGCGTGCCGAGCTTTTCGGCCATCGTATAGGCGTGGGTGTCGAGAATGGCGGAACGCGCGCCGTTGCGCTCGTAGGCCGCCTTGGCCGCGGCGTATTCCTGCCGGAAGCGCACCATGGCGTAGCCGGCGAAGAGCGCGACCAGCAGCAGGCCCGGCCCGATGCCGGCGAGAAAGAGCCGGCCGAGCGATTGCTCGGCGGCGACCGCGTAGAGGATCATGGTGATGGAGGGCGGCAGCAGGATGCCGAGCGTGCCGCCCGCCGCAATCACGCCGGCCGCGAAGCCGCCGGAATAGCCGCGCCGCCGCATTTCCGGAATGCCCGCAGAGCCGATCGCCGAGCAGGTCGCGGGCGAGGAGCCCGCCATGGCTGCGAAGATCGCGCAGGCGAAGACATTGGCGATGCCGAGCCCGCCCGGCACGCGATGCATCCACGCGTGCAGCGCCGAATACAGGTCCTGGCCGGCGCGCGACTTGCCGATGGCCGCGCCCTTCAGGATGAAGAGCGGGATCGACAGAAGCGTGATCGAAGCCATCTCCTCGTAGACGTTCTGCGTGACCGTATCGAGCGAGGCCGACGGCATGAAGAACAGCATGAAGAGAAGCGCGACGGCGCCGAGCGCAAAGGCGATCGGCATGCCCGAAAACATCGTGACGAGCGTGGCGCCCGCATAGAGCAGGCCGGTGGTCAGCACGCTCACGGGCGCTTGTCTCCCGAAAAGGCGAGCGCGATCTGCAGCGCGATCTGGAGCGAAAGCAGCGTCATGCCGAGGGCCATCAGGACATAGGGAATCCAGAGCGGCGGCGCCCAGGTGGACGAGGTCACCTGTCCGTCGACCCAGGCCTCGTGGAACAGCGTCCAGCTCTTCCAGGCGAAGAAGGCGCAGAAGAGAAAGGAGAGAATGTCGACCAGCATCAGGCGGATGCGGTTGGCGGCCGGCGACAGGAGTTCCGCGAAGGCCTCGATGCCGACGTGGCCGCGCCGCTCCTGCACGAAGGCGGCGGTCAGGAATGTCGCGCCGACGAGCAGGAAGACGGCCGCCTCGTCCTGCCAGTAGGTCGGGGCGTGGAAAAGGTAGCGCACGACCACGCTGTAGGAGAGGACGAGGCTCGCCGCGATGGCCGCGAGGCCGGCCAGCGCCATGATGAGCGTGTTGAGGCGGTTGAGCGCGCGCGCAAGACGCGCCAGCGGGCCGGAGCCCGCCGGCAGGTCGGCGTTCTCGTGATAGACCGGCGCGCCGGACATCGGGCCGCTCCGGTCAGACGTCCTGGGCGAGCTTGATGAGTTTCGCGCAGCCCGCGTTCTTGGCGGCGTAGTCCTTCCATGCCGTGTCGCGCGCGATCGCCTTCCACTTCTCGAGCACGTCGTTCTCGAGCGGATGGACTTGCGCGCCGGCCTTCTTGTAGACGGCCACGACCTCGTCGTCGTCGGCCATGGCCGCCTGGCGGCCAAAAGCCTCCATCTCCTCGCCGACCTTCACGAGCAGGTCCTGATGGGCCTTCGGCATCTTGTCGAAGATCGCCTTGGACATCAGCAGCGGCTCGAACATGAACCAGTAGGACTTACCGCCACCGGCCGTCAGGTGCTTGGAAAGCTCCTCCAGACGGAAGGAGATGAGGCTGGTGGACGACGTCACGCCCGCGTCGCAGGCGCCGGTCTGCATGGCGGCGTAGAGCTCGTTGGAGGGCAGCGACAGCACGGCCGCGCCGGCGGCCTGGAACACCATGTCCATCTCGCGCGAGCCGCCGCGGATCTTCAGGCCCTTGGCGTCTTCCGGCGTCACCAGCGGTCGGGAGCGGCTTGCCGCGCCGCCGGCCTGCCAGACCCAGGTCAGGATCATCACGCCCTTGTCGGCGAGATAATCGGTCAGTTCCTTGCCGACGGGCTTGGTCTTCCAGGCCAGGCCCTGATCGTAGGAATTCACGAGGCTCGGCATGAGGCCGATGTTGGCCTCGGGCGCCTCGCCGCCGGCATAGGGCAGCGGGAAGAACGAGGCGTCGAGCGCGCCCTTGCGCAGGGCGGAGAATTGGGCGTTCGTCTTCATCAGCGAGGAATTGGCGTAGACCTCGACATTGATGTCGCCGTTCGAGCGCTTGCCGACCTCGGCGGCGAACTTGCGGCAGAGGCGGTCGCGAAAATCGCCCTTTTCGATCGTGCCGCCGGGGAACTGATGCGAAATCTTTATGGGGGTCCCGGCGCGGGCGGCG
>OEIU01001845.1_pt1 | contig 12429 bp, 13 predicted proteins | sample 1539221 | NCBI WGS metagenome assembly OEIU01 (sample SAMN03792071, study PRJEB22550) | activated sludge metagenome | feature: wastewater treatment plant; material: activated sludge; isolation source: Wastewater treatment plant of a petroleum refinery complex | place: Argentina: Zarate | collected...
GTAGCTCATCGTGTTGAAGATCGAGTTCTGGCCGTCGTAGCACCAGAAGAAGAAATATTCGGGATAGTCGAGCCAGCCGGAAAAGACGTTGGTGTAGAGCGGCAACGTCTTCTTGGTCAGTTCCGTGCGCCAGTTCGCGCCAGGGATCTTGTCGATGGTCGCGCGGATGCCGATCTGCGCGAGGCTTTCCTGCGCGAGCACGCAGAGCGGCTCGTTGACGACGGCGAAGCCGAGGTCGAAGGAGAGCGTGGTGTCGAAGCCGTTGGCGTAGCCGGCTTCGGCCATCAATTGCTTCGCCTTGGCGATGTCGGTGTCGTAGGAGTGCGGCTGCGGCCAGGCGACTTCCGTCGGCGTCCCCGGCTTCTTACCGAACATGGGCTTGCCGAGGCCGAACAGCACCGCGTCCATGATCTTCTGGTAGGGCAGGGCGTAAGCGACCGCCTTGCGCACGCGCACGTCGTTGAACGGCGGTTTCGTCACGTTCATGCCGATATATTGGACGCCGTTCGAATAGGGCGTCGAGACGATCTTCAGCGATGCGACATTTTTCAGTTCCGCGAAATCCTTGCTCGGCAGGTCGTAGGACACGTCGGCGTCGCCGCGTTCGAGAAGCGCGCGCCTGTTGCTGGGCGAGGGCACCATGCGCCAGACCACGCGCCTGAGTTTCGGCGCGGGGCCGCCGATCCATTTGTCGTGGCGCTCCATCACGACTTCCGTGCCCGGCGTCCATTTCGTCACCTTGTAGGCACCGGAGCCCGCCGTGTTGAGCTTGGTGTATTCGAGACCCCAGGGATCCTTCTCCGTCGCATGCTTTTTCACGAGTTCGGAATTGACGACGCATGGCACGATGACCGCGAGATCGGGAATGGTGAGACGATCCTTGCGCAGGAAATCGACGCGCACCGTATGGTCGTCGACGACCACGAATTGTTCGGGCTTTTCGAGCGAACCGGCTTTCATCTGGAAGGTCGGAAAGCCGCCGACCGACACGGCGCGATCGAGCGACCATTTCACATCCCTGGCGGTGACGGGCGTTCCGTCCTGGAAGACGGCGTCCTTGCGCAGTTTGAAGGTGGCGGACATGTCGCCGACCTTCATGTCTTCGGCAAGCTCGGGCCTGATGTTGTCGCGATCGTAATAGGGGAGTCCGTTCGGACCCGTCTTCATGCCGTGCGTGATCAGGCGGTCGTAGCAGTTCCACGAGACCTCGTAGCCTGGCACGTTCGTTCCGACGCCGTGGATGTCGAGATTGTTCGGACCGCTTTCCGACACGACCAGCAGCGTCTCGGATCGCGCGTCGGCGCGCGATGGCGACCATACGGCGGGCGCCGCGACGCCGGCGCTCGCGACGGCGGAAGTTGCGGCCGTTTTCTTGAGAAAGTCGCGACGGTCCATGGTCTATGTCCCTCTTGACGCGCGAAGCGCGTGAATGCCGAACACAAAGATTGCATACAATTTTGTGTATCCGTATGCCTGTTGTTTGGCGTCGCTGCACAAATTTGACGGGATCGAACGCCTGAAAATCGGGCGCCCGCGCCTTCCGCGCACCGGCAAAGGATGCAACCATTGCGCATGACATCTTCCGACGCGGGCACGCGCGCAGACCGTCTGGCGAGCGAGATCGGCGACGCCATCCTCGCCGGCCAGTTCAAGCCGGGCGAAAGGCTCGACGAGCAGCGACTGGCCGAAACCTACGACGTCTCGCGCACGCCGGTGCGAGAGGCCTTGCGCCGGCTCGCCTCCTCCGGATTGATCGAGTTGCGGCCGCGGCGCGGCGCCGTCGTCACGGAAATCACGCCGGAAAGCCTCAACAGCCTGTTCGTCGCGATGGCGGAGATCGAGGCGACCTGCGCGCGGCTCGCCGCCATTTCGATGACCCCGATCGAACGCCGTCGTCTCGGCGCGCTGCACGAGGAGATGGGCGCGCATGCGGCCAAGCGCGCGCGGGCCGCGTATACCGAGGCGAACCACCGCTTCCACACCATGCTCTATGCCGGCGCGCACAATCCCACGCTCGAGGAATTCGCGACGCAATTGCGCCGCCGCCTCGAACATTTCCGCCGCGCGCAATTCCGCGCGCCGCGCCGGCTCGTCCAGTCGCATGCCGAACACGAAGAGGTCGTGCGCGCCATTCTCGCTGGCGACGCGCCCCGCGCGCATTCGGCCATGCTGCACCACGTCACGCTGGTCGAAATCGCTTTCGACAAGGTGACGGGCGCGCTGCCCGTCAAAACGCGCGCCCGGCGGTGATCATTCCGCCGCGACCGGCTCCGGCGGCGCGGTCGTGGCGACGCTCGCCTTCTCCGTCTGCGCGCAACCCGCAAGGAACAGGGCGACGAGCGCATAGGCGAGCGCGATCTGCGGCGTCACGCCGAGACCGTGCTCGCCGAAACCGACCGCGGGCCCGTGCATGAAGCCGAAATAGGTGAGAACGGCGCCAACGCTGGCAAAGGCCGCGGCGCGCAGAAATTGCCGCTCGATGATGAAGACGGCGATGGCGCCGAGCACGAGGCCAGTGAGGATCGCGCCGTCGCCGAGATAGGTCAGGCCCTGGTAGAGCACGCCGACATTGGCGAGCTTGTCGAGGCCGACCGCAGCGGCATTGGTTCCGGCGGCGCCGAGCGCGCCGTCGATCAGCGTCTTCGCCCAGGAGGCGAGATGCGGCGTGAAGGCGAGCACGATCGCCGGCGCATGCCTGTGCGGCGTCTCCTGGAAGGCCTGCGCGCCGATCAGCATGCCGATGTAGAGCAGGATCGGCGAGATGGCGACGATGGGCACGAGCGCGACGAGCAGCGAGACGATGCCAAGCCACGACAGCACGATCACCATCAGGCCGGTCGCGGCGGAATAGCCGATGCGGCCGCCCATCGACTTCCAGCCGGGGTGGCCGATGTAGACGGCGTTGATAAAGGGATTGCCCATGATGCAGCCGATGAGGCTGACGATTCCGTCCGCTGTCAGCACGCGCGTCGTCGGGTAGGAATCGCCGGCGACGGCGGCGCTCTCCACATTGTCCATGGCTTCGACGAGATCGTAGATGCCGAAGGGAATGGCGGTGACGAGGATGAGGCCGAGGAATTCAAAACCGCCGAACACGCGTCCCAGCGCGGGGATGGGCGCGGAGAAGCCGATGGTCGAGAAGGATTGCGCGAGGTTCTGCAGGCTCATGCCGCCGTAGCCGAGACCGAAAATGTTCGAGCCCCAAGCGATCAGCATGCCCGCGGCAATGGCGACGAAGCCGGCGGGAACGCCCTTGGGGTAACGCAGATTGCCGAACCAGCTCACGAGAATGACGCCGAAGCAGACGAGGCCGATGACCGGCGTCATGAAGATTTCGAGCGCCGGCCGCATGGAGATGAAGGCCACCGACACGCCGGCGAGCGTGCCGAGCAGCGCGGCGCGCGGCGTGATGCGGCGGATGACGGGCGCGACGAAGCCGCCGATCATCAGGATGAAGCTCTGGATGAAGACCCAGGCGAGGCCCGCTTCCCACGCCTTCACGGGATCGCCGGTCTTCAGCATCACCGGCAGCATGATGACGAAGGTGACGATGAACATGTGCGGCACGCTCACGCCGGACGGCAGCGCGCAGACGTCGTCGCGGCCCGTCTCCTTCGCGAGCTTCCAGGCGAGGAAGGCGTAGTAGGCCGTGCTCAGGCACATCATCAGGCCGAGCGCCGGCAGGATGCGGCCGAAGACGATGGCGTCGGGCATTTTTAGCACGAAGCGCAGCAGGCCCGTCAGCACCAGCATGTTGACGAGAATGTTGGCGCCGAAGCCGAAGAAGGCGTTCCAGTCGCCCGGAACCCACAGCGCGGGCTTGAATTCTCGCGTCGTCTCCATGGCGTTCTCCTCAGGCGATGGCGCGCGGGGGCGCCTTTCCGGAAAGCGCGGCGACGAGATCGGCAGAGGCGGCGACCCAGCCGAAAATGCCGCCCTGCGCCGCGATCATGCGCAGCGCGACGACGTGGAATTCGGGGAAATAGGAGGCGCAGGCGTCGGCCACGACGATGCAGCGGTAGCCGCGGTCGTTGGCCTCGCGCACGGTCGTATGCACGCATACCTCCGTCGTCACGCCGCAGACGAAGAGCGTGGTCACGCCGCGATTGCGCAGAATCAGATCGAGATCCGTCGCGAAGAACGCGCCCTTGCCGGGCTTGTCGACGACCGGTTCGCCCGCCAATGGCGCGAGTTCAGGAATGATGTCGTGGCCGGGTTCGCCGCGCACGAGAATGCGGCCCATCGGCCCGCAGGCGCCGATGCGCTTGGCGGGATCGCCGCGATCCACCTTGTGGCGCGGCGCGTCCGCGAGATCCGCGCGATGGCCCTCGCGCGTGTGGATGACGAGAACATCCGCCGCGCGCGCGGCGGCGATCATGGCGCCGGCGGGTTCGATCGCGTCGCGCAGCAGGGTGACGTCATTGCCCAGCGCCGCGCCGAAGCCGCCCGGGTCGAGAAAATCGCGCTGCATGTCGATGACGACGAGCGCTGTCTTCGCGCTGTCGAAAGAAACGGCAAAAGGGTCAGCCCTGACCGTCTTGTTCGTCATCGGCGCCTCGCGGTTGACCCATGGCTACATGCAATGGGCGTGCCGTCGGACGTCGAAATGGAAGGCGTCGCAAATACCGTGGCTTGCGAGCGCGCACGTCATAGGCGCCCGGAAAAACGGCGTTTTCCCGGGCAGTCTGGCGTTTCGCGAGGCTGTCTCGACCCGCGCCTATTGCGCGAGCGCGTAGCCGTATTTCTCGATGATCGCGCGCGCTTCCGGCGTTTTCAGAAAGGCGAGGAAGGCCTTGGAGGGAGCGCTGTCGGCGCCTTTCTTGAGCAGAACGGCGTCCTGCAGGATAGGCTTGTAGAGGGATTGCGGGACCATCCAGCGGGAGCCGGCCGTGACTTTGGCCAATTGCGAGAGCGCGACGAAGCCGAGTTCGGCGTTGCCGGTGTCGACGAACTGGAAGGCCTGCGCGATCGAATTGCCCTGCACGATCTTCGGCTGCACGGCGTCATAGAGACCGAGCGACTTCAGCGTCTCGATCGCGGCCGCGCCATAGGGCGCGCCGGCGGGATTGGCGATGGACAGTTTGGAGAAGGCGTTGGCTTTCAGAACCTCGTCGCCCTTCGTCACGTCGAGCGACTTGCTCCACAGCACCAGCTTGCCGATCGCATAGGTGAAGCGGCTGTCGGCCACGGCGAGGCCGGCGTCGACCGCGTCCTTCGGCCGCTTGTCGTCGGCGGAGAGGAAGACCTGGAAGGGCGCGTCCTGCGTGATCTGCGTGTAGAACTGCCCCGATGCGCCGAAGCTCAGAACCGCGTCGTAGCCGGTCTTCTGCTTGAACAGCGCGGCGATCTCCTTCACCGGCGCGGTGAAATTGGCGGCGACCGCGACGTTGGTCGCGGCGGCGGCCACGGGCGCGGCTGTGGTCGCGGCGCCGCCAGCCTGTTCGGCGCGAGCCGCCGCGACGGTGAAAGCGAGAATGGCGGCCGATGCGAGCGCCGAGGCGAATTTCAGCAGTTTCATTGTCCCTCTCCGGCCGGTCGACGGCTTTGCCTTCCTATATCCGAAGCGATATAGAAAAGGAATGCAGAGTACATGCCGACGGACCAAGGCAAGCGCAGGCGCTGCCTTGATCCTTGCCGCCGCCGCCGGTCTTTTCGCGGTATCTCCCGCACGTTCGGAGGAGGCGGCCTGCTCGTCGTTCGACTGGCCGCTGGCGCGCGAATTCCAGCTTCTCTCGACGCCGGATCTCGCCGGGATCGAGAGCGGCGGAGCGGTCAAGGCCGGCGGGCCGGCAATGGTTGTGAAACTGCGCCCGATGGCCGAAATCGCCTTCGTCATGCCGCCCGAGCGCCAGCCCAGGCGCCCCGACGCCTCCGGCGCCGTCGTCAAAGTCGAGTCCCTGTCCGCCGCCGGCCTCTATCAGGTGACGCTTTCGGACGAAGCCTGGCTCGACGTGATCCAGGACGGGCGGCGGCTGAAATCGATCGCCTTCAGCGGCAGGCGAGGCTGTCCGGGCATGCGCAAGAGCGTGCGGTTTCAGTTGCAGGCCGCGCCTGCGACGATTCAGATCAGCGGCGCCGCCGGCGACCGCATCGGCCTGGCGCTCACGACCGCCGAATAGGCTCGCGCCTGCGGGCACGCGGTATTTCCCCGAGGCTTGGTTGTTGTGGCGCAGCCGCGCTATCCTGCGCGCGGTAGCGGGAAACCCGGGCGATCATGACGCCGAACGTTTCGAAAATCGACATCGTCGTGCATTTCGCCAATGGCGGACGGCTGACGCCGGACGATTTCGCGCTGATCGAGGCGATCCGGCGGCATCGCTCGATCATCGGCGCGGGACGGGCGACCGGCATTTCCTACCGCAAGTGCTGGCTGATGGTGGATGCGCTCAATCGCACCTTCGAATCGCCGGTCTTCGCCACCTATCCCGGCCGCAAGGACACCGGTTCGGAAATCACGCCGTTCGGCGAGCGGCTGGTCGCGCTCTATCGCTCGATGGAGCGGCGCTCGCGCGGCGGGGCGGCCGCGGCGATGAAGGAGCTCGAAGGCGCGCTCAATCCCGGCTTCCGGCCACGGGCCAGCGGCGGGGCGTCGGAACGGCAGGCCCTTGCACCGCGACGTCGGCGATCGCGACAGTCTTGATCATCGCCCAGGCGCGCAGCCCGGGCTCGAGCGCGAGCCGTTCGACCGATTCCGAGGTGACCAGCGCATCCAGCCGCGTCGAACCGAGATCGAAGGCGACGCGCACATAAGGAAGGGCGAGCGGCTCGATCTCGACGATCGCGCCGGGCAGCCGGTTGGTGATCGACACGTCCATGGGGCGCGACAATGCGATGGCCACGTCGCGCGCGTCGATGACGACGACGACGCCGGAATCCACGGGCGCGGCCACCAGCGGCACGCGCAATTCGCCGTCGCCGAAGAACAGGGTCGACAGGCCGTAGCGGCTGTCGTGGCGCAGGACGCGCGCGGGAATGCGTGTCGCGATCTGCACGGGGGGCGCGTCCTGCGGAGATGCGTCCTGCTTCATGTCGACAACCGCTGGAATAGTCCCGCCGCTACGGCCGCGGTGGAGGGCCGGCGGCGACAATAACTGCGGGATCGATCCGCCACAATTGACGCCGTGGCCTTTGACGCGATGACCTTGGCAAACGTCAGACCTGGGTCGTTTTGCTGTATAGAAGAGGTTATATCTGCCGAAGCCATGAAAGGATGAAGCCCATGAAGATTTCCGCACGCAACGTTATTCCCGGAACGATCGTCGAGATACAGACGGGCGCAACGACCGCCCATGTCCGTATCGACATTGGCGGCGGCGCGATCGTGACGGCGTCGATCACCAACGAATCCGTCGCGGACCTCGGCCTGACGGTCGGCGGGAAGGCCTTCGCGGTCGTCAAGGCGTCCGATGTGATGGTCGCGGTTCCCTGAGCGGAGCGCGGCGCGCAGGCGGACGAATTTTCGTCCGCCGACGTCCGGCCTCGGCCTGCGGCCATTTCATGCGTGAAAATCGTCCGGTCCGATCTTCGGGAAGAAGTCGCGCCGGCGCTCCACGATATAGGCCCTGAAAATATCCGCGGCCCGGGTGATTTGCCGATTGACGCGGTGAAGCAGGAACCATTGCCGCACCAGCGGCAGACCGGCGACCGGCAGGGCGACCAGCTTGCCCTCCGTCAACTCCCTCATGCAGGTATGGGCGGAGATGATGGCGATGCCCAGTCCCGCGAGCACGGATTGCTTGATCGTCTCGTTCGAGCCCATTTCGGCCACGTCGAACGCGCGGCCGCCGCCAGCGCGTTCGAGAAAGCGCTCCATCAACATGCGGGTGCCCGAGCCCGGCTCGCGCGCGAGGAAACGCTCCTTCGTCAGAGCCTCGAGCGGAATCTCTCCGCCGCCGATCAGCCGGTGCCCGGCCGGCGCGATCAGCACGTGCGGATGATCGCCGAGCGGCGCGCTCTCCACCTCGATATGCGCGGGCGGGCGGCCCATCAGCAGCACGTCGTATTCGCTGCGCTCCAGCCCGCGCACGATCTCGCCGCGATTGCCGATGGCGAGATTGACGCGAATGCCGGGATGGGCGTTGCGGAAACTCGCGACGATGGAGGGCGCGATATATTTGGCGGTCGAGACGACGCCGAAGACGACGGAACCGATCGCGCCGGCGCGCAGCGCGGCGACGCGCTCGCCGGTCTGCGCGACGACCCGCTCGACGTCGCGGGCCGCAGCCAGGAATTCTGCGCCGATCTCGGTGGGGGCGAAATGGGCGCCCGTGCGGTCGAACAGGGGCGCGCCCGCTTCGATCTCCAATAGTTTCAACTGCGTGGTGATGGCCGGCGGCGTCACGCCCAGCGCTTTGGCCGCGCCCGAGACCGAGCCCGCCTCGACCGTAGCCGCAAGCGCGCGCAATTGTTTCCAGGTCAGGCCGCGAAAGTTGCTCATTCAATCAAACTAAAATGGGCTTTGATTTTTTTAAATTTATTTTTGGCCGGACGGTCGCCAGTTTCCCCCGCAAGCGGCGTCCAGGCCGCAAGAGAGGCGACATGGCTGACGCGATCGAACGCCTGCGGGCTGCGGCGGGGACGGACCCCGACATCTTTCCTGCGCGCCGGCGCAGCCCGATTTGCGCCTGAGGTCCGCTCATGTCGGTCAAGCATCCGATCATATCCGTCGTCGGCTCGTCGGGCGCGGGCACGAGCACGGTCAAGCATACGTTCGAGCAGATATTCCGCCGCGAGGGCGTCAACGCCGCCTCGATCGAGGGCGACGCCTTCCATCGCTTCGATCGCGCCGCGATGAAGGCGGAAATGACCAAACGCCTGGCGGAGGGAGACCAGACGTTCAGCCATTTCTCCGCGGACGCCAATCTGCTCGGCGAGCTCGCCGCGCAATTCGAGCGTTTCGGCAAGACGGGCCGCTGCCGCTCGCGTTTCTATGTCCATGACCAGCAGGAATCGGAAAGGCACGGCGCCCCGCCCGGGCATTTCACCGACTGGCGCGAGATCGGCGAGAATTGCGATCTCCTGTTCTACGAAGGCCTGCACGGCGCGGTCAGAACCGACGAGATCGATATCGCCACGCATGCCGATCTCAAGATCGGCGTCGTGCCGGTCATCAATCTCGAATGGATCCAGAAAATCCATCGCGACCGCGCATCGCGCGGCTATACGACCCAGGCGGTGACCGACACGATCCTGCGGCGCATGCATTCCTACGTGCACACGATCTGCCCGCAATTCACCGAAACCGACGTCAATTTCCAACGTGTGCCGGTCGTCGACACGTCGAACCCGTTCATCGCGCGATGGATCCCGACGGCGGGCGAATCGCTCGTCGTCATCCGCTTCCGAAATCCGCGGGGGATCGACTTCCCCTATCTGGTCGCGATGATCCAGGGGAGCTGGATGTCGCGGGCCAATTCGATCGTCATCCCGGGCGAGAAGCTCGATCTCGCCATGCAGCTCATCCTGACGCCGATGATCTTCCGTCTCGTCGAACGCGCGCGTGCGGCCAAATAGGCGATCGGCCGCGAAAGAGGGCGTTGGCGGCGGCCGGTTTCCGCCGGCGCCGCGATCGACTATCAAGCGTGATGCGCCGCGCGGGACATTGTTTCCGCGTCGGCGAGACACGCGAGGGTCGAGATGGGCCGGTGGCGGAAATCGGGAGCGCGAGGGATCGCATGGGCCGCGGCGATCGCCGGCGCCTGCGCGGTCACGATTGCGCCCGCCGCCGCGCAAACGGCGCGCCCGCACAGGATCGTCTCGATCAACCAGTGCGCGGACGAACTGGCGCTGCGGCTCGCCGATCGCGACCGCATCGCGTCCGTCACCTGGCTTTCGCGCGATCCGAACAATTCCAACGTGGCCGATATCGCGGCCAGCGTGCCGGTCAATCACGGCCTTGCCGAGGAAGTCATGGCGTTTCGGCCCGACATCGTTCTGGCCGGGGTCTTCAGCACGCAGACGACCATCGGGATTTTGAGGCGGCTCGGCGTGAAGGTCGTCGAATTCGAGCCGCCGCGCAGCATGGACGATGTGCGCGCCCAGATCCGCAAACTGGCGGATGCGATCGGCGAAAGCGCGCGCGGCGAAGCGATGGCGCGCGCCATAGACGTCGGGCTCGCCGCGCTTGCGCCGCGCGCGCGCAGTCCGCGATTGCGCGCCGCGGTCATGCAGCCGAACGGCTTTACGGTCGAAAAGGGGTCGCTGGTCGAGGAGATCATGAATCGCGCCGGCCTCGACAATCTCGGGTCGCGGGTCGACGCCGGCAGCTATCTCGCCATTCCGCTCGAAGCCATCGCCTTGCAGAAGGCCGACGTCATGATCGTGAACGGCGAGGTCTACGACGCGCCCTCGCTCGCGACCGAGGCGCTCAACCATCCGCTCATCGCGGCGCTCGGGCGGCGGTTGAAAGTCGTTTCGATGCCGCCGAAGCTGTGGACCTGCGGCGGTCCCAATCTCGTGGACGCCGTGCGCCTGCTCGTCGAGCAGACACGCGACACTGGAGCCGCCGCCCGATGAGCGCGGCGGCGTCGCAGACCACAACGCGCGACGGGCGCGCCCACGCGCGGTTGATTGGCGCGCTCGTTGTCGTCGTTGTCGTCGCCTTCTTCATATCGCTTTTTGTCGGTTACGCCGGCCTCGACGTCGCGCAGGCGGCCGTCGATGTGTTCAACGGCGCGCATACATTGCCCGCGATCGTGCTGGTCGAACTTCGCCTGCCACGCGCGCTGCTCGGCTGTTTCGTCGGCTTCAGTCTCGGGCTCGCGGGCGCCGCGATGCAGGGCTTTTTGCGCAACCCGCTGGCCGAACCCGGCGTCGTCGGCGTCTCCGGCGCGGCGGCGCTCGGCGCCGTGGCGGCCTTCTATTCCGGCCTGTCGAGCGTCGTCGCGCTCGCGCTGCCGATCGGCGGCATCGTCGGCGCGGCGCTCGGCGTTCTCCTGCTCTATGCGCTCGCCGGGCGCGGCGCCGGCACGATGACGCTGATTCTCGCCGGCGTCGCCGTCAACAGTTTCGCCGCCGCGCTCACCAGCCTTGCGCTCAATCTGTCGCCCAACGGTTTCGCCGCGCTGGAAATCGTCTATTGGCTGATGGGCTCGCTGGTCGACCGCAGCTTGCCGCAGGTCTGGCTTGCGACGCCGTTCATGATAGCCGGCTGGCTGCTTCTGCTCGCGGCGGCGCCGGCGTTGGACGCGCTCAGCCTCGGCGAGGCGACTGCGCGCAGTCTCGGCTTCGACATGGGGAAGCTGCGGCTCCAGCTCGTCGGCGGCGCCGCGCTCGCGGTCGGCGCGGCGGTCGCCGTCAGCGGCGCGATCGGTTTCGTCGGTCTCGTCGCGCCGCATGTGCTGCGGCCTTTCGTCGGCCATCGCCCCGGCAGGCTGCTCTTCGTCAGCGGCCTCGGCGGCGCGGCGCTGCTGCTCGCCGCCGATACGGCCGCGCGGCTGTTGCCGATCCGGCCGGAGTTGAAACTCGGCGTCATCACCGCCCTCATCGGCGCGCCGTTCCTGTTCCATCTCGTCTACCGGCTGCGGCGCGAGGCCTGATGAAGATCGACGTCGAAGCCGCAAGCGTCCGCATCGAGGCCGCGACAATCCTCGACTCGGTCGACATGGCGCTCGCGCCGGGCGAGATCGTCGGATTGATCGGTCCGAACGGCGCCGGCAAGTCGACGCTGCTGAAAGCGGTCGCCGGCCTGCTGCCGTTGTCGGGCGGCGCGATCCGCTACGACGGCGCCGGCGCGCAAGCCCTCGGGCCGCAGCTCGCGCGGCGGCTTTCCTATCTCGCGCAGGATGGCGAGGTCTATTGGCCGCTGCGCGTGGATGAAGTCGTCCGTCTCGGCAGGCTGCCGCATCGCACGCCTTTTTCCGGCGAAAGCGCGGAGGATTGCGCGGCGATCGAACGCGCGATGACGCTCGCCGAAGTGGCGCAGTTTCGCACGCGCACGGTGCAATCGCTGTCGGGCGGAGAACGGATGCGGGTTCTGCTCGCGCGCGCGCTCGCGGTGGAGGCGGACGTCCTGCTTGCGGACGAGCCCGTCGCCGCCGTCGATCCGCTGCATCAGCTCCGCATCATGAGGCTGCTGCGGCAGGGTGCGGATGCGGGCAAGTGGGTCGTGGCCGTGCTGCATGACCTTGCGCTCGCCACCCGCTTCTGCACACGTCTGGTCGTGTTGGCCGAGGGACGGAAAATCCTCGACGGCAGGCCGTCGGACCTGACCGACGACATCATCCGGCGCGCCTACGGCGTCTCGACCTTGCGCGGCGAACATATGGGGCAGACCTTCGTGCTGCCCTGGGCGCCGCTCGAATAGCCCGGGGTCATCGGCAGGAGACGACGACCGGCACGCTCACCGCCGAACGGCCCGTCGGCGGCGGAAACGGCCCGGCGCGCCGCACGGCTGTGGCCGAAGCCGCGTCGAATGCGCCGTTGCCGCTC
>OEIU01001846.1_pt1 | contig 12421 bp, 10 predicted proteins | sample 1539221 | NCBI WGS metagenome assembly OEIU01 (sample SAMN03792071, study PRJEB22550) | activated sludge metagenome | feature: wastewater treatment plant; material: activated sludge; isolation source: Wastewater treatment plant of a petroleum refinery complex | place: Argentina: Zarate | collected...
CCATCAACACGCTGACGCTGCTGGCGCTGGTGCTGGCCATCGGCCTGGTGGTCGACGACGCGATCGTCGTGCTGGAGAACATCTTCCGCCACATCGAGGAAGGCCTGTCGCCTTTCCAGGCCGCGCTCAAGGGTGCCAAGGAGATCAGCTTCGCGGTGGTGGCGATGACGCTGACGCTGGCCGCCGTGTATGCGCCGCTGGCCTTCACGCCGGGGCGTACCGGGCGGCTGTTCACCGAGTTCGCGCTGACGCTGGCCGGCGCGGTGGTGGTCTCGGGTTTCGTCGCGCTGACGCTGACGCCGATGATGTGCAGCAAGCTGCTGCGCCACAACCCGTCGCCGAACCGCTTCGACCGCGGCATGGAGCGCGTGCTGGTGGCGTTGGGCAACGGCTACGGCCGCACGCTCGGCTGGGTGCTGACGCAGCGCTGGATCGTGCTGCTCGTCATGGCCGCGGCTGCCGGCGGCAGCGGGTGGCTGTTCAAGACCGCGAAGAGCGAACTCGCGCCGCTGGAAGACCGCGGCGTGGTCCTGGCCACCGTCAACGCGCCCGACGGCGCCACGCTGGACTACACCGCACGCTACCTGCGGGCCATCGAAGACCTGGGCCGCAGCTATCCGGAGTTCGACCGCATCTTCGTCGTTGCCGGCAACCCGACCGTGTCGCAGGGCAGCGCGTTCCTGCGCACCGTCGACTGGGACGAGCGCAAGCGCACGACGCAGCAGCTGGCACGCGAGCTGCAGCCGCAGCTCCAGGGTCTGCCGGGGGTGAGCGCCTTCCCGATCACGCCGCCGAGCCTGGGGCAGGGCTTTCGCGAGCGCGCGGTCAACTACGTGGTCGTCACCAGCGACAGCTACGACAACCTGGCGCGCGTATCGCAGCAGTTCCTGGCCGAGATGGCCAAGAACCCCGGCTTCGTGCAGCCCGACACCGACCTGCGGCTGAACAAGCCGGAGATCTTCGTCGAGGTCGACCGTGCGCGCGCCGCCGACATGGGCGTCAACGTCGACGCCGTGGCGCGCACGGTGGAAACCATGCTCGGCGGCCGTGTGGTCACGCGCTACAAGCGCGATGCCGACCAGTACGACGTGATCGTGCAGACCGCGGTCAGCGGCCGCACCACGCCCGAGGACATCGAGAAGCTGTTCGTGCGCGGCCGCGGCGAGGCGATGGTGCCGCTGAGCTCGCTGATCAGGGTGCGCGAGGCGGTCAGCCCGCGCGAGCTGAACCACTTCAACCAGCGCCGCTCGGTGACCATCAGCGCCAACCTCGCGCCCGGCTACGCGCTGGGCGAGGCGCTGCAGGCGATGGACCAGATCGCCGCTCAGGTGCTGCCCGCCGGCTACGCCACCGAGCTCAACGGCATGAGTCGCGAGTTCCGCTCGTCGTCCGGCGCGCTGGGCGTGGTTTTCGTGCTGTCGCTGATGTTCATCTTCCTGGTGCTCGCGGCGCAGTTCGAGAGCTTCGTCGACCCCTTCGTGATCCTGCTGGCGGTGCCGCTGTCGATGGTCGGCGCGCTGTTGGCGCTGCGCTGGAGCGGCGGCACGCTGAACGTGTATTCGCAGATCGGGCTGATCACGCTGGTCGGGCTGATCAGCAAGCACGGCATCCTGATCGTCGAGTTCAGCAACCAGCTGCGCCAGCAGGGGCTCGCCGTGCGCGACGCCGTCGTCCAGGCCGCCAGTCTGCGTTTGCGCCCGATCCTGATGACCACCGGCGCGATGGTGCTGGGCGCGCTGCCGCTGGCCACGGCCAGCGGCGCCGGCGCCGAGAGCCGGCATCAGATCGGCTGGGTCATCGTCGGCGGCATGTCGCTGGGCACGCTGCTGACGCTGTTCGTCGTGCCGACGATCTACACCTTCTTCGCGCGCCGCGGCGTGCCCGGCGAGATCACCACGCCGGCCGCCGACGCCGTGTCGGCGGAGCACATGGCGCCGCACGCCCCGGGCTGAGGCGGCGACAGCCCCAAACGCTCAGCCGCGCCAGTAGTTGTTGGCCGCAGCGACGGTCTGGAAGTTGATGGCCACGACGTGCGACGCCGCCGTCAGGCCGTCCGCCGACTCGGCGTACTCCGGGCGCAGCTTCTTCAGCACCTCGACGTCGGGCTGCGTGTACTTGACGCCGCGCCGGCTCAGGGTGATGGCCAGTTCGAATCCCTCCTGCGGTGTCTTCGTGATGAGCGAGCTCAGCCAAGCATCAGCCATGATCGGTTCCGGTTGTCGTGGAGCAGCGGCAAGCATACCCCCGGCGCAGTCCCGCTGCGATCGCCGTGCCCTCGGGCTGTGTGCGGGCATGCTCGCGCAGGTGTTCGTGCAGCGGCATGCCGGGCGAAGTCGTCTCCAGCGTCTTCATTGCAGCTTCTCCAAGCTTCTGTGGCTTTCGGTGCTGCGCCCGGCGCGATACGCGGCAGGTGCGGACGCCTCTATATCAAGCCGTCGAAAGGCAGCACGTCGACCTCTTCGCCGGCTGCCACGTTGCCCTGCTCGTGGTGCAGCAGCACCATGCCGTTGGCCTGGCTCATGCTGCGCAGGATGCCGCTGCCCTGCGCACCGGTGATCGCCACCTGCCAACGGCCGTCGCCGGCGCGGCTGACGATGCCGCGCTGGAACTCGGTGCGGCCGGGCTTCTTGCGCAGCGGCGCGACGCTGGCCGCGCGCAGCAGCGGCAGCGGCTGCGGCGCGGCGCCGGCCATGTGCAGCAGCGCGTCGCGCACGAAGGCGTAGAAGGTGACCATCACCGCCACCGGGTTGCCGGGCAGACCGAACAGGATCGCCTGGCGGTCGGCGCTGCCGATGCGCCCGATCGCCAGCGGCCGGCCCGGGCGCATCGCGATGCGCCAGAACAGCACCTCGCCGAGTTCGGCCATCACCGCCTTGGTGTGGTCGGCCTCGCCGACGCTGACGCCGCCCGAGGTGATGACCGCGTCGGCGCACGCCGCCGCCTGCGTGAAGGTCTCGCGCAGCGCCGCCGGATCGTCCCGCACCACGCCCAGGTCGAGGGCCTCGACGCCCAGGCGCTGCAGCATGCCCCACACGGTGTAGCGGTTGCTGTCATAGACGCAACCGGCGTCCAGCGGCTGGCCGATCGAACGCAGTTCGTCGCCGGTGGAAAAGAAGGCCACGCGCAGCCACCGGTGCACCGGCACCTCGGCCAGGCCCAGCGAGGCCAGCAGCCCCAGATCGGCCGGACGCAGCACACGGCCGGCGCTGAGCGCGGCTTCGCCGCTTGCCAGGTCCTCGCCGGCCCGGCGGCGGTTGTCGCCGGGCTGCAGCAGCCCCGGCGGCACGAGCACGTCGTCGCCCTCGCGCTGCGTGAACTCCTGCGGCACCACCGTGTCGAGCCCGGGCGGCATCACCGCGCCGGTGGTGATGCCGACGCAGGCGCCGGCCGGCACCGTGCCTTCGAAGTTGCGGCCGGCCAGGCCGCGGCCGACAAGGCGCAGCCGCGTGGCCGCATCGGCGCGCAGTTCGCTGCCGCGCAGCGCATAGCCGTCCATCGCCGCGTTGTCGTGCGACGGCACGTCGATGGCGGATACCACGTTGCGCGCCAGCACGCGGCCCAGCGCGTCGCGGACCGGCCGCAGCTCCACCGCCTGCACCGGCGCGACCAGGCGCGCGATGAACTCTTGCGCCTGCGCCACCGGCAAGGCCTGCGGGTCGTAGCCGGCCACGCACGAGGCGATGGCCTGCAGCGACATCGGCAGGGTGCGAGGTTCGCGCGCGCTCATTCGCTGCCGCCGGGCGCTCAGCCGCCGATGTAGTGCATCTCGACGCGGCGCGCGCCGTGGCCTGCGGTATCGGTGCTGGCCGAACCACGCAGCTCGGAATAGCGGTCGGCGCGCTGGCGCCAGATGGCCGCGACCGCGGCCGCCAGCTGCTCGTCGCCGGCGCCGCCGCGGAGCAGCGCCCGCAGGTCGTGTCCGGCGCTGGCGAACAGGCACATGAACAGCCGCCCTTCGGTGGACAGCCGCGCGCGGTTGCAGTCGCGGCAAAAGGCCTGCGTGACGCTGGAGATCACGCCGATCTCGCCGCCGCCGTCGGCATAGCGCCAGCGTTCGGCGGTCTCGCCTTCGGCCTGCGCGTCCAGCGGCTGCAGCTCGTATTCACGCTGCAGCATGCGGATCAACTGCGCCGACGGCAGCACCTCGTCCATGCGCCAGCCGTTGGTGGCGCCGACGTCCATGTATTCGATGAAGCGCAGCACGATGCCGCTGTGGCGGAAGTGCCGCGCCATGGCCAGCACCTCATGCTCGTTGGTGCCGCGCTTGACCACCATGTTGACCTTGATCGGCGCCAGGCCCACGGCCTGCGCCTGCTCGATGCCGCGCAGCACCTCGGCGACCGGAAAGTCGACGTCGTTCATGCGCCTGAACACCGCGTCGTCGAGGGCATCGAGGCTGACGGTGACGCGCTGCAGCCCGGCGTCCCTCAGCGCACGCGCCTTGCGCGCCAGCAGCGAGCCGTTGGTGGTCAGCGTGATGTCCAGCGGCTGGCCCTCGGGCGTGCGCAGTTCGGCCAGCATCGCCACCAGCGACTCGAGACCTCGGCGCAGCAGCGGCTCGCCGCCGGTCAGGCGCAGCTTGCGCACGCCGAGATCGACGAACACGCGCGCGGTGCGTGCGATCTCCTCGAAGCTGAGCAGCGCGCTGTGCGGCAGGAAGGCGTGGGTCTTGTCGAACACCTCCTTGGGCATGCAGTAGCTGCAGCGGAAGTTGCAGCGGTCGGTGACCGAGATGCGCAGGTCGCGCAACGGCCGACCGAGCTGGTCGGCCAGCCTGTCGCCGGGGGCCGGCGCGGGCGGCGCCGTTTGCGGCAGCCACGCCATGCGGCGCAGGTCGTGCAGTGGAATGATGCGCTCGCCCATGGCACTATTGTGCCGCGCACGGCACGTCAGCATGACGCAAGGGCCAAGCTCAGAATAGTCGTGCGCATCCAGGAGACAACGCATGGACTTCGACGCATTCCACCGCCGCTCCATCGACGAACCCGAGGCCTTCTGGGCCGAGCAGGCGGCGTTGATCGACTGGCACCGGCCCTTCGACACGGTGCGCGACTACAGCCGCCCGCCCTTCGTCGACTGGTTCGCCGGCGGCCAGACCAACCTGTGCCACAACGCGGTGGACCGGCACCTGAAGACCCAAGCCGACGCCAACGCGCTGATCTGGGTGTCGACCGAGGTCGACAAGGAGGTGGTCTACAGCTTCCGCGAGCTGCACGCCGAAGTGCAGCGCATGGCGGCGGCGCTGCTCGAGTTGGGCGTCACGCAGGGCGACCGCGTGCTGATCTACATGCCGATGATCGCCGAGGCCTGCTTTGCGATGCTGGCGTGCGCGCGCATCGGCGCCATCCATTCCGTGGTCTTCGGCGGCTTCGCCAGTCACAGCCTGGCCAGCCGCATCGACAACGCGACGCCGAAGGTGATCGTCAGCGCCGACGCCGGCAGCCGCAGCGGCAAGAGCGTGCCCTACAAGGGCCTGCTCGATGAGGCGATCCAGCTCGCCGAACACAAGCCGGCCAAGGTGCTGATGGTCGACCGCGGGCTGGCGAAGTTCGCGCCGGTGGCCGGCCGCGACGAGGACTATGCGGCGCTGCGCAGCAAGCACATGCACGCGCAGGTGCCGTGCACCTGGGTGGACTCGACGCACCCGAGCTACACGCTCTACACCAGCGGCACCACCGGCACGCCCAAGGGCGTGCAGCGCGACACCGGCGGCTACGCGGTGGCGCTGGCGGCGAGCATGAAGCACATCTTCCTCGGCAAGCCGGGCGAGACCTACTTTTCCACCAGCGACATCGGCTGGGTGGTGGGCCACAGCTACATCATCTACGGACCGTTGATCGCCGGCATGGCGACGATCATGTACGAAGGCCTGCCCACGCGGCCCGATGCCGGCGTCTGGTGGAGCCTGGTCGAAAAATACAAGGTGACGTCGATGTTCAGCGCGCCGACGGCGGTGCGCGTGCTGAAGAAGCACGATCCGGCGTATCTGACGAAGTACGACCTGTCCTCGTTGCGCGCGCTGTTCCTGGCCGGCGAGCCGCTGGACGAACCCACGGCGAAGTGGATCGCCGATGCGCTGCAGCGGCCGATCATCGACAACTACTGGCAGACCGAAACCGGCTGGCCCATCCTGGGCATCTGCAACGGCGTCGAGCCCACGCCCAGCAAGTTCGGATCGCCCGGCAAGGCGGTCTACGGCTACAACGTCAAGCTGGTGAACGAAGCCACCGGCGACGCAGTGGAAGGCGCGGACCAGAAGGGCGTGGTCATGATCGAAGGGCCGCTGCCGCCGGGCTGCATGCAGACCGTCTGGCAGGACGATGCGCGCTTCGTCAAGACCTACTGGACCGAAGCGAAAGGCCACTGGCTGTACAGCACCTTCGACTGGGGCGTGCGCGACGCGGACGGCTACTACTTCATTCTCGGCCGCACCGACGACGTGATCAACGTGGCGGGCCACCGGCTCGGCACGCGCGAGATCGAAGAAAGCATCTCCAGCCATCCGAACGTGGCCGAGGTGGCGGTGGTCGGCGTGGCCGACAACCTCAAGGGCCAGGTGGCGATGGCCTTCGCCATCCCGAAGGACGCCAGCGGGCTCGAAAACGCGGCGGCGAGGCTCGAGCTCGAAGGCCAGATCATGAAGCTCGTCGACGGCCAGCTCGGCGCGGTGGCGCGGCCATCGCGCGTGCTCTTCGTCACCGTGCTGCCCAAGACGCGCTCGGGCAAGCTGCTGCGCCGCGCGCTGCAGGCGGTGGCCGAAGGACGCGACCCCGGCGACCTGACGACGATCGAGGATCCGACCGCGCTGCAGCAGGTCAAGGACCTGGTGGCGGGCAAGTAGCCGCCTCCCCCGCGAGGGGGATGGCGATTCCGCCGCCGGAGGGATGGGCGGTGCGGCGCTGCGGCTGCAGACTGCGGGCTCCGTCGTCGTGAGGCCCGCCATGCTGCTTCCCACCCGTCGTACCGTCATTGCCTGCCTGGCCGCGCTGCCGGCCTGGGCGCAAGCCAGGCTGCCGCTGCTGTTGGCGCGTGATGCGCCGAGGACTCTCGATCCGCGCGGCTGGCTGGTCAGCGAAAAATACGACGGCGTGCGCGCCGTCTGGGACGGCCAGGTACTGCGTTTTCGCAGCGGCACGCCGATCGTCGCGCCGGCGTGGTTCACGCAGCAGCTGCCGCGCCAGCCGCTGGACGGCGAACTGTGGCTGGGACGCGGGAGTTTCGAGGCGTTGTCGGGCATCGTGCGCCGGCAGCAGGCGCACGCTGCGGCATGGCGCGAGCTGCGCTACATGCTGTTCGAGCTGCCCGGCGCGCCAGGCCCGTTTGCAGACCGTGCGCAGCGCCTGCAGCAACTCGTTCGCCACGCCGGCTGGACGCAGCTGCTCGCGGTGGAGCAGTCGGCGCTGGAATCGGCCGCCGCGCTGCAGCGCCGACTCGAGCAGGTGCTGCGCGCCGGCGGCGAAGGCCTGATGCTGCACCGCGCCGATGCGCCGTATCTCACCGGTCGCAGCGCGGCGCTGCTGAAGCTGAAGCCGCAGCAGGACGACGAAGCGCAGGTGCTCGCGCACGTCGCCGGCCGGGGCAAACACGCGGGCCGTCTCGGCGCCCTGCGCGTGCGCAGCGCATCTGGCGTCGAGTTCCAGCTCGGCACCGGCTTCAGCGGCGCCGAACGCGAGGCACCGCCGCCGCCGGGCAGCTGGGTCACGTTCACGCACCGCGGCTTCACCGCAGACGGCGTGCCGCGCTTCGCCAGTTACCTGCGCATGCGCGAGTTCTGACGGTGCCGCGGGCGGCGCAGCGTCAGAGCACTTCCGACGCGAAATCCGCCAGCCGCGAACGCTCGCCGCGGGCCAGCGTCACATGGCCGCCGTGCGGCCAGCCCTTGAAGCGGTCGACCGCATAGGTCAGGCCCGAGCTGCCCTCGGTCAGGTACGGCGTGTCGATCTGCGCCAGGTTGCCCAGGCAGACGATCTTCGTGCCCGGGCCGGCGCGCGTGATCAGCGTCTTCATCTGCTTGGGCGACAGGTTCTGCGCCTCGTCGATGAGCACGAACTTGTTCAGGAAGGTGCGCCCGCGCATGAAGTTCAGGCTCTTGATCTTGATCTTGCTGCGCACCAGATCGTTGGTCGCGGCGCGGCCCCATTCGCCGGCTGCGGTGTCGGTGCGCGCCAGCACTTCCAGGTTGTCGTCCAGCGCGCCCATCCACGGGCCCATCTTCTCCTGCTCGTCGCCGGGCAGGAAGCCGATGTCCTCGCCCACCGGCACGGTGACGCGGGTGACGATGATCTCGCTGTAGCGCCGCTCGTCCAGCACCTGGCTCAGGCCGGCGGCCAGCGTCATCAGCGTCTTGCCCGAGCCGGCCGTGCCGGTGAGCGTGATGAAGTCGCACTCCGGGTCCATCAGCAGGTTCAGCGCGAAGTTCTGCTCGCGGTTGCGCGCGGTCACGCCCCAGACCGCGTTCTTGCCGTGGCTGTAGTCGCGCAGCGTCTTCAGCACCGCGGTCTTGCCGGTGATTTCGGTGACGCGCGCATACAGCGGCGCGGCGCCCGGGCTTTCGAGATAGACGAACTGGTTGATCAGCAGCGCCGGCACCAGCGGACCGCTGATGCGATAGAAGGTGTGGCCGCCCTGGCTCCAGCTCTCCATCGTCTTGCCGTGCCGCTCCCAGAAGTCGGCCGGCAGCGGCAGCACGCCGGTATAGAGCAGGTCGCCGTCTTCGAGCGTCTTGTCGTTGAAGTAGTCCTCGGCCGGCAGACCCAGCGCGCGCGCCTTGACGCGCATGTTGATGTCCTTGGACACCAGCACCACCTCGCGCGGATGGGCCTCTTGGCGCTGCTGTTCGCGCAGCGCGCGCACCACGCCCAGGATCTGGTTGTCGGCCTTGCCCTGGGGCAGCCCGGCCGGCAGGTCCACGTCCAGCAGCGTGGTCTGGAAGAACAGCTTGCCGCCGGCGTCCTTGTGCCCGGTCTTGTTCAGCGGGATGCCGGCCTGGGCGTCGATGCTGCCCTTGGCGTCGGTGAACGAGGCCAGCGCATCCAGGTTGCGGCTGACCTGGCGCGCGTTGCGCGCCACCTCGCTCAGGCCCTTCTTGTGGTTGTCCAGTTCCTCCAGCGTGATCATCGGCAGGAACACGTCGTGTTCGTCGAAGCGGAACAGCGACATCGGGTCGTGCATCAGCACATTGGTGTCGAGCACGAACAGCTTGGCCGGCCCGGCCTGGCGCGGTGCGCGGCTTCGCGGGCGCGGCGTCTCGCCGGTGCCTGCGCGGGTGGCGGGCGCGGGCGCCGGCGGCGCCATCACCGTGCTCGCCACACGCGTGTCGTCGCGCAGCTCGAGCGGCGGGCTGCCCGGTGCGTCGGCGGCTGCGGGCTTCAGCGTGCGCTTGTCGTGGCGCGGAGCGGATTGCGAATCGAAGTCGGACGCGGCGAGCAGCGAGGCTTTTTGCGCAGGGGGCTTGGGCAGCGGCATGAAGAAGGAGGATGAGGAGTCAGACGAAATGGACGGCTCAATGAAAACGCCGGCGCAAGGCCGGCGTCGACGATACAGGCGGTGCGCGAAAGAATGCTCAAGCGGCCTTCTGCAGGAGCTTGACGGCCTTGAGCACTTCGTCCACGTGGCCGGCCACCTTGATGCCGCGCCATTCGGCGCGCAACACGCCCTGCGGGTCGATGAGGAAGGTGCTGCGCTCGATGCCCTTGACCTTCTTGCCGTACATGATCTTGTTCTTGACCACGCCGAACATGTGGCACAGCTTTTCTTCGGTGTCGGCGATCAGATCGAAGGGCAGTTCGAGGTTGCTCTTGAACTTCTCGTGCGAGTTCATGTTGTCGCGCGACACGCCGAAGACCACCGCGCCGGCCTTGACGAAGTCCTTGTGGCGGTCGCGGAACTGCATGGCCTCGGTCGTGCAGCCCGGCGTGGCGTCCTTCGGGTAGAAGTAGAGCACCACCGTGTGGCCCAGGAAGGCCTGCGGCGTGAACTTCACGCCGCTGGTCGCCTGAGCTTCGAATTCCGGGAGGGCTTTGTTGACGGCTGGGGTCATGTGCTGCGGCTCCGAGGCAGGGGCCTTGGGATGTACAACCAGCGATTATAAAGTGAAGCCTCGACTGGCCGAGGCCCGGAGGCCCGGCCCCGGCGGGTGATGGCCTGGTGATGGCCCGAACAGGATTCCGCCCTGCCTGAGCTCCGTGCGCACGATCCCCTGGTACCTCAGGCCGGGCCGGCCGGATCGAGCAGCAGCACCGCGAGCACCGCGCGCCCCTCGCTGGCCAGCACGTTGAAGGTGCGGCAGGCGGCGGCGGTGTCCATCGTTTCGACGCCGATGCGCCGCTCGATCAGGCAGCGCATCAGCGCCGCCGGCGCGAAGCGATGGCGCGCGCCGCTGCCGAAGATCACCAGTTCGGGCTGCAGCGCCAGCGCCTGCTCGAAATGCTCGGGCAGCAGCTGCTCGATGCGCGCCGGCGCCCAGCGCTGCACCTCTCCGGTCCAGGGTACGAGCAGGCTGTGGCCGTAGGCACGGGCGTCGACCCAGATGTTCGACGCGTCGTGCTGCGTGATGGTGTTGACGCCTTCGGCGCGATCGGGCTGGAACTTCAAGGGTCTGGCCCGCGCGCAGGCAGGATGATGACGGTGCCTATGGTTAAATTATAGGTTTTTGCGGTGCAGCAGACGCTGCCGTCCAGACGCTCGAAGGGAGCCCACGCGTTGAAGCCGATTCTCAAGTCCAGCAAGCTGAACGACGTGTGCTACGACATCCGCGGCCCGGTGCTCGACAAGGCGCGGCAGATGGAGGAAGAGGGCCACAAGATCATCAAGTTGAACATCGGCAACCTGGCCGTGTTCGGCCTGGAGCCGCCCGACGAGATCGTGCAGGACATGATCCGCAATCTGCCGCATTCGGCCGGCTATACCGACAGCAAGGGCCTGTTCGCGCCGCGCAAGGCGGTGGTGCACTACAGCCAGGAAAAGCACATCGCCGGCGTGAGCGTCGACGACGTGTACCTGGGCAACGGCGCTTCCGAGCTGATCGTGATGAGCCTGAACGCGCTGCTCGACGCCGGCGACGAGGTGCTGGTGCCGGCGCCCGACTACCCGCTGTGGACCGCGGGCGTGTCGCTGTCGGGCGGGCGGCCGGTGCACTACCTGTGCGACGAGCAGGCCGACTGGACGCCGGACATCGCCGACATCCGCCGCAAGATCACGCCGCACACGCGCGCCATCGTCGTCATCAACCCGAACAACCCGACCGGCGCGCTGTATCCGACCGAGCTGCTGCAGCAGCTCGTCGAACTCGCGCGCCAGCACCAGCTGATCGTCTTCGCCGACGAGATCTACGACAAGACGCTGTACGACGGCAATGTGCATACCAGCATCGCCTCGCTGGCCGACGACGTGCTGTTCGTCACCTTCAACGGGCTGAGCAAGAACTACCGCTCCTGCGGCTACCGCGCGGGCTGGATGATCGTCTCCGGCGACAAGCGCCATGCCGGCGACTACATCGAAGGCCTGAACATGCTGGCCTCGATGCGGCTGTGCGCCAACACGCCGGGGCAGCTGGCGATACAGACCGCGCTGGGCGGCTACCAGAGCATCAAGGACCTGGTCGCGCCCACCGGCCGCCTGTGCCGCCAGCGCGACCTGGCCTACGAGCTGCTGATGCAGATTCCTGGAATCAGCGTGGTCAAGCCGAAGGCGGCGCTGTACATGTTCCCGCGGCTGGACCCGAAGATGTACCCGATTGCCGACGACCAGCAGTTCGCCTATGAATTGTTGGCCGAAGAGAAGGTGCTGATCGTGCAGGGCACTGGCTTCAACTGGCCGCAGACCGATCATTTCCGCCTGGTCTTCCTGCCCAACAGCGACGACCTGCACGATGCCGTCGGCCGCATCGAGCGCTTCCTCGGCCACTACCGCAAACGCCACACACTGTGAACGCCATCAAAACACCGAGTGTTTCGGCGCCGGCTCATGTCGCGCCGCGACCTGATGTCGAAGCCAAACCCATCCAGGTCGGCCTGCTCGGCATCGGCACCGTCGGCGGCGGCACCTACCAGGTGCTGACGCGCAATCAGGAAGAGATCCGCCGCCGCGCCGGCCGCGGCATCGAAATCGCCATGGTCGCCGACCTCGACGCGGCGCGCGCGCGTGCGCTGGTCGATCCGCGGGTGGCGGTGGTCGACGACGCGCGGCGTGTCATCGCCAACCCCGACATCGACATCGTCGTCGAGCTGATCGGCGGCTACGGCATCGCGAAGACGCTGGTGCTCGAAGCCATCGCCGCCGGCAAGCACGTGGTCACCGCCAACAAGGCGCTGCTCGCGGTGCACGGCACCGAGATCTTCGCCGCGGCCAGCGCCAGGGGCGTGGACGTGGCCTTCGAGGCGGCGGTGGCCGGCGGCATCCCGATCATCAAGGCGCTGCGCGA
>OEIU01001847.1_pt1 | contig 12421 bp, 11 predicted proteins | sample 1539221 | NCBI WGS metagenome assembly OEIU01 (sample SAMN03792071, study PRJEB22550) | activated sludge metagenome | feature: wastewater treatment plant; material: activated sludge; isolation source: Wastewater treatment plant of a petroleum refinery complex | place: Argentina: Zarate | collected...
TTTCAAAGAAGATGGATTGCCGGGTCTCGCGCTATGCGCGGCCCGGCAATGACGGCTCCAACTGTGGTGTCGCCCTCAATTTCCGAATCTTCTCACACCATCGTCGCGCGCGTCGTCAGCGTCACCAATGCGCTTCGGCCGATGCGACGGTTCAGCGCCGCCTGCGGGTCGCGCTCCGCGCGATGGCCGCCGACGCGCTCGTAGTGGCTGCGTGAAATGAGAAGGCCCTGCTGCGGCGCGGGGCCGGCGATCGCGCGCATCAGCGCCTTGCGCATGTCGGCGAGGCCGAAGCGCGCATAGGGCCGCCGCGCGTAGCTGAACGCCGCCGCGCGCCCGCCATGGTCGCTGTTATCAGGCTCGTTGATGAAGCGCGCGCATTCCTCGACCCAGCCGGCCTCGGGAATCGCGCCCGGCGGCAGGAACAGCAGCCACGGCGCGCCGGCCGCTTTCACGCCGGCCGTCAGCGCGCCCGCATGTGAGCCGGAAAATCTCAGCAGCTCGCAGCCGGCGACATCGGCGACGCGCGCGATTGCCTCGCTTCCGGTGCGGTCGACCAGGATCGCGTCGCGAATCAGCCCGGCCGCGGCGCCGGGAACCAGCGCGGCGAGCGTCGCCATCACGGGCCGGTCCTCGGTTTCGCAGGCGATGACGATGCTGATCATGAAACCCTTTGACGCTGCTGGAATTTGCCTTGTTACCACTGGTGCGCGCGCAAAGCAGCAGACGCGGCGGAACGGGAGTTCGTGCGATGTTCTTGTTTTGTTCATTCGAACTGATATATTGCGATCATGAGCAACGCCAGCGCCAGACGATCCACGACACAGCAGCCGGCAGCGGAAGCGCCGGCCTTCGACGAGATCGGCATCGCCATCGACCGTGAGCGGCGGCGCGGCCGCGGCGCGCAGTCGAACGCCAGTGGCCGCTATGAGGCCGAGGCGCGCGTCGCCTTCGACGACGGCTGGCAGAGTCTCGACGAGCTGCCGCCGTTCAAGACGACGGTCGGCCTCGACACCTCGCGCAAGGTGATCGCGCGAAACGAATCGCCCGACATCGGCTTCGATCGCTCGATCAATCCCTATCGCGGCTGCGAGCACGGCTGCATCTACTGCTTCGCGCGGCCGACCCATGCCTGGCTCGGGCTGTCGTCGGGGCTCGATTTCGAATCGAAGCTGCTCGCCAAGCCGGATGCGTCGGCGCTGCTGGAAAAGGAATTGTCCGCGCCGGGCTACGAGCCGAAGACGATCGCGATCGGCACCAACACCGATCCGTATCAGCCGATCGAGCGCGACATGAAGATCATGCGCGGCATTCTGGAAGTGCTGGAACGCACCGGTCATCCGGTCGGCATCGTCACCAAGTCGGCGCTGGTGGTGCGCGACATCGATATTCTGCAGCGGATGGCGGAGCGCAATCTCGTCAAGGTCGCGATCTCGGTGACGACGATGGATGCGAAACTGGCGCGCGCGATGGAGCCGCGCGCCGCGACGCCGACGCGGCGGCTCGAAGCGCTGAAAACATTGTCCGCCGCCGGCATCCCGACCGCGGCGATGATCGCACCTGTCATTCCCGCGCTCAACGACGCGGAGATCGAGCGCATTCTCGACGCCGTCGCCCATCTCGGCGTGAAGGAGGCGAACTACATCCTGCTGCGGCTGCCGCTCGAGGTGCGCGACCTGTTCAAGGAATGGCTGATGGCGAACTATCCGGACCGCTACCGCCATGTGCTGACGATGATCCGCGACATGCGCGGCGGCAAGGATTACGACTCGCAATGGGGCACGCGCATGAAGGGCACCGGGCCGATGGCGTGGATGATCGGCCGGCGCTTCGACATCGCCTGCGAGCGGCTCGGCCTCAACAGGCGCCGCACCAGGCTGACGACGGCGCATTTCGTGCGGCCGGCGAAGAACGGTGCGCAGCTGAATTTGTTTTGAGAGCGAAACCTCGTTCGATGACTGACAAACCTCCCGTCGCGCGCTTCACGGTCATCACGCTCGGCGTCGCCGACATGCGCAGGAGCATCGCGTTCTACGATGCGCTCGGTTTCGCGCGGCGTCTGCGCGCCACCGGCGAGGAGGTTGCGTTCTTCGACACCGGCGGCACGGTGCTGGCGCTCTATCCGTGGTCGAAGCTGGCGCAGGACGCCGCCTTGCCCGATACGCCGCTGCCGTCAGGTTTTCGCGGCGTCACGCTGGCGTGGAATTGCCGCTCGCGCGAGGAGGTCGATCGGGCGCTTGCGTTCGCCCTGGAAAACGGCGCGCGGCTGATGAAGGGCGCGCACGAAACCCATTACGGCGGCTATTGCGGTTTTTTCACCGATCCGGACGGCCATCTGTGGGAAGTCGTCGTCGCGCCCGGCATCGATGTCGGCGACGACGCGCGCGTGCACCTGGCGGAGTGAGTGATAGCCGTTTCATGATGCGTCACCCGTGGGCATAGCCGTTTGAAGACCGGCACGCTTCACTCGCTCGTGGACCCGTCCACGCTCATGAAATTCTCAGGCGTCATGCCCGGACTTGATCCGGGTATCCATCTTGGCCCGCGTCAGCGGCAAACGATAAGAGCAGCAGCTTTCTTTGGATGGATTGCCGGGTCTCGGCGCGATGCGCCGGTCCGGCCATGACGTAAATGATTTTGGCTGATGGAGCGGTTTAGTCGCGACCGAAGCAGGGATAACGGGGAGGAACGCGGGAGCGCGGTTGCGGCCGCCCCGGCGCGGCGGGCATCATTTGCCCATGATTCGCAAGTTATCCTCGCCGCCTCGAAAATCCGGTCGATCCAACGGGAAAGCGCGCGTGACATCGCTGCCGACATTTCGCCGCGAGCGCGCGCTGCTGAAGCAGGGCGTGTGGCCGGTCGCGGGCTGCGACGAGGTCGGCCGCGGGCCGCTGGCCGGGCCGGTGGTGGCGGCCGCCGTGGTGCTCGATCCGAAGCGGGTGCCGAAAGGGCTCGACGATTCCAAGCGGCTGACGGCGCAGCGGCGCGAGGAGCTGTTCGAGGAAATCTGCGCGACGGCGTCGTTCGCGGTGGTGAGCGCGCCGTGTGAACGGATCGATCGCGACAACATTTTGCGCGCCTCGCTGTGGGCGCTGGCGCGCGCGGTTCACGCGCTGCCTGACATGCCGAAGCGAGTGTTCGTCGATGGCCGCGACCGGATCGACGTTCCCTGCGACTGCGACGCGGTGATCGGCGGCGACGGCCTCGTGGCCTCGATCGCGGCCGCCTCGATCGTCGCCAAGGTGACGCGCGACCGCCTGATGCAGAAGCTGGCGCAGGAATGTCCCGGCTACGGTTTCGAGCGCCATATGGGCTACAGCGTTCCCGAACACACCGACGCGCTGAGGCGGCTCGGGCCGACGCTGCATCACCGCCGCTCCTTCGCGCCGGTCGCGGCGGCGTGGCAGGCGGTCGAGACTCGCATCGTCGCGAGCGACGGCGCGATCGCCGAGGCGTCGCAGACCGAAATTTCCGTCGTCATCGAAGCCGCGTGACGGCCTGGTTTTCTTCGTGCGGGCCGGTGGTCATGCGGCGCCAAACCGCTATAACGGGGCCGCGCTTTCCGATGCGGCGTCGCCGCGCCCTACGTCCTTCCTGATTTCTCGCCGCCGGTCCTCATGCGTTTCACATCCCTGATCGTCGAACTGATCCGGATGCGGTCGGGGTTGGTGTTCTGGCTGGTGGCGCTGGGGCAGGCGGCGCTATGGTTCGTCGTGCCGATGCTGCTCTATGCCAGCCCGCCCGGCGACCTGCCGATGGTGCTCGCCGTTGGCCGCGAATATGTGATGGGCTCCGATCTCGGCCCGCCGCTGGCGTTCTGGCTCGCCGATCTCGCATTCCGTCTCGCCGGCCAGCACATGTTCGGCGTCTATCTGCTGGCGCAGGTCTGTTTCGTCGTGACGTTCTGGGCGCTGTTCAGACTGGCGCGTCTGATCGTCGGACCGCAGCACGCGGTGCTGGCGATCGTTCTCACCGCGACCATCGTCGCCTTCAGCTTTCCGGGCGTCGAATTCGGCCCCGACTTGCTGGCGCGGCCACTGTGGGCGCTGGTGCTGCTGAACGGCTGGCGCATCGTCGGGCTCGGCCGGCGCGAGGCGTGGTTCGCGCTGTCGATGAATGCCGGCCTGCTGCTGCTCACGACACCGGCCGCGCCGTTGCTGCTCGCGCTGCTGCTGGCATTCGCTTTGGCGACGCAGCGCGGCCGTCGCATGTTGCTGTCGCTCGATCCGCTGTTCGCGCTCGCCGTTGTCGCCGTACTGGTGCTGCCTTACGGCATCTTCGTCGCGCGGGGCGGGCTGCCTCCCGTGAACTGGCCGAGCCTCGCCGACATCAGGGAATGGCCGCTGGCCTGGCTGAAACTCGTGGGCGGCGCGCTGCTGACGCTCGCCGGCATCGCCATCCTGATGCTGGCGAACTGGAGCCGGCTCAGCCGCAATCCGGAGGAAGCGCCGATCATCTATCGCCGGCCGGTCGAGCCGCTGGCGCGGGCGTTCGTGCTGTACTTCCTGTTCGCGCCGGCGCTGACGGCGAGCCTCATCGCGGTCGCGCTCGGGCGCAGCGAACTGTTCGGCGGCGACGGCGTCGCGCTGCTGATGGCGGGACTGGCCGCCGTGCTTGCCGGCGGCGATCTGCTGCGGCTGCGCCGCCAGCGCATCCTGCGCATCATCTGGACCTGGATCATCGCCGCGCCGGCGCTGCTGATCGCGGCCACCACGCTGATCCAGCCGTGGATCTTCGCCGACGAGATCCGCACCATGACGCCGGCGGCGGCGATGGGCGATTTCTTCGGCGACGCCTATCAGCGCCGCACCGGCCAGCCGCTGCGCATCGTCGCCGGCGATCCCCGTCTCGCCAGCCTGATCGGCTTCGCCGCGCCGTCGCAGCCGCATCTGCTGCTCGACGGAACTCCCGAGCGCACGCCGTGGATTTCCGCCGACGCGCTGAAATCGCAGGGCGGCCTCGTCGTCTGGCGCGCGCAGGACACCGCCGGCACGCCGCCATCAGAGCTTGCCGCGCGTTTCCCCGGCCTCGTGCCGGAAGTGCCGCGCTCGTTTCAGCGACTCGTCAACGGCCGCCAGCCGATCATCCGCGTCGGCTGGGCGATCGTGCGCCCGCCAAGCCGCTGAATTCGCTTTGGGAAATTAATCCTTGACAGGATAGTTGTCCTATGCTATAACCCGACACAATTTCGGAGGCAGGGCAATGAACGATCAGGCGCAAGGCATCATCGACGGCACTTTCGATCTGACCGCTCAGCGCACCAGCGTCCGCACCGAATTCATCGCCGCGCTGACGACGTTCCTGACGATGGCCTACATCATCTTCGTCAATCCGGAGATTCTCGGCAATGCCGGGATGGACAAGGGCGCGGTGTTCGTCGCCACCTGCCTCGCCGCCGCTGTCTCGACGCTGGTAATGGGGCTTTACGCCAACTATCCGATCGCGCTCGCGCCCGGCATGGGGCTGAACGCGTTCTTCGCCTTCACCGTCGTGCTGGTCGAGAAATACACCTGGCAGCAGGGCCTCGCGGCGGGGTTCTGCTCGGGCGTGCTGTTCTTCCTGCTCTCGGTGTTCCGCATCCGCGAATACATCATCAACGCGATTCCGCGGAATCTGAAATTCGCGATCTCGGCCGGCGTCGGCCTGTTCCTCGGCATCATCGCGCTGGAGCAGGCGAAGATCGTCGTCGCCAGTCCGGCGACGCTGGTGACGCTCGGCCCGCTCGGCGGCATCGCCAATCTCGGCGCGGTGCTGTGTCTCGTCGGCTTCGTGCTGATCGTGGCGCTGAATGCTCGCGGCGTCATCGGCGGCACGCTGATCGGCATTCTCGTCGTCTCGCTGATCGGCCTGCCGTTCGGCCTCGCCACCTTCGGCGGCATCGTCGCGCCGCCGCCGTCGCTGGCGCCGACCTTCCTGCAGCTCGATTTCTCGCGCGTGTTCGAACTCGGTTTTCTCGTTGTGGTGATGAGCTTCCTGTTCATCGACGTGTTCGACAATGCCGGCACGCTGATCGGCGTCACCCATCGCGCCGGGCTGACCGACGCCGACGGCAATCTGCCGCGGATGCGGCAGGCGCTGATCTCGGACAGTTTCGCCGCGATGTTCGGCGCGCTGATCGGCACCTCGACGACGACGACCTATATCGAAAGCGCCTAGGGCGTCGCCGCCCGCGGGCGCGCCGGGCTGACGGCGGTGTTCGTCGCCGGCTTCTTTCTGCTGACGCTGTTCTTCGCGCCGCTCGCCGGCATGATCCCGGCCTATGCCTCGGCGGCCGCGCTGCTCTACGTCGCCTGCGTGATGACGCGCGGGCTCGCCGACATGACCTGGGACGACGTAACGGATTATGCGCCGGCGGTGATCGCGGCAATCGCCATGCCGCTGACTTATTCGATCGCGACCGGCATCGGACTCGGCTTCATCACCTATGTCTTCGCCAAGCTGCTGGCGGGTAAGTTCGCGGATGTGAAGCCGGCTGTGGCCGTGCTGGCGGCGCTGTTCGCGCTCAAATTGGCGGTGGGGTAGGCGCGGCCTGAAACGCATATTGCCGACGCTCTTCGGATTGAGAGCCTGTTTCAGTTTCTCCGTCATGCCCGGCTTTATGCCGGGCATCCACGTCTTCAACGACATGGCAGTTTTTAAGACGTGGATGGCCGGGCATAGCCGTTCAAAGAACGGCGTCGCTTTGCTCGCCTATGTCCCGGCCATGACGATCGATATGTAGTGCCGACCAGCTTTCAAGAACGCCCTAAGCAAGAGCACCACCGCTTCGTTGAACCTTGTTCGCGCCGCAATCGACTATACGTCGCAACAACGGCTCGATAGCGCGTGGCGCAAGGCTTTCGGACGTTGTGAAGAAGCCGTCAATCAAACCATCAAATGCGCCTTGACCTGTGCGTCATTGCCGGGCCGCGAGACCCGGCAATCCATTCCCAGGATGAATGCCCGGATCAAGTCCAAGCATGACTCAGAATGAAATCGAAGCTTTTCAGACAGTCTTTTCGAGGATTCAAAATAGCCCATGAAATACGTCGTGATGATTGCCGCTGCCGGCATCCTGCTGCTCGAATGGACGGACTCTATACCCCGGGCGAGCGTCGGAGGGCCGATGGTGGTCGGGTTCGCCTATCTTTTCACCGCGCTGGTGTTCGGCATTGCGGAGGCGTGGGAGAACAGGCGCGGCGTGCTCGGCTGGATCGTGAACATCGTGGTTTCGCTCGTCGGCGCGTTCGTGACCGCGCCTCTCGGCGGCATGGTGCTGGGAATCTTGCTTTCGTCATTCGTCGTTCCGGGCAGGTCGCTGGCGGGCTCGGGACATGGCCTGATGTCTGTCGCGCTGGTCGGCGGATTGCTCGTCACGCTGGCGGGATCGTGGGCCGCGCTGAAGCTCGTCAATCGCTGGCGGTGAATTGGCGATCGTCTGAAGCGTTGCTGATTTGTTTCCGTCATGCCCGGCTTTACGCCGGGCATCCACGTCTTTACGGCGCTCGCAGCTGCTTAAGGCGTGGATGGCCGGGACATAGGCGTTCTTTAGAACGCCGTTCTTTGAACGGCTGTGCCCGGCCATGACGCAGAAAATTATTGCGATCGCTTCACGTCCTATCGATCCTTCAAAAAGGCGTCAGCCCGCAAATAAGTGATGACGCTCTGCGCCGATAATCGTTCGCGGCGCGCGCAGTCTGTGTATCATCCGTCCCAAAGCGTCGTCGCCAAAGACGGCTGAGGTAAGGGAGAAGCGCGATGAAATTCACCTGGTTCAACCTGATGCCGTGGCCGTATCTGCCCGACGATTTCAGGGAGAAGAACCGCTCGGTCTGGGTCGATATCGACCAGAACCTGTTCGATCCCGCGAAGAGCCATGAGGTCTACAACACCTATATGGACCTGCTCGAATACGCCGGCGCGATCGGCTTCGACGGCATCGGCGTCAACGAGCATCACCAGAACGGCTACGGCATCATGCCGTCGCCGAACATCATTACCGCCGGTCTTGCGCGCCGCACCAAGGATGTCGCGCTGGTCGTGCTCGGCAATTCGATCGCGCTGTACAATCCGCCGGTGCGCGTCGCCGAGGAATTCGCGATGCTCGACTGCATGTCGGGCGGCCGCCTCGTCGCCGGCTTCCCGGTCGGCACCTCGATGGACACCAACTACTGCTACGGGCAGATCCCGTCGCTGACGCGCGAGAAGTATCAGGAAGCGCACGACCTCATCATCCGCGCCTGGACCGAGCGCAAGCCGTTCGCCTTCAACGGCCGCTACACCAAGCTGCGCCACGTCAACATCTGGCCGCGGCCGATCCAGCAGCCGCATCCGCCGGTTCACATTCCCGGCGGCGGCTCGGTCGAGACCTACGATTTCTGCATCGACAACACCTATTCCTATTCGTACCTCTCGTTCTCCGGCTACATCCGCGCCAAGGCGCTGATGCAGGGCTATTGGGACCGCGTCGCCGCGCGCAATGCGCCTGACGCCTCGCCCTACCGCGCCGGTTTCGCGCAGACGATCTGCGTCGCCGAGAGCGACGAGGAAGCCGAGCGGCTCTATTCGGAGCATGTGCTGTATTTCTACAACCGCTGCCTGCACGTTTACGCGGGCTTCGCGGATGCGCCGGGCTATCGCACCATCAAGACCATCCAGACCGGCGCGCTGTCGCAATATGCGCCGCCGCGCGCGGGCTATTCGAGCCTGACGTGGAAAGACCTGATCGAGGGCGGCCACGTCATCGCAGGCTCGCCCGAGACGGTGCGCCAGCGCATGGAGGAACTGATTACGTCGCTCAACGTCGGCAACATCTTCTGCCTGATGCATGTCGGAAACATGCCGAAGGAGACGTGCATGTATTCGACGAAGCTGTTTGCCGACAAGGTGATGCCGAAGCTGCGCAACATGTTCCCGGACTTCGCCGACGACAACCGCTTCTGGTGCAAGCCGCTCGACAGGCGCGTCGGCGCGGGGCGTCTGCCGTCCGACAGCGAAGCGGCGAGCGCCGTATCGCGCGTGCTGGCGAATGCGTGAGGGGGGCGCAATGGCTATCGAACTGAAGACGGTCGCGACGCAGCACGTTCCGGTGCGCTACTTCGAAGGCGGCTCCGGCGAGCCGCTGGTGTTTCTGCATGGCGGCGGCGGCCTGACGGTGGACAGCCCGTTCCTCGCCGCGCTGGCGGAGAAGTTCCATGTCTATGCGCCGCTTATTCCCGGTTATGGCGACAGTCAGGAGTGCGAGGAGATCCGCGACATGCTGGATTTCACGCTGCACACATGGGACGTCGTCGAGGCGCTCGGCTTGAAGAATCCGGTTCTCGCAGGGCATTCGATGGGCGGCATGATCGCGGCCGAGATGGCGGCGATCGCGCCGAACGACGTCTCGCGCCTCGCGCTGATCTGTCCGGCGGGATTGTGGCTCGACGATCATCCGGTGCCGGACATCTTCTCGACGCTGCCGTTCGAGATGCCGGCGCTATTGTTTCACGATGCCGAAGCCGGCCGCGCGCGGATGACGGCGGGGCTTGCGGTCGACGATCCGAAATTTCTCCAGAACTATCTCGTCACCAATGCGCGTCAGCTTGGCATGGCGGGCCGCCTGCTGTTTCCGATTCCGGAGCGCGGACTGGCGCAGCGGCTCTATCGCGTGAAGGCGAAGACGGTGCTGGTGTGGGGCGACAGCGACCGCCTGATCTCGCCGGTCTATGCGCACGAGTTCAAGCGGCTCATCAAGGGATCGCAACTGGTGTCGATTCCCGAAGCCGGCCACATGGTGATCGTCGAGAAGACGAAGGAGACCGTCGGCGCAATCGCGCGGCTGGTGTCATAATCCCGTGTAGCGGGCGCGGGGGCGGATCAGCCGTCCGGTCTCGCGCTGCTCTATCGCATGCGCGAGCCAGCCGGCCATGCGCCCGGCCGCGAAGATGACGAACGGCGCGTCGTCGGGCAGGCGCAACTCGCGCGTCATGGCCGCCAGCGCCATGTCGACATTCGCCGCGCCGCCGACCTCATTTTCCGCAACGCGCAGCGCGCGGGAAATTTTCGCGCCCGGCTTCAGTGCTTTCAGCAGCGCCAGTGCGCGCACGTCGCCGCCGGGATAGAGCGGATGGCCGAGGCCGAGCATCGGCTCGGCGCGCTCGCTGGCGGCGCGGACACAAGCTCCCCGCGCGCCCCCCCCCCCGATGCGGTCGAGCAATTCCAGCGCGCGCGCCGACGCTTGCCCGTGCAGCGGGCCGGACAGCGCGCAGAAGCCGGCGAGCACGGCGGCTGCGAGCGAACCGCCGGTCGAGGCTGCGACGCGGACCGTGAAGGTCGAGGCGTTGAGTTCGTGGTCGCAGATCAGCACCAGCGCGCGGCGCACGAGGTCGGCGCCGCGTCTGTCGAGCCTCCATCGGCGCGCGAGGCGCGCATGGATCGGGCCATCTCCGTTTGCTCCGGAAATCGCATCGGCGAAGCCGCCGAGGAGCAACCACGCGTCGGCTTGCAGCAACGCCTTGCTGCGTCGCAGCGCCGGCGGTTGCGTCGCAGCTTCACGCGCGAGATAGCGGAAGGCGCGCTCGCGCGCCGCCTCGCGCGAAGAGTTCGGCGCAGCCGCCGTGCGTTTGTCTGACGCAGTCGCATGTGCGTCGGGCGGCGCGCATTGCCACAGTAGCGCGGCGGCGTCTTCCAGCGTCGCCTTCGCCGCGAGATCGGCGGCGTCGCGGCCACGATAGATCAGGCGGCCGTCGCGCACGGTGGAAAGCGCGCTGTCAAGCACCGGCTCGCCCCATGCGATCGCGCCGCTGGCGATATCGGCGCGGCGGCGCGAGCCGCGCTTGCGCGCCAGAAGAGCGTCGATGTCGTGGCCGGAATAGGCGCTGCGGCGCGGATCGGCGGCATCGGGCCGTGCGCGAAGGAGGCCGCGGCTGACATAGGCATAGAGCGTCTGCGGGCGCACGCCGAGTTTCGTCAGCGCGCAGTCGCGGTCGATCCATTCGTCGATCCGTTCATGGGGCGCGTTTCGCATCGTCGTCTCCTCGCGCGATATGTTGATGCGCGCGATCAATCATATTGATTCACTTGATCAATCTTGACGCTGCTCATGGTGAGGCCAAGTCTGGCGCAACGTCAATCCATTCCCGGGAGCCGATCATGACCGATGCCGCCAAGATCCAGACCGCCGCCTTGCCGTCAGCGGCCGCCGTGCTCGCCGACATCTGGCGGCTCGCAGGCCTGTCGCCCGAGGTCTTGCCGCGCGCAACGCTGACCGGCGCGGAGCCGGTGCTGCCGTCGTCATTCCCAGTCAATACTGCGGCGCAGGCGAGCATCGCCGCCGCGGCGCTTGCCGCGAGCGAGGTCTGGCGCGAACGCACCGGTCAGGTGCAGACGATCAGCGTCGACATGCGTGACGCCGCGGCCGAATGTACCGGCTGGTTTTCGGTCGACGGTCGCGTGCCCGATGTCTGGGACAAGATCTCGGGGCTTTATCCGTGCGGCGCGGAGACGGCGGAGCCGGGCTGGGTGCGCATTCACGCCAACTTCGCGCATCACCGCGACGGCGCGCTGAAGCTGCTCGGCTTGCCGGCAGGCGAAGCAACGGAGAAGGCCGATGTCGTGCGCGCGCTGCGACGCTGGCGCGCCAACGATTTCGCGGAAGCGGCGGCGCAGGCGAACCTCGTCGTGTCCGCGCTGCGCAGCTTCGCGCAGTGGGATGCGCATCCGCAGAACGCAGCGATTGCGGCGATGCCGCTGTTCTCTCTCGAAAGGATCGGCGATGCACCGCCGCGTCCGCTCCCGAAGCTGGACGCAGACCGCAAGCCCCTCGCGGGTCTGCGCGTGCTCGACCTGACGCGCATCCTCGCCGGGCCGACCTGCGGGCGCACGCTCGCGACCTATGGCGCGGATGTGATGCTGGTGAATTCGCCTCATTTGCCGAATGTCGAGGCGATCATCGACACCAGCCGGGGCAAGCTCTCCGCGCATGTCGATCTCGCCACGGAGGACGGACGGCAAACACTGATGCGGCTCGCGCGCGACGCACATGTGTTCGTGCAGGGCTATCGGCCGGGAGGACTGGCGCGGCGCGGCTTTTCGCCGGAGGCGCTGGCGCAACTCAACCCCGGCATCGTCTGCGTCTCGCTGAGCGCCTATGGCGGCGTCGGGCCGTGGGCGGAGCGGCGCGGTTTCGACTCGCTGGTGCAGACGGCGACCGGCTTCAATCACGCCGAGGGCGCGGCCTTCGACGGCGAGCCGAAAGCTCTGCCGATGCAGATTCTCGATTACGCTTCCGGCTTCCTGATGGCGTTCGGCGCGCAGGCCGCGCTGCTGCGTCAGGCGAAGGAGGGTGGCAGCTGGCTGGTGCGCGTCTCGCTGGCGCAGACGGCGCACTGGCTGCGCGGGCTCGGTCGTATCGACGGCACGCAAGCGCCGCGCCCGGATTTCAAGGCGCTGCTCGAGACGTACG
>OEIU01001848.1_pt1 | contig 12419 bp, 11 predicted proteins | sample 1539221 | NCBI WGS metagenome assembly OEIU01 (sample SAMN03792071, study PRJEB22550) | activated sludge metagenome | feature: wastewater treatment plant; material: activated sludge; isolation source: Wastewater treatment plant of a petroleum refinery complex | place: Argentina: Zarate | collected...
CGCTCGCCTCCGCTGCGACCACGGAATCACGGCTGGCGATTCGAAGGAATCTTGAAAATGAAATTGCAAGCTTTCCGGCCTCCCGACCCCAAAAGCTTGCAATCTCAAATCCGCAGCGGGGCCAAAAACCGACTCTCACTCAACGGCTTGGCCACTTCTTCACGGACGACTCGCAATGACGAGGGAATCGCGATGGCCTTCACCCCTCATGGTGAGGAGGCGCGAAGCGCCGTCTCGAACCATGCGGCCCGGCTGGTGCCATTCATCCTTCGAGACGCCGCTACGCGGCTCCTCAGGATGAGGTCTGGCAATCGCACGCGGAAATCAAAGCCCGTTGATCATCCCGGCGTCGATCAGGAGCCGGTTGAACCTTCGCGCCTCCGCGCCCTTCCTGCAAGCGTAGAATGCGCCCTTGCAGCGGAGCATGATGCTCTTCTGTTCGGCGAAGGTCGGATCGAGCGGGAGGCCGGCGGCTTCCTGCAGCACGAGCGGGATGTAGGCGGCGTCGAGGGTTTCGAGCGCCGATGACAGGTTCGCGGGCGAATAATTGATGCCGTCGATGGCGTAGTAGGTCGCGTAATAGCGCGGGTCCGTCGTCATCAGGCGCTTCGCCAGCCTGGTCTGCTCGATGCCGGGCTCGAGCAGTTTTTGCGAGATCGCCGGCTGGTGATCGCCGAATCGCAGCACCAGGAAGGATTCATCCGGATAGTCGCGCTTCAGTCGTTCGGTGAATTCGCGGTAGTCGCTCGCCGTCAGGGTCTGGCGGCGGATGTATTCGTCGACCTCGGCGGTGTTGCCCGGCGGCGTCCAGCCCGCCGGCGTCAGGTCGGGGCGGTAGACATCCGTCCACGGAAAATGATTGGCGGTGAGATAGACGAACATGAAGACCGGCGATTGCGACGCCTGCTCGCGCGCGAACGCCTTCAGGGCCTGGTCGTAATAGAAGCTGTCGGGCTGCATGTCCTCGTTGACGCCCATCTCGGCCATGTCGATGAAGCGCTCGACGCCGGTGCCCTTCTGGAAGGCACGCGCGCTGAGGAAATCGCCATAGGTCGGATAGAGCGAGACGGTCTTGTAGCCGCAGCGCTGCAGCGCCTGCGGCAATCCGCGCGTGACGCGGCCGGCGGCGATGCGCGTGACGTAGAATTTCAGGTCGCCGAACGAGCGCGCCGACAGGCCGGTCAGCACGTTGAACTCGGTGTACCAGGTCGGACCGCCGGTCGATTCCGCGATCATGGTGCGCTGCTTGCCGTCGATCGACTTGAAGAAATCGGCATAACCCGCCGGCACCTTGACGCCAGGCGCCGCTCTGACGTCGAAGCTGGATTCATCGAGCAGCAGGATGATGTGCGGCCGCCTGGCCGTGCCGTCACAGGCCGTCGCCGTCTGCAGCAGCGACGGGCGGGCGTGCGCTTCCGAGGCGAGGCGCAGCGGTCGATCCGCGGGCGGGTCGGCCTCGATCCAGCCGGTCGAAGCCAGCCGCGACACCGCCACCACGCCGGAACGCGCGAGGTTGGAAACATGATTGACGCCCTGGAACGGCTCCCATGGCTGCTCGGGCGACACCACCGCCATCAGCGATATCAACGCCGTCGCTCCGGCGAGGCCGGTCAATGAGAATGAACGCCTCACGCGGAACGGATCGAAGCGCCATAGCGCAACGAGCAGCGGAACGGCGATCAGCCCCGCGATCATCAACTGCATCTGCAGCCGCGGAAACACCGAGAGCAGGAACGAGAAGGTGTCGCGGTCGATGATCAGGAAGTCGAGGAACGTCAAGGATAGTTGGAGTATGCCGAACTTGAAGCGCGACAGTTCGATCAGGATTGCGATCAAGCCGAGCGCCAGCGCGGCGCAGACGACGGGCCGCCGCAGCGCGACCAGCAGGAAACAGTTGACGAAGATCCATGCCAGTATCGACAGCGTGATCGCGAACGGCCCGTATTCGGTGCTCAGCAGCAGCGCGAGGCCAGCGAGATGAACCGAAACGACCAGGCCGGCGAGGGCAAAGAACCGGATGCCGCGCGCTTCAGCGCGGATGCTTTCGCTCATTCCGGGTCCGGCAATGTCTGACATCGCTTCTCAGAGTCCCCTGATGAAACCGGCCTCGATCAACAAGCGGTTGAAGCGGCGCGCCTCGGCGCCGTCCTTGCAGGCATAGAATACACCCCTGCAGCGGAGCATGATGTTCTTTTGCTCCTCGAACGAGGGATCGAGCGGAATGCCGGCGGCTTCCTGCACCACCAGCGGCAGATAGGGCGCGTCGATCGTGTCCATCACAGCGGAACTCTTCACCGGCTGGAAATTGATCGCGTCGATCGCGTAATAGGTGGTGAAGTAGCGCGGGTCATAGGTGTTGAACTTGCGCGCGAGCCTGGCTTCGTCGAGGCCGGGATCGAGCAGGTTCGACGAGAACTCCGGCTGGTGGTCGCCATAGCGGACGATCAGGAACGGCTGCGCCGGGAACTTCTTTTTCAGGCTGGCGACGAACGACGCGTAGTCGCCGGCGCTGATGGTCTGCCGCCGCAGATATTCGTCGACGACAGGCTCGTTGCCCGGCATGCGCCAGGACGGCAGCAGGTCCGGCCGGAATTTGGTCTCCCACGGGAAATGGTTCGCGGCGAGATAGACAAAGGTGAACAGCGGCGTATTGGCCGGCTGCTCGGCGATCAGCTTGACGGCCTTGTCGTAGAAGAAACTGTCGGGCTCGATGCCCTTGGCGCCAAGCGCGCGCGCATCATAGAAATGCTGGATGCCGGTCGAGGTCTGGAAGCTGCGCGCGCTCATGAAGGCGCCGTAGGCCGGATAGAGCGAGATCGTGCTGTAGCCGCAGCGGCGCAGCGCCAGCGGCAGCCCGCGCTCCACCCTGCCCGACGCGATGCGGGTGACGAAATAGGAGAAGCGGCCGAACGAGCGCGACGACAGCCCGGCGAGCACGTTGTACTCGGCCATCCAGCTCGCGCCGCCGCTGCTCTCGGCCATGAACTTGCGCTCGCGGCCGTCAAAGGACTTGAAGTGGCTACCATAGCCGGCCGGCACCTTGACGCCGCCGGCCTGGCGGATGTCGAAGCTCGACTCGTCATGGATCATGATGATGTGCGGGCGGCGGCCCGCGACGTGGCAGGAATCCTCCAGCGGCACCTTGAGCCGCTCGGCGGTCTCCGCTTCCGATTCCATGAAGCCGTAATTGGCGAAGTCCGATACCGCCGTCACGCCGGAGCGCGCGAATTTGGAGAGATAGCCCTCGTCGTAATAGCCGCGCCAGGCTTCATCCGGCCATGCCATCGCCTGGCCGCACAGCGCGGCGAGACAGGCCAGCAGGCCGGCTGCCGCCGGCAGGCGGCGGATGCGGAACGGGTCGAGCCACCACAGCGCATACATCAGCGGCAGGATGACCACGGCGGCGCCGACCACGCTCCAGCGCAGGTTCGGAAAGATCGTGAACAGGTAGGCCGCGGTGTCGCGGTCGATCACCATCAGGTCGACGAAGTTCGCGGTCATCTGCACGACGTCGTGCTTCAGCCGCGACAACAGCACCAGCACCACGACCAGCGTCAGCGACAGCGCCCCTGACAGCGACGGGCGGCGCAGCAGCAGAATAAAGCAGAAGTTCAGGATGCCCCAGGAAAGGGCGAAAGCCATGCGGCCGTCGAAATCGCTTTCGGTGTGCAGGAGGAGCGCCAGCGCCGCCATGTGCGGCGCAGCAACGGCGGACAGCCGCCAGAAGCCGATTGCGGCAAGCCCGGCGGCAAGGGTGGGTGCGGACGGCCCAGGATTTGGCGCGGGCGCCATGGGAGGCAACGCAACATGACCCGGCGCAATGCAATGCCTTGGCTGGCGACGTACCAGGAGACGCACGACCCAGCCGGAACCTGTGCCGCGTCACAAAAACGTAGTGTAATCGTCATGAACGCGCAATGAATTTGCCTCCCTTGGACGACGCCGTGGTGAATCCGGGGCGCATCACGCCCGTTTCGCAATCCCGTCGATGAAGAGATCGAGGATCGCTTCTGCGGTCCGCTCGGCCTCCGGGGCGGCCACCCCCCAGCGCGGAAAATGGCCGTCGATATTCATCCGGGCGAATCCATAGACCAGCGCCCGGCCGGCGATCTGAACCTCCTTGAGGTCGGCGGTGCGGAGCTGGCCGGCGGCGAAGGCATCGGCCAGCGTCCGCTCGGTCAGCGCGATCAGCTCGGCATTGTCGCGGCTGATCGCGGCTGCCTTGTCGTGGTCGAACAGGCGGCGGCTGGAAATCACCTCGAAATGGGTCGGGTTGCGCATCGCCCAGCGCAAATAGGCCAGGCCAAGGCGGCGAAAGCGGCCGAGCGGGTCGCCAGCCGGCGCGCCGGCGAGCGCCGCGTCGATCTCGGCGCGGAACCGCCGTTGCGCCTCCTCCGCCACCGCCTGAATCAGCGCATCGCGGCTCGGAAAATGCCGGAACGGCGCCCCCGGCGAGACCCCGGCGCGGCGGGCCGCCTGGCGGACGCTGACCGCCTCCATCCCGCCCTCGGACACCAGTTGCAGCGCGGCCTCGATGAGGACGCGCCGGAGATCGCCGTGGTGATAGGGCTTCGGCGCAGCCGGACGCGTGGTACGGCGACGCGGACGGGCGGCGGATTTGGTGGCGGGCAATTTGGCAGGTCGACGCATGGCCCTCCCCTAGCATCACCCGCTTGTGAATGTAAGCGATGATTACACGGATTGACCCGGGCCACGCGCCAAATGTAACTGATGATTACATTAAACTTGCACCATCCGCGTCATAGCGAGGCGCAGCGACGGCGGCAAACATCATCGGGGAGAAACAACATGCCGGCACGTCAGAACTGGTTCGAAGGCTGGCGGCTGTCCGGCCTGCTTGCGCTGACGCTGCTGGGCTTGAGCATCTGGATCGCCGGCATGCGCGGCTTCGAGGTCGAGGGCGTGCGGATGGTGATACGCTTCACCGCACGCACCTCGCTCTTGCTGTTCTGCCTCGCCTTCGCAGCCGCCGCGCTCGCACGTCTATGGCCCAATGCCGGGACGCGGTGGCTGCGCCGCAACCGCCGCTATCTCGGCGTCAGCTTTGCCGCCTCGCACGCCATTCACGCGGTAGCCATCCTGGCTTTTGCCATCATGGACCCCGCGGCCTATGCGGCGGCGACCTCGATCGCGTCCTACATCTTCGGCGGCATCGGTTACGCCTTCATCATCGCGCTGACCGCGACCTCGTTCGACCGCACCGCGGCCGCGATCGGCGCCCACACCTGGCGGCGGCTGCATCTCGTCGGCGGCTACTACCTGCTGTTCCAGTTCATGGTGTCGTTCGGCAAGCGAATCCCGGACATGCCGCTTTACGCGCTGTTCCTGATCCCGCTGTTGGCCGTGTTCGCGCTGCGGATGATCGCGATGGCGCCGCGCGCGCAGGCGCCGGCGCGGGCGGGATAATCTGGAGCGACGACTTTATCTCCGAAGCACCATCCGATCCCGTCCGCACGGTCGCTTGTCAGAACGGGAAGATAAGGCACGTCGTCGTGCCATGCGCGAGCAATCGTCCCTTGCCGTCCACGACCCGCCCCTCGGCCGTGCCGACGCGACGGCCGCAATTCAAGACTTTGCCCTCAGCCCTGACCTCGCCTGTATCGGCCGTAATCGGACGCACCAGGGAGATCTTGAACTCAAGCGTCGTCTGGCTAATGCCCCGTTCGAGCGTCGACCGGATCGCCAGCCCCATGCAACTGTCGAGCAGGGTCGCCGTGAGGCCTCCATGCACCGTGCCCGCCGGGTTGAGGTGGGCGCCGGTCGGCACGAGCGTGATGACGACGCGGCCGCTCTCCGCTTCGGCGACGTCATATCCCAACGTCTGCGCGATCGTGTTGAGAGGCAGTGCGCCGCTCGCGAGGCCTTGTACGAATTCCAGCCCGCTCATCTGCTTTTGCTGTTCGGTACTGACCGTCCCGTATGTCTTGATTGTCATCGAACCCTCTTGTGAAGTTCAGCTAATTCCATTCATCCGCGACGCAGGCGCTTTCCTTCGAATAGCCGAGAGCGGCCTGCCGTAGATCCGAGCGAACGCAGCGCGAAGTAGCCGTGGGCTGGAAAAGCCTGCGCGTTCAGCGACGAGGCGAATTGAAGGCTTCGTACTGCGAGGCAAAATCAAGCATGCCGCTGCTATGGCGGCCACAGCCTTGCAACGCAAGCTGCCCGCGGAGACCACGTCCGAAAACGGACCACCGACACCGGCTATTGATCCCTCAGCAGATGATATTTCCGCCCCAGCCGGCGGTGCACCGACATGACGGCGCGGTCGACATCGCTGATCAGGCTGTCGCCGAGAACAACGTTCGGAATTTCCCAGTTCCGGCCCTCCTGGATGCCGGGAAGCTCGCGTACGTGAGGCACGGACGCGGTTTCGCATCCCGCCTCGCCGCGCAGCGCCGCCTCGGCGAGTTCGGTCAGTTCCGACCTGGTCTTTCCTGTCCTCACTGCCGGCCGATGCCCGTGGAGGCGCCGGCGATGACGACTGATCTCATGTCAAAATGCCCTGTCCGAGGTTTAATGAAGTTTGTCGTGAAGGAATGCTTAAGCGCCAGGTTCCCTCAAGTTTCCTCCGGAGGCGGCCAGCCTTGACGGCGCCTTCTTCGGCACGCTGCCAATCGATCTTTTCCGGCAACGGTTCGGTGACGATAGCAGCCGGGCCAACGTATCGAAAGCCGCGGCATTTGGCCGATATTCGTCGACATCGGCGGTTTTTCGCGGAAATTCGCCGCATACGTTCGAGCGGCGCTGCCTACGCAATTCAGGACACGGTGTATGCAATGCGCGGCGTGCTTTGCCGCCACCCCTGCGCAGCACGTGCCACGAACGCGTTGCTCGCTTCGGATGCGATCGGCCTGTGGTTCCACCGGCGCTCGCCTTTAACGCGAGCGTAAGGCTCGGCTTGTCATGGTGCGCGCCGACCCTTCAACAACGAACAAGGCTGCCCACAATGGTGCAACAGCCGGCCCATTCGATCATTGCTGAACTCGAAGATGCCGTCCGGGGCGGCTCATCCGCCCGCCGGGTGGAGACGCTGCGACAGGTTACCGATCTGTTCCTCCATGACGGAGAACGCCTGAGCGACGACCAGGTCAAGGTCTTCGACGACGTGCTCTGCATTCTGATCGCGCGCGTCGAGACGCGGGCCAAGGCCGAGCTCTCCAGGCGCCTGGCGCCGCTCGACTACGCCCCGTTCGAGGTGATCCAGCACCTCGCCTGGGACGACGAGATCGAGGTCGCCGGCAATGTGCTTGCCAATTCCAGCCGGCTCGGAACCGAGGTGCTGGTCGAGATCGCCAGCAGCAAGGGGCAGGAACACCTGCTTGCCATTTCCGGCCGCGCCGAACTGCCCTCGGTCGTGACCGACGTCATCGTCGACCGTGGCGAAGGCCGGGTGATCCGGAAACTCGCCAACAATGCCGGCGCCAAATTTTCCGACGTGGGTTATTCCACGATCGTCGCCCGCGCCGGCACGGATGACGAGCTGGTGGAAATTCTCGGCCTGCGCGACGATTTCCCGCCAAAATTCATGGGCGACCTGCTGCGCCGCGCCAAGGATGCGGTTCGCGCGCGGCTGCTCGCCATCGCGCCGCCCGCGGTGCAGGAGGAGATCAAACGGGTCCTCGACGAGATCGCCCGCGACGCTGCCCCTGCGACCCGCAACTTCGGCGTCGCCGAAGAGCTGGTAAAGCTGATGAAGGGGCTGAACGAGCTCGATGACGCGGCAGTCTACAATTTCGCGGAGACCAACAAGTTCGACGAGGTGACCGTCGCGCTCGCCGTTCTCAACGATATGCCGGTGGAGATGACGGCCAAGCTGATGGAAGGCCCCCGCGCCGACCTGCTCCTCATCCCCTGCCGGTCGGCGCGCCTGAACTGGCCGACCGTCGAGTCGATCCTGCGCAATCGGCCGAAGCATCCGGTCAACGAGCAGACGCTGGAGATCGCGGAACGCGACTACAAACGGCTGTCGATGGAAACGGCACAGCGCACCGTCCGCTTCTGGCAGTTGCACAACCGGATCGAGAAGGAGCCGATCATCCGGACGCACTGACGTCCGCCTGGTCACCACTCCCAGTCATGGCCGGGCTTGTCCCGGCCATTCGCTTTTTTGGGAGAGGCTCTCCGCACGGCCCGCTGATCCGGCACACGGGCGAGATCGCACATCAAGCAACCGAGCTTTGACTCAGTAAACGCTGTGCTTTCTGTCGCTGACGTAGCTGGTGAATCGCTTCCCAGCCATGCGCCTTGTGCGCAAGTTCTCCGCTTCGGATGGTCGGCGCATTCGGCGCGGCGGGTTTGAAGAATGTGGTTGAACCGACAACTCTTCAAGAAAACGGCGAGACCGCTGGTGCGATCTCGCCGGATATTGTCGAGCGGGACTTGAGATTTGGTGGTGGCCGTATTGCAGCGAACCGGCCACTGGATCCTCTCGTGTCCCGGACGCGGTGCAGCGCGCTAGCGATGCGCCGCAGAACCGGGACCGCCTCGCAGGATGGACCCCGGATGCAGCGCATCACTACGTGCTGCGCTGCATCCGGGGAACGAGACCGTTAGTTCTTGCTCTTGTCGACCAGCGCGCCCTTCTTGATCCAGGGCATCATGTCGCGGAGCTTGGCGCCGACTTCCTCGATCGGGTGCTCGGCGAGCTTGGCGCGGGTGGCCTTGAACGAGGTCTGGTTGACCTTGTTCTCCAGCATCCAGTCGCGGGCGAACTTGCCGCCCTGGATGTCGGCGAGAACGCGCTTCATCTCCGCCTTGGTCTCCGCGGTGACGATCCGCGGGCCGGTGACGTATTCGCCGTACTCGGCGGTGTTGGAGATCGAGTAGTTCATGTTGGCGATGCCGCCTTCATAGATCAGGTCGACGATCAGCTTCACCTCGTGCAGGCACTCGAAATAGGCCATCTCGGGCGCGTAGCCGGCTTCGACCAGCGTCTCGTAGCCGCCCTTGATCAGTTCGACCAGGCCGCCGCAGAGCACCACCTGTTCGCCGAACAGGTCGGTCTCGCACTCTTCCTTGAAGGTGGTTTCGATGATGCCGGCGCGGCCGCCGCCGATCGCCGAAGCATAGGACAGGCCGAGGTCATGGGCGTTGCCCGAGACGTCCTTGGCGATCGCGATCAGGCAGGGCACGCCGCCGCCGCGCTGGTATTCGGAGCGCACGGTGTGCCCGGGGCCCTTCGGCGCGATCATCAGCACGTCGAGGTCGGCGCGCGGGTCGAGCAAGTTGAAGTGGACGTTGAGGCCGTGGGCGAACACCAGCGCTGCGCCCTTCTTCATGTTGTCGTGCAGGTGCTCGCGGTAGATGTCGCCCTGCAGTTCGTCGGGGGTGAGCATCATGACGAGGTCGGCCCATTTGGCCGCCTCGGCGACTTCCAGCACCTTGAAGCCGGCGGCTTCCGCCTTCTTGGCCGAGGCCGAACCCTTGCGCAGCGCGATCGCCACTTCCTTGACGCCGGAGTCCTTCAGGTTCAGCGCATGGGCGTGGCCCTGGCTGCCGTAGCCGACGATGGCGACCTTCTTGCCCTTGATCAGGTTCAGGTCGGCATCACGATCGTAATAAACACGCATGGTCGTTTCCTCAATCGATGGCCAAAATCGGCCGGTTAATCAGGCATTTGAGTGGGTGGTGACCGCCGGTCGCCCGCGAATTTCCGGCGTTGTCTAGAGCATTTTCCGTCTCAAAGGAAACCCGTTTCTGCATGGCGCGGTGCGGCATCATGCGTTCATGAAGACCGGATAGAGCGAGGCCAGCAGCAATACCGCCATCACGACATTGAAGGCCCGTACCGCCAGCCGCGAGGTCAGGACCGGCCGCAGCGCCGATCCGAACAGGGCCCAGGCGGTGCAGGACAGGATGCCCAGAATGAGGCTGAGGCCGACCTGGATCGCGATGTTCCAGGGGTAGGTCGCGATGGCGGCATAGGCGGTGATGGTGCCGATCACCATGACCCAGCCCTTGGCGTTGACCCACTGGAACATGGCGGCGCCCCAGAACGTCATCGGCCGTCCCCGGCTCCTGTCCTCCTCCGCCGACGGCGGCTCAGACATCGCGATCGCCCAGGCCAGGTAGATCAAATAGGCCGCCCCGGCATATTTCAGGATGGTCTGCAGCACCGGATAGGCGATGAAGATGGTGCCGAGCCCGATCCCGACCGCGCCGATCATGAAGGCAAACCCCACGGTGATGCCCATGATGTGCGGGATGGTCGGGCGGAAGCCGTAAGTGAGGCCCGAGGACAGCAGCATGATGTTGTTCGGCCCCGGCGTGAAAAACATCACGGTGGCGAACAGCACGAAGGCGATCAGCAGGGAATTCGACATCGGGGCCTCATGCGATCTTTGGCAGCGCTTGTTTTTCTGAAGCCTGAGCACGCTTCGACAGCAGCATGACGGCGATGCCGCCGACCACGGTGACCATGCCGGCCAGCCGCAGAGGCCCGAAGGTTTCGCCGAACGTAACGCTCGACGCAGCCGAGCCGACGAAGGGCACCAATAGCGCGAACGGCACCACCTGCGCCGCCGGGTAGTCCCGCAGCAGCCTGCCCCACAGCCAGTACGCGATGCTGGTCGAGACGCTGCCAAGCCCGATCACGCACAACAGGCCTGTCAGCGACATGTGGGTCAGCGCTTGCCAGGTCGGCTGCGGGCCGTTGGTGATCAGCGTCAGCACGAACAGCGGCACAGCGGCGACCAGGCAGAGCCATGCGAACAGGTCGAACATCGGCACATCCTGCGCGCGGCGCAGCAACAGGTTGCCGGCCGCAAAACTCAGCGGCGAGATCATCAGGATCGCGAAGGCGCCGACGCTGAAATCGTAGCCGACGGTGCCGCAGATCATCAGCAGGCCTACGGTGGCAATGGCAATGCCGACGGTCTGCCACACCCCCGGCCGCTCGCGGAACAGCAGCGCGGCAAAGCCGATGGTGAACAGCGCCTGGCTCTGCACGATCACGCTGGAAAGGCCGACCGGGACCCCATGCGCGATGGCAAACGCCTGCGCCAGAAACTGCCCGAGGAACAGCGTGGAACTGATCGCGGCCAGCACCACAAATGAAACCTTCGGCCGCGCCACGAACAGGCAGGGCAAGGCGGCGATGGCGAAGCGCAGCGTCGTCATCAGTTCCGGCGAAAACTCGTTCAGCGCGATCCGGCTGGCGACAAAGGCGAGCCCCCAGATCACCGCAACGAGCACGGCGATGCCAACATCGGCCGGTTTCATTTTTTTCTAGCTCTGTTGATCCGGCTTCGGTTTGCGCAGGAGATAGGTGCCGTGCATCGGCGCGTGATAATCGACCGATTCGATGGTGAAGCCGATATCGGTCAGCATGCGCTCGATCACCCAGCCGAACGTCGAGTATTCGTCGCGCATATGGGCGACGACGCCCTCGCGCTGGAACTCGTGGTTCTTGATGGTGAACTCGGCCCACTGCTCGACGTCGCGCTCGACGCCGTCGGGCATGCTGACGAACACGATGTCGCGCAGATAGAAATTCGCACCGGGCTTCAGTGCGGCGAAGATGCGCGCCAGCGCCACCGCCTTCCAGAAGTCAGGCAGGTGATGCAGCGTGAACTCGCTGACGATCAGGTCATAGGAGTTCGGCTGGTAGGCGAAGCTGAGCATGCCGGCCGGCTGGGTGCGGATCGCCGCCTTGCGGTCGCGCGCGTAGATGTTGGCGAGCGCCAGCATCGCCGGCGAAATGTCTATGGCGTCGACCTCGGCGCCCATCAGCGCCGCCTCGCAGGCCAGCACGCCGTTGCCGCAACCGATATCGGCCACCCGCCAGCCGCGCTGCACGCCGAGCATGTTCAGCGCCGCCCGCGCACGCTCGTCATTGTCGTCATGCCGGTCGTAGATCGAGGCAACCGCGGAATCGAGCCCGAGCCGCCGTCGTTCAGTGTAATACCAGTCCCGCGCCAGCATGGTTCACATCCCTTCGGGTCCGCGCCCGATCGCCGCAACCCCGGTACGCGACACCTCGACAAGGCCGAGCGGGCGCATCAGGTCGATGAATTGGCTGATTTTTGCCGAATTGCCTGTGATCTCGAACACAAAACTCTCGATCGTCGCGTCGATGACGCGGGCGCGGAATGCGTCCGCCAGCCGCAGCGCCTCGACCCGGTGGTCGCCGCTGCCGCGCACCTTCACCATCGCAAGCTCGCGCTCGATCGAACGGCCCATGATCGTCATATCGACGACGCGGTAGACCGGGATCATGCGGTCGAGCTGATGCTTGATCTGCTCGATCACCATCGGCGTGCCCGTGGTGACGATGGTGATGCGTGAGAGATGCTTCTGGCTCTCGGTCTCCGACACGGTGAGACTGTCGATGTTGTAGCCGCGTCCCGAGAACAGGCCGATCACGCGCGCGAGCACGCCGGGCTCGTTCTGCACCAGCA
>OEIU01001850.1_pt1 | contig 12398 bp, 9 predicted proteins | sample 1539221 | NCBI WGS metagenome assembly OEIU01 (sample SAMN03792071, study PRJEB22550) | activated sludge metagenome | feature: wastewater treatment plant; material: activated sludge; isolation source: Wastewater treatment plant of a petroleum refinery complex | place: Argentina: Zarate | collected...
TTACGCTGATTGATCTTGATAAAAATCCAGGCGGCGTTTGTCTTTACCGCGGATGTATTCCTTCAAAAGCATTGCTTCATGTTGCCAAACTTATCCACGAAGCGGAAGAAGCAAAAAACTGGGGAATAGAATTCGGCGCACCAAAGATTGATATCAACAAACTGCGTGATTTTAAAAATAGAGTTGTAGAAAAACTCACAAGCGGACTCGGACAAATATCAAAGCAAAGAAAAATAAATTTCATTCAAGGCAGAGCAAGTTTTATTAACTCATCAACATTAAAGATTGAAAAAGTTGATGGACAAACAGTTGAACATACTTTTGAAAAAGCTATTATTGCAACGGGATCTGTTATCACAACAATTCCTTCTTTAGATATTAAATCCAAAAGATTACTCAACTCAACCTCAGCACTTGATTTACCAGAAATTCCAAAATCACTTTTAGTTGTTGGCGGCGGATATATCGGACTTGAACTTGGTTCTGTTTATCAAGCACTCGGAACAAAAGTTTCGGTTGTTGAAATGATGCCCGGACTTTTACCCGGTGCTGATCGTGATCTTGTAAATTATCTTTCAGTACGAATCAAAAAATCTTTTACTGAAGTTATGACAAACAGTAAAGTTTTAGAGATGCGAGAAGTGAAAGATGGTATCAGCGTTAAGATTCAGGATGATAAGGGAAATGTTTCAGACAAAGTTTATGATTATGTTTTAATGTCTATTGGTAGAAAACCAGAAACAAAAGGACTTGGATTAGAAAACACAAAAGTAACTTTAACAGATCGCGGCTGGATAAAAGTTGATAATCAGCTTAGAACAACTGATCCAAATATTTTTGCAATTGGTGATATTGCCGGTGAGCCAATGCTTGCCCACAAAGCTTCACACGAGGGAAGAGTTGCTGTTGAAGTTATTGCAGGACATAAAGTTTACTTTGAGCCGCTCGCTATTCCTGCTGTTGTATTTACTGATCCTGAAATTGCTTGGGCGGGAATAACAGAAGAGCAGGCAAAGAAAGATGGTGTAAAATACGAAGTTGCAAAATTCCCTTGGGCAGCAAGCGGAAGAGCAGTTACGCTTGATAGAAATGATGGGGTAACAAAATTAATTGTTGATCCCGATACACAAAGAATACTTGGAATCGGGATTTGTGGACCAGGCGCCGGAGAATTAATTGCAGAGGGTGTACTTGCAATTGAAATGGCTGCAAATGTTACGGATTTAAAACTAACAATTCATCCTCATCCAACTTTATCAGAAACAATTATGGAAGCAGCAGAAGTTTTCTTTGGACAGAGCTCGCATATTTATAAGCCGAAGAAATAAATTTTAAATCATCATTTAAAACAAACCCAATTCCTTTGAGGAATTGGGTTTGTAGTTTTTAAAATTATCCAAACACCTATCATTTATTACAAACCCAGTTCCTATGAGGAACTGGGTTTGTAATTTTAAATATTATGATAAGATTTTAATCCATCTTCAATTCAATTTCCTGCCGCCATTTCATTAGCATATCTTTATTTAATGCCTGTATGCCTTCTTTTGTAACTCCGTTGGGAATTGGAATAAATTCGTTCAAACGATCAAACACAATAAAGCGGTTTTCGCTGCTTACAAGTTGAAGAAGATGCCAGAGTGAAATTGCATCTTTGCGTGTAACTAAAGTTAATATTGTACCAATTGAAGGATCATTAACTCCGCTAAATCCTTCCATCAGATTAATTAGCTCAGGACGTGCATTTGAAGAATATGGAAGCACATATCTTCCTCTTGAAATAACACAGCTATAATTTTTAGGAATATATGACTCAAACTCCTTTACTTCTACAGTAAGCCAGCCGCTTTCAACATTAATTTTTGTTACATCACGATCTATAACTTTTAATCTAAAAGCGGATCCCTTATATAATTCCTTTACTTTGGCGAGCGGTGTTTGAACGATTAGAAAATCAGTAGCATTACCTTCATACTTTTTTATCTGTCCTTTTTCAACATTAATCTCAAAACCCTTTTCGGCACGGCTAACGATTGAAGAAGAATCAATTAATAATCGTCCAATATCCGGAATTGATATTGTAACACTTGAATTGTCATCTGTGGTGATAGTCGCTGATGGAGAAAAAGTATCGCCTTCTTGAATTTTTTTGTTATTGATTTGCGGCTGCCCGGAAAATTGCATTATCTCCCAGCCGCTTTGCGAAAAGATAATTTTATAAGCAAAATAAACAACCACTATTGCAGCAACAGCATACAACCACTTTTTTATAAGTTGTATATTAAGCTTCTTCTTTTTCTTGGGTAAAACTATTTCTTCTTTTGTTATCTCTTCTTTTGTCTCTTTCAACTCATTTTTATCAGATTCTTTTTCATCTTTTTCAACCTGCGCAGCTATTTTTTCAATTTCTTTTTGCTCTTTTAATTTTTCTTCCATTATAAAAGAAAATATTCCATCTCTTACAGAAACAGGCGGTTCGATTTCGGGTGGGAGTTTTGATAATCTTCCCTTCATCATTTCAGGTGTTTTAAGGGTTGGATCGTTATCGATTATTTTACTGTTCGCAATATCAAGATGTATGTTAACCTGATCTTTTTTAATTCCCATCAAATCAGAAATTTCATCAACAGAATATCCTTCTAATTGGCTAAGTACAAAAATCATCCTTTCCTGTTCTGGTAGATTAAGTATATAATTGTCTAAATCATCTTTTGCATGGATTTCCTTAATATCTGATTTAATTTTTTGAGAGTCCTGTTTTTGTGAGCGAAGAGCATCAATGGTTTTGTAAACTGTTATAGCGTTTAACCATTTAAGGAAGGAAGCATCGGGACGGACTAAATTAATTTTTCTCCATGCTTCTATAAAAGTTTCTTTGGTTATTGATTCCGCGATAGTTTTATTAGCAGTAAGACGTAAAGCAAAAGCATAAATCTTTCCAAGATTCATCTGAAAAAGCTGTTCAATAGCAGCATTGTTGCCTTGCTTTGCGTTTTGAATTAATGATCTGACGAACTTATTATCAGCACTCACGGGTTCTCCTTCAGCTATATTTTATGCTACAAATCAAAATTAATCTAACAATATGTAAATATCTACTTTTTGAGTAATAAATATTACTATTTGTTTATGAGTGATATAAAATCCTGCAAATTATTAACGGGACTATTGCAGATAAAGTTTTTGCACACATAAAATGTTGCCTTATCATTTACTGATTTCATTTCTTTAGTAAAATCTAATAAATCGCTTAGTTGATCTTTTTCTTTGCTGGATTTTAAGATCACAATTTTATTCGGGTAAAAGATGCTTCTGAGATTATTTATTCCTTTCGTAACATTTGCATCATCTCGGTTACCCACGATTACAATTTCAGATGATTGTCCTAAATAAAAATCCAATCCCATCAAAAATTGTGAAAATACGGATGGAGTTTTAACTACGCTGCCGGAAAAATGTTTGATCAATTCTGATGCTTTCCCTTCGTAATCGGAATTGCCGGTAAAGCGTGATAATCTTATAAGATTCAATAACTCAACTGAATTACCGGAAGGTATTGCTCCATCATAAATTTCCTTTTGTCGGGTTAAAAGATTTTCGCTATGGAACGATGTAAAGAAAAATCCACCATCTTCATTATCCCAGAATTCTTTTATTAAAATATCATTCAGTTCGATTGCTCTTTTGAGATATTTAATATCAAATGTTGTTTCGTACAAATCAATCAAAGCATTAATCATAAAGGCATAATCATCAATATAAGCAGGCAAGCCGGATTCTTTATCACGGAATCTGTGCAGTAATTTTCCATTATTTTCTGTTAAATATTTTTCAATAAATTTATATGCGTTTATTGCTGCATCAGCATAAACAGAATTATTAAAAGCTTGTGCTGCTTTTGCAAAAGCTGAAATCATCAGAGCATTCCAATCGGTTAATATCTTATCATCTTTGTGTGGATGAATTCTCCTATCTCTGTAATCGAATAGTTTTTTACGAATTGATTCAAGTTTTTTTGCAAACTCATTCTCTTTAAGATTTAATTCCACTGCAAGCTCATTATAAGATTTTTTAAGATGTAAAACATTGGTTCCCGTCATCATCCCTTTTGATTCATCAATCCAATTACCTGCCTCGGCAATGTTAAAGACATTCATTGCAAAATCAGATTCATCTTTATCCAAAACATTTTTCAACTCATCAGCATCCCATAAATAAAATTTACCTTCTTCACCCTCGCTGTCAGCATCTTCAGCAGAAAAAAATCCTCCTTCAGGATGAGTCATATCTCTTAAAACATATTCTAAAATTTCTTCAGCAGCTTTTTTATAAAATTTATTTTTTGTTACAAGATAGGTTTCCGCATAAGCTATCACCAACAATGCCTGATCATACAACATCTTTTCAAAATGCGGAACAAGCCATTGTCTATCAGTTGAATAGCGCGCAAATCCAAATCCAATATGATCATAAATTCCGCCAAGGCGCATTTGTGTTAAAGTATTCCCGACCATTTCAAGCGCTTTGGTGTTATTGTTTCTTTTCCAGTAGCGCAAAAGAAACATAAGATTATGAGGTGTTGGAAACTTTGGAGCATTACCAAATCCGCCAAATTTATCATCATATCTTTTTTCAAATTCAATAAAAGCTTTTTCAAAGATTGATTCATCTATATTAACAGCATTGCCAGATTTATTTACTTGTGATAATGTATCAACAATTTCATCTGCTGATTTTTCAATTTCTTTTCTTTTTGATTTCCATATCTCAGCAATTCTTGGGATAAGCTCCAGCATTCCAATTCTGTTAAAACGATTGAATTTTGGGAAATATGTTCCCGCAAAAAAAGGTCTCTTATCAGGAGTCATTACAATTGTAAGAGGCCAGCCGCCGCTGCCAGTCATCATCTGACAAACAGCCATGTAAATTCCATCAATATCCGGACGTTCCTCCCGATCAACTTTAATTGAAACGAATGAATCATTCATCAGCTTTGCAACTTCTTCATCTTCAAATGATTCCTTTTCCATTACGTGGCACCAGTGGCAGGTTGAATATCCGATTGATAGGAAAATTGGTTTGTCCTCCAACTTAGCTTTCTCAAACGCTTCATCACTCCAGGGAAACCAGTTTACCGGATTGTGCGCGTGTTGCAGTAAGTAAGGACTTTTTTCATTAATGAGTTTATTTTTATTCTTAATCATAATCTAATTTAATTTTTTATTTTAAGTTAAGGATTTATTTGATCATAATAGAACGCGGATGACACGGATTCCGCTGATTTTAACAGATCAAAAAGTTAGTTTTGGCTTAGGTTATATACTCATATTCCAGTTGTTAAAATTACTCTTTTTTGATAAGTTGCCACACGTTTTCAAACACATTTAATAACTAAAAAATTCATAAAGCAATATGGAAAAGAAGAACGAACTGTTCCTTCCAGCCGCAATAATTGGCATTAGCTTTATTATTGGTGTGGTATTTTTTACTAACGCCTGGAAATCAAATCAAAAAGCTAATCAGACAATTAATGTTACGGGATCGGCAAAAAAAGAAATTGTTTCTGATCTTGGTTTTTTACGCGGGACAATTTCCGTTCAAGCTTTAACTTCTGAAAATGCTTTTGCTGAACTGAACAGACAAAAACCAATTCTTATTTCTTATCTTGATAGTAAAGGATTTTCAAAAGACAAGATAGAGTTTTTTACTATAAATAATTATCCGGTTTATGAAATGAGTCCGCAAGGTTACCAGACGGGCAGAGTTATAGGATATGTTTACAGTCAAAGAATTCAAATTCAATCTAAAGATGTTTATAAAATAAAAGATATTTCACTTGATATTACATCACTGATTCAACGCGGAGTAAACTTTAATGTTGAGCCGCCGGAATATCATTACACAAAGATGGCTGATCTAAAAATTGAAATTCAGGCAGAGGCAGCAAAAGACGCGATGGTGCGTGCAAAAAAAATTGCGGATGCAACAGACCGGGATCTTGGTCCAATGCGCAGCGCAAGAATGGGCGTGTTACAGATTACTCCAAAGTTTTCTAATGCTGTTTCAGATTATGGCATAAATGATTTAAGCTCAATCGAAAAAGAAATTGTGGGAGTTGTAAACGCTTCCTTTGAAATTGAATAAATTATTTAAAGAATTTTCGTTAACAAACTAATTACAGAAATATGACAAAACCACAAATATGGGTAGCAGCTTTTTTACTTTTATTCATTGTACTTTTTATGCTTGGGCGATTGACCAAAAAAGAAGAACCAATGAAAGACTTTTCAGGAATGGGTTCGCAAATGGGGGAACAAACAACCACAGAACTTACCGGCGATAAACTTATCCAATCCTTCGGATGCATCAATTGCCACGGCGCTGATCTTGCCGGAACAAATATGGCTCCTTCCCTAAAAGGATTAAAAGAATTGTGGAGCAGTAGAGATAATCTTATAAACTACCTGCGTAATCCAAATTCATTTATGGATTCTGATAGATTCAAAGCGTACAGAGCAAAATATCCAAATGGAATAATGCCATCTTACGGCAATAAGGATGTTAAAGATTTAGGAAAGATTGCGGATTATTTACTCACACAATGAACAATGTATAATGCACAATTTACAATTAAGGCGATTCAAATGAGTCGCCTTTTTTAATCCTAGCGTAATGCGATATTAAATAGTAACTGAAATAAATATTATTAGCTAAATAAAAATTATTTATGTTTGCACTTTTATATTTATATTTTCACATTTTATTCAACGAGTACCACAAAAAATTCTTTTCCAAAAGCACCGCTTTTGGTGCAGTACTTATTCTAGTACTTTCATTATTTACTATTGGGATAGGATTTAGTGTTGGTTTCATGGTCAATTATATCCGATTACATCCCGAATTAGATTCGGGTAACCCCTATTATTTTGCCCGAATTATCTTTCTTGAATTAGTTTTCACCTTAATTATAATAAAAATGTCTGGTTCACGTGTCTTAAAACAAATTACTCTAAATACATTAAAAATTTTTCCCATTCCAAAACGGGTAATATTTTTATTTGATATTAATATTGGGATTTTAGATTTTGTATCACTTTTTTTTGCAGTGTTCTTGTTGGCATTTATTTCGGGTGCTGGAGGTTTCTCGATATCGTTTTCAACTGGGATAATATTCATATTATTTATCCTCAGCCTGTTATATTTTGTTCACGTACTAGGAGAGCTTTTACGGAGTATAACAAAGTTTATTAATTCATTACCCAAAATTCGGACAACACTATTTCTAATAACATCTTTAATCCTTATTTATATTTTTGTTTTAAAAGGGTTAGACTTGACATCTGTCGTGATCAACAATCCACTTAGCTGGAATGTTGGCTCTGTTTTTTCATTAACTATTTTTAATGAGGACCATTGGCTCTATAATGTAATAATACTTAATATTTTGTTTTCAATTATTGGTTTAATATTTGCAATCTTAATTAAAATTATACACGACAATTTATTTTCAGTACACACTATTCAAATTGCACCTCAAGTGAAAAAAAAGAAATTGCAATTAATTAACAATGTTTCAATATTTCCGGCAAAGTTGCAACCATATTTCGAAAAAGATATAAGATATATATTTAGAAGTAGCCACGCACTTTCAGCAATTATTTTGGAGTTGCTATTACTTGTGTTTGTAGGTTATATGCACTTTACAAATGCGAAATTTTATGATAAAGTCTATTTTCCAGCCGGCTTTATTATTACCATTCCTATAATGATATGGGACTTTCTCCTGAGCAATAGCTGGGGTTTAGAGAGAAGAGGGTTTGGATTTTATCTCTATTCAAACGTTGACTATAAAATTTTATTACAATCAAAAAACTTGAGTTTTATTATTGCCCGGATGCCTGTGATAATTTTAATTTCTTTGTTTCTTAGTATAATATTTTCTTTTAAATATTTACCGATTTTCATTCTATTATATATTATCTCAAATATTTTGTCACTTTCATTTTCCAATATTGTCTCAATTAAGAATCCATTTCCGGTGGATTTTAAGGAAAGTTCAATGTCACAGAAAAAACAGCAAAGTTTTTCAATGATTGGTTTTATCGGATTGGTGATATATTTAATTTTACCGGCAGCTATTCTTTTTATGCTCTATAAACTAGGGGCAGGGCTTGTTTTCTATTCTATTATTTTAGCCCTTCTATTTCTTCTTATCATATTGTATAAGAAAATGACATTATATTCGTCTGTATTATTATTTAAACAAAAGGAAATAATTTATAAAAAGTTGGTTAAAATATGATTAAGATATCCGGATTAACAAAAAGATATAATGGGCTATTAGCTCTGGAAAATCTAACATTAGCTATTTCCGAAAGATGTATATTCGGATTTGTGGGACCAAACGGGGCAGGGAAGTCGACGACATTAAATATTCTTACTGGAATAATTATTCCGACGGATGGTGAAGTAAAAATACTGGGATATGATCTGAAAAAAGATTCAACTGAAATAAAAAAAAGAATAGGCGTTATTCCAGAAGTTCTTGCTTTGTTTGACGGATTAACTGGTGAAGAACATCTTACTTTTATAGGGAAGGTTTATGGAGTTGAAAAATCTATCCTTGAAGAAAGAATAAAGGAAATCTTGGATTATTTTGATTTAATCTCTGCTAAGAACATGCTGATCGATACATATTCTCAAGGCATGAAAAAAAAAATAGCATTCTCTGCAGCCATTATTCATAATCCAAAGTTGTTATTTTTAGATGAACCATTTGAAAATGTTGATCCTATTTCAAGAAAAAAGATGAAAGATGTTTTGAAGAAAATGAAAGATAATGGAGCGACAGTTTTTTTTACTTCTCACGCCCTTGCAGAAGTAGAAGATTTTTGTGATGAGGTTGCAATCATAAACAAAGGCAAAATCGTATATCAATCAAAAACAAAAGATATACGTAATAAAATAAAAAATGAAATAACAAACGACACCTACCAATCGCTTGAAGAAATATTTCTGGATTTAACACAACAAAATGAAACAGAAGAGAAAACACTTTCGTGGCTTTAGGAATTGTGAATTATTATGAAAAAACTTTATATAAAATATTCTTTTCTCTTTTTACTTTTGATTATGGTAATGATTTATTTCTTCTTTATTGATACACCTTATAAGAAAGAAAACTTATTACCATTTTTTCTCCTCAGTGTAATTTCGTCAACCGGACTTTATTTTTCTTTTAAATATGAAAAGAAATTCAAGAAGAAATAATTTAGGCACACTAATTTTTATATAAACAATTTAAGTTAAATCATAGAGAAATCTATCGAATTTAAAATTGATTTTATTTGCTTGATTAGCGGCACAAATAAATCGTCCTTAGCCGTGGGACATAATTAATAATTTTTAACTTATTTTTAGGAGGTTCTAATGAAAGAACTAAGTGCATCTAAAATGGAACAGATTAATGGTGGTGATTTAGCTTGTGCTGTATATATGATTGGTGGAACTTTACTCTGTGGTTGGGTTTGCGGCGCAATTGGAGGTGTACTTATGTGTAGTTTTAGATAATTTTATAAATAAAACATTACTTAAAAAAGGCTGTTAAAATTAATTAATGGCCTTAAGTAATTCATTACATCAATAAAATGTCAGATTATCTCAAATCAATCTATTCTTTAATAAGATTAAAATATAAAATATTTAAGAACACAATTTTTAAATCTGAAAATTGGTCTAAAATAATAGCAATTATTTTATTAATGCTTGTATTTTTTAATACGTTACAATCAAGTGCGTTTATTGTACAATATGTTCAAGATAACTTTAAAAAGGACAGTGTTTTATATCGTCCGCTTTTTGAAATTATTCTTATAATTATTTTTATCGTTAATATAATTTCTACACTTACTCTAAGCGGCTCAGATTACTCCCGCAATTATTTAAGAACTCTTTTTCTTTACCCAATAAAATTTAATCGTATAATATTTTATGAAATAATTAATAGTATTGCAGATATTATTAATGTTCTTTATTTGCCTCTCTATGCGGTTGCAATATTTTTATCGGATTTTACGGTTGGATGGATAAATGCTTTAGCCGTATTAATCATATTTTTATTGCTGTTGCTTTCAATTTCGAATATAATTTATCTGCTCAGAAATACAATTGGATTAATAAGTTTTACTAAGGATGCAGGAAAATTTATAATGCTTATTTCTTTTACTGCAGGTTTTACCTTTATGATTATCATAAAACAGATCCCTGGATTTTTATCAAATTCAAATAATTTAATTAACGCTGCCAGTTATTTAGAGTTAGCACCGACAAGCATGTATACGACTTTGCTTTTGGGTTCAAGTTCAAACTTTTTTTATAATTTTATAATAGGGATTTTATATTTCGCAATCTTAAATTTTCTCTTGTTTTTATTAAACATTTATTGTGCAAAATTGCTTAAGAAAAAAAGTTATGGTAAGACTTATCAAAAATTTAGTACTAAAAAATCAATCCTTACAAAACTTTTTATTAATTCTAGGGTAAATCCTTTTTCTAAAAAAGATGTGGCTTATACATTACGTTCAATCAGAACAATGCCGTCTCATTTAATGATTCTGTTTTTTATTGTAATTATATTATTTATATCTTTAAAACAACCCGAACAAAACAGTTATAAACTTTCTGAACAATTTTCAATTTCCTTTCTATTCTTATCATTAATTGTCCTAAGCTTTCTATCTAATATCTTTGCTTTTGAAGCAGATTCAATCATCAACTATTTTATCAGACCGGTTACTAATAACTCTTTGTTAAAAAATAAAATGTTAATCTCAAACTTTTACTATATAATCATTTCTGTTGTGAACTTAATTGTAATGTTAATATTAAAAACAAAATTTTTAGATATAATGTTTTTTGAAATTGTTTTTCTTTTAGGCTATTTGTTTCTGTTGATAATTTCTTTCCCTTTATCAATTTACTTTCCCAAAAAAGTTAGTTTTGAAGCAATGAGTGGTTTTCTAACATCATTAATAAGTCTGTTTATTTTTTCTGTGTTAACGTTTGTTAGTTGGGTTGCACTTTATTTATTGTTCCAGCTTTACTTAAAAGCTGAAATTAAATTTGTTTTTATATTATCAGTCTTAGTTGCTGTTATCCCTTTTATATATTATAGAGAAAATATTTTATCAGTCTTTGGTTCGATGTTATCACAAAGAAAAGAAAAAATAATTCAGGTATTTAAATGAACATTTTAGAACTAGAAAAAGTAGTAAAAACTTTTGGAAGCAGAAGAGTTTTAGATGATTTAACTTTTAATATTTCTTCTGGAATTATTTTTGGACTTATAGGACCTAATGGAGCAGGAAAAAGTACAACAATAAATTGTATAGCCGATTTACTTAACTTAGATTCGGGTAGTATTAAGATTTTTGGCAGAGAGCTTAAAGAAAATGAAATTGAAATAAAGAAACGATTAGGGATTCTTTACGAAAACACCGATGACTTATTCATCCATCTTAAAGGCGAAGAGCATTTACATTTTGTTGGCGAAGTGTATGGGCTTGATAAAGATACAATCCAAAAACGGCTTGATGAATTATTTGATTACTTTGAAATTGAAGCTCATCGCCAGATGCTGATAGAAAAATATTCTAAAGGTATGCAAAAAAAAATTGCGCTTGCTTCAATTCTTTTACACAATCCTGATTTTATAATACTTGACGAACCATTTGAAAGTCTTGATGCTCTAACAATTATTAAGGTAAAGAGGCTGCTTAATCAGTTAAGAGAAAAAGGCAAAACCATTTTAGTAACATCTCATATACTTTCTTATATTGAGGATATTTCAGATGAAGTTGCAATTATAAACAAAGGTAAAATCGTATATCAATCAGCCACCAAAGATATTCGTAATAAAATTAGGAATGAGATAACAAATGAAACTTATCAATCGCTTGAAGAAATATTTTTAGATGTAACACAACAAAATGAAACAGAAGAGAAAACACTTTCGTGGCTATAAATTATAAATGTAGATCAATCCTGAAATGATAGTTCGAGTAAAATAACCAAGGATAATGCTCACATATTAAGAAAATTTTTAAGTCATCACATATTATAATTTCTCCCCCTTTGTGAAAGGGGGAGATTAAAGAGGGGGTTCAACTAAGCTACTGTTATTTCTTTTTCAGCGTAAACATCCTGAATAAGATTTAACAATTTAACACCTTCAGCCATTGGACGCTGGAATGCTTTACGTCCGGAAATTAATCCCATTCCGCCCGCTCGTTTATTTATAACTGCAGTTTTAGCAGCTTCAGCAAAATCATTTTCACCGCTGGCGCCGCCGCTGTTTATCAATCCTGCACGACCCATATAATTATTAATTACCTGGTAAC
>OEIU01001851.1_pt1 | contig 12395 bp, 5 predicted proteins | sample 1539221 | NCBI WGS metagenome assembly OEIU01 (sample SAMN03792071, study PRJEB22550) | activated sludge metagenome | feature: wastewater treatment plant; material: activated sludge; isolation source: Wastewater treatment plant of a petroleum refinery complex | place: Argentina: Zarate | collected...
GCGGCCGCGAGCGGGCGGTCGACGAGCGCGGCGCGGTCGGGGGGGGGGGTGCGCCACCCCGGGGGTGCGTCGGCGTCGCGCGTGCGCCGCCGACGCTCGGCCCCGCCACGCAGTGCGGTGGCGAGGCTCGGGGGCGCCGCTCCGTCGGGGGCGGTGGAGAGGCCGCTCACGCCAGCGCTCCGGAGAAGAGGACACGGCGCAGGTCGGTCAGCTCGCGCACGTGGAGGATGACGATGGACCCGAGCCGCCGGATCCCGACCGGCACGTCGGGGTCGACGACGAGCGCGACCTTGACGACCTCGGGCTCGAACTGGTCGAGGGTGCGCTGCACCTGGATGAAGGCGCGCTCGACGCCGGTGACGAGCACTGCGATGCTCGCGTCCGGGGCGAGCGCGGCCGCCTCGCCGACCGAGCCGTAGAGGTCGAGCGGGCCGACCTCGGCCCGGCTCAGCGCGTCGAGGGTGAGCGGCGCGGTGGTGCGGGACGCGGTCTGGCCGTGGCAGACCACCGTGGTGTCCTGCTCGTCGAGGATCGAGCGCACGGCGAGCGAGGCGGCGCACGAGATGCCGAGCTCGACGTCGTCTTCGCCGTTCGTGTACACGTCCGGAGTCGTGTCGACGACGAGCGCGAGGTGCGAGCGCCGGGTGTCGAGGAACTGGCGGACGAGCAGCCGGCCGTGCTTGGCCGACGAGCGCCAGTGGACGTACCGGCGGTCGTCGCCGGCCTGGTACTCGCGCAGCGCGTGGAAGGCCAGGTCGGACATCGACAGGTCGGGGGTGACCTCGCCCTCGAGGTCGCGCAGCAGGCCGGCCCCGAGGCTGTCGAGCGAGATGGTCCGCGGGTGCACGTAGAGCTCGGTGCGCTCGGTCCACTGCACGGTGCGCCGCACCAGCCCGAGCGGGTCGCCGTGCACCGTCGTCGCCGGGCCGACCGGGACGACCCCGCGCTGGTGCGTGGGGACGACGAACAGCTCCTCGTGCGTGCGCTGCGAGGCGAGCGCCGGCAGGGTGAAGCGGGCGGCGGTGCGGCCGACCGGCAGCTCGACGAGGAGCGGGAGCATCCCCCGCTTCGAGGTGTTGGTCACCGCGATCCGGCCGGTCGCGGGGTCGCCGACGGTGACCCGCGCGGGCTCGACGTCGGCCCGGATGCGCACCTTGGCGCGGTCGAGCGCGAGGAGGAGGCAGGCGAGCACGAGGACCAGGCACGCGGCGGCGACCATCGCGAGCTCGGGCCAGGTGTAGCGCGCGGTGAGCCACCAGGAGAGGAGCCCGACGCCGAGGACGGTCCACCCGAGCGGGGAGACCCAGCGCACCACCTCGACGACGGGGTGCCAGACCCGACGGGTCTGCTCGGCGAGCGGGCGGATGCGCTCGCCGGTGAGGACGAGGATGCGCGCTCCCGTGTCGGTGAGGGCGCTCGGGACCTGGACCCGGGGCAGGGTGATCGTGCGGGTGCTGCCGTCGGCCCGCGACCGGGTGCGGGACGACGGGCGGGCGGCGCGGCCCTCGGGGGCGTCGGTGCGGCCCGGGCCGGTCGTGCGCAGCCGCGGGAGGGCGAGGCGCGGCCCCTTCCGGCGTCGTGCGGGTCGGTCCGAGCCGCGGCCCGTCGCCCGGCCGGCACCTCGGCCACGGGGGCGGGCGCCACCGGACTCGTTCTCGCGCAGGGCGGCCCGCGAGGTCGTGGCACCGTCGCCGTCCACCGGGCGGGCAGCGGCGTCCCCCGTGCGGCGCGCGGGCGCAGGGGTGAGGTCCGAGCGACGGACCGTCGACTCGGTGTCCTCGGGCAGCCCGGTGGGGTCGCTCATGCGGTGCGGCTCATGCGGGGACGCGCTCCGTGGGCGGAGCGACCTCGGCGAGGATCTGGTCGATGACCTGCCCGACCGTGACGCCGGCGAACTGCGCCTCGGCGGTGACGAGGAGCCGGTGGTTGAGCACGGGCTGGGCGAGCAGCTTGACGTCGTCGGGCACGACGTGGTCACGGCCCTGGCTGATCGCCCACGTCTTCGCGCAGCGGACGAACGCGAGGCAGCCGCGGACCGAGAGCCCGAGCCGGATGTTCACGTGCCGCCTGGTCTCCTCGGCGATCCGGGAGACGTAGTCGAGGATCGCGTCGTCGACGTGCACCTCGTCGGCGAGCTCGGCCATGTCGTTGACCACCTGGGCCGTGACGACCGGCTCGAGCGCCTTCGTGCGGTCACGGGTCGCGGCGTCGCGCAGCACCCGCACCGTCGCGTCGTGGTCGGGGTAGCCGAGGGTGGTCTTCATGAGGAAGCGGTCGAGCTGGGCCTCGGGCAGCCGGTAGGTACCCGCCTGCTCGATGGGGTTCTGGGTCGCGATGACCATGAACGGCTCGCCGACCGAGTGCCGGGTCCGGTCGACGGTGACGTGCCCCTCCTCCATCACCTCGAGCAGCGCCGACTGGGTCTTCGGCGAGGCGCGGTTGATCTCGTCGGCGAGGACGATCGTCGCGAAGATCGGGCCCTCGTGGAACTCGAACACCTTGGAGTTCGGGTCGTAGATGGTCACGCCGGTGACGTCGCTCGGGAGCAGGTCGGGGGTGAACTGGATGCGCGAGTTCGTGCCCTTGACCGTGCCGGCCATCGCCCGGGCCAGCTGGGTCTTGCCGGTCCCCGGGTAGTCCTCGAGCAGGAGGTGGCCCTCGGAGAGCATGCACGTCAGGGCGAGGCGGATGACGTGCTCCTTGCCGAGCACCGCCTTGTCGACGTTGGCGACCATGGCGCCGAAGGTCTGGGAGAACCAGGCGGCCTGGTCGGTCGAGACGGTCATGCGGAGGGAGTCCTTTCGCGGGACGGGAGGTGGGGGTCGGCGGAGGTCACCACGAGACCTGGTTCGAGGTGTGACAGGTGCCTCCACGGCAGAGCCGCACCGACACCGGACCGTTGCCGTTGGCGACGATGACGTAGCCGGACCACGAGTAGCCGTTGCCACCGCCGTTGACGTTGAGCGGGGAACCGGAGTTGACCGAGCCGGCACCGCCCCGGGTGAAGACCGTGACCGACCAGGTCGTGGACCCCGGGAAGTCCTTGATGTCGAACAGCACCTTGGGGCAGCCGGGCGACACGCGGCACGAGCCGATGCCGTTCGGGTCGACGGCGTTCGGTCCCTTGTGGACGTTGACGACGCTCGGCGTCGGCGCCGGGACGGTGACCGACTGGAACCCGGTCCACGAGGACCAGCCCGCGGCCGAGTGGGCGCGCACGCGGAGCTGGTAGGTGCCGGGACCGCGGTCGATCGTCTGCGAGGTCTTGTTGCCGCCGTAGGTGCCGTTGACCGCGCCGTCCAGCTGGACCTGGTCGATGGGGCGCCCGTTCTCGGGGAGGTTCCAGTCCCACCGTGCCCCGGTCGCACCGCTGCGCTGGCCGTTGAAGCCGGTGGGCGTCAGGGTGTCGCCGTACGGGGTCGCCGAGTCCGACGCCGGGTTCGACTGCGCGCCGGCCGTGTTCTCGGTCCGGACCGTGATCGTGCGGTTGCTCGTCGGGGAGGTGTCGAACGGTCCGACGGCGAAGGAGACCTGCGAGCCGGGCGCGCAGCCACAGGTGTGGGTGCCGGACTTTCCGCCCCCGGACCACCGGATCGCCGCGAAGCCGGCGGACCGGGGCTGGCCGACGGTCACGGTGAGGGTGATCTTGCGGTCCGCGGCCGGCGTCGTGGCCTTGACCGACGGGTTGCTCGGCACGCCGTTGGACGCGAACGAGGAGGCGTTGGACTTCGGGCCCTCGAGCCCGGCGCCGTTGGTCAACGTCACCGTGTACTCGTAGGTGCGCCCGTCGTAGGGCACGACGACGGTGGCCGAGCGCTGGTCGGGCGGCGCCGTTTTCGCGACCGTCCAGCCGCCGCCACCGACCCGCTGGTAGAGCGTGTACTGCGTCGTCGGCGGACCGTTCGGCGAGCCCTGCTCCCACGTGATGGTCAGCGTCGCCGAGTCCTGGGCCGGGCCGGGACCGCTCGCCTGGATGCCCGGCGCCGGCAGCGCCGGCGGCGTGCCGGCCGACTGCATCGTCACCGCGGGTCCGAACGGACCGGCGCCGAGCTCGTTCCACGCCTGCACCTGCACGTCCTGCTCGGCCATGTTGTCCAAGCCGGCCACGGTCGCCTGCCGGGTGCTCGCGGCGACGTCCTGGGTCTTGGTCTGACCGGTGGAGGAGATGAGCCGGACGACGTACTTGCGCAGCGCCGACCCCTCGTTGACCGGCTCGTCCCAGGCGATGGTCAGGGTGCCGTCGCCGCGCGAGACCATCCGGACGCCGGTGACCTGCTCGGGCAGCCGGTCCGGGCGCACCGGGGCGCTCGGCGCCGAGGGCTCCCCCTCGCCGATGCCGTTGACCGCGGCGACCGTGAACCGGTAGTCGAGGCCGTTCTTCAACCCGGTGACCGTGCACGGCGAGGCCGAGCAGGTGGTCTCCCCCGAGGTGCCGCCGGTCCAGCGGACGACGTAGGAGGTGACGACGGACCCGCCGTCGTAGGCCGGCGGCAGCCACGCGACCCGGGCCTGGCCGCCGGCGTCACGGTCGGCGACCGCCGCGACCTGCCGCGGTTGCCCGGGGCGGCCGAGCAGGGTCACCGACACCCGGCCCTGGGCCTCCCGCCGCGGTCCGTCGCTGACCACGAGCGCGACCGAGGCGGTCCGGGAGGGCTTCGCCCCGGCCGTCAGGGTCAGCTCGCAGCCGGAGAAGGACGTCGTCAGGCCGGTGCCGGACTCCACCGTCGCCCGGACGATCGAGCAGGTCGGGTCGAGCAGCGGGGAGTCGAGGTAGGCCGAGACGTCGACGGTGCGCGACTCGCCCTCCGTGAGCCCGTTGACCGAGATCGGCCGCAGCCGCGCCGGGGCCTGGGCGTCGCCGCCGAGGACCCGGACGGCGATGCCGGACGGCTGGGCCATCCCCCGCGAGGAGATGCGCAGCCGGCCGGTGGAGGTCTGCGCCGCCTTGTCGGCGTGGAGGGTGACCCGCCGGTTGCCCGGGCCGTCGACGCGCAGGTCGGCATCCGCCTCCTGCTCCCAGGACACGTCGAACTCGACGTCGTCGAGGGTCATCCCCACCGGGAGCCAGGCGTGGCAGACGGTCGGGATGTCGAGGGTCCGGTCGAGGCCGCCCGCGGTGATCGTCACGGCGCCGTCCGGGCAGCGGAGCAGCGGCACCTTGGGGCCGATCTGCACCGGGATGGAGACGTAGGCGGTGCCGAAGTCCTTCTGGTCGACGGCCGTCTGGTCGGTGACCTCGAGCATCACCGCGGCCGGGCCGACGTACCCGTTCGAGCTCGTCAGCTCGAGGGTGCGGTTGTCGGGGACGGAGACCGCGAGGTCCTCGGCCGGCGACGCGGAGACCGTCCCGGCGGTCGTCACCGAGACGACCCGTCCACGCGGCGAGCGGACGTAGTCGGCGAGCGAGACCGTCTTCGAGGAGTCGGGGTCCATCTGGACGACCTGGCCGGCGACGACGAACGGCTGGCCGTTGGCGCCGGTCGGGACGTGGATGAGCGCCATGGCGCGCTGCTGGTCCTCGTCCTCGATGACGTAGGGCACCGAGTAGGCGTGGTCGAGGACCTTGACCGAGACCCGGCCCTCGGGGGTGATGGTGGCGTCCGGGGAGAGGACGTCGACGACCTTGAGGGTGGCCGGGTCGGAGTCGACGTCGGTGTCGTTGGCCAGCGCGTCGACGACGGTGCTCGTCTCCCCCGGCTTCGGCGCGGCGACGTCGTCGTTGGCGACCGGCGGGTTCTTGTACCCCTTGACCGCGCGGACGAGGATGCTCGCCCGCGAGGGGTCGAAGAGGCCGTCGCTGATGCCGTAGACGAGGCGGTGCAGCTGGGTCGTGTCCTCCGGCACCCTGGTCTGCACGGTGTGGTCCTCGTCCACCCGCCACGCCTTGAGGTCCGCGGCCGAGTTGAGGCCCTCGGTCTGCACGTCGACGACGTCCCCGCGCGCGATGAGGTCGTTGACGAGCGGCTTGACCGTCACCGTCTTGCCCGGCGCCGCGAACACCTCGTCCGGCACCGCCACCGGCGGCTGCGGGTCGCCGGGCTGGACGACGCCGAGGCGCACGAAGGCCCGGCTCGTCGCCCCGAACCGGTCGGTGACCTGGTAGGTGATGACCTCGGTGCCGGCGGCGAGCGGGAAGGACTCGTAGCGGATCGTCGTCGGGCCGATGCCGACGACCCGACCGAGGGTGAGGTCGACCGGTCCGCCGTCGCTGCCGACGACCCCGGTGACGGTGACGCTGTCGCCGTCCGGGTCGACCCCGAAGGTCGGGATGGTCATCGTCAACGGGTCGCCGGCGGTGACGGTGGCCGAGAAGCTGCGCGCCACGGGCGCCTGGTTCACCTGCTGCGGCGTCGGGAGGGGGTTGACCTGCACCCGGACCCGCGCGGTCTGGGCGCGTTCCTTGCTGCCCTCGGCGTAGGCGGCGTACTCGATGGTGACGAACCTGGGCGCGCGCAGCCCCTGCGCCTCCGGGACGTAGCGGATGACGTTGCCGGAGGCGAAGGCGCGCTGGGCGTCGCCCTTGCTGACGACCTTGACGCTCCCCGGGTCGAGCCGCAGCGGGATGCCGTCGGCCATCGTGTCGTTGTCGAGGACCGGGATGCTCACCGTGTCGCCCTCGCGCACCGTGGCCTCGTCGTCCTGGACGAGCGGCAGGGAGTCGGCGAGCGGCCCCTGCTGGAGCACCTCGATCTCGCCGGTGGTGCGCTGGGTGCCGTCGCTCACGGTGTAGCGGACGGTGCCGCGCCGGCCCTGGTCGCCGACCGGAGCGGGGTCGCGGGCCTCGAGCCGGACCCAGCGGCCCTGGTAGATGGACGGCTGCAGCCAGGCGGAGTCGCCGCTGGTCTCGACCGCCGCGGTGACGAGGACGTCGCCGCGCGGCGAGTAGTCGTTGGCGAGGACGTCGACGATCGCGGGCGCCTGGTCGTGGAGGGTCGAGGTGTCCGGGACGGCGACCGGGGGCGCCCCCTCGGGCGGCGCGACGAGGTCGACCCGGATCCGGCCGGGGGCCGCGCCGGCTCCGGTGACGGCGGCGTAGGTCAGCTCGTAGGTGCCCGGAGCGCTGCCGGTGACGGTGACCGTACCCGTCGCGAGGTCGGTGTCGACCTGGAGCGGACCGACCGGACGCACCTCAGAGCGGAGCTTGAGGGTGGCGTCCGGCTCGCCCGGGTCGGCGCCGGCGATGTCGTTGCCGAGCGGCTCGACCTGGAGCGGCTTGCCGACGACACCGCGCACGGCGTCCGGCTGGGTCTTCGGGGCGACGAACTTCGTGTCGCCGCTGGTCCCGATGACCTGCGCGTTGACCGAGCCCTTCGTCGTCCCGCCGCGACCGTCGCTGACGACGTAGCCGATCGGCTGGCGCCCCTCCTCGACCGGGGCGGTGATGGTGACCCGGCCGCCGCCGTCGACGACGGCACCTTCGACGTCGGCGCGGGCGGCGAGCACGTCGTTCTCCGGGTCGCGCCAGTCGGCGAGCACCGGCACCGAGAGCCGCTTGCCGGCGATGACCGGGTAGACCTGCTGGGCGACCTTCGCGCCGCCCGGACGGATGCGCGGGGCGCCGTTGACGTCGTCGCCCACCACGCGGACGCTGACCTTGCCGGCCTGCTTCGAGGTGGCCTTGCCGTTGTTCACCTTGTACGAGAACTCGAACGAGCGGCCCTCGCTGCCGGCGGGGACGGCGAGGTCGATGGCCTGGCCGTCCGACGAGACGGTCGCGGTGGCACCCCGGAGGGTCGGGGCGCTGACGTCGCGCTGGTCGATGGCGAGGACCGACCCGGCGACGTCGGTGTCGTTGTCGAGGACGTGCAGCTTGCTCGTGCGGCCCGGGCGCACGGACTCGGCGTCGTCCACGGCCTTCGGTGGCTGCTGCGCGGCCGCCTCGTCGACGAGGTTCTCGTCCTTCTTCTGGTTCTTGTCGTCCTGGCGGGTGGGCGGGGTCAGGGCATCCCAGTTGTCGATCTTCGTCGGCTTGTCCTCGAGGTCCCAGACACCGCCGTTGTCGAGCTCGTTGAGGACGACGAGCCCGCGGTTGACGCGCAGGGCGACGCCCGAGCGGATCGGCTCGGGGCCGTCCGCGGGGAGGGTGGCGGTCGGCTCGTCACCCGCCCGGCCACAGTTCGCGCCGTAGAAGACCTGGGTCTCCTCGGCCCACGCCGCGTGCACGCAGCCGTCGAGGACGACCGGCCGCGAGACGAGGGTCGTGCCCGGCACGCGGTTGACCTGCTCGGACACGACGACGCCACCGGGCGACAGGCCGCCGTCGAGCGGCACCTGCGCGGCCCGGGTCACCGACTCGACGACGACGGTGTCGGCCTCCGGGCCGGGGACCTGGAGGGCGGCGAGCCGCGAGGTGTCGGTGGTCAGCTTGGCGTCGAAGCCGTCCGGATGGTCGGCGGTGTAGAGGCGGTCGGTCCCGGCGTCGTAGGCGACCCAGGTGGACCCGACCGCGGTGATGTCGGGCCGGGGGCTGCGCAGCGCCGAGCGGGTGACCGTCGGGGCGCCGAACCCGGTCGAGGTGGCCCGGACCGTGGTGACCGTGCCGTCCGCGCCGGAGACGGCGTGGATCGTGCCGCCGAGGTCGACGGCGATCGCCGCGTCGCGCCCGACCGACGCGACCGGCTTCGCGCCGGTGGCGACCCCCGGCAGGTCCGTGGTGCCCGAGCGCGGGTCGACCCGCTGGGCGAACACCTTGCCGCTCGCCGGGTCGAGGAGGGCGAGCGTGCCGCCGCGCAGGTCGACCGGGGCCGGGCTCCAGCGGCCCGGGACCGGCTTGACCGCGGGGACCGTCGCCGCCGGGTCGCCGGCGGTCGAGGTGTGCACGTCGAGGGGGAACAGCTCACCGGTGTCGGTCGAGAGGCCGAGGACGGCCGCGCCGTCCTGGAGGACGTCGAGCCCGCTGCCGGCGCCGGCGTCGGTCGCGACGCCGGTGTCCAGCTGGCCGATCGGGACGTTGGCCTTGGCGAACTTCCCCTGCGCCGCCGAGCTGACCCAGACGCCGGCGTCGTTGAGGTCGGCCTCGTGGACGGTCGTCCCGTCGCTCGCGACCGCGGCGTAGCCGAGCCCACCGGCGACGAGTGCGACGACCAGCGCCCCGGCGGTGCGCCGGCGCGCGCGGTTCCTCACCGCACGAGCCCGTGCGGCACCGACCCGTGTCACGTCTGCTCCTCACCCGCTCGTCGACCCCGTGGACGGGATCCCCCGCCGTCCCTGCCGCCCCAGAGTAACCAAGCGGGCAGGCCGGGATGCCCGATCGGGCCGGGGAGCACTCCCCACCCACTCCCGCCGTGCCGCCCCGATCCCGCCCCGCCGCACCGCCACGCCACCCCGGCCGGACGAAACGACGGCGGCACGACGAGACCACCCCGGCACCGCACAACCACACCGACCCCGCCGTGCCGCCCCGACCCCGCCGTGCCGCCGCGACCTCACCCCGCCGCACCGCCACGCCACCCCGGCCCGACGAGACCACCCCGGCACGACGAGACCACCCCGTCCCGGGTGGCGGGGTCAGGGGGTCGGGGCGCCGCCGGGCTCGGGCAGCAGGCGCAGGTCCGTCTCGGTGACCATCCGGGTCGAGAGCGCGTGCTCGACGAGCCGGGCCTTGCGGTTGCTCGCGAGCCGGCCCGGCCCTCCGTGCAGCCCCCGGGTGCCCGCGTCGGCGAGCTTCTGGCACACGTTGTCCAGCTTCCGGTTGAACTTGGTCACCGTCCAGCCCAGGCGTTCTGCGGCGTCCGCGGACGAAGGGATCTGTCCCCCACCGGCGTACGTCGTGCGCAGGAAGCTCTCGCACAGCGCGACGACGAGCAGCTTCTGGTCCGGTGTCATCGACACCCGACCCACCGTCGTCTGCGCGGTGGAGTCCTCGGGCTCGAGCTCGGCGGCCGTCTCGACCGACACGAACGGGGTGTCGTCGACGAGGACGTCGAAGTCGTACGTCGTCGGACCGGCGGTGAACCACACCGTGAACGCCTCGAGGGCCAGCGGGATGCGCGCCCCCGGGCTGAGCCACGCCTGGAACAGCCCCTTCTTGTCGGCGACCGTCGCGCTGAGGGTCGAGCCGACGTTGGTCAGCCACCACAGCCCGTGCTCGTGGTGCACCTGGAGGAAGACCCGGTGCAGGTACGGGTTGTCGTCGACCTCGACGTCGGCGACCCGGCCGATGGTCAGCGGCCGGTCCTCGGGAGCGACGAACTCCTCGCCGCAGTACTGGATGGTCACGCCCACGGCGTCCCCCTCACCTCGGGGCCGGTCATCCGGCCGTCTCGCATCGGATGGCCGAGAACGGGGAGCGGATCCCCGACTTGCGCGAGACCGCGACCTGGGCGCAGACCGTCTTCCCGGCGCCGGCCTTCACCGTGAAGCGCGTGGCGTCGCCGACGGGAGTGACCGGTGCGGTCGGCACCGCCGCCTCCGACCCGGCGACGTGCAGCTGGAAGAAGTCGCCCTTCTCGGCCCCGACGTAGTTCCAGGAGAACGTCACCGAGCCCGCAGCGCTGCGCGCGTCGATGGCCGGCTGCTCCGGGTAGTCCACGGCCCGGCTCGGCGCGGAGGTCGAGGTGCGGGTGCTCTGGGCGGGCGTCGGCGGCGCGGTGTCGTCGCCGCGGCCCACCGCCCACACGACGACCCCGACGGTGACGGCGACGAGCAGGGCGAGGACCCCGAGGACCACGCCGCCGCTGATGGTGGCGGGCTCGTCCTCGTCCTCCTCGTCGACCGGGCCGGACGGCGCCGTCGGCGCCGGGCCCGCGGGCACGGAGACCGCCCGCACGCTCGTGCGGTCGTGGTCGTCCGCGGTCCGGGCCGACGGCAGCTCCGCGACGGCACTGTTGCCCCGCTCGTCGAGCACGACGAGGGCGGTGCTCGGCAGCCGCTGCTCGCGCTCGACCGCCTGGAGGCCACGGGCCAGCTCGAGGGCGGTCTGCGGCCGGGCGTCCGGGTTCTTGGCCATCGCGTGCGCGAGCAGCCGCTCGAGCGACACCGGGACGTCCGCGCGGCCGGTCGTCGGCAGCGGCGTCGCGCGGATGCGGGGCATGAGGGCGTACGCCGAGTTGTCCCCGCCCGGCTGCTCGAACGGCGAGCGCCCGACGAGGAGGTGCCACAGGGTCGCGGCGAGCGAGTAGACGTCGCTGCGGGCGTCGCCGTTGGACTGCCCGTAGAGCACCTCGGGCGCCGACCACGGCACCGAGACCCCCACGTCCTCGTCGACGTCCTCGGCGTGCCCGCCCCGGCCGGCGATGCCGAAGTCGGTGAGCCCGGGCTGTCCGTACTGGCTGACGAGGACGTTCGCCGGCTTGATGTCGCGGTGGATGATGCCCGCCCGGTGCGCGGTCTCGACGGCGCTGGCCAGCTGGATGCCGCTGCGCAGCACCTCCTCGACCGAGAGCCGCTCCGCCTTGGCCCGCTGCGCGAGGTTCGGCGGCGGGTAGTACTTCATGACGAGGTACGCGCCACCGTCGGCGGTCTGCTCGGACCGGAACACCTGGACGATGAACGGGTGGTCGGCGAGCTGGGCCATCGTGTTCGCCTCGTCGACGAACTGCCGCCGGATGGCCGCCGTCAGGCCCTGGCGCTTGAGCACCTTGACCGCGACGTTCATCCGCGGGGACTGCTGCTCGTAGAGGTAGACGTCGGCGTACCCACCCGACCCCAGCGGGCGCACGAAGGTGAGGCCCGGGATGTCCGGGGCGTCGCTCGGGCTCACCCCTCGACCTCGTAGGTGAGGGAGACCTCGTCGGCGAGGGTGATGACGGTGCCGGGCTCGATGCCCTGGTCCTCGGTCGGGCGGAGGCGGACCGGCTCCTCGCCGGGCAGGGCGACCGTCGTGCCGTTGGTCGAGCCGAGGTCGCGGACGAGGACGTGCCAGCCCTCGAGGACGACCTCGGCGTGGTTGCGGCTGATGTCACGGTCGACGCCGCCGACCCGGATGAGGTGCGGACGCTGGTTGGGCGGGAGCTCCTCGTTGACCCGGGGCGCCCGGCCGAGCAGGACACCGCGGTCCAGGGGCACGCTGCCGCCGGTCGAGATGCGCAGCACGCCGAGGGTCGGGCGCGGGATGGGCGCCGGCTGCTGCGGTGGGATCTCGCGGCCGCACTGCCGGCACCGTCCCGCGTGCGGTGGGGAGTGGTGGCCGGCCGGGCAGAGCACGGCGAGGACGACCGGGCGGTCGAGGTCCGCGTCGGAGCGGGGCAGGCTGGCCCGGGCGGTCGTCACCTCGGGGGCCGCCTCCTCCGAGCCGGCTGCCGGTGCCGGGTGGTGGTCGGCGGCGGCCGGTTCCGGTGGTGGGGCCGGCTCGGGCTCCGGGTCGGGGAGCACGGTGTGCTCCGCCGGGGCGGGGACGGCGACCGCCGTGGGGGCGGGTGCCGCGGCCGGGACCGGGCGGGGGGCGGGCCGGCCGG
>OEIU01001852.1_pt1 | contig 12394 bp, 14 predicted proteins | sample 1539221 | NCBI WGS metagenome assembly OEIU01 (sample SAMN03792071, study PRJEB22550) | activated sludge metagenome | feature: wastewater treatment plant; material: activated sludge; isolation source: Wastewater treatment plant of a petroleum refinery complex | place: Argentina: Zarate | collected...
GCCGCGACGCGCGCTCACGCTTTGCGATACCAGTCGACGCGCTGCGCATCGGGTTCGACGACCACCTCGCCGCGCGCCCGCAGATAGTTCAGGTGCGCAATGCACTCGCCGGTAGCCATGCTGAGCAGGTGCGGATCGGTGCGCACGTCGCGCGCGAACAGCGCGCCGAACAGGTCGACGACGCGCTTCGGCTGCGCGAGCGACTTGCGCAGCCGGTCGAGCCCGCGCAGGTGCCCGTTGGCCAGCGACTGCAGCCGCGAGTGCAGGCCGTTGAACGGCTCGTTGTGCGACGGCAGCACCAGCACGTCGTCGGGCAGCGCGTGCTCGAGCTTGCCCAGCGACTCGATCCAGTCGCCCAGCGGATCGGCGTCGGGCTCGGTGGGGAACACCGACACGTTCGACGAGATCCGCGGCAGCACCTGGTCGCCCGAGACCAGCAACCGGAGCGCCGGGCTGTGCAGGCACGCGTGCTCCGGCGAATGGCCGTGGCCGACGACGACGGTCCAGTCGTGTTCGCCGATGCGGATCGTCTCGCCGTCGACGATGCGGTGGTAGCTGTCGGGCAGCCGATAGACGCCCTTGCCGAAGCCGCCGAAGCGCGCGCGATACTGCTCGAGCGCGCCGTCGTCCCAACCGGCGCGCCGATAGAACTCGACGCCGTCCTCGGGTGCCTCGCTGCCCGTATCGGCCACCAGCACGCGGCAGGTCAGGTACTCGAGCCGCGTCATCCAGAGCCGGCAGTCGAACTTGCGCGTGAGCCACCCGGCCATGCCGACGTGGTCGGGGTGCATGTGCGTGACGATCACGCGCCGGATCGGACGGCCGCCCAGCGCGCCGCCGAGCAACTGCTGCCACGCCGCGGCCGTCGCCTCGGTGCGCACGCCGGTGTCGACGATCGTCCAGCCGTCACCGTCTGCGAGCGCATACAGGTTGATGTGGTTCAGCGCGAACGGCAGCGGCATGCGGATCCACAGCACGCCGGGCCTGATCTCGCGCGCGGTGCCCGTGTCGGGCACCCCCTCGAACGGATATGCGGAGGCCGGCGGTCGCGTCGAGGCGGGCGACGCCGCGCCGTCGTGCGAGCCCGGCTCGCGGTCTTGCGGAGAGCGGGGCGCTTTCATGCGGACATGTTCTCACAGCCGGCCGTCGCGGGCGATCGCGCGCCGGGCGCGCCGCAGAACGCGAAGTCGACCTCGGGCCGGCGTCCGGCGACGAGGTCCGCCAGCGCCCGGCCGCTGCCGCAGGCCTGCGTCCAGCCGAGCGTGCCGTGGCCGGTGTTCAGGAACAGGTTCGCGATGCGGCTCGCACCGATGTACGGCAGGTTCGACGGGGTCGCGGGCCGCAGGCCGCTCCAGTACTCGACGCGCGATGCATCGCCCGCGCCGGGGAACAGCTGCTCGACGCGGCGCAAGATCGCCGCGCAGCGCGTGCGGTCGAGCGCGCGCCCGTAGCCGCCGAGCTCGGCGGTGCCGGCCACGCGCAGCCGGTCTCCGAGCCGCGAGAACACCAGCTTGTATTCGTCGTCGGTCAGCGAGACCTCGTTGGCGAGCGCGGCGTCGCGCACCGGCATTGTCAGCGAATAGCCCTTGGCCGGATAGATGTTCAGCCGCAGCCCGAGCGGCGCGGCCAGGCGCGCGCTGTGGCTGCCCAGCGAAAGCACGTAGCGGTCGCCGTCGATCCGCACGTAGCGGCCCTCGGCGTCGATCGCCTCGACGTGCTCGATGCGCCCGCCCGATGCGCGCAGCGCGGTGACGCGGTGGTTCATCAGGAAGCGCACGCCGCGCGCGCGGCACATCGCCGCGAGCTCGCGCGTGAACCGGCACGCGTCGCCCGACTCGTCGGCCGCGGTGTAGGTGGCGCCGACCAGCATCGGCCGCGCCTGGAGCAGCGCCGGCTCGATCGCCACCGCCTCGTCGGCCGAGACGACGCGGCGCTCGCAGCCGAGCTCGGTCATCAGCCGTGCCGGCTCGCGGGCCGCCTCGAACTCGGCGGCACTGGTGTAGAAGTGCAGGATGCCGCGCGTGCGCTCGTCGTAGGCGATGCCGGTCTCGCGGCGCAGCGCCTGCAGCGTCTCGCGGCTGTACAGGCCCAGGCGCACCAGTTGTGCGATGTTGTGGCGCGCGCGCTCGCGCGTGCACTCGCGCAGGAACGCCAGGCCCCAGCGCCACTGCGCCGGGTCGGCCTGCAGCCGGAACAGCAGCGGTGCGTCGCGCCGGCCCAGCCAGCGCAGGATCTTCATCGGCGCGGCCGGATTCGCCCAGGGCTCGGCGTGGCTCACCGAGATCTGGCCGCCGTTGGCGAAACTGGTCTCGGCGGCGGGCTCGCCCTGCCGGTCGACGACGGTGACCTCGAAGCCCTGCCGGCTCAGGAACCAGGCGCTGGCGACGCCGACCACGCCCGCGCCGAGCACGACGAGCTTCATGTCAGCGCCTGGACTGCCGCCTCGTAGCGCTCGGCCGCTTCCTTGCCGTTCTGGGCGGTGACGCCGAGATCGCGCAGCAGGCCGTTGTTCAGGCCGTAGATCCAGCCGTGCACCGACAGCGGCTGCCCGCGATCCCAGGCGTCGCGCACGATCGTCGACCGGCAGACGTTGTGCACCTGCTCGATCACGTTCAGCTCGCAGAGTCGGTCGACCTGGTGCGACTCGTGGTACAGCGGTCGGATGCGCGCTTCGTGCCGCTCGAAGACGTCCTTCACGTGGCCGATCCAGTGGTCGGCCAGCCCGATGCGCTCGCCGCGCAGCGCCACCCGCACGCCGCCGCAGCCGTAGTGCCCGACGACCATGACGTGCTCGACCTTCAGCAGGTCGATCGCAAACTGCATGACCGACAGGCAGTTCAGGTCGGTATGCACGACCACGTTGGCGACGTTGCGGTGGACGAATACCTCGCCCGGCGGCAGGCCGATGATCTCGTTGGCCGGCACGCGGCTGTCGGAGCAGCCGATCCAGAGGTAGCGCGGCGATTGCTGCTGCGACAGCTGCTCGAAGAACCGTGGATCGTCGCGGCGGACCCGCTCGGACCAGGCCTTGTTCTTGTCGAAGAGGTGCTGGAGGACACGCATGCGTCCCATTTTGTCACGACGGGAAGAGGCGGGGAAATCGCCAGCGAGCGTCGGCAACCGCGCGCATGGAAGGAACGGTGCCGGGGCACGACAACCCTCCTTTCGCTTACACTCGGCGCGAGCGCTGGCATACCCGGGAGGACCCATGCCTTACAACCGACGCACTGCGCGAGCGCTGCTGACGGCCGCAGAGTTCGATCTCTTCGCGTCCAGCCTCGACGAAAGGATGGCTGGCTTCAGCGTTCCCCAGCTGACCCGGCGCATCGCGCGTTCGCGCCAACTGCGCGACAAGTACCGCGACCTCTACCGGCGGCAGGCAGTGGCGACGCGCGCGCGCACCGGTTCGACCCGCGGCACCTCCGGGGTTGCGAACCAGCGCACCGCGCAGAAGGCGACGCTGTTCGGCGAACTGCTCGCGCGCTTCGAGGCCAGGCTCGTGCGCGTGAACGCCGCGCTGGCCCGCGAAGCGCGCCGCGCCGAGGCCGAGAAGGCGCGCACGCACCCTCGAGGCAAGCCGCCGGTCGCGGCCCGCGGGGCGGCAAAGCCGCGCGCAGCCAAGGCCACGATCGCCCGCAAGGGGGCTCCCGGCAACTACATGAGCGGCCAGGCGCAGGCGGCCAAGCAGCGCACCACCGTGAAGAGCCCGCGTACGCGCGCGATACAGGCGCACGTGCGCGCCCGCGGGCGACGGGCGCAGGCGCGCCGCGACAGCCGCTGATTCCCCGACGACCGCGAGACCGCCATGACCGTGCTGATCATCGGACTGATCCTGTTCCTCGGCACCCACTCGATCCGCATCGTCGCCGACGACTGGCGCAGCGCGCGCGTCGCGGCGATGGGCGAGGGCGCCTGGAAGGGCGTGTATTCGCTGGTCTCGCTGGCCGGGCTGGCGCTCGTCGTCTGGGGCTTCGGCCTCGCGCGCGCAGCGCCCGTCGACCTGTGGCATCCGCCGGTGTGGATGCGCCACGCGGCGTCGCTGTTCACGCTGCTGTCGTTCATCCTGATCGCCGCGGCGTACGTGCCGCGCAGTCGCATCCGTGCGCTGGTCGGCCACCCGATGGTCGCGGGCGTCAAGCTGTGGGCGTTCGCGCACCTGCTGTCGAACGGCCGGCTCGCCGACGTGGTGCTGTTCGGCGCGTTCCTCGCGTGGGCGGTGATCGCCTATGCGTCACTGCGGCGGCGCGACCGTGCGGCTGGTACGACGCGCGGCGCCGGCGCGATCGCCAACGACCTCACGTCGGTCGTGGTCGGCGCGGTCGCGTGGTTCGTGTTCGCGCTGTACCTGCACGGACCGCTGATCGGGGTGCGGCCGTTTGGCTGACCGGGTGCCCTGAGCGCCAGCCTCGCGACCTGCGGTCGATTGACCGCCGACGGCGCGGGTATTACCGTGATGGCACCCCCTCGCTGCCGTTTCGCGCACCATGTCGGCCACCACCGTGCTCAGGCTTCCGCCCGAACTCAGGGCCCGAATCGAGCGACTCGCCGGTGCGGCAGGCAAGACGCCGCATGCCTGGATGGTCGAAGCACTGCGGGCACAGGCCGCGCTCGCCGATTGTCGTCGCGAGTTTCTCGATGAGGCGCGGCGCAGCGCGGCCGACGTGGACGCCGGCGGTCCGGTCTTCGCTCTGGACGACGTTGCGGCTTACTTGAAGGGTCGTCTGGCGGGCAGCCGCTGACCCCGCCCGCCGTCACCCCAGCACCGCCGGCAGCCGCTTCGTCAGTGCCTGTCGCACCGCGGGCGCGCCGCCCAGCAACGCGAACCCGAGCAGATTGTCCTGCGCGTCGACGAACGTCGCCTCGAGGCTGCCGTCGGCGCCTTCGGCGAAACGCCAGGTGCCTTCCGCGCCTGCGGCCGGCGGCGACACCGTGAGCGGCGCGGCCGGCGTCTTCACCACCACCGGCATCGCCGGATAGCGCACGTCGGTCGGCTCGCCGGCCAGCGTCTTCGCCAGTGCGCGCGCCGCGTTCATCAGCGGCATCACGAACGGCAGCACCTGTCCGTCGACTTCGGCGCAGTCGCCCAGCGCGAAGACCTCGGGCGCGCTTGCGCGCAACTGTCGGTCGACGACGATGCCGCGGTTCACTTTCAGCCCGGCCGCCTGCGCGAGTTGCGTGCGCGGCCGCAGGCCGATCGCCGACAGCACCACGTCGGTGTCGATGACGCTGCCGTCGGCGAGCTTCACGCGCAGGCCGCCGTCGCGCCGTTCGACCGACGCGGCGGACGTTCCCAGCCGCAGCCGAACGCCCGCCGCGCCGAGCTTCTCGGCGAACGCGCGCCCGACGCGCTCGGGCACCAGCCGGCCGAGCGGCCAGGGCGCCAGGTCGATCGCGTCGACCTGGCGGCCGCTGGCCCGCAGGTCGTTGGCGAACTCGCAGCCGATCAGGCCGGCGCCGAGGATCGTCACGTGCGCCGCGTGCTCGATCGCGTCGCGAAAGCGCGCGTAGTCCTGCAGGTCGTTGACCTGCATGACCGCGTCGGCCGCGTCGCCTGCGAGCGGCAGCCGGATCGGGTCTGCGCCCAGCGCGAGCACGAGCTTCGCGTACTCGAGCCGCTCGCCGTCGGCGAAGACCAGCGCGCGGGCGCCCACGTCGATCGACGCGACTTCGCGCCGCGCGAGCACCGTCGCGTTCAGCTGGCCCGCCGCAGTGGCCGCATCGGCCGTGGGCAGCGCCGCGGCACTGCGGCCGCCGGCCAGCGCGTTCGACAGCATCGGCTTCGAATACACCGCGCCGTCGTCACGCGTGACGATGACGAGCGGCGTCGCGGCGTCGAGCTTGCGGAACTCGCGGGCCACCGTGTAGCCCGCGAGTCCGCTGCCCAGGATCACGATCGGTGCCATGGGTCGTCGCGTCGTTCAGGCCGTGATCTCGACCATCTCGAAGTCGGCCTTGGCCACGCCGCAGTCCGGGCAGGCCCAGTCGGCGGGGATGTCCTCCCAGCGGGTGCCGGCGACGATGCCGTCCTCGGGCAGGCCCTTGGCTTCGTCGTAGATGAAGCCGCAAACGATGCACTGGTAAGTCTTCATGTCGATTTCTCCGTGTTGCAGATCGGGTTGATGCGATTGTCGTCGATGATTGTCGACGCCGATTGTCGTCGTTCAGGCGGCCTTCTTCATCATGGCGTTGACGCGATCGAGGACTTCCTTGTACGCGTTGGCGTGCTTCTCCTCGACCTTGGCCAGCGCGGCGAAGCGCTTGGCGGCCTTCTCCAGCACCGCGCGGAACGCCTCGGCGTGCTCCTTCGACTCGGCGATCTGCTCGTCGAACTCGGCCACGGCCGCCTGGTTGCCTTCCTCGACCGCGAGGTGGCGGAACTTCGGGTACATCTCGGTGTACTCGTAGGTCTCGCCCTCGATCGCCAGCTCGAGCGCGCGGGCGGTGGTCAGCTTGTCCTTCGGGTACAGCAGGTCGAGGTGGCCGAACGCGTGCTGCACTTCCTGGTCGGCAGTCGCCTCGAAGTGGCGCGCGGTCTCCTCGTCGCCGGCAGCGCGGGCCACTTTCGCGAAGTAGCGGTACTTGATGTGGGCCATCGACTCGCCCGCGAACGCGGCTTCGAGGTTCTGGATGGTGATCGACTTCTTGTCCATGTCGCAGCTCCTTGGGATGCGGTTGACGATGGACGCAGTCTGCCCGCCGGGCTAAAATCGGTCCAACGAATTAAAGTCATCAGCGTGAACGAAGAAATCGATAACGAAGCACGGCAACGCCCGGCCGGCCCCGCGGCCCAAGCCCCGGCCGAGTCCCCGGCCGAGTCCCCGGTCCGGCCCCGGGCGGCGCCGCGGCCCGGCGGGCGCCCACCCCCGCCCGGCGCGCGCCCGCCGCTGCCCTCGGCCAGCGCGCTGCCGTCGCTGCGCCAGCTCTCGTACCTGGTCGCCGTCGCCGAGCGGCTGAACTTCACGCAGGCCGCGCAGGACTGCTTCGTCACGCAGTCGACGCTGTCGTCCGGCCTGAAGGAGCTCGAGCGCACGCTGGGCGCCGCGCTGGTCGAGCGCGATCGCCAGCACGTGCTCGTCACGCCGCTGGGCCGCGCCGTCGTCGAGCGCAGCCGCGAGCTGCTCGGCTCGGCGCGCGACCTCGTCGGCATGGTGCGCGCCGCGGCCTCGCCGATGACGGGGCTGGTGAGGCTGGGCGCGATTCCCACCATCGCGCCGTTCATGCTGCCGCAACTGGTGCGCGAGGCGCGCGCCCAACACCCGGACCTGAAGCTCGCGCTGCGCGAAGACCAGACCGCCACGCTGCTCGAACGGCTGCGCGCGGCCGAGCTCGACTTCGCGCTGATCGCGCTGCCGTACGACACCGCGGGCCTCCTGGTGCGCGAGCTGTTCGCCGAGGAGCTGTGGCTCGTCACCCGCATGCCCGAGCGGGCCAGCCCCCCGCGCCGGCTGAAGATCAGCGGGCTCGACACCGAGCGCTTGCTGCTGCTCGAAGAGGGTCACTGCCTGCGCGAGCACACGCTCGAGGCCTGCGGGCTCGCCGAGCGCGCCAATCCGTCGGGTATCGAGGCGACCAGCCTGGTGACGCTGGTGCAGATGGTCGAGTCGGGGCTCGGCGACGCGCTGCTGCCGCAGATGGCGATCGACTCGGGCTTTCTCGGCCGCGCATCGGTGCTGCCGCAGCGCTTCGCGCCGCCGGCGCCGAAGCGCACCATCGCGCTGGTCGCGCGCCCGACCACGACGCGGATGCCCGAGTTCGAGTTCCTGGCCGGGCTCGCGTCCTGAGCGGGGCGTGGCGCAGGCCGGCGCCCCCGGCGCCCCGGCGCCCGATGGCGCGCGGCCCTGCACTCGCGCCGCGCGCATCGCGTAAGATCGCTGCGTCATGTCGCTCGAGTCGCCGATCCGCCCGCCGACCCGGTTGCGCACCGTGCTGCGCGACATGGGCACCGTCTATTCGGTCAACGGGCTGATCGGCTTCATCTTCGCGTCCACCGGCCCGGTGGCCGTGATCCTCGCGGTCGGCACGCGCGGCGGTCTGTCCGAATCCGACCTCGCGTCGTGGATCTTCGGCTCGTTCTTCCTCAATGGCCTGATCACGCTGCTGTTCTGCTGGCTCTACCGGCAGCCGCTGGCGTTCTTCTGGACGATTCCCGGCACGGTGCTGGTCGGGCCCGCGCTCGGGCACCTGAGCTTTCCGCAGGTGATCGGCGCCTTCGTCGCGTCGGGCGTGGTGATGCTGCTGCTGGGCCTGAGCGGCTGGGTGCGGCGCGCGATGGCGGTCGTGCCGATGCCGATCGTGATGGGCATGGTCGCCGGCGTCTTCCTGCGCTTCGGCGTCGACCTCGTGCACTCGCTGCACGACGACGCGGCGATCGCCGCGCCGATGGTCATCGCGTTCCTGCTGCTCAACGCCTGGCACGCGGGCGGACGCCGCATGCCGCCGATGCTGGGCGCGCTGCTGGTCGGCGCGATCGCGGTCGCGCTGTCGGGGCGCTTCGCGCCCGAGCTGTCGGCGGCCGCGGTGCTCGCGCGCCCGAACCTGTACGTGCCCGAGTGGTCGCTGCAGGCGATGGTGGAGCTGGTGGTGCCGCTGGTCGTCACCGTGCTGGTGGTGCAGAACGGGCAGGGCGTCGCGGTGCTCAAGGCGGTGGGTCACGAGGCGCCGATCAACGCGGCGACGGTGGCCTGCGGCATCGGCTCGATCGTCACCGCCTTCGTCGGCACCGTGTCGACCTGCCTCACCGGGCCCACCAACGCGATCATCGCTGCCTCGGGCGAACGCGAGCGGCACTACACCGGCGGCCTCGTCGTCGGCGTGCTGGCGCTGGCCTTCGGTCTGCTGTCGCCGTTCTTCACGCGGCTGATGCTCGCCACGCCGCCCGCGTTCATCGCGACGCTCGCGGGCCTGGCGATGCTGCGCGTGCTGCAGACCGCGTTCGTCACCGCGTTCGGCGGCGGCCGCTTCACGCTGGGCGCGCTGGTGACCTTCGTCGTCACCGTCGCCGACATCGCGATCCTGAACGTCGGCGCGGCCTTCTGGGGGCTGGTCGCCGGCTGCCTCGTCTCCTGGCTGCTGGAAAGGCCGGATTTCGGGACGCTGGGCAAGGCCTAGCCGGGCCGGCCGGCGGCTGCCCGGCCTAAACTTCCTGCGTCACGCGACCACAAGCGCCCCCTCTTCCGGAGAACCGATGCCCGTGCCCGAACGCGCCCATCCCGCCGCCGGCGACGACCTGGAATTCGCCCCGCCCGACGACTGCCCGATCGAATACATCCGGCGCACGCGCGAGTGGTATCTCGCGCTCGGCTACGACAACCCCTACGTCTACGCGCACTACCTCGACGTGCCGTTCCAGCCGCTGCGCAAGCCGCTGGCGCGCAGCCGCGTCACGATCGTGACCACCGCCGCGCCGTACCAGCCCGACAAGGGGCCGCAGGGCAACGGCGCCCCGTACAACGCCGCGGCAAAGTTCTATCGCGTCTACTCCGGCGACACCGCCCGCGACCATGACCTGCGCATCGCGCACGTCGGCATCGACCGCCGCCACGCCAACATGGACGATTCGGGCGCGTGGTTCCCGCTGCCGGCGCTGCGCGCGGCGGTGCGCGCCGGGCGCGTGGGCGAACTGGCGCCGCGCTTCCACGGCGCGCCCACCAACCGCAGCCAGCGCCACACGATCGACGTCGACGCGCCGGAGATCCTCGCGCGCTGCCAGCAGGACGGCGTCGACGCCGCGCTCCTCGTGCCGAACTGCCCGGTGTGCCACCAGACGCTGTCGCTGGTCGCGCGGCACCTCGAGCGCAACGGCATCGCCACCGTCGTGATGGGCGCCGCGAAGGACATCGTCGAGCACTGCGGCGTGCCGCGCTTCCTGTTCAGCGACTTCCCGCTCGGCAACGCGGCCGGCCGGCCGCGCGACCCCGAGTCGCAGGCGGTCACGCTCGAGCTCGCGCTGAAGCTGCTCGAATCGGCGCCGGGGCCGCGCACGACGATGCAGTCGCCGCTGCGCTGGAGCGCCGACGGAAGCTGGAAGCGCGACTACCGCAACCTCGAAGGGCTGACCCCGGAAGACCTCGCGCGGCTGCGCGCCGAGAACGACCGCGACAAGGTGGTCGCGCAGGCGCTGCGCGACGCGGCGCTCGGCGCGGAGCCCGCCGCGGAGACCGCACGATGAACGCCCGCGAATCGCTGCCGCTGGCCGGCGTGCGCGTCGTCGAGTTCTGCCAGGTGGCCGCGGGCCCGTTCTGCGGGATGCTGCTGGCCGACTTCGGCGCCGAGGTGATCAAGGTCGAGCCGCGCGAGGGCGACGGGCTGCGCCAGTGGCCGCCGATCCGCAACGGCTTCTCCGAGAACTTCGCGTCGCTCAATCGCGGCAAGCGCTCGCTGGTGCTCGACCTGAAGGACCCCGCCGATCGCGACGTGGCGCGCGCGCTGGTGCTCGACGCCGACGTGCTGGTCGAGAACAACCGCCCCGGCGTGATGCAGCGGCTGGGCCTGGGCTGGGACTGGTTCGGCCCGCGCAAGCCGGGCCTCGTCTACTGCTCGATCTCGGCCTACGGCCAGAGCGGCCCGCGCGCCGCCGAGGGCGGCTTCGACCTGACGATCCAGGCCGCCGCCGGCGTGATGAGCGTGACCGGCGAGCCCGACGGCGCGCCGGTGAAGTGCGGCGTGCCGCTGGCCGACTTCACCGCGGGCCTGTACGGCGCATTCTCGATCGCATCGATGATCGCGCGCGTGCGCGCCGGCGGCCCCGGCGGCCAGCTCGACGTGCCGATGTTCGCGACCACGCTGGCGATCGCCGCGCTGCAGACCAGCGAATACTTCGGCACCGGCCGCAATCCGCGCAAGCTGGGCTCCGCGCACCCGCGCAACGCGCCCTACCAGGCCTACCGCGCGCGCGACGGCTGGTTCGCGATCGCCGCCGGCAACGACCGGCTGTGGCGCGCGGTGTGCGACGTGGTCGCGATGCCCGAGCTGCTCGCCGACGAGCGCTTCGCGTCGACGACGCTGCGCGCCGCGCACCAGGCCGAACTGAAGGACCTGCTCGAAGCGCGCTTCGCCGACGCCGACGCCGGGCAGTGGCTCGCGCGCTTCGCGAAAGCCGGCGTGCCGGGCGCGCCGATCAACGGCTACGCCGAGGCGCTGGCCGATCCGCAGGCGCTGCACCTCGGGCTGGTGCATCCGATGACGATGCCCGGCGGCACCGACACGCGCACCGTCGTCTGCCCGGTGCGCATCGACGGCGCTGCAGTGCCGGTGGACACGCGCGCGCCGGCGCTCGGCGAGCACGATCGCGAGTTGCGCGAGCGCGCGCGGCAGGTTGCGGGAGCCGCCGGCGGACGGGCCCGCATCGAGGAGGACGACCGATGAGTGCACCCCAGGACCCGATCGCGCCGCTGCGCGACTTCGTCGTCGCGATGACGCGGCTCGTCGAAGCCAGTGCCGACGAGGCGACGCTGATCGTCGAGGGCCGGCGCCTGCTCGCGCAACTGGTCGCGCGCGACGACTGGCTGCCCGAACCGTTCACCCGCCCCGACCCGCAGTTCTACCGGCAGTTCCTGCTGCACGCCGACCCGCTCGAACGCTTCTCGGTGGTGAGCTTCGTCTGGGGGCCGGGCCAGCACACGCCGATCCACGACCACACGGTCTGGGGACTGATCGGCATGCTGCGCGGCGCCGAGCGCTGCCAGCGCTACCGACGCGCCGACGACGGCCGCCTCGTGCCGCACGGCGGCGAGGAGATCCTGCACCCCGGCGAAGTCGATGCGGTGTCGCCGACGATCGGCGACGTGCACGTCGTGGCGAACGCGCTGGCGGACCAGCCGTCGATCAGCATCCACGTCTATGGCGGGAACATCGGGGCGGTGCGGCGGCATGTGTTCGATGCGCAGACCGGCGAGGTGAAGGACTTCGTGTCGGGCTATTCGTCGGAGGTGGTGCCGAACCTGTGGGATCGGTCGGCGGTGGTGCGGGCGGGGATCGGGGGCGGTTGAGGGGACGCGCATAGCGCTTGCTGGTCAGTCGAGACCGAAGCGCGCCGCTGATTGGCGAGGTGAGAGAAGTCGCCTGACCTCGACCCGCCCGAGGTCGCGCGGGTGGCGCATGACGTGATACCGGACGAGGGCCCGCGCCCAGTAGACATACGCCTGCTCGGTGCGCAGGCTGTAGTGCAGGTAGCGGATGCGCTCGCGCAGACGGGCAAGCAGCCCGGGAGATCCCGGGCCGTTGCCGGATCGAGGCGGGGCCTCCGGTGATTGAGGGCAGACAACGGGGCGCATGGCGCCCATATACCTACACAGCATCCGGCCTTCGCGCTTCGTCCGGCGGTACTACTGGTCACATGCAGAAGAACTATGCAAAATAGATTAAGTCTGGGCTGGCGCGCGTCCTTTGCCGGCCG
>OEIU01001853.1_pt1 | contig 12377 bp, 14 predicted proteins | sample 1539221 | NCBI WGS metagenome assembly OEIU01 (sample SAMN03792071, study PRJEB22550) | activated sludge metagenome | feature: wastewater treatment plant; material: activated sludge; isolation source: Wastewater treatment plant of a petroleum refinery complex | place: Argentina: Zarate | collected...
ACAAGCTCATCGATGGTCTGCGCTGATACCAGCCGCCGCTTCTGGTGGCGGGCCTTCGGCCACGGGTCGGGAAACAGGATGAAGACCCTAGCCAGGCACGCCTTCGGCAAGGCACGCAAAAGGGGGCGTGCGTCGTCGGTCCATAGGCGGATGTTGGAAAGGTTCTGCGTGTCGATCGCGTCGAGGACCTTGACGACGCCGTCCTCGAACGGCTCGCAACCGATCAATCTGACGGCCGGGTGATGCGACGCCTGCCATAGCAAATGCTCGCCGCCGCCGAAGCCGATCTCCAGCCAAACATCGGTTGCAGCCTGGCTCGACATCTCCTCCGGTGCCAGCACGAACCGCGGCAGCACCTGAGACCACAGCGCCTGCTGCCGGCGGCTGCGCGCCCGGCCGCGCCGGCGCCCATAGGATCGAAGGTCTCGTGCGTCTTGCATTTAGGAGAGTAGTAGCCGTTTTACCGGCCCTTGCGCTTGCGCCCGCTGCTCGGATCGTTCGCCGGCATCAGGCGGGCGCTTTCGCGCAGGGCATCCTTGAGCGTGACGGGTCGCCGGTGCTTGCGCAGGAGGTCGCCGAACGCTTCGTCGGCGAGCTCCTGGACCGACTTCATGCTGTCGAGCGACAGCTGATGCAGCGCTTGCCAGGTCTCGCCGTCGAAGGCGATCAGCTTGCGACGCGCGGCCTCACGCGGTTCGTTCCGCCGGCTCATTCAAAGCCCTCCAGAGGTGAGGGCTTTCGCTCTCACGCCATCGCAGATTTCAACTTCGCGGCTAGGTCGGTCTTCTCCCAGGAGAAGCCGCCGTCCTTGTCCGGCTCGCGGCCGAAGTGGCCGTAAGCGGAGGTGCGCGCGTAGATCGGCTTGTTGAGATCGAGGTGCTTGCGGATGCCGCGCGGCGAAAGGTCGACCATCTCGCCGAGTGTGGTTTCCAGCTTGGCGACGTCGACCTTGTTGGGGTTGCCGGCAAGATCGACGTAGATCGACAGCGGCTTGGCAACGCCGATCGCGTAGGCGAGCTGGATGGTGCAGTTGTCGGCGAGGCCTGCAGCGACGACGTTCTTGGCGAGGTAGCGCGCTGCATAGGCGGCCGAGCGGTCGACCTTCGTGGGGTCCTTGCCGGAGAAGGCGCCGCCGCCGTGCGGGGCCGCGCCGCCGTAAGTGTCGACGATGATCTTGCGGCCGGTGAGGCCGGTGTCGCCGTCCGGGCCGCCGATGACGAAGCGGCCCGTCGGGTTGACGTAAACCTGATCGAGCGGCGGCATCCAGCCTTCCGGCAGCACCTTCTTGATATAGGGCAGCACGAGCTGCTTGATGTCGCCGGATTCCAGAACCTTCTTGCCGTCTTTTTCCTTGTGCTGGGTCGAGACGACGACCGCGGTGCACTTCACCGGCTTGCCGTTCACATACTGCAGCGTGAACTGGCTCTTCGCGTCCGGCTCGAACAGCTTCTGCTTGCCGGAGTGGCGGTCGGCGGCCATCAGCTTCAGCACGTTGTGCGAATACTGGAGCGGCGCCGGCATCAGTTCGGGCGTCTCGTTGGTCGCGTAGCCAAACATGATGCCCTGGTCGCCCGCGCCTTCGTCTTTATTACCGGCGGCTTCGACGCCCTGCGCGATGTCGGCGGACTGGCCGTGCAGGTGGACCTGCACCTTCGCGTTCTTCCAGTGGAAGCCCTTCTGCGCATAGCCGATGTCTTTGACGGCCTTGCGCGCGAGCTTCTCGGCGAGCGCTTTATTGACCTTGCCGGTCTTGCTCATGATCTCGCTCGGACCGGCCGCTTTCTTCGACATGCGGACTTCGCCGGCGAGCACGATCAGGTTCGTGGTGACCAGCGTTTCGCACGCCACCTTCGCCATCGGGTCGGCCTTGAAAAACTGATCGACGATCTCGTCGGAGATGCGGTCGCACACCTTGTCCGGGTGGCCTTCGGATACGGATTCGCTCGTGAAAATGTAGTTCTTGAGGGACACCGGAAAACTCCTGATCGTCGGTGTGAAATCGGTTGAAAATACAGATTGCCCTGTATTTCGCGGCAAGCGTTCTCGCAGCGAAGCCAAGCATGGTCAAGGTGTGGGCAAAGCCGGCGCGGCCCGGCAAGAATACGCAGGGAAAAGCCTAGCCGCCGCCTCCTCCGGCTTCACCCGTGATGGCCATGGCCTCGACGAGATCGACGATGCGCCTGCGAAGCTTCGGATCGCTGACTTTCATGAAGGCCCTGGCAAGCGCGAGACCTTCTGCGGTTGCCATGAAGTCGGAGACGTAAGCGGGATTTCCGCTCTCGCCGAATCCGGCGGCGAGCGTTTCACTGCCCGGCGCGCCTTCATAGAAGAAAGCGACGGGCACGCCGAGAATGCTCGAAATCTGGTGCAGACGGCTCGCACCGATGCGATTCGTGCCCTTCTCGTATTTCTGGACTTGCTGAAAAGTAATGCCAAGACGCTCGCCGAGCTTCTCCTGACTCATGGAGACCATCATGCGCCGCATTCGTACGCGGCTGCCGACATGACGGTCGATCGGGTTCGGCGATTTTTTTGTCATTTACCTTCCGTAGAAATTGGAACCGCACCTGCCATCTTTGTATACAAGGAAGCGGCTCAACTCCCAAGCATTTGTAACGACGCGGAATTCACGACTTGCCCCGCAGCTTTCGCCGCCGTGCGGTCAGCGCGGCGATAACGAAGATGGCAGCCAATAGCAAGGCAAGACCGTCCCGGTGCCGCGCGTAAAAAGTAGCCTCCAGCGCGGTGGGAAGCGGCCCGTCGATTACGCCCTCGATACCGAGCGGTAAGCTCGTCACGATCCGTCCGAGCGGGTCGATGATCGCGGAGATACCGTTGTTGGCGGCGCGAACCAGCGGCAATCCTTCCTCGATCGCGCGCACGCGCGCCTGCGCGAAATGCTGGTATGGACCCGGAGAGATTCCAAACCACGCGTCGTTCGTTACGTTCAAAATCCAGCGCGGCCGCGGACCTTCGGGCAGCACATATCCGGGATAGATCGCTTCATAGCAGATGAGCGGCGCCGCGGCCGGCAATCCCGCGACATGTAGCGGACGTCGGCGCGTGCCTGCATCGAAGCCGCCGCGCACGCGCGTCAGCTGTTGCAGGCCGATGCTCTCCAGCAAGTTCTGGAAGGGCAGAAATTCACCGAACGGAACAAGATAAAGTTTGTCGTAGCTTGCGACGATCGCGCCGAGATCGTTCAGCACACGGATGCTGTTATAGACCCGCGTTTTTGTTTGCCCCGGCAGCGACGCTTCCGCGCGGATCGCGCCGGTGATCAGCACCTTTCCGGGCGGCAGCAAATCGGCAATCTGCTTCAGCGCTTCCGGATCGCGGTCGAGCAGGAACGGAAATGCCGACTCCGGCCAGATCAGGTGCGTGATGTCCTGCACGCCCTGCCGCTCCGGCGCAGTCGCGCGGTCGCTGAGCGAGAGGTATTTCCTCATGATGTGCGGCTTCGCAGCGGGCCGCCACTTCGCATCCTGCGGAATGTTCGGCTGCATCAGGCGCAGCCGCACGCCGGCAACTTCCGCGACCTTTGTGTTCGAGAGCCGGTGCCAGCCGAAGGCGCCGAGCGACACCAGCACCAGCGCCGCCAGCGCAACCGGAAGCCAGCGGTGCTTTTTCTCCGCGCCGCTGTCGGCGAGTGCTGCCGGACTTCCGAAGGCCGCGAGCGCGATCAGCGTCAGCCCCCACAATCCGAACAGCGAAGCGCTCTGCGCGAGATAGGGCGTCGAGGTCAGCGCATAGCCGAAGCCGTTCCATGGAAAGCCGGTCAGGATCGTGCCGCGCAGCCATTCCGAAATCGAAAGGCCGAACGCGAATGCAAGAATACGAAACGGCGTTGCCGACCACAGCAGCCGCGCCAGCATCGCGCCGAAGCCGGTGAAGATCGCAAGGCCGACCGGCAATCCGATCACTGCGAGGGGCAATAGCCACGCAAATTTTTCGGCCTCTACCAGAAACGCGAATCCGATCCAGTAGAGGCCGGCGAGAAAATAGCCGAAGCCGAACCACCATCCGCTCGCGAATGCCGCGCGCAATCCTTTGCGGCCTGCTCCGGCACCGTCGAGCAGCCAGACGAAAACTGGCAGTGTAAGGGCCAATATCGGAAACAGATCGAACGGCGCCATCGCAAGCGCCGAGAGCGCGCCTGCGAGAAGCGCGATCAGCCGGCGCTTCCAGCCCCAGGCCAGAACCACATGATTCGCGAGACCGGCGAGCGTCATGCTTCGCGGGTTAACCGCTGGCGCCGCCCTTGTCCATGTCGGTTTGCGTTATCTTCTCGGCTTCCGTGTTATGCACAGCGGCCGCTTCCGCCGAAGCCTTCGCCTTGCGCTTGCGCTCGCGTTTGGGCGGGTCTGGCGGGCGGCGGAAGATGCGTACGCGCTTCACGCGGCGCGGATCGGCATCGATGATTTCGAAATCGTATTCGCCGGGACCGCGCAGGATTTCGCCGCGCACCGGCACTCTGGCTGCGAGCGTAACGAGCAGGCCGCCGAGCGTGTCGACTTCGTCTGCGGAAGCGCCCGCATCGAAGCCGTTGCCGATCGTCTCGGTGGTTTCGGTCAGCGTGGCGCGAGCATCGGCCAGGAAGCTGCCGTCGCCGAGCGCGACGATCCGGCTTTCCTGATCGTCATGTTCGTCCTCGATGTCGCCGACGATTTCTTCGACAATGTCTTCCATCGAGACGAGGCCGTCGGTGCCACCGTATTCGTCGATCACAAGCGCCAGATGAATTCTTGTCGCCTGCATCTTCACCAGCAGATCGACCACGGGCATCGACGGCGGCACATAAAGAATGCGGCGGATGATTTTGGTATCCGCGAGCGGCTGTTTCAGGTCGACCGAGCGCGGATCGATCTTCGGCGCGCGCCGTGCCGTACTGGTGCGCTTGCCGCTTTGCGGCGCTGTTGCGCGCGCGGTGAGGAAACCGACGAGGTCGCGGATGTGGACCATTCCGACCGGATCGTCGAGCGTCTCGCCGTAGACGACGAGGCGCGAATGTCCTGCCTTGGCGAAGGTACCGAGCAATTGCCCGATCGGGATGTCGTTCTTCACCGCGACCATTTCCGCGCGCGCGATCATCACGTCGGCAACACGCCGCTCGCGAAGCGCCAGCACGTTCTGGAGCATGGTTTGTTCGGCGGGCGTGAATTCGGTTTCGGTCTGCGGACTTGGCGTTTCCGCGAGCACTTCCTCGAGATCGTCGCGGATGGATTTGCGCCGGCCGAAACGGCCGAGAATTCGCTCGCGCCACGAGGACTTCGGTCCGTCGCTGTTGCCGGGCGGCTGGTTATGCGAAGCGTCGCTCATGCGAGCCTCGCTTCCGTTCCCTCGTAGGGGTCGGGAATGCCGAGTGTGGACAGGATCGAGCGTTCCTTCGCTTCCATCGTCTCCGCATCGTTGTCGTTCATGTGATCGAAGCCGAGGAGGTGCAGCACGCCATGCACGACGAGATGCGCGGCGTGGTTGAGGAACGGCTTGCTTTCTTCCGCCGCCTCGCGGGCCACGGTGCCATAGGCCAACACCACGTCGCCGAGCAGGCGCGGCGCGCCCGGCGCATTGATCTGCGCCGCGGGAAACGAAAGCACGTTGGTCGGTTTGTCGATGCCGCGGTGATGTTTGTTGAGTTCGCGGATGTGGTCGTCGTCGGAGAGTACGATGGACACTTCGCCGTCATTCGTGCCGACCGATTCGATCGCGGTGACGGCGGCACGCCGCACGAGGGTTTCCAGTCCCTCGATACTGTCCCACTCCTCGGCTTCCGCCGCGATGTCGATGGAGATGCTCACTTCTTGTCCTGTCTCTTGTTCTGTTCGGCGCCGTCATAAGCCGCGACGATGCGTGAGACGAGTTCGTGACGAACCACATCGCTCGCGGAGAAGCGCACCTGCGCGATGTCTTCCACGGTTGCGAGGAGTTCGGTCGCCTCCACCAGTCCGGAGCGCTGCCCCGGCGGCAGGTCGATCTGCGACGGGTCGCCTGTCACGATCATGCGCGAGTTCTCGCCGAGCCGGGTCAGAAACATCTTCATCTGCATCGGCGTGGTGTTCTGCGCTTCGTCGAGGATGATCGCGGCGTTGGCCAGCGTACGGCCGCGCATGAAGGCGAGCGGCGCGATTTCGATTTCGCCCGATTGCAGCGCGCGCTCCACCAGCCCGCGGTCCATCAGGTCGTACAGCGCGTCGTACATCGGGCGCAGGTAGGGATCGACTTTCTCGCGCATGTCGCCGGGCAGGAAGCCAAGCCGCTCACCGGCTTCGACTGCGGGGCGCGAAAGCACGATGCGGTCCACCTCGCGGCGCTCGTAGAGATGCACCGCATGCGCGACCGCGAGCCAGGTCTTGCCGGTACCGGCCGGGCCGATGCCGAAGACCAGCGTGCGCCGCTTCATCGCGCGGATATAGGCGTCCTGCATCGGCGTGCGCGCGCGCACCGCGCGCTTGCGCAGGCGGATGTCGTCGAAGCCCGCCTTCTCGGATGTGGGGTCGAGGTCGAACAGCGAGGTCTGGGTCTGCACCACGCGGATCGCGCCTTCGACGTCGCCGGTCGTCACGTCGCGGCCCGCTTTCAACTCTTCGTATAAACCTTCCAGCGTTTGGCGCGCCTGCTCGCAGGCTTCCCGCGCGCCGTCGATGGAAACGTGGTTGCCGCGCTGGTCGATGGTGACGCCGAGCTTGCGCTCGATGAGCGCAAGGTTCTCGCCGTAACGGCCGAACAGTGCGCTGGCTAAACGATTGCTGTCGAACGCGACCAGCACGCTCGGAGCTGCTTCGCTGTCGCGCGCCCACGGTGCGCGCTTGCCGGCTTCCGGTTGCCGCAACTTACAGGCCTCCTGCGAGAACGAGATCGGGCGCAGCAGAAGCAGCGGCTGGCGCTTCGCGTTCCGCGAGTTCGCCGATCAACGTATAGGTTTCGAGTTCGCGCGTTTGCACGCGCGCGACGGTGCCGATCTTGGATGACGGTGCCATCACCGCGACCGGTTGCAGGTAGGCCGAGCGGCCGACGATCTGGCCGGGATGGCGGCCCGGTTTCTCGAACAGCACGTCGAGTTCGCGGCCCACGCAGGCGCGGTTGAAATCGTGCTGCTGCTCCTCGATCAGTTCCTGCAAGCGGTAGAGCCGTTCGGTTTTCACGTTCTCCGCGACCTGCTCGTCCATTTCCGACGCGGGCGTGCCGGGGCGCGGGCTGTATTTGAAGGTGAAGGCCTGCGCGAAGCCGACCTCGCGCACGAGCGCGAGCGTCGCCTCGAAATCCTCATTCGTTTCGCCGGGAAACCCGACGATGAAATCCGACGAGAACGCCATGTCGGGCCGCGCGCGGCGCACGCGCGCGATGATGTCGAGATATTCGCGGGTGTCGTGCTTGCGGTTCATCGCGGCCAAGATGCGGTCCGAACCGGACTGCACGGGCAGGTGCAGGAACGGCATCAGCTTTTCGATGTCGCGGTGCGCGGCGAGCAACGAGTCGTCCATGTCGGCAGGATGGCTGGTCGTGTAGCGGATGCGCTTCAGTTCCGGCATCTCGGCCAGCTTTTCCACGAGGCGCGCCAATGTCCAGTCGCGCCCGTCGAGGCCGCGTCCGTGATAGGCGTTCACGTTCTGCCCGATCAGCGTGATCTCGCGCACGCCCTGTGCGACCAGCGTTTCGGTTTCCGCGATGATTTTCTCCGCGCTGCGCGAAGTCTCCGCGCCGCGGGTGTAAGGGACGACGCAGAAGGTGCAGAACTTGTCGCAACCTTCCTGCACGGTGACGAAAGCGGAGATGCCGCGTGCCCTGGTGACGGCGGGCTTCGGCGCGGCGAGGTGCCCGAATTTATCCTCAACCGCGAATTCGGTATCGACCACCGTCTCGCCGTTGCGCGCGCGTGCGACCAGCGAAGGGATGCGGTGAATGTTCTGCGGACCGACCACGAGGTCGACCAGCGGCGCGCGCCGCACGATTTCCGCGCCTTCGGCCTGCGCGACGCAGCCGGCGACTGCGACCATGAGATCGCGGCCCTGTTCGCGCGCGGCTTCTTTCATGCGCCGCACCCGGCCCAGCTCGGAATAGACCTTCTCCACCGCCTTCTCGCGGATATGGCAGGTATTGAGGATGATGAGGTCGGCGTCCTCTGCGGATGTGGTTTCCGCGTAACCCTCCTGCGCCAGCGTATCCGCCATACGCCTCGCATCGTAGACGTTCATCTGGCAGCCGAAAGACTTGATGTGAACCTTGCGCACCTGACTCATTTTTCCGCGCGAAACCGCCGATCCAAAAGGCGGAATCCCGCTCTGGTTGCGGGACGGCGCAGTTCACCCGTTGCTGGCATGATCCAAGAAGTCTTAGCGGGTTTCGCCGTCTGAGGGAACGGCTTCGACGTGGGGCGATTCCGGCCGTCCTGCCAAGGAGTTAGCGGTTAGCTGGCGGACGATGTTCTCAACCCGGCGGTTGAGCATCTTCCGGTCATCGGTATGTGAAACCTCTAGTACTGGGCCGAAGCGGACTTCGACGTCGATCGCCCCCTCGCGTACCACGCGCATCAGATGCGGAATGAGATCCATGTCGCCGAACCATGCCGCGACCTCGCGGTGCTGGCGGCCCATCGGAATGCCGTGAAAGCGGCAATAGGCGATGGATACGGGTTGCAGATAGCTACGGCCCGCCTGCTCCATGGCATCGCGCAGGCTGCCCAGCAGCGCCGAACGGAACGGCAGCACGCGGTTGCCGTCGCTGGACGTGCCTTCGCCAAACAGGACGATCGGATCGCCGTCCGCGAGATGTGCCGCCATCGCGCGGTTCACGTCGCCGGTGGCGTGGCGGCGCGAGCGGTCGACGAAGATCGAGCGCTGCATCCGCGCCATGGTGCCGAACACCGGCCATTTCGCGATCTCGCTTTTCGCAACGAAGGAAAGCGGCGCGACCGAGCCGAGCACGACGATGTCGAGCCATGAGTTATGATTGGACACGAACAGGAGCGGCCGCTCGGCTTTTGCCGGATCGCCGTTCACCTTCACGCGCACGTCGAGCACGCGTAGCGCGAAACGGTGAAACCAGACCGGGATGTAGTGCATCGCGCGCAGCCGCAGCTTCAGCGCGACCCATTGTGCCGGCAGTACGACGGCAATCACGCTTCCCAGAACGGCGATACGGAACGCAGCGCGCATGAGCCGGTCTAGCCGGAGCCTTCCCGCAGCTTCACGGCATAGAGTTCGAGCCGGTGGCCGACCAGTTTGAAGCCGTGACGGCGCGCGATTTCTTCCTGCAAGCGCTCGATTTCCTCGGAGCGGAATTCGATCACGGCGCCGCTGTTCACGTCGATCAGGTGATCGTGGTGCTCGTCCGGCATCTGTTCGTAGCGCGAGCGGCCTTCGCGAAAATCATGGCGCTCGATGATGCCGGCATCCTCGAACAGCTTCACGGTGCGGTAGACCGTTGAAATCGAAATCTTGTCGTCGATCGCGGACGCGCGGCGGTAAAGCTCCTCGACGTCGGGATGGTCCTGCGCTTCGCCGAGTACGCGCGCGATCACACGGCGCTGCTCGGTCATGCGCATGCCCTTGGCCGCGCAGGCCGCCTCGATTGCCGAGAGTTTCTTGTCGCTGTTCACGATATTCTGGCTCGCTCCGTTTGATGCGGATTTTACGACGCGGGTATTGCGCCGTCCATATTCCCGCACCGCCGCGGCGGTTTCATGCCGCGAGATCGCGGCGCAGAATCAGCGCGGAAGCGTTGCCTTCCGGCTTGCGGTAATAACCCTGGCGGCGTCCGACCTCGCGAAACCCGGCCCGGCCGTAAAGTTTCAGCGCCGCCGCGTTGCCTTCGTCCACTTCCAGAAACACATGCGTCACGCCGTATGCGGCGAGCCGCGAGAGATGCTTGTTCAGCAACGTGGTCGCCGTGCCGCGGCCGCGTTCGCCGGGCGCCAGCGCGACCAGCAGGATTTCCGCTTCCCCTTCCGTGCGATGCGACAGCACGAAGCCGACCACCGCGCCGCGGCCGCCGTCGAGCCGCGCGACATGGGCGAGCGCGCTCCGCTCCGAAAGCAGCCGTTCGAACTCGGCCTCGGTCCAGCCGTGGCGAAAGGAAATCCGGTGCAGCGCTGCGAGTGCGCTCGCGTCCGCGGGCCGCGCATCGACGATGGCCGGTTGCGCGCGGCGGAACAGCTGCGTGATGGCGCCGATCATTGCCGTTCGATTCGGTGCGAGTCCTGCGGCGTCACGTCCGGCGCGCGCAGGTAGAGCGGCTTCGCCGGCGAACGCACTGCGTCCGCTTCTGCGGCGAGGCGCGCGACCCATTCCACGTTCGGCGCGGCGCGCGTATCGACGGAAATCGGAAGATGCGGCGCGTTGCGCGGCCAGCGCTCGCTGAGCAGTTGCGCGCCGGGACCGACGAGGCGGACCGGTCCGCCCACGATGACTTGCGTGGCGTCTTCCAGCGAGGCGTGGCGCGGGCTGAGCAGCACGCGATTGCCTGCGCCGACCATGTGAAAATAAATGTTGCCGTGCCGCGCATCGATCGCGGCGACCGCGGGCACGTTGCCGTTCTCCGCGATCAGCGGCGCGGTGAACGCAGCGAGCGTGGTGATGCCGAGCACAGGCTTGGATGCCGCGAAGCCGATGGCGCGCGCGGCCGAGATGCCTACACGCAGCCCCGTGTAGCTGCCGGGACCGACCGTGGTCGCGATGCGATCGAGCGCTTCGTATTCGAGCTGTGCCGCCTTCATCACGTCGCTGATGGTGGGGATCAGCGCTTCCGCGTGACCGCGGCGCATGTCGTGGGACAGCATCGCCAGCACGCGGTTCTCGGCCGAATCGTAAACCGCCGCCGAACAGGCATCGAGTGCGGTATCGATGGCTAGAATTTTCATGGAGGCGCGGGGTCCGGAAAACGGCTCGCGTCGGTCTTAAATGAAACGGGCCGCCCGATAAAGGCGGCCCGTATCGTCACATCGGACGGACTTCCTGCACGTCGGGCACGAAATGCCGCAGCAGGTTTTCGATGCCGTTTTTCAGCGTCGCGGTCGAGGACGGGCAGCCGGCGCAGGCGCCCTTCATGTTCAGGAACACGACCCCGTCCTTGTAGCCGCGGAAAGTGATGTCGCCGCCGTCGTTCGCCACCGCCGGGCGCACGCGCGTCTCGATCAGCTCCTTGATGGTCGCGACCGTACCCGCGTCGCCGGCATCGAAGAACTCGTCCTCGCTGCCGGAGGAGGCCGTGACGCCTTCGCTCAGCATCGGTTCGCCGGAGAGGTAGTGCTCCATGATCGCGCCGAGGATCGAGGGCTTCAGGTGCTGCCACTCGCCGTCGCGTTTCGTGACCGTGATGAAATCCTGCGCGAAAAACACGCCCGAAACTTCCGGTATCGCGAACAGCCGGGCCGCGAGCGGAGAGCGGGCGGCGTCTTCTGCCGAGAGCAGTTCGAGCGTGCCTTCGGACAGCACGGCTTTGCCCGGCAGGAACTTAAGGGTCGCAGGATTCGGGGTGGTTTCTGTCTGGATGAACATGGCTTCCGGCGCTCCGGGACGCGAATGGCGGTTTCTCAACCATATGTAAGGTGCCCGGACGTGAAGCGAAAGGGCGGGCCAGAAAAGCCTTATGCCAGCGCGTCCAGCTCTTCGTCGGTGAGCTGGCCCGGCACGATGGTGATGGGAATGGTGAAACTGCCGGAACGGCTGCCCGCGAGGGAGGATACCAGTGGCCCCGGACCCTCGTTGCTGGTGCCGGCGGCGAGCACGAGGATGCCGATGTCCGGGTCTTCCTCGATCAGCTTATGAATTTCGTCGGCGACGTTCCCCTCGCGCAGCACGCGCTCCGCGTCGATACCTGCGACATGGCGCGCACGTGCGGCATAATGGTCGAGCCGCTGGTTGGCTTCGTCGGTCGCTTCCGCGCGCATCAGTTCGCCGACGCCGAGCCATTGCTGGTTGGCGTCGCGCAGCGTCGCGACCGCCAGCATTACCAGCCGTCCCCCCGTGCGTACCGCGCGGCGGCTCGCGTAATACACCGCGCGGTCGCATTCCGCGGTCTCGTCGATGATGACGAGAAATTTGCGATGATGTCCGGACTCGAAACTTTTTCGCGTGCGGGGCATGGACGATTCCGGTGTGATTTCGTTAGCCGCGCAACCCTGCCACGCGACGGAGTCAGCGCCAAGTAGAGAACAGGTCTAACGAAAATGACGGACCGGTTACGCCGTCCTTAGCCGACAAATCCGAGAATGGAGCGCACGCCCTTCATCGTTTCGGCGGCGACCGTCCGCGCACGCGCAGAACCGTCCGCCAGCACGCCGTCGATATAGGCGGGGGCCGGGGGGGGGGTTTTTCTTCCCCCCCCCGCGGGGGCGGGGGTTGCGCCCCCCCAAGTGGGTCGGGCGTCCCTTCAAATTTCGT
>OEIU01001854.1_pt1 | contig 12370 bp, 12 predicted proteins | sample 1539221 | NCBI WGS metagenome assembly OEIU01 (sample SAMN03792071, study PRJEB22550) | activated sludge metagenome | feature: wastewater treatment plant; material: activated sludge; isolation source: Wastewater treatment plant of a petroleum refinery complex | place: Argentina: Zarate | collected...
AAAATGCTTTACACCCTTGTTTCACTTGCCTCCGGAAGGCCAACTAGAATTCCCGAAGATATTATTGAGCGCCATAAGATATAACTGCTAATAGATGCCTAGCTGTTCTCTAAAGCTTTCGTAAATCCTGTCATTCTTAGGCAGTGCGCCTTCAAACTGGCAGATATCAGAGGCAAAGTCATTTGCTAACTTGTTGATATAAGGAATTTCTAATCCTGACAAATAACCCAAACATAAAATAGCGGCAAACGCATCTCCGGCACCTGTTGTATCAACAACTTTAGCTTCTACATTTGAGTGATCATATCTTTTACCATTATCAAAAATTGAAGAGCCATTTGCACCGCGTGTTACAGCAATCATATTCAATTCAAATTTTTCCATCAGTTCAAAAGCAACTCGCTCGGTTGAATATTCTGATTGAACAAATAAATCGTTCAGAACATGCATTTCATCATAATTTACTTTTATAAAATCAGCTGCCGTAAGTGTGGCAGCAAGAATATCTTCATTATAAAAATTCTGCCGCAGATTAATATCAGCAAAATATTTTAAACCTCGATTAAAAAACGATTGAATTGTTTCCCGGGATATTTTTGATCTTTGTGCAAGCGTACCAAAGTAAAGACAATCGGTATCTTTATTAATCAGGTTTTCATTTTCTTCATTGGCTTCGATAAAATCATAAGCGCACTCAGGTTCAATTTTAAAATCTGGCATTCCATCATTATCCAAAGAAACTAAAGCCGTACCTGTTGGGTGTATATGATCTTGTTGAATGAATTCTATTGATATACCGGCGTGGTTTAGCTCGTTTATAACTTTATTACCCAACACATCTTTACCAACACGACTTATTATATTTCCATTATCGGTTAGTTTTTTTATGTGGTAGATAAAATTAAGTGGTGCGCCGCCAAGTCGTTTGTGATTCGGATAGATATCAAAAAGAATTTCTCCGATTGAAGTTATATTCATAAAACGGGAATTATTATTTCCTATATTTTGTTAAAAGACTACAACAATATGAAAAGGTTATGAAAATTTATCAACTCAAATCATCACAAAAATTGCCGATTTCTTTAGAAACCGCCTGGAAATTTTTTTCTGACCCTGCAAATTTATCAAAAATTACCCCAGAATGGCTAAACTTTGAAGTGAAATCCATGCTGCCTGAAAAAATGTATGCCGGGATGATTATAACTTATTTTGTCCGTCCATTATTAAACATGCCACAAACGTGGGTAACAGAAATTACTCATGTTAACGAGCCAAATTATTTTGTGGATGAGCAGAGATTTGGTCCATACAAAATGTGGCACCATGAACATATCTTTACAGAAACCAGCGATGGTAAAGTAATGATGGAAGATATAGTAAGCTATGTTGTTCCGTTTGGATTTTTAGGAAGGTTGATGAACAAGCTTATAATATCAAAAAAGATAAATGATATTTTTAATTATAGAAGACAGGTTTTAATAAAAATGTTTGGATAGATTTGCTTAAAGTCTTTGCTTATTGCCGGGGTTTTCTTTCCCTATAACTTTATCAATTTGCTTCTTGAGTATGCCTGTTCTTCTTTTTACTTTGATAATGAAATTTTTATCAATTATAAAACAGAATGCTTAAGACAGATTACAATAAAATTGCCTCAACTTACAATAAAAGGTATAGTGAGAATTATCTTGTTAATATTGAAGCTGAAATAAAGCAGTTCATCTTATCAAACAGTTATAAAAATATTTTAGAAGCAGGATGTGGAACGGGGAGGTGGATAAAATCTTTTGATGATGCGGGAATTAATGTTTTTGGCCTGGATTATTCTTTTGCGATGTTAAGAATTTCCCTGTCTAATAAATCAAATTTAAATCTTGTAAATGCTAATGCTGTTCAAATTCCTTTTAAAGATAATTTTTTTGATTTTATATTTTGTGTAAATGCAATTCATCATTTTCCCGATAAAGAAAAATTTATTAGCGAATGTAACCGTACATTAACAAGCGGTGCGGCAATTGCCGTGTTTGGTGTTGATCCGCATATTGATAAAGACTGGTATGTGTATGATTATTTTGATTCCGTTTATGAAAATGATCTGAAAAGATTTCCTTCCCTGGAATTATTGCAAAAATTATTAGAAGATCAAAAGTTTGTAGATATTAAAATTAAAGTAGCTGAAGAAGTTTATAATGAAAGAATTGGTAAAGATGTTTTTAACGATCCGTTTTTAGAAAAACATCATAGCTCACAACTTGCAAATCTTTCTGACGAAGAATATGAACACGGAATTTTGAAAATAAAAAATAAAATCAAACAAAATCCTAAAATAGTTTTTAAAACATCAGTTATATTTTATCTTGTAAGTGCAAAAAAGAAATAAGGAAATAAAAAATGCCAATAGTTATAAAATCACCAACGATAATTGAATCTGCAGGAAATAAACCCAAAATTATAGAGGAATACTTCGGAAGAGTAAACTCAAAGACATCCGAAGTTAGTATCGCAAAGATGACGAGTCCGCAGGGCTGGGTTGAACCCGGGCAGCGACCGCAGTTTGATGAATATACGGTCGTGTTAAAAGGAACATTGCAAGTTAAAACAGAAACGGAAATTATTGATATTAAAGCCGGATCAGCCATCTTAACAAAGAAAGGCGAGTGGATACAATACAGCACACCTTATGGGGGAACTGTTGAATATATTGCTGTTTGCTTGCCGGCATTTTCTCCTGATACAGTGAATAGGGATTAGTAATTAAATTTGCTTATTGGAATAATTTGTGAAAGAACAATACTAAATAATACGATGCAAAGGATGGTTGGGTATGAAACCAAAAGTTATAAAAGTTTTAATGTTTCTCTTTATAATCATTTCAAACAATTCCTTTCCACAAATCGAAGAAGATTGGTTTGGCTACAAAGTCAGCATTCCATTTATAAAGATATTGGGAGTAAAACCAATTCTTGAACCAAGTCGGTACATAACCTATGTTTATCCACAGCAAACGAGTTACAATATTGTGGGATATATTTACACCTTAGAGTTAACAATTTCGATAAGTGGAAACAAAGAAGATTTTAAAGAGCAGATACCTATTGTTTTTAAAACTCCAACCAGGGAAGAGAATATTTTTATTTTTAATCCCGACAGAAATTTTCTTCCATCAAATAGACTTTATAATTTTATCTGCGAACTAAAGACAAAGAAAAAGGGTTATACAGAAATTGGATTGATGAGAAAATTTAGTGATTCTCCCGATCCAAGGATTATATTTGAAAATGGGGTGAGATTAGAATAGATTGGTTTTCGCTTCTCATAATTAAGAACAGGTTTTAAATCTCTTCTTTGATATGAAAAGTAATTCGCTGCTATTCCTTCGTTTTGTTGTTATTTACTCAAAAAACGAAGCAAATTTGGATGGAATATTATTTGAGTATATCGGGTGCAAATAAAATAAAAAGAAGGCATTCTGATGTTTGAATTCAAGTTCACCGATGAGCAGAACATGCTCAGAGAAACCGTCCGCGATTTTACCAACAACGAGATAAAACCAATTGCCGCAAAGATTGACGAAGAAGCTAAAATTCCAAGAGAATTAATCCAGAAAATGGCAGAGCTTGGTTTTTTAGGAATATCTTTTCCTGAAGAATATGGCGGAGGTGGATTTGGCGAGGTTGGTTATTGTATAATGCAGGAAGAAATTTCCCGCGGTTGTATGAGCACAGCAACCTTCATTGGTGCACATCAATCAATTGGAACAAATGCAATTTTTAATGGCGCCAGTGAAGAACAAAAGAAAAAATTTATTCCCCCGCTTGCAGCAGGTGAAAAGATTGCTGCTTTTGGTTTAACAGAAGCTCAAGCCGGCTCGGATTCTTTCCACTTAAAAACCAAAGCAGATTTAGTTGGTAATGAATGGGTTATTAATGGCGAAAAGCTTTGGATAACAAATGGCGGTATTGCAGATGTGGTTTCTTTATTTGCGAGAACTGAAAAGGGAATTAGTTTGTTTTATGTAGAAACCAAAACACCAGGATTTAAAGCTGGTCCACCGGAAAAGAAAATGGGAATAAAGGGAAGCGTAACAAATCCACTAAGTTTTGAAAATGTTCATATCCCAAAAGAAAACTTAATTGGTACAGACGGAAGAGGATTTATATACGCAATGAAAACTCTTGACGCAGGACGTTTGGGACTTGGTGCCGCTTGCCTTGGTGTTTCAAAAGAATTGTTGGAGCTTTCCACAAAATATGCAAAAGAACGTATTCAGTTTGATCAGCCAATTGCACATTTTCAAGCCGTACAATTTATGCTTGCTGAGATGGCCGTTATGATTTACAATATGGAGTCTATTGTTTACCGCACAGCGGTTGATTATGATCTCAAAAAAGAAATTTCCAGACAGTCGGCAATGGTAAAATTATATTGCTCAGAGTCGCTGGATAAGATTGTTGATTATGCCGTTCAGATTCATGGCGGAATGGGATATTCTAAAGAATTACCTATTGAAAGAATTTATCGTGATTCCCGAATCAACAGAATTTTTGAGGGAACCAATGAAATCCAAAAAGGAATTATTGCACACGAAGTAATTAAAAAACGCGGAAAAGTTTAATCAATCAACAAAACACTGCATAACTAGCAGGCAGATTGGAGAAAGAAAAAATGCCAACTAAAAAAACAACGAAAAAATCCAGCGCGGTAAAAGCAAAATCTAAACCTGCAAAGCTTTTTTATTATCGAATATTTTTTGATGATAATGAAAAGAAAAATTATATGAAAAGCACACTTACACACAAACAGGTAGATAAATATCTTAAGGCTTATGAAAAAACTCATCAAAGATTTTTAAATGCAGAGTTTGTTGATTATTTGAAAAAGTATGATAAAAAAACTGAGATGATTGAAATAAGCGACATCTCATACTAGTAATGCTGTCCTCGGTCGCTTAAGATTCCCGGCGGATTGTTTGTTGCCTCCTTCAATTTTGCCGGGAATTGTTTTATCTCCACTTCACACTCTTTCCATTTATCCCTAATTTTAAACAACAAATATTAAATTATTATTGCATCAACTTACTAAAAGGTGAGACTATGAAATCTTATTTATCACTTCTCCTAATATTAATTTTTATTTCAGCTTCATATATCAAACCGCAGGAAAAAAACAAAGGCGTTTTTGTTGAACCAAAACCAGGATATTATCTTGAAATAAAAAAGATGATTGATGAGTTTAATAATCCGCCTAAAGAAAAAAGAGAAGTATTTAAACTTGATTTTTCCGGAATGGATATACCAAAATCAAAAGAAGAGTTTAAATATTTCTGGCATTCCGAGCCCGTAAACCAAGGGCAAACCGGCACTTGCTGGTCTTTTTCTACAACATCATTTTTTGAATCTGAGGTTTATCGTTTAACCGGGAAAAAGGTTGAACTTTCACCAATGTTTACCGCTTACTGGGAGTATGTTGAGAAAGTAAAGGAGTACGTCCGCACACGAGGCAAATCTATTGTTGATGAGGGTTCTGAAGCAAATGCCGTTACCAGAATTTATAAACAGTATGGTGCTGTTCCGCGCGAATCATACACGGGATTACTACCGGAACAAAAAGTTTACGATCACAGCAAACTTATTGCAGAGATTCGTACATATTTGAAAAATGTTAAAGAAACAAATGCCTGGGATGAAAATGAGGTTGTTAGTGTTGTTAAATCAATTCTTAATTATTATATGACTGTTCCGCCTACAGAAGTTTTGGTTGATGGAAAGAAGTACACACCAAAAGAATATCTTACAAATTATTTAAAGTTAAATCCCGATGATTATGTTGATGTTTTATCATACATGCAGCAGCCATATTGGCAGCAAGTTGAGTATGAAGTTTCCGATAATTGGTGGCACAATAAAGATTATTACAACGTTCCTCTTGATGATTTTATGAACATAATTAAAAGCGCGATTAAGAATGGATATACACTTGCAATCGGTGGAGATGTTAGTGAAGCCGGTTATGATAGCTGGGAAAAGTGTGCAGTAGTTCCAACGTTTGATATTCCTTCGAACTATATAGATGAAAATGCGAGACAATTTCGATTTAGTAATGAAACAACAACAGATGATCACGGAATTCATTTAGTTGGATATGAAGAGAAAAATGGAGTAACATGGTTTTTGATTAAAGATTCTGGCTCAGGTGCCTATAATACAGGTGACAAAGGATATTATTTTTATCATGAAGATTATGTAAAACTTAAGATAATGGATTTTATGGTTCACAAAGATATGTTTAAGGATTACTTGGGTAAGTTTAACAAATAAAAAAAAGAATAGAACGCAGATAACTCAGATTAAGCGGATCAGCGCAGATCAGCCCAATCTGTGGAATCTGCGTTCTATTGTGTTTAATCTTTCTTTAAAAAATCAAAAAATTATTGCGGCTCACTTATGTATGATTTTATCTTCAAGCCCTTCAACGAAATGACCGAAGACGACTATAAAAAAGTCGGATTCAAATCTGGATTAGAAATTCATCAACAACTGCTTACCGATAAAAAACTTTTCTGCCGCTGCCCCGCAGGAAAATACAGCAGAGAATATGACGCAGAAATTCTTCGCCACATGCGTCCCACTCTTTCTGAAATGGGAGTTTACGACGGCACTGCTTTGATGGAATTCAAAACAAAGAAAAACATTATCTATCACATCAAACGCGAAACTGTTTGCACGTACGAGATGGATGACACTCCTCCATTCTTAATTAACGAAGAAGCACTTGATATCGCAATCGGAATTGGAATGTTATACAACTGCAACATCGTTGATGAAATACACATTGCACGTAAACAATATTTAGATGGAAGCATTCCAACAGGATTTCAACGCACCGCAATTTATGCTCTTGATGGATGGATTCCGTATAAAGATAGAAAAGTAAAAATAGTTCAGATGTCTATTGAAGAAGATTCCTGCAGAGAAGTTTCTGATATTGGTCACGAAAGAGTTTACTTAACAGACAGACTTGGAATGCCGCTTATCGAAACGGTAACAGAACCCGCAATGCGCACTCCGCAAGAAGTTGCAGAAGTTGCATGGCAATGCAGTAAACTGGTAAGAAGCACACATAAAGTTAGGCGTGGAATGGGTGCCGCACGTGAAGATGTTAACGTAAGCGTGGAAGGCGGAACCCGAGTTGAGATAAAAGGCGTTCCCAAAATTACAATGATTCCAATTCTTACTTACAATGAAGCAATGAGGCAGTGGAATCTTTTACGTTTGAGAGAAGAGTTAAAGAAACGAGGAATCTCTCCCGAAACATTTAAAGCAGAATCTTATGACATAACAAAACTATTAAAGAAAGTTCATTATGCACCGCTTAAAAATGCTGCGGATTCAGGAATGAAATTAAGTGCTGTTGTGCTAAAAGGATTTAAAGATTTGCTTCACTGGCAAACTCAGACAGATACTTACTTCTCAAAAGAAATTTCTGATCGTGTTAGAGTTATTGCGTGTTTAACCAATATTCCAAATCTAATTCACTCGGACAGCAAGAGCGATACTATCACTTCATCAGATTGGTTGAAGGTAAAAAAATTTACCAACGCCTCTGATAACGACACAATGGTCATTGTTTGGGGAAGTGAAGATGATGTTAAAACTGCAGTGAATGAAATTATCATTCGCGCTAAAGAGGCAACAATTGGAATTCCATCCGAAACACGACAAGCAATGAGTGACGGCACGAACGGATTTGAGCGCATTCTTCCCGGGGCAGATAGAATGTATCCCGATACTGATCTTCCGCCAAAGAAAATCAGTAAAGAAAGATTGGATAAAATAAAATCGTGGCTGCCTGAACAATTCTGGAAAAGAATTGAATGGTATAACAAACTAGGAATTCCCAAAGACACAATTGAAGAACTTTCAATTTCAAAGTATGCAGAACTTTTTAAGAAAGCAGTTAATGATTGGAAAATAAATCCAACCAATGTTGCTGTGTTTTTAATTCAATATCCCAAAAGATTGAAGAAGTACGGTTGCATGATTGAATGGTTGCATGAAGGAATGTTTGAAGAAATTTTGAAATCTTTTGCTGATGGGAAAATTCCACAAGATGCTTTGCTTACAACTTTACAAACAGTTGCAGAGCTTGGAGTGTTTACTGAAGACGTAATATTAAAACCCGCCAGCGAAAAAGAAGTTGATGAGGTTATTAAATTAGCACGAACAGAATATGATAAAATGAAGATCATAAATCCGGAAAAGAGAAATGAAATATTGTTAGGGTTGATAATGAAAAAACTTCGCGGCAGAACCCCGGCAAAAGTTATTGCCGATAAAATTGGTTTTGTGAAAGGAGTTAAATAATGTCAATAATAAATTCCGAAGATTACAAAGGTTATCGTGGGATTGCATTAAACACTCTGCAAAAATTTAATTCGCCGGTTTGGAGTGATGTTGAAATCATCACAGATGAAGGAACTTTTAAAGGATTAATTCTTCCACGCTCAGAAACCGCAGATGAATTTCACATTGTTATTAAAATGCCAATTGGTTATAACATCGGAATAGCTGCAGAAAAAATTAAAGACGTAAAAATTTTTGGAAGGAAGGAAGCGCATTATAAAATTCCCGAAAAAGATTTTCCTTATGATCCTAAAAAACCAAAAGTAAAATTACTTGGCACAGGTGGAACAATTGCCTCGCGTTTAGATTATCGAACCGGCGCTGTTATTCCGGCATTTTCCCCGGGCGAACTTTACGGATCGGTTCCTGAACTTGCAGACATCTGCAATCTTGAAACTGAAAAACTATATGGTGTGTTTAGCGAGAATATGGGTCCCGAACAATGGATTGGTCTTGCAGAAGCAATTGGAAGAGAAATTGAAAAAGGAGTACAGGGAATTGTAATCGGGCACGGAACAGATACAATGCATCACACAGCGGCAATACTTTCTTTTATGGTTCAGGATTCTCCTGTTCCGATTGTAATGGTTGGTTCGCAACGTTCAAGCGATAGACCATCATCCGATGCGGCACTTAATCTTATTCATTCTGTAACAACAGCGGCGATAAGCGATATTGCAGAAGTAATGGTTTGTATGTTTGGTCCAACAAGCGATATGTATGGACTACTTCATCGCGGAACACGTGTAAGAAAAATGCACTCAAGTTACCGCTCAACTTTTAGAACTATTGGTGATATTCCAATCGCAACAGTAAGCAGAGATAAAGTAACACCGATTCGCGATGATTATAAACGAAGAAGATTTGATAACGATGTAAAAATAAATGCAGTATTTGATGACAGAGTTGCAATCGTTTATTATTATCCAAATATGAAACCTGATATGATTGATTCGTTGATTGATAATGGTTACAAGGGAATTGTAATTGCCGGCACAGGACTCGGACATGTAAACAAACCTCTCTATCCTGCATTAAAACGCGCGAAAGAAAAAGGTGTTGCCGTTTATATGACAGTACAAACACTTTGGGGTTATGTGCAAATGTATGTTTACGATACGGGAAGAGATATGATGGAGCTTGGTGTTATTCCTGCTGCAAACATGTTACCCGAAGTTGCGTACATGAAACTTGGCTGGGCATTTGGACAAACTGATAATTTAGAAAAAGTAAAAGAAATTATGTTAACTCCAATTAACGGAGAAATAACAGAACGCGAACCGAGTAATGGTTATTTAATTTATCAGGGCGGTTTGCCGGAGGTGGAAGAGTTTATAAAGCAGTATAGGAAGTAACGCCAACCTTCGAGGTTACTGCCCTAAAACCTCGAAGGTTGCTCATAGTTTGAACAAACATAAACACGTAACCTTCGACGTTCTAATTTGCAACGTCGAAGGTTAAAAAACTATCGAAATGGATAAACCAAGAAATTTTTTCAAAGATACCTTTCATCATCTCTACAATCGTGGCGCTTTTCAACAACAGATTTTCTTTGAGAAAAATGATTATGAGTATTTTCTTAGAAAATTGATCGAATACAAAGAAAGGTATTCTATCAAAATCCTTTCTTATTGTTTAATGCCAAATCATTTTCATCTTTTTGTAAAGCAGACTTTAGATGATCAAACGATTTCAAAGTTTATTTCTGGTTTAACTAATTCTTATACCAAGGGGATCAACACCAAGTACAAAAGAACTGGTGTTTTGTTTGCTGGAAAAACAAAGAGTAAGCAGATAGAAGATGACTCTTATTTCAAGTGGGTTTTTAAATATATTTTAGAAAACCCCGTTAAGGCCAAAATTGTTAAAAGATATGGTGAGTATGAATTTTCCAGTGCAAAAGAACTTGTGGGATTTAAAGAAGAAACCGTTACTGATGTTAAGACATTGTTGAGTTATTTTGATTCCACTGATTCATTTAAAGATTTTATGTCGGATGAAAAACAAAAATCCGATTATGAAATTTAATTTTAAGAAACCAACCTTCGAGGTTACTGCCCTAAAACATCGAAGGTTGCTCTTAGTTTGAACAAACATAAACACGTAACCTTCGACGTTCTAATTTGCAACGTCGAAGGTTAATTATTAGCTTCTAGTTAGATGCCGGTACTTAATTCTATGCGGCTGATCTGCTGCGATACCTAATCTTTCTTTTCGTTTTTCTTCGTACTCGGAATAATTGCCATCAAACCAAACAACTTTGCTTTCATCTTCGAATGCTAAAATATGTGTTGCTATTCTGTCCAAAAACCATCTATCGTGACTTATTACCAACACACATCCCGCAAATTTTTCAATGCCTTCTTCAAGTGCACGCAAAGTATTTACATCAAGATCGTTTGTTGGCTCATCAAGAAGAATAACATTTGCACCTTGCTTTAACATCATCGCAAGATGAACACGGTTTCTTTCTCCGCCCGAAAGCATACTAACTTTTTTCTGCTGATCTGCACCGGAAAAATTAAACTGCGCAACATACGCACGTGAGTTTACCTGCCTGTTGCCAAGCATAATTGTATCTTCTCCGTTGGAGATTAATTCCCAGATACTTTTTTCTGGATTCAATGCATCTCTTGATTGATCTACATAAGACATCTTAACTGTTGAACCGATTTTAATATTTCCGCTATCAGGTTTTTCCTGTCCTGTTATCATTCTGAACAAAGTTGTTTTACCTGCACCGTTAGCTCCGATAATTCCAACTACAGCTCCGGGTGGAATTGAAAAAGTTAAATCATCTATTAAAATATTATCGCCGTACGCTTTACTAAGTTTTTCTATTTCGATTACGATATCGCCAAGACGTTCTGCAACTGGAATATAAAGCTCAAGATCTTTTTGTCCTTTTTCTTTTTCTTCTTTAAGAAGATTTTCATAAGAAGTGATTCTTGATTGCGATTTTGCGTGACGCGCTTTCGGACTCATTCTTATCCATTCAAGTTCGCGCTGTAAAGTTTTTTGTCTGTCGCTTTCACGTTTTTCTTCAACACGCAATCTTTCCTGTTTCTGCTCAAGCCACGAAGAGTAATTTCCTTTCCATGGAATTCCTTCACCGCGATCAAGCTCAAGTATCCAACCAGCAACGTTATCAAGAAAATATCTATCGTGAGTTACTGCGATAACTGTTCCTTCATACTTTTGCAGATGATGTTCTAACCACGCAACAGTTTCAGCATCAAGATGGTTTGTTGGTTCATCAAGTAAAAGTATATCAGGTTTTTGAAGAAGCAATCTGCAAAGCGCAACTCTTCTTCTTTCTCCGCCGGAAAGAACTTTACACAAAGTATCTGATGGCGGACATCGCAAAGCATCCATTGCCATTTCAAGTCGTGCATCAAGATCCCAGCCGCCCATTGCTTCAAGTTTTTCCTGAACCTCACCTTGTCGTTCAAGAAGCTTTGTCATTTCATCATCATCCATCGGCTCTGCAAACTTTGCATTTATCTCATCATATTCTCTCAGCAGATCAACAATTGATTGAACACCTTCCTGCACAATTTCTCTTACAGTTTTTGTATCATCAAGCTGCGGCTCCTGCTCAAGATAGCCGATAGTAAAACCTGGAGAAAGAACAGTTTCTCCGTTTATGTTCTTATCAACTCCTGCAAGAATTTTTAGCAGCGATGATTTACCCGATCCATTTAAACCGATAACACCAATCTTTGCACCGTAGAAATACGATAGGTAAATATCTTTTAAGATAGGTTTGTTATTATAGAATTTGCTAACTCCAATCATGGAGTAAATTATTTTGTTTGGTTCGTTACTCATTTTGCTCCTCAATGTGGAGTCCACCTTAAAGGTGGCCTCCACTTCCTTTCTTAATAATTTCTGTTTCAGATGTGTGATACCTCTTTAGGTGTGCTACACTTTTCTTTCTTTTGTTTATGTGTTGTGTAAAAATAAGGAAA
>OEIU01001855.1_pt1 | contig 12368 bp, 14 predicted proteins | sample 1539221 | NCBI WGS metagenome assembly OEIU01 (sample SAMN03792071, study PRJEB22550) | activated sludge metagenome | feature: wastewater treatment plant; material: activated sludge; isolation source: Wastewater treatment plant of a petroleum refinery complex | place: Argentina: Zarate | collected...
CCCAGAACGTCGACCGCCTCCACCAGCGCGCCGGCTCCACCAACATCGCCGAACTCCACGGCAACATCGTGCACTGGCGCTGCAGCGCGACCGACCAGCCCGCCGACATCCCCGAAGGCCCATTCCCCTCTTGTCCGATGCCCTCGCCGCACGCGCCCGGGGCGTTCCTCCGCCCCGGCGTCGTCTGGTTCGGCGAGGCCCTCCCGGAGGCCGCCCTCCGGACCGCCTTCGAGGCCGTCCACGCGATGGCCGAAGGCGACATATTCCTCTCCATCGGCACCTCCGCCCTCGTCTACCCGGCCGCGGGCTTCATCGAACTCGCCCAGGCCCGGGGCGCCACCACCATCGAGGTCAACCGCGACCCCACGCCCCTCTCCGGCCGGGTGGACTTCTCGCTCATGGGCAGGGCCGGCGAAGTTCTCCCCGCACTTGTGGCCGTGAACGGCCGTACCACTCTCTGAGACCCACATGCGCATGATGGTCATCGGCGCCAGCACCAACCGCGACAAGTACGGCAACAAGGCCGTCCGGGCCTATGCCGCCGCCGGGCACACCGTCCTCCCCGTCAACCCGCGCGCCGCCGAGATCGAGGGCCTTACCTGTTTTCCCACGGTCGCCGGCGCGCCCGGCCCGATCGACCGCGCCGCCCTCTACCTCCCGCCCCCGCTCGCCCTCGAAGCCGTCGGCGAACTCGGCGCACGCGGCGACGTCGCCGAGGTCTTCTTCAACCCCGGCACGGAGTCCCAAGAGGCCATGACCCTCGCCCGCTCGCTGGGCATGGAGTCCACATTTGGTTGCGCGATCGTCGATATCGGCGCCAGCCCCTACGCGCTCTGACATCTCGCCCACAATCTCGAAACCCGCAGCACCACGGAGCAAGCCAAGGCCACTCCGTCTCGCCCCTTCTCCGTGTTTTCTCCTTGCACTCCGTGGCCCTCCGTGTTTCCTACTCTTGTTCCCCCCATGGCCCGCCCCGCACTCATCTCCCCCGCCGAGGCCGACCTCGCCCACGCCGCCGCGCAGTGCGTTGTCGAGGCCCACCGTCGCGTCTCCGCGTCCCTCCGAGTCGGCCAGACCCTCGCCCAGATCGACGCCCTCGTCGCCAGGACCCTCGACGACCTCCACTGCAAGTCCTGCTTCCTCGGCTACGCCATCCCCGGCCAGTCGCGCTTCCCCTCCCACGCCTGCCTCTCCGTCAACGACTGCGTCGTCCACGGCACCGCCGCCTCCTACGCCGCGCCGATGAAGGAGGGCGACCTCCTCAAAATCGACATCGGCGTCTTCCACAAGGGCTGGGTCGGCGACGCCGCGTGGACCTACGCCTTCAAGTCGCAGACCCCGCTGGCCAAGAAACTCATGGACTGCGGCAAGGAATCCCTCCGGCGCGGCGTCCTCGAACTCAGGCCCGGCAACATGTACATCCACTGGGCCCAGGCCGTCCAGCAATACGTCGAGGGCGACCCGCCCATCGGCTGCGGCTTCCACCTCGTGCGCGGCCTCGGCGGCCACGGCTACGGCCGCAAACTCCACGGCCCCCCGTTCGTCTCCAACGTCGTTCCGACGTACCCCGGCGAGTGGCCCGACGCGATGTCCAAATGCCTCCCCGGCACCCTCGTCGCCGTCGAGCCCATGATCGCCGCGGGCACCAGCGACACGATCCAGAGGCCCCGCCAGTGGCCCGTCCTCAGCGCCGACCACTCGCTCACGGTCCACTACGAGCACGATGTGCTCATCACCGAGCGCGGCCCGCGGGTGCTGAGCGAGGGCATGGAAACGCTGCCGGACATCGTGGGCTGATCCGTCGTCCCATCCGCGTCGACCGGCGCGGCACAGATCGGGCTCGTGTGCTCGGAGAGCACGCCGCGCCGCTCAGCCGCCCTTGGGCCTGAAGGCCCCGCGAAGCAGGTCGCCATCGAACCCGTCCGGGACCGCCCCGGTGGATGCAAACTCATACGTCGCCGCGAGCAGAATCCCCTTGAGCGTCGTCGAGATGAGCGCCAGCGCGACGAGGTACACCACCAACGCCACGCCGGCAGCAATCGCCGGCCAGATCGACTGCATCGCGACGCTCGCCGCGACCACCCCGCCAAACACAAGGAACCCGACCACGACCAGAATCGCCGTGATGGCGCCGATGCCGAGATTGGAAATCAGCGACTCGCCCCAGGTCTTCTTCAGAATCTCCACCGACCGCCCGATCGCCGCGATCGGCCCGACCCTCTCCACCACCAGCACCGGCACGACAAAGAACGTCCCGATCGTCCACACCATGCCGATCAGGTTCAGCACGATCTTCCCGATGAATCCGGCCCGCTCCTGGAGCATCTGCAGGATCGTCCCCACCGTCGCCGACACCAGAGACCACGCGGCGATCTGCGGCAGCCGAGACATCGCCACCGACAATCCGTCCCCCACGCCCGAGGGCCGGCCGTGGAACCGGTTGATCGCGCACGCGATCAGCGCGGAGTTGAAGAACGTGATGACGAAGAAGTTGCAGAAATAGTACGCGAAGGTCACGACGAACCACCACCACTCCGTTCGCACCCTCACGTGCTCGGCGCCGTGTGCCCCCTCGAAGGCCGCCTTCCAGTCCACCAGCATCACCATCGGCAACGCAAACGTCGCCAGCACAGCCAGGCACGCGATGCTGCTCAGCACCGGGAACACCATCAAGCGCTTGTCCGACATCAGCACTCGGCCCGACTGTTTGGTCAGTTCCAACGCTCGCCCGAACTTGCCCATGTGTGTTTCCCCTGGGTGTGCCCAAAGGATAGGACGGCCCTACACTTGGCCCGTTTCCAGCCCCCGCCCCCTCCCACCACCCCCCATTCCCATGGCCAACTCCTTCCGCTGCCGCCTCATCACGCCCGAAGCCCAGGTCCTCGACGAGCCCGCGGCCGCCGCCGTGATCCCCTGCTGGGACGGCATGCTCGGCATCCTCCCCCAGCGGGCCGCCCTGGTCTCCGAGCTCGGCACCGGTGAACTCCGCATCGACTTCCCCAGCCAGGGAAACGCCGCGGGCGGCTCCCGCTCGTTCTTCGTTTCCGACGGCTTCGTGCAGATGCTCAACAACTCGCTGACCATCCTCGCCGCCAGCGCCATCGGCGCCGAGAAGCTCACCGAGGCCGACGCCCAGGCCGAGGTCGCCTCCATCAACGCCCGGCGCACCGAGACCATGACCACCGTCGAACTCGAGCAGCACCACAAGGCCAAGGCCCGGGCCGAAGCCAAACTCCGCGCGGCCAAGACCTTCAAGGCCCAAGGCGGCTTCTGATCCCGGGTCGGGTGACACGGGTAGCTTGTTGCCCGTGACGTTGCAACCTCAGTTTTCCGCCCACCCATTCCGGGTATTTATCCACATTCCCGGCAAACTCGCTTCAGCGGCTCCCTCTTCTCGCCGACCTCTACCCCGCGGGGCGGGACGACGGAGGCGGCCATGAACAGTGGAACCAACTCAGGCGGACGCGTGATCATCGTGGAATCCAACGCCCCGCAGGGCGACCTCTACGCCGACCTCATCGCCACCCACTGCCCCAGCACCCGCATCGACCTCTGCCGCTCGCCCGACTGCCCCTGCCTGGACGACAACGCCGGCGGGGCCGACCTGGCCATCTGCTCCTGCGGTCCGACCCCCGCCACCCGCTTCGACCACCTCCGTCGCCTCCTCACCGCACGCCCCTGCCTGCGCGTGCTCGTGCTCATCCCCGCCGATGAGCCCCATCTCGCCGACGAGGCCATCGCCTCCGGCGCGGCCGATGTCCTCCTGCGAGCCCCCGGCTACCTCCAGCAACTCCCCGTCGCCGTCCGCGCCAACATCGCCCACGCTCGGGCCGCCGTGCACAGCCTCGCCCGGGCCGAAGCAGCGCGCAAGGAACTGCGAGCGGCCCAGGTCCGCGTCTGCGTCCTTGAGAACGAACTGTCCGCGCTCGCCATGAGCACCCGCGTTCCCACGCCGCGCCCGCTGCCGCTGCCGATCATCACCACCCGCCGCACGCTCACCCGCGCGGCCTGACGGGGGCGCCGCAAAGCCACACCCGGTGGTGTTCACACGCGCTTGGTCATCGCCCGCGCCATGTCCCGCTGCGCATCCCGCTTGGTGATCGTCTCCCGCTTGTCAGTGCGCGTCTTGCTCTTGCCGATGCCCACGAGCAGCTTCGCCTTGCCGTTCTTGAAGTAGATCTTCAGCGGCACCAGCGCGCACCCCTTCGTCTCGACCTCCCTGGCCATCTTCGCCAGTTCCCGCCCATGCACCAGCAGCGTCCGCACCCGCGTCGGCTTGTGCTGCCCCACACTCCCCGACGGGCCCGCGGGCGGATACTCGGCGATGTTCACGCCGTGCAGATACAGCCCCGGCTCATAGCCGCGCCGGCGCACCGGCTTCTTGGGCGGCGTGTACCCGGGCGAGGCCGGAGCGGCCGTCGGGTCGTCCACACCCGCCTTCGGCGCTCCCCGCAAGGCCCCGAACTCCGCCCGCACGAACCCCTCCTGCAACGACGCCTTCCCGTCCCGGATGCTCTTGACCTCGGACCCGCGCAGCACCATCCCCGCCTCCACCGTCTCGAAAATGGCATAGTCGAACTTGGCTCGCCGATTCTCGATCGTCGGTCCCCCCGACGGATCGTCCTTCTTCGAAGATTTCGATTTGCCCTTGGCCATGGGTTTTTCCGCTCGTGCGCGGGGAGAAGTGTAGGAACCACGGGCAACACCTTTGACGCGACGCCCCGATTCCTGTACCGTGTCCCCGCCATGCTCTCCCTGAGGAACCTCCGCAAGCGGTTCGGCGACATCGTCGCCGTGGACACCCTCTCGCTGGAGATCCCGCGCGGCGTCGTCTTCGGCTTCCTCGGCCCGAACGGCGCGGGCAAGACCACCACGCTGAGCATGGCCGTCGGCCTCCTCGCTCCCGACAGCGGCGAGGTCACACTCGAAGGCCTGGGCCCCCCCACCGATCCCACCGTCCGAAAGACCATCGGCCTCGCCCCACAGGCCAGCGCGCTGTACGACGATCTCACCGCCGACGAGAATCTCGCCTTCTTCGGCCGCCTGTACGGCCTCTCCGGGGCCGCGCTGAAAGCCCGCACTTCGGCGGTGCTCGATCTGGTCGGCCTTTCCGACCGCCGCGAAGACCGCGTCAAGGGCTACTCCGGCGGCATGAAGCGTCGCCTGAATCTTGCCGCCGCGCTCATGCACGAGCCGACGCTCCTCCTCCTCGACGAGCCCACGGCGGGCGTGGACCCGCAGAGCCGCAACGCGATCCTCGACGTGGTCCGCACCCTCCGCGACCGCGGCTGCACCGTGGTCTACACCACCCACTACATGGAAGAGGCCCAGCGCCTGTGCGACCTCGTCGCCGTCATCGACCACGGCAAACTCCTCGCCCTCGGCACCGTCGATGAACTCATCGCCACCCACGGCGGCGAGAGCGTCGTCACCATCCACCGCACCACCGGCGAGGAAAAGGTCCGAAGCGCCACCCCCGTCGCGGTGCTCTCCGAGCACCTGGCCCGCAAGGACGTTCTCAACATCCGCGTCGATCGACCCGACCTGGAAGGCGTCTTCCTCGCCCTCACCGGAAGGAGCCTGCGAGACTGATGAACGCCATCTGGGCCATCGCTATCAAGGACATCCGCCTGCTCCTGCGGGATCGGATGGGGTTCTTCTTCGCCTTCATCTTCCCGATCATGACCGCGATCTTCTTCGGGACGATCTTCGGCTCTGGCAAGGAAAGCGACGGACGAATCGACATCATCCTCGTTGATGAAGACTCCACAGAAGGCTCCCGTTCTTTCGCAGAGACGCTGAGAAATGCATCCGAACTCAGCGTGATCGACAAGATTGAAGAAGGGACCAAAGGATATAAGACCACACGCCCCTTTTCTCGTGAAGAGGCCGAGACCTCTGTCCGCACGAGCAAAGCCACCGCCTTCATCGCCCTTCCCAAGGGATTCGGTGCTTCCCGAGAGTCGCTCTTCTTCGGCGGCGGAACCACCATCGTCCTCGGCGTCGATCCCGCCCGCCGGGCCGAGTCGGGCATGCTCGAAGGCGTCCTCACCAAATACGGCTTCATGCAGATGCAGGAGGCCTTCCAGAAGCCCGACCTCATGCGGAGCCAGGCCCGGATTTCGCTCGACCGCATTCGCGAATCCGCCAGCCTGGACGCCTCCCAGAAACAGGTCTTCGAGAAGTTCTTCGGCGACCTCGACCAGTTCCTTGTCGATGTGCCCCGGCAAACCGACGCCGCGCCCGGCGCTGCGGCCACAGACCCCACCAACTCCGCCGGCCCGGGTGGCCCGGGAGGCTTTCAGCCCATCACGATCGAAAGGGCCGACGTCCTCAAGCCCAAGTCCCCCGCCCCCGGCGGCAACGACTCCGCCGCCGGCGTCCGCCCGCCGCGGAATCCCTACGCCTGGACCTTCCCTCAGGGCATGATCTGGGGCTTCATGGGCTGCACCATGTCCTTCGCCATCGCCCTCGTCCTCGAGCGCACGCGCGGCACGCTCCTCCGCCTTCGCGTCGCGCCACTCTCCCCGATGCACGTTCTCGCCGGCAAGGCCCTCGCCTGCTTCCTCATGACGCAGGTCGTTGCGATCATGCTCCTGCTCATCGCCCGCTTCGCCTTCGGCGTCGTCCCAGTCTCCATCCCCACCCTCGCCGTCGCCATGGTCTGCACCGGCGCGGCCTTCGTCGGCCTCATGCTCTTCTTCAGCGTCCTCTCCCACAGCGAGCGTGCCGCGGCGGGCCTCGGCTGGGGTACCATGCTCATCTTCTCCATGATCGGCGGCGGCATGGTCCCACTCTTCCTGCTCACGGGTTGGATGCGGGCCCTGAGCATGTTCAGCCCCGTTCGCTGGGCCATCCTCGCCCTCGAGGGCGGCATCTGGCGCGGCATGTCCCCCTCGGAGATGCTCCTGCCATGCGGAATCCTGCTGGCGATCGGTATCGCGGGCTTTGTGGCCGGGGCGATGGTCTTCGGCAAGGCCGAGCAGGCGTAGCACGGGCATCCTTGCCCGTGCCGGGCGCACCGCAGCCATCCGGCCACCCACATCACCGCCCGTACGAGTTGTGGAAGTCAACGCCTCTCCGCCCCGGCACGGGCAGGATGCCCGTGCTACTTCTCGAACACCACCCGATTCCTGATCCCCCCGATCCCCTCGATCGCAATCTCCACCACGTCCCCGTGCTTGAGCCACACCGGCGGCGTCCGCGCCATCCCCACCCCGCTCGGCGTCCCCGTGAGAATCACCGTCCCCGGCAGCAAAGTCATGCCGCGAGATAGATCGCTGATGAGCGTCGGCACATCGAAGATCATCTCCCCTGTGCTCGCGTCCTGCATCACCTGCCCGTTCACGGTCGTCTTCAACCGCAGCGCGTCCGGATTGGCGACCTCGCCCGCCGGCACGATCCCCGGCCCCAGCGGGCAGAACGTATCGAACGACTTGCCCCGAAAAAACTGCCCGCCCGATCCGGACTTCTGCCACCACCGCGCCGAGACATCGTTCGCCACGCAGTAACCCAGCACATGCTTGATCGCATCCGCCTTCGAAACATCTCTCGCCGCGCGGCCGATCACCACCGCCAGTTCCCCCTCAAAGTCCACCTGCTCCCGATCCTGGCACACCCGCGGCACCACAATGTCGCCCCCATTCAGACACGCCGCCGCCGCGTTCTTGGTGAACACCATCGGGGCGTCGGGCACCGCCGCGCCCTGCTCCTTGGCATGCTCCGCATAGTTCCGGCCGATCCCCAGAATGTGCACCAAGGGCAGCAGATTCCCCCCCGGCACCCCCCCGACCGCCGCGGCCACGCCCGTCGAGCATTTGAGCAGTTGGATCATGCCGCGAGGATACCCGCCTCGCCCGCCCCGGTGCGCTCCATCACTGCCCCCCAACCGCGTTGGTCTTGCCCGACGCGTTTCCCTCCCAGTCCCCATCACGAATCTCGAACGCCTTGCCATCCTTTCCGGAAGCCTCGCGCACGATGAACTTGAAGGGCTTCCCGCACCCGGGATCGATCCCTGCCTTCGGGTCCGCCACGATCCCCGCGAGCTCGTCCGGACTCCTGGGCGACTCTCCGTGTGTGCGCCGATACGCCTCCGCCCCGACCGTCAGCAGGCTCACCCGCCGCTCGTACTCCAACCGATCGTCGGACTGAAACAGCATCCCGAGCGCGGGCGCCATCGTGTCTATCACGGCATACCCGGTCGGCGCGGTCGGTACCGCGGGCCGCTTGGTCTGGTCCTCGACATCGGCCGCGGCGATGTACGCCGCGTACATCGAGTTCCACGCCGCCTTGTTCCCCTCGTACGTCCCAATCGCGCCGCGCGTCGCTCCCCACATTCCCAGCGCGGCCGAGCCGCCAACGCCCAACTGAGCCTTCGCCACACGATCCGGCTCTCCGAAGAACCACTGCACCGCATCCAATCCGCCGACTCTCTCGACCTCCAGCGACTTCGAGAGCGGCGGTCTCGCGCCCCATCGCTCCATCGTCGCCACCATCTCTTTCAGCCAGGCCGAATCGGCGATCTTCGGGGCGTCCTCCGAAATCTGGCGCTGCACCAAGGCCCGCATCGCCGCGCCGACAAGGCGGTCGATGATCAGCCCCTGCCGCTCCACGATCTGCGCCCCCCCGAGTGCTTCTTCCATGGCGTGGATGTACTCCCGCCGGTCCCCAGCCTGCCGGGCCAGCACCATCCGCGCCTGATTGAACCTCGCCATGCCGCGGGCTGGGCCCAGTTCCGTCGCGGTCACCATCAGAAACGGATCCCCCGCCGGCGGAGCCATGGTCCGCATCGGACGCTTCAGGTCCAGCAGGCCCCGCAATCGCACCCCGATCCCATCCTCCCGGGCCTTCTCCATGCACGCCAACGTATAAGCGCGGCACGCCGCAAACGCGCCTTTCCCCTCCTTCTTGTCGAAGGCGATGTCATCCGCGTCTTCGCGCAGCGTCGCCGCCTCAAAGTACACGGCCACCAGCGCGGCCGATTCCTCGGTTCGCTTCAACTGCGTCGCCGCCGACGCCGCGCCGACCATCGCGCAGAATCGCTCGAACTCCTCCGACGGGTCCGCGCCGCCCACGGGCCACATCGTCTCCTGGATGCCTCTCACCCGCTCCACAGTGTCCCGCTCGGCAACCGCCCGGCGAGCCTGGGCTTTCAGAAACATCCACCATCCCCCGGCCCCCACAACCAGCAGCACGATCGCCCCCGCAGTTCCCACCGCACCCCACTTGATCACCGCCCGATGCCGCCGCCGCCGCCGCTCCTTCGCGAGCGCATCGATCCGCACCACCTCCGGCTTGTACACCGCGGCCCCCGACTCGTCGGTTGTGAGTTCGCCCATCGCCGGATCGGCGATCACCTTCGTCCCGCACTCCGGGCACACGATGACATTCTCCGCCCCGACCCGAATGCCCAGCAGAGAGTAGTGGCATTTCGGGCACGAACCGCATCGCCGGATCAACTGCCGCACGCGAAGCCTCAGAATCCGGTCCCGCAGCACCAGCCCCCCGAGCAGTCCCAGCCCCGATCCGATCACCAGCAGCACCGCCCACCCGAAATACCCGATGGTCCCGTTCATCATCATCCGCTCGTCCATCCACGCGGCCAACACCACCGCGCCCGCGATCCCCGCGACCACCATCACCGCCGTCGTCACCCCCACCACCGCCCACCGCCCAAGCCGCCGCCGCCACGACGAGTTCGCGGCCACGACAAACCGCCGGCACTGTTCATCGTCGAACCGATCCAGTTCGGGGAAGGCTCGGTAGATCTTGGTCCGGATGAGGCGCATGCGTGGGTTCCGCCAACCGCCCCCGGGGCAGTCTACCGGAATCCCGCCCCCGCGTTTCACCCCGCGCGCCCCCCTACCCCACCCGCCGAAACTCCGTCAGAAACGTCCACGCCGTCTCCGAGATCAACTCGCGCGCCAGCCCCAGCCGCCCCGCGCTCGCCCGCAGCCAGTCCATGTGCACCGGGTGGATCGGCCCCACCCCGCCGTTGTGGTGGGCCGTGTCGTGGGTCTCCCACCGCTCGATCCCCGCCTCGTTCCACGCCGCGAAGTGCAGGACGGCCACCCCGCCCGGCTTGAGCACCCGCCGGATCGACGCCAGGAACTGGTGCGTCAGGTCGATCTTGAAGTGCACGAACACATCGATCGAGAACACCAGGTCGATCGACCCGTCCGGCACGCCCCCGAGTGTGGCGTGCTCATCGTGGTGCAGGTGCAACTTGCTCCGAAACCGCGAGAACCGCGGCTCGATCGCCTCGTGCAGCAGCCTCGCGCTGTAGTCCACACAGTGGTACGCCCCGGCCCGCTCGATGAAGCACGCCGTCCACTTCCCCGCCCCGGACCCGATCTCGCACACCGCCCCGCCGTCGCGCAGCCGGGCGTTGATCGCCGCCACGATCGCCGGATCGCGTCGCTCCTCCCGATCCGGATACGTCCGCGTGTACGGCCGCTCGATCCCGCGCTCCTTCGCATCGGCCCACTCGAGTTGCTCGATGAGCCGATCGTCCCACGTCTGCCCCGCGAAGCGGTTCGGGCAGCACAAGACCCGCATCCCGGCATCGATGAACCGGCCGCGCCGGGCCCACAGCGCATCCTGAGCCCCGCCCTCGGCGGTGATGACCACGGCCTTCACGCCGCGCCGGATGGCCTCATCCGCCCCGATCACCTCCAGCCCGGCGTGGGTGGTCCCGGTGCCGCGCGGCGTCGTCGTCGATCACGCCGACGATGTGCTCATCGAATCGGGCCAGCCCGGGCCCGGCCCCATGCCGCAGCATCTCCAGCACCCGCCCCGCCCCGCACATGGCGATGGGGACGCACCCCATGCCAACCAGGCGGTCCAACAGTCGGGCGAGTGTCTCACGGTCGGCGGCGGTAGCAAACATGTGCAAGTATCGGCAGGCACACCAACCAAGGACCAGCGGAGCGGCCTGCTGCGCCAACAACCGCCGATGATCTCAGGGGCCCGCAGCTCGAACCTGCTCCACGCTGTTCAAATACTTGCGAAGCCCCTTGAACAACACATAGCCCAGGATCGGTCCGATTGGAACGGCGAGCAAGTAGGCGAAACCAAAAATGTAGATCAGGGGTGCGAGCCTGCGAATACCGGTAAAGGTGCAGAAGCCGCCGATCGCGCCCAGACCTCCGACGACGGCCATCACGGCGTAGAAGGCGGATGGGAGATCATCTCCCGCTGGTTCGGCCTTGATCGCCAGTGCCGTTCCTACCAGTGCCCAAAGCCCGCCAAAAACAACAAAAAGCAGCGCAATCGCTCTTATGTTGCGATAGTTCTTGTAGTCTTCCGGGCTCAGAACGGACTTGGCGTCTGCCATGAGAGACTCCGATTTGCGCCAAACGATTCCGGTACCGCCTGTCAGCGGCACTGTTCAAGTCGCCCCGCATTTCCAACTCCGAAACTCTCGCCTCGATTACTTCCCCGGATACTCATACACCCCCCGCCCAGTCTTATCCCCCAACCTCCCCGCCACCACCAACTGCTTCAATCTCGGGCACGCCCGATACCGCTCGTTGTTGAGCCCATCGGCCAGCACGCCCATGATCTTCTCGCACGTGTCCAGCCCGATGTAGTCCGCCAGACGCAGCGGCCCCATCGGGAAGTTGCACCCGAGTTTCATGATCCCGTCGATCGCCTCCGGCTCCGCGACCCCCTCCATCCACGCGTAGAACGCCTCGTTGATCATCGGCATCAGCACGCGATTGGAGATGAACCCCGCCCGGTCGTTGGCCTTCAGCGGCGTCTTACCCATCTTCGTCGCCAGCCGCGTCGTCCGCTCCACCACCTCCGGCGACGTCGCCAGCCCCGGAATCACCTCCACCAGTTGCATCAGCGGCACGGGGTTGAAGAAGTGCATCCCCACCACTCTCGAAGCCGTCGCCCCGCACGCCGTCGCGATCTCCGTGATGCTGATCGAACTCGTATTCGTCGCCAGCACCACCTTCGGATCGGGATACATCGCCGCGAGTTTGCCGAACAGGTCCTTCTTGACCTTCGCATCCTCGACCACCGCCTCCACGACCCAGTCGCACCCCGTCAGGTTCTCCACCTTGTCCACGAAGTGGATGCGCCCAAGGGCCGTGTCCGCGTCCGCCTGCGACATCTTCCCCTTCTCAACAAACTTCCCCAGCGATTTCTTGTGAACCCCCTTGCACTTGTCGATCGCCCCGGGGAACGAGTCGAACACGCACACATCGAACCCCGACGCGGCCGCGATCTGCGCGATCCCGCCGCCCATCTGCCCCGCCCCGAGAACGCCGATGGTCTTGATGTCGGACATGGTGCAATCCAGAGTGAGAAGTGAAGAGTGGGAAGCAACGAAGTCGGACCCCCCGAGCCGTAGCATACGG